>Ga0209540_10000555_pt1 | contig 34384 bp, 30 predicted proteins | sample BarGraIncu01121A_FD_184501 | JGI IMG/M metagenome (GOLD analysis project Ga0209540, IMG submission 184501) | Arctic peat soil microbial communities from Barrow, Alaska - Barrow Graham LP Incubations 011-21A (SPAdes) (version 2) | ecosystem: Environmental > Terrestrial > Soil > Wetlands > Peat... | reverse complement strand
CGATCTATAAATTGTCGGAGGTGGAAATGATCAGTACCTGCATAGCCGAAACATTGGCCGCCATTCCGGACGGCGCAACCATCATGGCGGGCGGGTTCGGCCTGGTGGGAATTCCGGAGAACCTGATTCTCGGACTGCGGGAGCGTGGCGTGAAGAACCTGACCGTCATCTCCAACAACTGCGGCGTTGACGACTGGGGGCTCGGTCTGCTCCTGCAAAACCGGCAGATCAAAAAGATGGTCGCCTCCTACGTCGGGGAAAATAAGGAGTTCGAGCGCCAGTATCTCTCCGGGGAGCTGGAAGTGGAGCTGGTCCCGCAGGGCACCCTGGCCGAACGGATCCGGGCCGGCGGTGCCGGCATACCCGCCTTTTACACCCCGGCCGGAGTCGGCACGCCGATCGCCGAAGGGCGCGAGACGCGAATTTTCGAGGGGAAGGAGTATCTGCTGGAGACGGCGTTGAAGGCGGATTTCTCCCTGATAAAAGCCTGGCGCGGAGATGCTCTCGGCAACCTGGTCTACCGCCGGACGGCGCAGAATTTCAATCCGATGATGGCTGCCGCCGGGCGGGTGACCATAGCGGAGGTTGAGGAGCTGGTCGAAGTCGGCGCCATAGACCCGGCCCAGGTCCATACGCCGAGCGTCTATGTCCAGCGAATTATCCGCTACGAGAATCAGGAAAAACGGATCGAGCGCCGCACCGTGCGCCGCTAGGGCGGGGGTAGCTATTCAGCTGCCGTTGGCTCCTGCAGCCGTAGGGTGGGCCCAGCCCACCGGAAGTCGAAGGCCAGGGCACACGCAAGGGGTGCCCCTACAGAACGGGTGTTGTCGCGTGTATCCAGGCCGACGCTGATCGGTGGGCACGGCCCACCCTACGCTATCTGATTGTTGACCTGAATACTAACGCGATTTTGTAATGCGCTGAATAGTTACTGCCTGATCTGCCTTTATCAGTTCAATCCGTGTGCGAGGTTTTGATCTTTGTTTGTTTTGTTTTCTTACCCAAAGGAGAAAAACCGATGGCCTGGACACGGGAAGAGATGGCACAGCGCGCTGCGCAGGAGATTGAGGACGGCTATTACGTGAACCTGGGGATCGGCATGCCGACCCTGGTCGCCAATTATATCCCCGAGGGAAAACGGGTAGTGCTCCAGTCGGAAAACGGCCTGCTCGGCATCGGCCCCTATCCTTCCGAGCAGGAGCTTGACCCGGATCTTATCAATGCAGGCAAGGAAACCATCACCATGATTCCCGGCGCCGCGCTTTTCAGCAGTGCCGAGTCGTTCGCCATGATCCGCGGCGGCCACATCGACCTGGCCATACTCGGCGGCATGGAGGTTTCCGCAGCCGGGGACCTGGCCAACTGGGTCATTCCGGGCAAGATGGTGAAGGGGATGGGAGGGGCGATGGATCTGGTGCACGGCGCCAAGCGGATCGTCGTCATCATGGAGCATGTCAACAAGCAGGGGGAGGCAAAGATCCTCGAGCGCTGCACCCTGCCGCTCACCGGCAAGGGGGTGGTGCACCGCATCATCACCGACCGGGCGGTGCTGGACGTGACCCCCGACGGCCTGCTGCTGATCGAGGTGGCCCCGGGACACAGCGTCGCAGAGATCAGGGGTTGCACGGAGCCGTCCCTGACCGTTGCACCGCAAGGAGACCAACTATGCTGAAAGCAAAGAGCGCACTGGTGACCGGGTCGACCAGCGGCATCGGGCTAGGCATCGCCCGCGCCCTGGCAGCCCAGGGATGCAACATCATGCTGAATGGTTTCGGAGATCCCGACGAGATTGAACGGATCCGCGCCGGGCTGTCGGAAAATAACGGTGTGACGGTCGCCTATTGCAATGCGGACATGACGCGGCCGGATGAAATAGCCGCCCTGGTTCAGGCAACCGCGCAACAGCTGGGGAGCGTGGATATCCTGGTCAATAACGCCGGCATCCAGCACACGGCGCCTGTTGAGGAATTCCCCCCCGAACGCTGGGATGCCATCATCGCCATCAACCTCTCCTCGTCTTTTCACACCATCCATCGCTCCCTTCCCCTGATGAGGAAAAAAGGCTGGGGACGGATCATCAACATCGCTTCGGTGCATGGCCTGGTCGCTTCCGTCCACAAGGCGGCCTACGTGACCGCCAAACACGGCCTGGTCGGGTTGACCAAGGTAGTCGCGTTGGAGACGGCCGGCACGGGGATCACCAGCAATGCCCTCTGCCCGGGCTGGGTCCGCACCGAAATGGTCGAACCGCAGATCATCGCCCGTGCCAGAGAGCTCGGTGTCGATATCGAAGAAGGCGGCCGCAATCTGCTCGCCGAAAAGCAGCCGTCCCGGCAGTTTGTCAGCGTCGAGCAACTGGGAGAGACGGTTGTTTTTCTCTGTTCGCCTGCGGCATCCCAGATCACCGGAGTGGCGATCCCGGTTGACGGCGGTTGGACAGCCCAGTAGGATTCTGGTTAGTTTCCATCTTCCCCTAGTCACGTTCCTCCCCCTTCAAGGGTCAAAAGGAGAAATCAGATGAGCCAGGTCAGCATCATCGGCGCGTTCAACTCGAAGTTCGGCTCCTTTGTGCAGAAAAATCGCGACACAGGCGAGGTCACGGACCTGAAGTCGATCTACGAGCTCATGATCGAAGCCGGGCGAGGCGCCCTGTCCGATGCCGGCATCGAGGGCAACGACGTGGATGGCGTCTGGTTGGGCTCCTGCGCGCCGGGGCTCTTTGCCAACCAGGAGCACCTCGCCTCCTTCGCGACCGAGATCGATCCGCAGGGGCTCCGGTTCAAGTCCATGACACGCTGCGAGGACGCCTGCGCATCCGGCTCGGTCGCACTCTACGATGCGCTCTACGCCGTGGAATCGGGGCGGGCCAAGGTCGCGCTCGTGGTCGGCGTGGAGAAGATGAACCTTCTCGACACGAAGGGGGTGACCCACGCGCTGGCCACCTGCTCCTACTGGCCGGAAGAGGGCGCCAAGGCGGTCAGCTTCCCGTGCCTGTCGGAGTATGCCAAGGGGTATCAGTCCCGCTACGGCTTGAGCGACACCGATCTGCAGCGGATGCTCGCGACCGTCGCCGCCCTCGGCTACCGGAACGGACTGGAAAACCCGCTGGCCCATTTCGGCAAGGGCGGCCCGAGCGACAAGCTCGGCCTCGTCACGGCCGAGGCGATCATGGGGCTTCCGCCTGAGAAGAACCCGATGATTGCGGAGCCGTTGCGTCTTCACGACTGCTCGCTCGTCACCGACGGCGCCGCCGCTCTGGTCATCATGCGAACCGATGCTGCGAAAAGTGCCGGGAAAAAGACCGTCGAGATCGCCGGCATCGGCCATGTGAACGAGCGGCTTGCCATCTCGTCGCGCTCCAACATGTATGAGTACCTGGCCGGCCAGGAAGCGGTGCGGCGCGCCTTTGCCGAGGCGAAGATCTCCATCGACGACGTCGACCTCGCGGAAGTGCATGACTGTTTCACCATCAGCCAACTCCTCTGCACCGAGGCGCTCGGCCTTTCCGGGGGTGGCAGGGCCGGCTTCGATTACCTAGCTGGTCGCTTCACCCGCGACGATGACCGGTGCGCAGTCAACCTTTCCGGGGGCTTGAAGGCGAAGGGGCATCCGGTCGGCGCGACCGGGGTTTCCATGCACGCGCTCCTCTACAAGCACCCCCCGGCGCTCTCCACAAAAATTCCGGAAGTCGGCGTTTCCTTCAATATCGGCGGTTCGGCGGTCACCAACTGCGTCACTGTTCTCAGGAGAACCAGGTAATTCCGGAAAGTCCCCCTAAGTCTCACAAAAAAACAGGCTTTAACATCTCACTCCTCTGGTGAGCATGTTTTGGCCTGTTTTTTTTCAGTAGTGTCCGGTTTGTTTTTTGCCCACAACAATCGCCGTGCTGTAGACCGTAAAATGCGGCAGATCGACCGAGTAAAGTTGAAATCACCAAACAACACAAAATCTTTTCGCCACAAAAAGGCACAAAAGGCGCAAAAAACATCTTCAAGCTGTTAAGTTTTTGTGCGTTTTGTGGCCAATTTTTCGTTTGTGGTTTTGCAGGCAAGAATGAAACCGGACAACGCTGAAAGTAAACCTTTAATGCCCTTAACTTTTTCTGATTAGCGCAGATCTTCCGCTGTTCTAGTTCCTCCCCCATCAAGGGGCAGGAGGACAGGAGGGGGATGGTGTTCTTTTTGGCGGGAGGGAGTTTCTCCAGCGGAAGATCAGCGCTAGTCAGGTAACTTTTTGCGCGTTTTGTGCCTTTTTGTGGCTAATGTTTCTTTGTGGTTTGTTTGACTGGCTTTTTATTGCGATTTTTGTGCTTTTCTGTGGCAAAATGATTTTTTCCAGGTGGTGCCTCTTGGGCTGATCCTGCATTATCCGAAGCATCCGTGCCAGCCTCTTTGGCGAAAAAGGCGACCATGAAAGACCAGATCGAAAAATATACCGGAAAACTACTGGCTGACCGCTCGGCGTGTCCCGATGGGATCGCCTTCGCCGCGCAAGACGACACCCTGATCGCGTCAGGCGCACCGGAACTCGCCAGGCTTGCCGGGGCAACGCTGGCGCATCTCAATTCGCTTGGCCTCGTTGTCGCCCGTCCCTCGCTTCCCTTCGCTGATTTCCTGGTGGCCCGCGCGCCCGCCGGGGGTTCGGCCATCGTCCCCCAGGACACGGAGACCCGCACCTTTCTGCACGATATCCCGTTCCTGCGCCGAAAGGATCTGCCGCAGGACCCGGCAGGCGAGATCGCGCGGCTGCTCGCCAACCGGAAGGGGGTGATCGTCGAGGGGGTGGGGATCGTGGCGGTCGGCGCCATCACCGTGGAGCAGGCCTTCATCAACTACTCCTCCGTGTTCCACTCCACCTTCGTGAAATACCTGCAGGACATCCTCACGGACGGCTTCCTGCTTCCGGGTGAGATGGAGGCGTTCCAGATCTTCCGCCACGGGTGGCTGAAGCCGCTTTCCGCCGAGGGGCTGATCTTCAGAGGGAAGCTTTCCCGGGAAAAGGCGGAAATCCTGAGCGAGGTGGAGGCGGTGGGGCGCTTCACGGTCGAGCGCGGGCTGGTCGACTCCTTCTTCGGCAACATCTCCGCCCGTGCCGGAGAGCTGATCTACATCTCCCAGACCGCAGCGAGCCTGGACGAGCTCGCGGGGTGCATCGACCCGGTTCCGACCGACAACTCCTCGACCACCGGGATCACCGCATCGAGCGAGCTCCTGGCCCACAGGAGGATCTTCGAGGAGACCGGCGCCCGGGTGATCCTGCATGGCCATCCGAAGTTCGCCGTCGTCATGAGCATGCTCTGCGAGGCCAGGGACTGCCCGGTGCAGGACTGCTGGAAGGATTGTCCCCATGTCCGTTTCCTCGGGGGGACACCGGTGGTCGCGGGGGAAATCGGGGCGGGAGGGCTGGCAAAGCGCGTTCCCCCGGTAATCGGCGCAACCGGGAGCGCGATCGTGTATGGCCACGGCGTCTTTAGCATCGGCCGCGAAGGTTTCGGCGAGGCCTTCGCCGCCATGGTCGAGGTGGAGAACTTCTGCCGCGAGGAGTACTTCCGGCGTCTGGACCAGGCTCTGAAGCGGTAGCGGGCGGGGCGGATAAACGACTGGACCTGGGCTCCTGGCTGATTCATCGTTCCCATGCTCCGGCGGGGGAACGCAGCCCTTGACGCTCCCGCGTCTCGTATGGCGGCAAAAAGGTTATCAATTTCTCCTTGCCTGTGTTAAATATCACCTCTTGAGTCGTTTGGTCTGGATAAGGGGTGCAGATGTCTGAAAAGAAAAATATAGCCCGCGCCGCCGGGGTCCTCGGCGCCGCCACCATGCTGTCGCGCATCATGGGGATGGTGCGGGACATGGTGGTCTCCCGCCTCTTCGGCGCCGGGCTCGCCACGGACGCCTTTTTCGCGGCGTTCCAAATCCCGAACATGCTGCGCCGCTTCTTCGCGGAAGGCGCGCTCACCGCAGCTTTTGTCCCGACCTTCTCCGAATGGTACACAAAAAAGGGACAGGAGGAGACGCGGGCGCTCGCCAACGTCTGCTTCACCGCGCTTACCCTGGTGATGGCCGCAATCACCATCGCCGGTATCGTATTCTCCCCGCAAATCGTACACCTGATGTTCCCGGGCTTCGCCGCTAATCCCGAGAAGCTCTCGGCCACTATCCTCCTGAACCGGCTGATGTTCCCCTATATCTTCTTCGTGAGCCTGGTGGCGCTTTGCATGGGGATACTGAACACGGTGCGGCACTTCTTCACGCCGGCCATTTCCACCGTGTTTTTGAACCTTTCCATGATCCTCTCCGCACTCTTTCTGCACAACCGGTTCCAGGTGCCGATCGTTTCTCTGGCGGTCGGCGTCCTGATCGGCGGCCTGCTGCAACTCGCCCTGCAACTCCCGGTGCTCTACCGAAAGGGGTTCCCGATCCGCCCGAACTTCAACTTCGGGCATCCGGCCCTGAAAAGGATCGCGCTCCTCATGGGGCCGTCCATTTTCGGAGTCGGCGTCTATTACCTGAACATCACCGTCGGCTCGATCCTCGCGTCACTGCTCCCCGAGGGGAGCGTCTCGTATCTCTATTACGCGCAGAGGCTCTTCGAGTTCCCCCAGGGGATCTTCACCGTCTCCGTCGCCCAGGCGGTGCTCCCCTCCATGAGCAGGCAGGCGGCCGCCGGGGACATGGACGCGCTGAAGGAGTCGCTCTCCTACGGGGTGAGGCTCACCCTCTTCATCACCATTCCGGCCATGGTTGGGCTCATCTTCTGCGCCACGCCGATCTTTTCGCTCCTCTTCATGGGCGGCGCCTTCGATTTCGCCAAGGCGGCCAATTGCGGCGTGGCGCTTTTGTACTATTCGCTCGGGCTCACCTTCGTGGCGCTGGTGCGTGTGCTGGTGCCGGCTTTCTACGCCCTGAAGGACACCAAGACGCCCGTGCTGATTGCCTTTATCGCCTTCGTGCTGAACCTCCTCTTCAGCGTCGCCCTGATGGGGCCGATGAAACACGCGGGTCTCGCCCTCGCTTCCTCCCTGTCGGCTCTGGGAAACATGGGGCTTTTGCTCTGGTTTCTGCGGAAGAAAATCGGCCCCTTTGGTGGCAGGGCGATCACGATCTCCGGCGTAAAGGGGCTTTTCGCCTCGATCCCCATGGCCGCCGCCGTCTACTGGATCCTGCGGCTGGGCGACTGGTCCCGTGCGGGCGACAAGCTCACCAAGGGCGGCGTACTCGGGGCGGCGGTGCTGACAGGCGTTGCCGTTTTCCTGGTCACCGCGCACCTGCTCGGCTGCGAGGAGGCCAGGGACGTCTCGGCGATGCTACGGAGGAAACTCTTTCGAAAGGCGTAACTGGGGAGGGGGCTTTCTACGGTTATGAACAGGATTTCCACTTCTTTGGCACCCTGATTAGCTCAGGCTAACGCGTATCCGCCGGTTGCAGCTGCCATCTTTTGGGTTTTATGCAAGTGGCTGTAATCATGTGGTTTGCACCCATGGTAAAAAAGTGTGCAGAACGCGAAAGCTATTTAAACAGTGCAGGTTTCTCAGTTCGCCAACACCGTTATCCACACCTTATCCACAAAAAGTGTTGATAAGCCTCTGGTACCGTAAAATCATTAACAAATTCAACTTTTTTCCAGTTTCTTCGCTTCTTCCCAGAGCAGATCCATCTCCGCGAGCGAGGCGGATTGCATCGCCATTCCGCGGGCGTGCAGACTCTCTTCGACGTGACCAAAGCGCTTGGTGAAGCGCCGGATGGTTTTCCTGAGCGCCTCCTCCGGATCGATGGAGAGGAAGCGCCCGAGGTTGACGATGGCGAAGAGCAGGTCGCCCAGCTCGGCCTCCATCTCCTTCTCGTCGCCGGAAAGCATCGCCTCCTCGAACTCGTGCAGCTCTTCCATCACCTTGGCGAACACCTGGTCGGTGTGTTCCCAGTCGAAACCGACCCGGGCCGCCTTCTCGGTGATCTTCTGCGCCTGCATCAGGGCCGGGAGATGCGGAGGCACACCGGAAAGCGCCGTCTTCCTCTCGGCCCCTTTTTCCTCTTTCTTGATCTTCTCCCAGTTTGCCACCTGCGCCTCGCTGCTTTCGATAACCTCCTCGCCGAACACGTGGGGGTGGCGGCGGATCAGCTTCTCGTTGATGGCGTCGAGTACGTCGTCCATGGTGAATTCGCCCTGCTCTTCGGCAATCGCCGCATGGAAGACCGGCTGCAGCAGGAGATCGCCGAGTTCCTCCTTGAGGTGGGCATGGTCTTTCGCGTCGATCGCCTCGATCACCTCGTAGGCCTCTTCCAGCAGGTAGCGCTTGAGCGACTCGTGGCTCTGTTCCGCGTCCCACGGGCAGCCGCCCGGTGCGCGCAGTTTGCGCATGGTATCCATCAGCCGGTCGAATCGGTTCTGCTCGTTATTTGATTTCATTACGTGTCTCCAACAATCGCCGCGCCTTAAAGTCTAAATTGCAATTTACAAACAAGCTCAAACTAATTCCAAAAAAGAAACCAGAATCTTTTTAGCCGCAAAAACGCACAAAATGCACAAAATAAACCTTTAATGCCTTTACCTTTTTGCGCGTTTTGTGCGTTTTTGTGGCTAATGTTTCTTTGTGGTTTGGTTTACCGCAACCTGTTTACCGCAACCCGCTCAGGTAATCGACCAGCTGGTTTATCTGCTGGGCCGAGAAGTTGTCACCGGGGGGCATGACCGTGCCGGGGTAGGTCTTGGACGGCTCGCGGATGACCTGCTCCAGGAAGGCCCGGCTCCGCTTGGCAGCGATGCCGGTGAGGTCTGGGCCGACCACACCACCCTTGCCGTCGATTTTGTGGCACTCCAGGCACCTCTCCCGAAAGAGCTTCTCGCCGGCCTGTTTCGGCGTCGCCTGTGGGGCAAGGCTCCCGCCGGCTGCCGCCTTTCCGTCTTCCTTGGAGCAGGCCCCGGCCAGCAGGGCAAGCGCCGCGACGAGGATGATGCGGTGAAGGTGCTGTATCACTTCGGCTTCATGTACGAGGCGAGGAACTCCTGCTTGTAGGCGGAGAAGCGTCCCTCCTCGATGGAGAGCCGGATCTCGGCCATCATGTTCAGATAGAAATGGACGTTGTGGATGCTGGCCAGGATCGCCGAAAGCACCTCGTTTGCGGTGAACAGGTGGTGCAGGTACGCCCTGGTGAAGTTCCTGCAGGTGTAGCAGTTGCAGTTGGGCTCCACCGGGTAAAAGTCGCGCCGGTAGTTCTTGTTGGTGAGCCTGATCCGTCCGCGGTTGGTGAACAGGGTGGCGCTTCGCGCGTAGCGGGTCGGTATGACGCAGTCGAACATGTCGATGCCGCGCTCCACGCTCTCCAGGATGTCCTCGGGAAGCCCGACGCCCATCAGGTAGCGCGGCTTGTCCTCGGGCAGGTACGGCGTCGTGTAGCCGACCACCTGCTTCAAAAGGTCGAGCCCTTCGCCGACCGATACCCCGCCGATGGCGTAGCCCGGAAAGTCCATCTTCACCAGCGCCTCGGCGCAGCGCTTGCGCAGGTCCTCGTACACGCTCCCCTGCACGATCCCGAACAGGAGCTGGTCCTTCCTGGTCTGGGCATCCTTGCACTGCTTGGCCCAGCGGATGGTTTTCTCGGTGGAGCGCTCCGCGTACCCCTTGTCGCAGGGGTAGGGGATGCACTCGTCGAAGTTCATGATGATGTCGGCGCCCAGTGCCTCCTGGATGCCGATCGCCTTGGCCGGGTCGAGGAACACCTCCTCGCCGGTATCCTCGTGCCGGAAAAAGGCACCCTCCTCGGTGATCCGCTTGTTGGGGAGCGAGAAGACCTGGAAGCCGCCCGAGTCGGTGAGGATCGGGCCGTCCCACCCCATGAACTTGTGCAGGCCGCCCGCCTTCTGCACCAGGGCCTCGCCCGGGTGCAGGTGCAGGTGGTAGGTGTTGGAAAGTATGATCTGGGCACCGGTTTCCTTCACCTGTGCCGGCGTCATCGCCTTCATGGCGGCGTGGGTTGCCACCGGCATGAAGATCGGGGTCTGGATCTCGCCGTGCGGGGTGGTGACCGTGCCGCGGCGCGCCTGGGTATTGGGGTCCTTCTTGAGCAGTTTAAATATCATGAACCTTCCGATTGTCCGGGATTTTTTTGTGAACAGTACTCTCTTAATTAGCAGAGCGCCGCCCAAAAAGCAACAGGTACCCTGCCGTCCGTTTCCATAACAGGGTTACCGAAGCGATCCGGGCCGAGATGTGCGTCCTGACATTAATTGTATGCTGTATACAGAAAACAGTTGCATTTTGCTATAACGGCATTTAATATGCGGCCTGTAAACCTCCCATTTATGTGTTCTATCTCGCGTCAGCTTGCAGATACTTATCATGAAAAAAAGGAGAGCCAAATGCTGGCTTTGAGTCCGTGGCGCGCACCCCCTTTCCTCTGAGCGGCAACCGCGAGTCCACCCTATTAACGGGGCAATGTGGGGCCACCCCCCCTCCGGTCGTACGCGCAGCCAGACACTACCCCAACTGATTCTAGAAAAAACGCAAAGGGACAAAAAAACATGCGAATACTCAACAGCTCTGTGGGAAGAAAGCTCTTGATGTCGATCTCGGGCCAGCTCCTGATCATCTTCATCCTCATTCACCTGGCCGGAAACTCGACGATCTACTTCGGCTGGATCAACGCCTATGCCGAGCATCTGCACAGCCTGCCGCCGGTGGTCTGGGCCTTCCGCGCCGCCATGCTGTTCGTGGTCGGCGTGCACATCTGCTACGGTGTCGTGCTTACCTTGGAAAACAAGAAAGCCAATCCGACCGTCTACGCGGTGAAACGGCAGCTCAAGGCGAGCTTCGCCGGCGAGAACATGATCTGGACCGGCCTTCTGATCGCCGCCTTCGTCATCTATCACCTGCTGCAGTTCACCGTCAAGGTGACCCCTGACGTCGCCTGGACCGCGGGCGTTGCCGTCGTCGATGTCTACAAGATGGTGGTGACCAGCTTCAGCAACGGGCTGATCTCCGTGATCTACGCGGCCGCCCTGCTCATGTTGTTTCTGCACCTCTCGCACGGCATCCCGAGCTTCCTGCAGACCATGGGATGGAACAGTGAGAAGACGATCCCCGTTTTCGGAACTGCCGGCAAGGTGATCGCCGCCGTCCTCATGCTCGCATACGTCTCCATTCCTGCCGTAATCTTAGCTGGCTTATTGAAACTTTAGGGGGTTCAAGTGATACTCGACGGAAAATGTCCGACCGGACCAATTGAAAAAAGCTGGGACAAGCACCGCTTCGACCTGAAGCTTGTGAACCCTGCCAACAAGCGCAAATACAACATCATCATGGTTGGCACCGGCCTCGCCGGGGCTGCAGCCGCTGCATCCCTGGGCGAACTCGGTTACAACGTCCAGGCTTTCTGCTACCAGGACAGCCCCCGCCGCGCCCACTCCATCGCTGCCCAGGGTGGGATCAACGCCGCAAAGAACTATCCCAGTGACGGCGACTCCATTTTGCGGCTTATGTATGACACCATAAAAGGCGGCGACTTCCGCGCCCGCGAGGCAGACGTCTGGCGTCTTTCGCAGGTTTCCAACAACATCATCGACCAGTGCGTGGCCCAGGGTGTTCCCTTCAACCGCGATTACTCCGGCTACCTCGACAACCGCTCCTTCGGCGGCGCCCAGGTTTCCAGAACTTTCTACTCCCGCGGCCAGACCGGCCAGCAGCTGCTGCTGGGCGCCTACTCCGCCCTTTCCCGTCAGATCAAGGCCGGCACGGTTAAGATGCACACCCGTCGCGAGATGCTGGATCTGGTCGTGGTGGATGGTGCTGCCCGCGGCATCACGGTGCGCAATATGGTGACCGGCGAGATTGAAAGCTATGCCGCTGATGCCGTCTGCCTTGCTACCGGTGGTTATGTAAACGTATTCTACCTTTCAACCAACGCCAAAGGGTGCTCCGTTACCGCCAACTGGGCTGCCGCCAAAAAAGGCGCCTTCTTTGCGAACCCCTGCTACACGCAGATTCATCCGACCTGCATCCCGCAGGCTGGCGAGTACCAGTCCAAGCTGACCCTGATGTCCGAGTCGCTCAGAAACGATGGCCGCATTTGGGTTCCCAAGAAGAAGGAAGATATCGGCAAGCCGGCCTCCCAGATACCGGAAGAAAACCGTGACTACTATCTTGAGCGCAAGTATCCTTCCTACGGCAACCTGGCCCCGCGCGACATCTCGTCACGCTCCGCCAAGGAGGCGTGTGATGAAGGTCGTGGTGTCGGCCCTGGCGGTCGTGGCGTTTACCTCGATTTTGCCGATTCCATCCAGCGTCTTGGCGAGGGGACCATTAAGGAGCGTTACGGCAACCTGTTCGAGATGTATGAGCGCATTACCGACGACAACGGTTACAAGACACCGATGCGTATCTACCCTGCCCCCCATTATGCCATGGGTGGTTTGTGGGTTGACTACAACCTGATGAGCAACATCCCGGGCCTGTTTGTCCTGGGCGAGGCAAACTTCTCCGTTCATGGCGCCAACCGTCTGGGAGCTTCCGCTCTCATGCAGGGTCTGGCCGACGGCTATTTTGTCATTCCCTACACCATCGGCGGTTATCTTGTGACAGTCAAGCCCGGCGCCGTCACAACAGACCATCCTGAATTCAAGAAATCTCACGCAGAGGTCTCCGGAAGAAACAACAAATTTCTTTCCATCAATGGGAAGCGGACCGTTACGGAATTCCACCGCGATCTGGGCAAGGTCATGTGGAACAACGTCGGTATGGCCCGCTCCAAGGAAAGTCTTACCGCGGCGCTCAAGGAAATTCCCCAGATTCGGCAGGAATTCTGGGAGAATCTCAAGGTTTCCGGGTCCGGTTCCGAGATCAACCAGCAGCTGGAAAATGCCGGGCGCGTAGCTGACTTCCTGGAATTCGGTGAGTTGCTGACACGTGATGCCCTGCACCGTGAAGAGTCATGCGGCGGCCATTTCAGGGTGGAGCACCAGATGCCGGACGGTGAAGCAATGCGTAATGACGAAGACTTCTCATATGTTGGCGCCTGGGAGTACAAGGGTAACGACAAGGCGCCTGAACTGCACAAGGAACCTCTGAAGTTTGAGACTATTCATCTCGCCGTAAGGAGTTACAAATAATGAGCGATCACAAGACCATGACATTGACACTGATCGTGTGGCGCCAAAAGAATGCCAACGATCCGGGCAAATTTGAAACCTACACCGCTAAAAACATCACAGAGCATCATTCATTCCTGGAGATGCTGGACTGCGTCAACGAAGATCTGATACTCGCCGGCTCTGAGCCGATCGTCTTCGATCACGACTGTCGCGAGGGTATTTGCGGCATGTGCTCGCAGGTGATCAATGGCGTGCCCCATGGCGGGCAGGAGCGCACCACCGTCTGCCAGCTGCACATGCGTAAATTCAAGGATGGGGACACCATCTACATCGAGCCGTGGCGCTCGCTGGCCTTCCCGATCCAGAAGGACCTGGTGGTCGACCGCTCCGCCTTGGACCTCATCATCCAGGCCGGCGGCTACACCTCCTGCCACACCGGCGGGGTGCCGGACGCCAATTCCACGCTCATCCCGAAGGAAGTGCTGGATTACGCCATGGACGCAGCCGAGTGCATCGGGTGCGGCGCCTGTGTCGCCGCCTGTCCCAACAGCTCTGCGATGCTTTTCACTTCGGCGAAGGTATCCCAGCTGGCTGCCCTGCCGCAAGGAAAGGCGGAAGCCGCAGCTCGCGTTCAGGCGATGCTCCAAGCCGGGCAGGATTGCGGTTTCGGCAACTGCTCGAACCACTTCGAGTGCCAGGCTGCCTGCCCGAAGGGGATCAACGTTAAGTTCATAGCGACGCTGAACCGGGAGTACCAGAAATCCCTGTTCAAGTAACAGGATCCGGTCAGACAGGAAAAAACTGCGGGGCGAGAGGGAAACCTCTCGCCCCGCTTTTTTGTAAAGCCGTTAAGATCAAAGGCTCGCACACGGATTAAACGGATGGAACGGATAACCGCAGATCGGGCAAAGAGTTCGGGGTAAAACAAAGAGTGGAGGGGTAATCTGACTTTATCCGTCTAATCCAGCGGTGTCCGGTTAAATTCTTGCCTGCAAAACCACAAACTAAAAATTGGCCACAAAACGCACAAAACGCACAAAAGATTAAAAGCTTGAAGATTTTTTTGCGCCTTTTGTGCCTTTTTGTGGCGAAAAGATTTTGATTTGATTGGTAGCTCTAACTTTACTTGGTTGCAAATCCGTGTGCGAGCCTTTGACTATTCCCCTTCCAGCGCACCGGTCTGACGCAGCGCCTCGTAAAGCACGATCCCCGCCGAGGTCGACAGGTTCAGGCTGCGCACCTTCCCTATGATCGGAATCCTGACGGCTGTCTCCGGATTGGCCTCGATGAGCTGGTCGGGAAGCCCCTTGGTCTCCTTGCCGAAGACTATGAAATCGCCCGCCTGAAAGCGCATGGCGAGGTAGCTCTTGGGCGCCTTCTTGCTGGTGTAGATGAAGCGCCCCTCGGGATGGGCCTCCTGCAGGGTGACGAGGTCGGGCCAGTAGTGGATGTCCACCTCGCTCCAATAATCGAGTCCGGCCCTCTTCAGGTAGCGGTCCTCCGTGGAGAAGCCGAGCTTTCCCACCAGGTGCAGCACGGTGCCGGTCGCGCCGCACAGCCTCGCTATGTTCCCCGTGTTGGGCGGAATCTCCGGTTCGACCAGAACTATATGGAACGGTTTTTCCAATGACATCGGTATCCTCTTTCTCTATCCAATCTGCCTCAAAAACGGGCCTTCCCTCCAGGCGGAAAAGGCTACTCAATCCGGCTTTTATTTGTATCTCAAAGCCACCCAGAAGGCAAAGGGAATCGCCTCAAAGCCTGTAACTACGCGGGCTTGAATAGGTACCTACTTCTGTAAGCTTGCAATTTTGCGCAATAAAGGTTAGTATGCCGTTTCCAAACTGCACCGGAGGGGACCTTGGACCTACCTGACACAACTGGACATTTCGGACGATTCGGCGGCAGATACGTCTCTGAGACGCTGATGCCCGCGCTCCTCGAACTCGAGGAGGCCTACAATCATTACCGCAACGACAAGGAATTCAAAGAGGAGTTTGCCTACTACCTGCGCCAGTACGTGGGACGGCCGAACCCGCTTTATTTCGCCGCAAAGCTCACCGAGAAGCTCGGAGGGGCCAAGATTTACCTGAAGCGCGAGGACCTGAACCACACCGGCGCCCACAAGATTAATAACACCATCGGCCAGGGGCTGCTCGCCCGGCGCATGGGGAAAAAGCGGGTCATCGCCGAGACCGGAGCAGGCCAGCATGGCGTGGCGACGGCAACGGTTGCGGCCCTCTTCGGCATGCAGTGCGAGGTTTTCATGGGAGAGGAGGACATCCGTCGCCAATCTCTCAACGTCTTCCGGATGAAGCTCCTGGGCGCCACGGTGACGCCGGTCAGCTCGGGGACCGCAACGCTCAAGGATGCCATGAACGAGGCGATGCGCCAGTGGGTGACCTACGTGGCGGATACCTTCTACATTATCGGCACGGTCGCCGGCCCCCATCCCTATCCGGTCATGGTACGTGACTTCCAGTCCATCATCGGCGAGGAGGCGAGGGCGCAGCACCTGGCGGTCGAAGGGAGGCTGCCGGACTACCTGGTCGCCGCGGTCGGCGGGGGGAGCAACGCCATCGGACTGTTCCACGCCTTCATGGAGGACAGCTCGGTGCAGATGGTCGGCGTCGAGGCCGCGGGGTACGGGATCGACTCCGGGCGGCACGCGGCTCCGCTTTGCGCCGGAACTGTCGGCGTACTGCACGGCAACAAGACCTACCTGCTGCAGGACCAGTTCGGCCAGATAGCGCACGCCCATTCCATATCGGCCGGGCTCGACTACCCCGGTGTCGGCCCGGAGCACTCCTTCCTCAAGGAGAGCGGGCGCGCCAGCTACGTTTCGGTCACCGACGACGAGGCGCTGGCGGCGTTCCAGTTTCTCACCCGCGAGGAAGGGATCATCCCCGCGCTCGAGTCGGCCCATGCCGTGGCCCATGCCATGCGGCTGGCTCCGACACTTCCCCGCGACGAGACCATCGTCGTCTGTCTTTCCGGCAGGGGCGACAAGGACATCCATACGGTGGCCGACGTCATGGGGGTGGTGCTGTAACTTGCCGATCACTAAGCTTTTTTGCGAAGGGGGCCGCCGGGTGGCCCTCTTTTTTTATTCACTTAACTTACGGAGGTTTAATTTAGTTCTTGCAATGTTGTCGGGTTTGGCTACACTTAACCCGAAGGTTGGCGACGAGCCAGCTTAATCTTAATGAAAGGAGATGATTGGCGCGGGCTGCACCGACATTCCCGGGGTCAAACCCAAAGAGCCGGCATAAGCCATATCTACTAACCATCTATGAAAAAAACAATTGTTTTGCTGGTCGCGGTGCTTCTGTTGAACGCATCGTGTGACCAGTCCCACCTGCAGCAGGCGCAGGTACCTGTCAGCCCGGGGATTTCCCCGTGGGACCGGAACCTGCAAACCGGGGTGGATTCGGGCGGGAAAAAGCCCGTACCGGTTCGTGCGGCGCGGCTTGAGGCGCCCATGGATGCCATTTTGGAGGAGAGGTCGAAGCAGGTTATCGCCATCTCAACCGCTTTCGCGCGCAGGACGACGCCGCAGAGGGCCAAGTGGCTGGCTGAGATCTGCTACCAGAGTACCGAGGGTACCAAATTCACACCGCTGGATCTGGCTGAGATAGCTCTGGCGGAAACGGGCGGGCACCGGCTTTCCTCAAGGGCGGTTTCCTCGAAGGGGGCCATGGGGGTCTGGCAGCTGATGCCGGAGAGGGCTTTGAGCCACGGTTACCAGCCCTCTGACATGTGGGACGACGAGAAGTGTGCCGATGCTGCGGTGCGGGAGCTCAAGGAGAAGCTCAGCATGGCCAAGGGGAATCTGTCACGGGCGAAGCGGCTTTACTGCGGCACCGGGCGCGCTGCGGCCGCCTACGACGTGGTTCGCAGGCGGTTCCGGGCCGAGATCCTGCGCGAGTTGGAGCAGGGCTTCCAGGTAGAGGTTGCCAGCCACGGATAGTCTTTTTGGTTTTACGGTTCGGTTGTGCTATAGTGGGCGGATCCCTTGATCGGGGTCCGCCCATTTTTGGTTTGCCCAGGAGATTTAGCCTTTGAGAAAAATCGTCCTTTTATTGTTACTGCTGGTCGGTCTAACCGGCTGCACCAAGTTCGTCACCGCACCGGTCGTGACGGTGAGGGATCTGAGCGTTGTCTCGCTGGATGGCGCTGGCGCCGGAATGGAGCTGTTGCTGACGGTCAAAAACCCGAATTCCTACGACGTCACTCTGCTCGGCTACAGCTACGATCTGAAGGTGATGTCGCTCCCTCTGGCAAAGGGAGGGGCGCGCGAGGAGATCAAGTTCGCAGCCGACTCCGAAACCGACCTGCGCATCCCGATAAAGGTTTCCTACGGCGACCTGCTGGAGATGTTCAAGCGCAGGCTGGATCCCGACCGCATCCCCTACCAGTTGATGGCCGGGCTCGATCTGGAGACCCCGCTGGGGCAGCTGACCGTGCCGGTGAAACGCTCCGGTACCTATGCCGTCCCTCAGCAGTACCGCCCTACAGCTATGCTGGATAAGCTGAGCGATTTTTTCAAGATGAACAGGTAAGTCGAATCAACGTTATTGCCGATACCTGTGTAGAGACGCATTGCATGCGTCTCCGGTTTCCCTATTTTTAAAACGATTCACCCGCTCGATGTAGCGAAATGGAGTTTGCATGAATGTTGTAGACGTGTTCGGCCTTTGCAAGAGTTTCGGGGCGAGGGAGCTCCTCGACGGGGTTAGCTTCGCCGTCGACGAAAATGAACGGGTAGGGCTCATCGGCGCCAACGGCGCGGGGAAATCGACGCTTTTGACCATTCTCGCCGGCGTCGAGGACAGCGACGGCGGCTCGATCAACATGAAGCGCGGCGCCACGGTCGGTTACCTGAGCCAGGAGCCGATACTCGACGACGACTCCACCGTCGCGGCGGAGATCGAGGGTGGCCTGCAGGAGATCAGGAGCGCCATAGCATCCTTCAACGAGCTGTCGGAGCGGATGGCGGCCAACCCGCCGGACCTGGAAAAGCTCCTGGTGCGCCAGGGCGAGCTCTCCGTCTGGATCGAGCATCACGGCGGCTGGAGTACCGACCATCGCGTCTCCGAGATCATGACCCACCTCCAGTTGCCGGACCGCCAGCAGAGGATCGGCACCCTCTCCGGCGGGACCAAGCGGCGCGTCGCGCTGGCGCGGCTCCTGCTGCAGGCCCCCGAGCTGCTGCTTCTTGACGAGCCCACCAACCACCTGGACGCGGACACCACGCAGTGGCTGCAGGACCACCTGAAGGGGTATCCGGGCGCCGTCATGCTGATCACCCACGACCGCTACTTCCTCGACGAGGTGGTCACCAGGATGCTGGAGCTGGAACGCGGCGCAATCACCTCCTCCCAGGGGGGGTATTCGCTCTACCTGGAGCAGCGGGAAGAGCGGCTCATGGGCGAGGCCAACACCCGCTCGCGCCTTCTGAACCTGCTGCGGACCGAGACGGCATGGATGCGGCGCGGGCCGAAGGCGCGCTCTACCAAGCAGAAAGCGCGCATCGACCGGTTCTACGACCTGGAGGATAACTGCTCGGGTCCCGTCGCCCGTGACCTGAAGATCGGCTTCTCCACCGAGGAGGGGTTCGGCGGCACCATCCTGGAGCTCTCGGATGTCAGCAAGGGGTACGGCGACAAGAAACTCCTGAAAGGGGTCTCCTTCGGGATGAAGCGCGGGGACCGGGTCGGGATCATCGGGCCCAACGGCTGCGGCAAGACGACGCTGATCCGGATGATCATGGGGGAGGAGGAGCCGGATGCGGGCCGGGTCGTGACCGGCAGAAAGACCAAAATCTCCTATTTCGACCAGCTGCGGGAGGTGCTCGATCCCGGGCAGACGGTCTACGACTTCTTCGGGGAAGGGGACTACGTCACCTGCGGCACCGAGAAGCGGCACAAGATCGGTTATCTGGAGGATTTCCTGTTCTCTCCCGAGGACAGAAGGCGCCCGATCAGCAGCCTCTCCGGCGGCGAGAAGAGCCGACTGATACTGGCAAGGCTCATGCTGCAGGACTCGAACCTGCTGATCCTGGATGAGCCGACCAACGACCTGGACATCCCGACCCTGCAGCTTCTGGACGCCTCGCTGGCTTCCTTTCCGGGCTGCGTGCTGATGGTGACCCATGACCGCTTCTTCCTGGACAAGGTGGCGACCGGCGTGCTCGCCTTCGAAGGGGAGGGGGCTGTCACCTTCTACGAGGGGAACTATTCCAACTACCGCGAGCGCAAGGAGGCGGCCCGCGTTGCTGTTTCAGCGGCCCGTGTCGAGAAACGGGAGGCGCAGGGAGGTAAGTCCGAGAAGCCGAAAAAGGCGCTAAGCTGGGCCGAGCGTCTCGAACTGGAGCGGCTCGAGGAGGGGATCGCCGCGCAGGAGCAGGAGTTCGCCGCAGTCGAGGCGATGCTGGCAGATTCCGCCTCGTATGCGTCCGCCGAAGGGGGGATAGCGGGAATCTCGGCGAACTACAGCCGACTTGAGACTGAGCTTGCGGCAAGTTATGCCCGGTGGGAAGAACTGGAAACGAAGAAAGGCAATTGACAATGGAAACAAGCTTCCACGGTTGATGACACTTTTGGCTGAAGAATGGGAACGTTAAAAATTACGGGTGGTTTGCAAGAGAAGTGCTGCGGGTTCACAAAGACATTGTCAATTGTCCATTGTCAATTGCCTGTCAGTGCTTCCTTGGCTAGGCGCAGGCCGATCTTTCTCTTGGTGGCGATGGCAAAGCGGTTGATGGTTTCCAGCGCGTAGACGAGCGACGGTATGTCGCGCCGGACCCTGAGCAGCATCTGGTCGATGACCTCGTCGGGAAGTGACATCTGACGGTCTTCGGCCAGTTTTTTTAAGATCATGCGCCTGGAATCGTCATCGGAGACGTCCATGCGTGCCACGAGGCCCCAGAGGAGCCGGCTGGTCAGATGCCCGTCCAGGTTCGGCAACTCTTTGGGCGGGGTGAGCCCGGCGATGGCGATCTTTCTCCCCGTGGTGTAGAAGGAGTTGAAGAGCTCCCAGAGTTCGACCCTGACCTCCTGGATGTCGGGAAGCAGATGCAGATCGTCGAGGATCAGGGCGCTGGCGCCGGCAAAGTGGTCGCTAAGCCTGGAGAGCCCCTCGCTCGGATAGTCGCCCAGGTAGAGCGCGTCGGCATCCCTGAAAGAGAGGTACTTCCCCCCGATGGCGTTACTAAGAGCGGTCAAAAGATGCGTCTTGCCGGACCCCTCGAGCCCGTAGACGTAGAGCAGGTTCTCAGTCGAGTCCCCCGTCGCGAGTTTGCGCGCGAAATGGTAGGCCGTCTTGTTGCCGCAGCACACCACGAAGTTCTCGAAACAAAAGCGCGGGATGACGGGGAAATCGAAAATAAGCTGCATTAAAACAGTCTTCCCTGCGGCAGCTCGGGCGCGATCCTGCCGAAGTGGCTGTAGGCCGCGGGCGTGGCGACGCGTCCCCTCGGGGTGCGGTTCAGGAAGCCGTTCTGGATCAGGAACGGCTCGTAGACGTCCTCGATGGTGTCGCTCTCCTCGCTGATCGCCGCGGCAATCGTGTCGAGCCCCACCGGTCCCCCACCGAACTTGTCGATGATGGTCAAAAGTATCATCCGGTCCATCGTGTCAAATCCCATCTGGTCTATCTCCAGAAGCTCCAGCGCCTGGTCCGCGACCGCACGTGTTATCACGCCGCTCGCCCTTACCTGGGCAAAGTCGCGCACGCGGCGCAGCAGGCGGTTGGCGATCCTCGGCGTGCCGCGGCTGCGTCGGGCCAGCTCCATCGCGCCGTCCGGGTCGATGGCCATGCCGAAGATGCGCGCGGAGCGGGTAACGATGAAGGCGAGCTCCTCATGGGTGTAGAATTCCAGGCGCGAGATGACGCCGAAGCGGTCCCGAAGCGGCGAGGAGAGGAGCCCGGCGCGGGTGGTGGCGCCCACCAGGGTGAATTTCGGCAGGTCGAGCTTGATGGTGCGGGCGCTTGGGCCCTGGCCGATGATGATGTCCAGCTGGAAGTCTTCCATCGCCGGGTAGAGGATCTCCTCCACCACGTGGGAGAGGCGGTGGATCTCGTCGATGAAGAGGACGTCGTGCGCCTCGAGGTTGGTGAGTATCGCAGCCAGGTCGCCGGGACGCTCGATCACCGGGCCGGAGGTCGATTTGATGCTGACACCCATCTCGCAGGCGATGATGTTGGCGAGGGTGGTCTTGCCGAGTCCGGGGGGGCCGTAGAGGAGCACGTGGTCGAGCGCCTCGCCCCTGCCGCGGGCGGCGTCGATGAAGAGCGCGAGGTTTCCCTTGGCCTTCTCCTGGCCGACGTAGTCGTCGAGCGCGCGCGGGCGCAAGGTGGCTTCCTGGTAATCCTCTTCAATTTTTTCAGGGGCGATGGTGCGGGTCATACCTCTCCGTGCTGCGGCGCTTCCTTGATGCAGACGTGTCAAGTTATAACAGTTGGCGCTAAAGGTCAAGCGGGGATGGTTTCGCCGTGATCGCCTTACTTCATCAGTATCTTAAGTGCCTGCTTTAGTATCGATTCGAGCGTTGCATCCTCCGCGATACGCACCTCGCCCAGCGCCTTCTGCACCACCGCTTCCTTGTACCCCAGGTTGATCAGGGCGGAGATGACGTCCTCGCGTATCTCCTGCTTTGCTGCCGCGGGAGCGGCATCCTGGGCCGGCCGGGTAATGCCGAGCTTTTTCACCTTCTCCTTCAGTTCCAGGACGAGCCTCTCGGCGGTCTTCTTGCCGATCCCGGGGATGGCGGAGAGGCGGGCCAGATCGCCGCGCAACAGCGAATCCGCCAGTTCCAGAGGCTCGCTGTTGGAGAGTATGCCGTTCGCGAGTTTCGGGCCGACGCCGGAGACGCCGATCAGAAGCTGGAACAGCTCCTTCTCCTGGGGGGTGCGAAAGCCGTACAGGTTGATGGCGTCCTCCTTCACCGAGGTGTGGATCTGCAGGGAGACGGCGCCACCCTCGGCGGGCAGGACGTAATAGGTGGAGAGGGGGATCTGCACCCGGTAGCCGACGCCGTTCACATCGAGGATGATATAGTCCGGCGCCTTGTGCGCGATCTTTCCGGTGAGCAGTGCAATCATGTGGTTCCTCTCATTTTGAGTATCGCGTTCATCCCGGCGGAGTGGGCGTGGCAGACCGCGACGGCGAGGGCGTCGGAGGCATCCTCCTGCGCGATCTCCGGCAGGTTCAGTAGCGCCTTGATCATGTGCTGCACCTGCACCTTCTCGGCCCTGCCGCTGCCGACCACCGCCTGCTTCACCTGGAGCGCGGTGTACTCGAACACGGAGAGACCGACGCTGACCGCGGCGACGATGGCAGCCCCTCGCGCCTGCCCCAGCTTCAGCGCACTCTGGGCGTTTTTTGCCAGAAAGACGTCTTCGACCGCCACCGCCTCAGGCTGATACTGTGCGATGACCGCCGAAAGCCCGGTGAAGATCTGTTCCAGCCGCTGCGGAAAATCCTTGGCGCTCTGGGTGAAAATGGCGCCGTTGTCGATATGGATCAGGCGGTTCCCAACTTTCGATATGATGCCGTAACCGGTGATACGAGAGCCGGGATCGATACCCATAATTATCATGCGATCCCCTTGTTACCTCGCCGGAGCAAAAAAGCGCGGCAGCGCGGAGGTGTTCCGCTCTGCCGCGCCTCAGCATTTCCGGCCAGCCATGTTTTGGCTACATCAGCTTTTCCATCTCCTCCTCGGAGATGTCGAAGTTGGCATAGACGTTCTGGACGTCGTCGTTGTCTTCCATGCGGTCCATCAGCTTCAGCATGTTTTCCGCCTGCTTCCCCTCGAGCTTCACCATGGTCTGCGGGATCATGGTCACCTCGGCCGATTCCGGCTTGAAGCCCGCCTTCTCGAGCGCGCTCTTCACCTCATGGAATGCGGTGGGGTCGGTCAGCACCTCGTACTGCTCCTCTTCGTCGGTGACGTCGTCCGCACCCGCTTCGATGGCGGCCTCGAACAGCTTGTCGAAGTCGGTCGTCTTCGGGTAAACGAGCAGGCCCTTCTTGTCGAAGAGCCAGGAGACGCAGCCGGACTCGCCCATGTTGCCGTTGCACTTGCTGAACGTGCTCCTCACGTCGGAGACGGTACGGTTGCGGTTGTCGGTCATCACCTCGACCAGCACAGCGGTGCCGCCCGGGCCGTACCCCTCGTAGGTGGTCTCCTCGTAGGTGGTCCCTTCCAGTCCGCCGGCCCCCTTCTTGATGGCGCGCTCCACGTTGTCCTTGGGCATGTTTTCTGCCTTGGCCTTATCGATAGCGGTTCTCAGGCGAGGGTTGCCGTCCGGATCCCCACCGCCGAGCTTTGCAGCGACCGTGATCTCCTTGATGATCTTGGTGAAGACTTTGCCCCGCTTTGCATCGGCGGCGCCTTTTTTGTGCTTGATGGTGCTCCATTTATTGTGGCCTGACATGAGTACTTCCTTTCGATCATTTTTGAGATAGAAAACGGGAAATACTATCACGGGTAAAAGAGTGTTGTAAAGTAGGAAAATGACAGTTAAACTGTTACCCGGACCGAGGGCGCACAGGCTATTAGCCTCGACGGAGAGTAATCATGACTGGCAGGTGTGACGGATTGAAACGGGCGGGTGTCAAGCTGGTACTTCTCCTGGCGGTATTTCTCAGCAGCGGCTGCGCCACGACGCGGAACTCCGGCGGCGAACTGCCGCCGATTCTGGCGCAGGATGAACTGCTGCGCCCCTATCAGAAGATCGGCGTCATCGAGGTGCACCGCGCGCGCTACGGCTCCCCCACGGACCTCTCTTCCGGCGACTACAGCTGGGGCTATCAGGCACTGCGCGAAGAGGCTGGCAAGATCGGGGCGGACGCCGTGATCTATCCGGAGGTGAACTCCGAGCTGGAGAGTTACCTGTTCTTTCCCAGCAGCGATATAAAGGCCAGGGGGATCGCGATAAAATTCCGCTGAGTTCTCTCTTGAGGCAGAATTCGATTGATCAATGCTGCGGTTGTTTGAGATAGTGTGTGCCGTATACGGCATCGCTGTCAGCGGGCCTTTGCTGTTTTTTGAAATCATCACGTCACATGTCATGAATTATGAAATTATCGACTAAGGAGGCGGAAACCATGAAGGCTGTACTGATGGAAGGGTTTGGCGGTCTGGAGGTTCTGAAGTTCGGGGAGGCGCAGAGGCCTGCCCCCAAGGAAAACGAGGTGCTGGTGCGGGTGCACGCCAGCTCCATCAACCGGCCTGACCTGGTGCAGCGGGCTGGGAAGTATCCCCCGCCGCCGGGAGATTCCGAAATTCTCGGGCTGGAAGTCGCCGGGACCATCGAGGAGCTGGGTCCCGGCGTCACCGGCTGGAGCGTCGGCGACCGGGTCATGTCGCTGGTGGGCGGCGGAGGCTACGCGGAGTTCGCGGTCGCCTATGCGAACCACCTGATGCGGATCCCCGAGTCGATGAGCTTCGAGGAAGCGGCCTGCGTCTGCGAGTCCTACATCACCGCATTCCTGAACGTCTTCATGATAGGCGGCCTGCAGGACGGAGAGACGGCACTGCTGCACGGCGGCGGCGGCGGCGTTAACACGGCTGCCATCCAGCTCTGCAAGGCGCTGGCCCCGAAATCCAAGCTGATCGTGACGGCCTCCCCCGAGAAGATGGAGCGGGTGAAGGAACTGGGAGCCGATCTGGTCATCAACTTCAAGGAGACCCCGGACTTCACCGAGAACATCAAGGAGTTCACCGCCAAGAAGGGGGTTGATGTCATCCTCGACCACGTGGGTGCCAAGTACCTCGCTCCCAACATGAACTCGCTCGGCTACAAGGGGAGGCTGGTGGTCATCGGCGTCATCTCCGGGATCAAGGCGGAACTGAACCTGGCGCTCATGATGGTGAAGCGGCAGCAGATCATCGGCAGCGTGCTCCGCTCGCGTCCCGTGCCGGAAAAAGGGGAGATCGTCGCAGAGTTCGTGCGCCGCGCTCTGCCGAAGTTCGCGGACCGGACCATCGTTCCGATCATCGAGAAGGTGTTCCCGATCGAGCAGGTGGCCGACGCTCACGGCATGATGGAAGCAGACCAGCATTTCGGCAAGATCGTGCTCAAGGTGAGCGCATAGGGTTTAACAGACAAAGGCAGAGCTTTTAACACAGAGGGGCACAGAGGTACAAAGAGCAGAGTGCACAGAGGAAAGGCGTGAAACTGGAACAACTGTTATTGGGTGACAGCTCGTCAGCTGCAATCTTAGCGAAACGGTTGTTTCAAACGCAGGTTAGACTTCCCTCTGTCATCCTCTCTCTGCTGCCTCTGTGCTCCTCTGTGTTTAGGCTTTTGTTCCGAGGCATAACTAAGGAGAAACAGCTTTACAATGGAAATCTATTCGAACTTTTTCTTCACGGTCTGGATCAGATTCTTTTTCCTGCTGACTCCGTTTTTCGTACTTTCGACCTTCCTCGCCATGACGCCGGAACTGACGGCCTCCGAACGGCGCGGCATCGCCGTCAGGGTGACCCTCGCGGTGCTTGCCGCCTGTTTCGTGCTCTATTTCTTTGGCAACACCCTGTTTTCGCTGCTCGGCATCACGCTCGACTCTTTCAGGATCGGGGCGGGGAGCCTGCTGTTTCTCTCCGCGGTGCAGATGGTGCACGGCGACGACAGCGCACCTCCCAGCGAAAAGCGCGGCGCCATCTCCGTGGTTCCTCTCGCCATACCGATCACGGTGGGACCGGGCACGACAGGGGCGCTCCTCGTCATGGGGGCGGAGATCCAGCAGACCTGGCAGATCTTCGTCGGCTGCGCGGCGCTTGCGGCCGCCGTCCTTTGCGTCGGTGTGCTCCTGGTCTGCGCCTCATCGATCGAGCAGGTGGTCGGCAAGAAGGGGATCACGATCCTGAGCAAGCTGACCGGGCTCTTCGTGGCGGCGCTCGCCGCCCAGATCGTCTTCACCGGCGTTAAAAACTTCCTGATGGTGAAGTAAGCAGGGGATCGGTTGAAAAGTTTTATCACTTCCTGGTTTTCAGATAATAAAACGTAACTATTCAGCACATTACAGTATTCAGGTCAACAATCAGATAGCGTAGGGTGGGCCGTGCCCACCGATCAGCGTCGGCCTGGATACCCGCAAGGGGTCGCTACAATGCCGATTCTGTGGGCGGGTACCCTGGCCTTCGGCTTTCGGTGGGCACGGCCCACCCTACGGCTGCAGGAGCCAACTGGAACAACTGTTATTGGGATGCACAGGCCGTCGGCTGCAATCTCAGCGAGAACAGTTGTTTCCAGCGCCGGTAACACTTTCCTCTGTGATCCTCAGTGCTCCTCTGTCGTTAGGCAGGGTAACGTGTCTGAGCTTTTTACCCGCGCGTGGTCAGGGAGACTTCCCGTTCGCCGGTTAAATCTTAAACTGCCGTATGAGCGACTGCAGTTGCTCGGCCTTGATGGAAAGGCCTGAAGCTGCGCTGGTAGATTCCTGGGCGCCCCGCGAAGTTTCGTGCACCACCTGGGTGATCTGATGTATGTTGCTGCTGATCTCGCTGGTGGTGGCGGTCTGCTCCTCGGCGGCGGTGGCGATCTGACTGACCTGCATGCTGACGGTGTTCACCTGTTCCAGGATAGCCTGCAGTGCTGTTTCCAGCTGAGAGGCCTCTGCAGCCCCTTGTTCTGAGCCCTTAACGCCAGCCTCCATCGAGATGATCGCTGATCTGGTCTCCCCTTGAATCGCCTTGATCATCTCGCCGATCTCGCGGGTCGCGCGCGTGGTACGCTCGGCTAACGCCCGCACCTCGTCTGCTACGACCGCAAAACCGCGCCCCTGCTCGCCGGCGCGGGCAGCCTCGATGGCGGCGTTTAGCGCCAGCAGGTTGGTCTGGTCGGCAATATCCTCGATGGTGGCCACGATGGCGCCTATCTGGTCCGAGCGTTCTCCCAGCGATTCGATGTTCTTAGCATTGGCGCGAGCTTCCTCTCCTCGTTTCCGGATGCCGTTCACCGTTTGTGCTACTACCTCGATGCCTTTCTGCGTAGTGGTTGCAGCATGTTGTGCGCTGTCGGCCGCCATGTGACAGCTGTTGGCAATATCCGAAGATGTTGCAGCCATCTCCTCACTGGCAACCGCCACCGTGCCTGCCTGTGCGGCTACCTCTTCGGTGCCGGTGGAAATCTGCTCGGCTGTGGCTATGAGCTCGTTTGAGGCAGATGATAATTCTAGGGAGGTTTGAGACAATTGTCCGATCAGATTTCGCAGATTGTGTGTCATTGTGCCGAAAGCACCGCTCAGCTGGCCAACCTCGTCTCGGGAGCTCTGCTCGACTGTAACATTCAGGTCGCCATTGGCAATTAGTTCTGCCTTTCGCGCCAGATCACGCAGCGGTGTGCTCAAGAGGCGGGCAATCACGACAGCCTCGATCAAACCGATAACGATGCAAAAGCTCAGGGCGATGATTATCAAGGTGCGCGATCTCGCGCTTATGGATGTCATGGTTTTGGTTTCAGTGAGAATCTGTTTGGCCTGTGCGTCCTTGACGGCTTCCAGAGCCTTCAGAGCCTCGTTGAAATTTTTGCTGGAAGCGCCGCGCGCCAATTCACTGGCCTCGGCATCCTTGTTTTCCAAGGCAAGCTCTGAGATCTTTGGATTTTCTGCCAGGTAAAGTTGTAACGCTTTTGCAAACTCCACGTAAGATCTCTTTCCATTTTCTGAGTCGATCAGCTTTTCGTAAACAGCCTGCTCCTTGTTCAGTTTTTCCTGGTTTTCCTTGTTACGCTTGACGTACTTCTCGATGTCTTCCTTTTTGTCAGCCAGAACCTCAAGCAGCTCACCGCGGCGATAGCTGCCGAAATACTCACTGATCTTTGAAATGGACAACATACCTGGAAGTTGCTGATTAGCCACATCTTCTGCAGTCGTACTGATGCTGTTCAACCTGGTGATCATGAAAATGCCGAGGGCAGCCGTGAGCATGATCATAAACATGAATGAGATGATGAGCTTTGCGCTAATAGAGAGGTCTCTGTACCACTGCATATGGACTCCTGTCTTGAGGGTGTGACGGTTCACCCTTAACATATCGGAGATCCATCGATGGACTTTAATAGATAGAGGCGGCTGATTATTATAAATATTATATTGAATTAGAGCTGGCGCGTTGGCTTTTTGTGATTTCGGCCAATGTCCATCGGCATAACTATGGCCCTTTCCAGCAGACTAGGTAGTACATCAGGAAAACGAAAGCTGACCGGTAATGTTCGGGAGGGTTGTCGCGGCGAAAGGCGGGAACGATTAGGCGTAAAAAAGCCCCTGTTGCGGCTTCGCAACAGGGGTGCAAGATGTAGCGGGAAAATTCTATCCAGTGCTGAAACTACCTGGCCGTGCAGGTGCCGTGTATTCCCCCTGTTTCCCCGGGGCTGCGGTCCCTCTGCTGCAAATCCTTACAGGCTCAGCTCCGCGTGGCCGCTGCAGAGCGAGTCGCGGGTCGCCGTCACCTCGGTGTCCTCGAGGTATTCGTCGAAGCCCATGACGCGGTCGATGATCCCGGTCGGCGTGATCTCGATGATTCGGTTCGCCACGGTGGAAACGAACTGATGGTCGTGGGAGGAGAAGAGGATTACCTCGGTGTAGGAGATCAGCCCGTTGTTCAGTGCCGTGATCGACTCCAGGTCGAGGTGGTTGGTCGGCTCATCCAGGATCAGCACGTTGGCTGCCGCCAGCATGCACTTGGAGAGCATGCAGCGCACCCGCTCGCCGCCGGACAGGACGCTGGTCTTCTTGGTCGCTTCCTCGCCCGAAAAGAGCATGCGCCCCAGGAACCCGCGGGCGAAACTCTCCCCCTCGGCCGGAGGCGAGTACTGGCCCAGCCATTCGATGAGGTTCAGGTCGTTCTTGAAGTAGTCGTTGTTTTCCTTGGGGAAATAGGCATGGGTGATGGTGATCCCCCAGCGGAAGGTCCCCGCGTCCGGCTCCAGTTCCCCTTCGAGGATCTGGAACAGGGTGGTCTTCGCCAGGGTGTTGCTCCCAACGAAGGCGATCTTGTCGCCCTTTCTGACCATCAGGTCGAGATCCTTGAAGATCTGGACCCCGTCGATCGACTTGGAAAGCCCCTTGATCTCGAGGATGATGTCGCCACAGGGGCGCTCCGGCTTGAAGACCACGTAGGGGTATTTCCTGGAAGAGGTCGGCATGTCCTCGATGGTCAATTTTTCCAGGAGCTTTTTCCGGGAGGTCGCCTGCTTCGCCTTGGATGCGTTGGAGCTGAAGCGCTGGATGAACGCCTTCAACTCGTCCGCCTTGTCCGTCGTCTTGCGGTTGTCGTCCTGGCGCTGCTTCAGGTGCAGCGCGCTCGCCTGGTACCAGAAGTCGTAGTTCCCGACGTAGACCTGGATCCTGCTGAAGTCGATATCCGCTATGTGGGTGCAGACCTGGTTCAGGAAATGGCGGTCATGGGAAACCACGACGACCGTGTTCTGGAAGCGGAACAGGAAATCCTCCAGCCAGGAGATCGACTTCAGGTCGAGGTGGTTGGTCGGCTCATCCAGAAGGAGCACGTCCGGGTTTCCGAAGAGCGCCTGGGCCAGCAGCACCCGCACCTTGTCGCCGCCCTCAAGCTCCTTCATCTGCTTGCCGCGCATCTCCTCGGGGATGCCGAGGCCGTTCAGGAGAACCGCTGCCTCAGACTCCACCTCGTAGCCGTTCATCTCGGCGAAGTCGGCCTCGAGTTCGGCGGAGCGGATGCCGTCCTCCTCGGAGAATTCGGGCTTCGCGTAGATCGCCTCCCGTTCGGCCATGACCTTGTAAAGCTTCTTGTGTCCCATGATGACCGTGTTGAAGACGGTCTCATCGTCGTAGGCGAACTGGTCCTGCTTCAGAACCGCGATCCTTCCCTTACCTGCGGTAATGTCACCCTTGTCCGCCTCGATCTCGCCGGAGAGGATCTTCAGGAAGGTGGATTTCCCTGCGCCGTTGGCGCCGATGAGGCCATAGCAGTTCCCCGGTATGAACTTTATGTTGACGTCCTTGAAGAGGACCCTCTTGCCGTAGGCGAGGGTGACGTTGGATGCGCTGATCATGACTTGCTCCCTTTTTTGAAAATGAAAAAACCACAGGGCTGATCCTGTGGTCATGAACCTTTCATTTATAGCATTTATCGGCACGGGGCGGCAATGCATTTTTGAGCGAAGGCCTGTTTTTTCGCGCTTTTTGCGCAGTTAGGAGAGACTGGGCGCCGGCCGCAGGATTGACAGCCGGTGTCGGATCAGCCCCTAACGCTTTGCCGCCTGTCCGTGGCGGTCTCCCGCAAAATGGATTGGGACGGAGGTCGCGGCCCCGGCCGGTTCCGGTCTGGGCCGATGTGCCGAGCTGGACAATCGATGTGCCGAGATGGACAATAGGTGCAGAACGCGAAAAAAAGTTTATTTTCCGCGGTTAATATGGCAATCTGATGCATCGCCATCTCCCGATGGTAACGAGCCCGGAGATTCCATGAGAATAGTCGATCAGATGAATCAAGGGGAGCAGTTCATCTCCCTGGAGTTCTTTCCCCCCAAAGACAAAAAAGAATGGCCTGCTTTTTTCCAAACCGTCGGGAGGCTGGAGCAGCTCAACCCTCTCTTTGCCTCGGTCACCTACGGGGCGGGGGGCAGCACCCAGGGGGACACCCTCGAGATCGTCACCCGGCTCAAGAAGGATCACGGCCTGGAGACCATGGCGCATCTTACCTGTGTCGGGGCCTATCGGGGCTCAGTGCAGCGGTTTCTCGACGATCTGGCGCAGGCGGAAGTTTTCAACGTCCTGGCGCTGCGGGGCGATCCCCCGAGCGATGCCCCGCCCGAGTTCTCCGCTTGCCGCACCCTGCTGCACGCCTCCGATCTGGCCGCCTTCATAAAAGACGTGCACCCGCGGATGGGAATCGGCGTGGCCGGCTACCCCGAGACCCACCCGGAGGCGCCGGGCCCGCTGGAGGATCTCAGTTACCTCAAGTTGAAGCTGGATCAGGGAGGAGACTTCGTGATCACCCAGCTCTTCTTCGACAACAACCATTATTTCGATTTCGTCGCTCGTGCGCGTGCCGCTGGCATCGACAAACCGATCATCCCGGGCATTATTCCCGTAGTGAGCCTCAAGGTCATCCGGCGCATCGTCGCCATGTGCGGTGCAACGCTTCCCCCCGCCTACCTCGCCGAGCTGGAGGAGGCCGACAGCCGCGGCGGTGCAGCTGCCGTGCAGAAGCTGGGTGTGGCCTACGCCAGGCGGCAGGCGCGGGAACTGCTGGCTGCCGGCGTGCCGGGCGTGCACCTCTACACCCTGAACCGTGATGACGCGGTGCTGGATCTGGTCGACGGCCTGCTCCCCTCCAAATAACTCCATAATCGGGCCCTCGGATCAGAGGTCCGTGACCTGTGATCCGTTTCGGATTGTTCCCGTTTGTTCCTTTTATCGCAGCTGCTATACTGGGTACGTGCGACGGCTCTTCCGTTTGTCTGGCATTACTGATCCTGCTGCTTGGGACTCTTGCAGGATGGTCGGTCTATGAACCGCGAGACTGTTTGCGTCTGTTGAAATCACGCTTGACCCGGGAGGTTCCATGCTTGTTCGAGACAAAATGACTCTCAACCCCGTAACCGCGACTCCAGATATGTCATTGACAGACGCGCTCCGCCTGATGAACGACAGAAAGATCCGGCGGCTGCCAGTAGTCGACAGTCACGGCCGCCTGGCCGGCATCATCTCCGACCGGGACCTGCTGCTCGCCTCCCCGTCGCCCGCGACCTCGCTGGCGATCTGGGAGATACACGAACTGCTAGCCAAGCTCACCGTCGAGAAGATAATGACCCGGGAAGTCATCACCGTCCCCGAGGATACGCCGCTGGAAGAGGCCGCGCGCGTCATGGCTGACCGCCGGATCGGCGGCCTGCCGGTCATGCGGGACGGCACACTGGTAGGTGTCATCTCCGAGTCCGACCTGTTCAAGACCCTGCTCCAGCTTTTGGGAGGCCGCCGTCCGGGGGTGCGCATCACGGTCGCCACCTCCGGCGCCAAGGGGACACTCGCCGAGATTACCAGCGCGATCTACGCCGCGGGGGGCGATATCGTCGGCCTCGCCTTCAGCGAGGTCCCGGATTCGAACGATGAAGGCACCTGGGTGAACACCTTCAAGGTCCAGGGCGTTCCCAAGGACCGGCTCGTGGAGGTTATGCGATCCCATGTGCGCGAGATCATGGACGTGCGCGAGACCCTGTAGAGAGGCGCGAGGAGACAGGACCATGCACCTTATCCAGATTCTGCTGCCGCTTTATGACAACGATGGCAAGCCGTTTGGGCAGGATGAGTTCCTGCGGGTGCGCGACGACCTGTCGGATCGCTTCGGCGGCATCACCACCTACATGCGCTCGCCGGCCCGCGGGCTCTGGAAGGAGACCCGGGACACGACGGTCCATGACGACATCGTCATCTACGAGGTGATGACGGACGAACTCGATCGCGACTGGTGGAAGGGGTACCGGGAGGGGCTGACGGCGAATTTTCGCCAGGCGCTGCTCATCGTGCGGGTGAGCGAGGTGCAGCTGCTGTAATCTGGAATAGCCTCGGGCTTTATTGGTGGAGGGAATAGGGCCACGCGAAGCAGGAAGGAGACGGGACCCGCCCCGGGTCAAACCGGGATAGGCAGAGGGCATGGTCCCCGTACAGAACCATGCCCTCAATAAAACGTTATGCCGCTATGCGCTAGAATTTCTCGAAGCCATCGTCGAGGTTGCCGGCTTCCATCTGCAGATCAGTGCCAACGGCCTTGGCGCTGACCATGCGGTGCCCCTTGCCGGCGGAGCCGCTCCCCTTGGCGTGGGTTAAGTGCTGGACCGTACTCTTTTTTGTCTTGGTGGGGTTCCCCGCGCCGCGCTCGTCTATCTTGAAGAAGGCGATGGTGTTTTGCAACTGCTCGGCCTGGGAGGCCAACTCCTCGGCCGTGGAGGACATCTCCTCGGAAGCGCCGGCATTTTGCTGGATAACCTGGTCGAGTTGCTGGATCGCCTTGTTGATCTGCTCGGCGCCGGTATCCTGCTCCCTGCTGGAGGCGCTGATCTCCTGAACCAGTTCGGCGGTCTTCTGGATATCCGGTACCATCTTCGACAGCAGTTCCCCCGCCTTCACCGCGATGTCGACACTGTTGGAAGAGAGCTCGGAGATCTCGGCAGCCGCCTTTTGGCTCCGTTCGGCGAGCTTTCTCACCTCGCTCGCCACGACCGCGAACCCCTTGCCGTGTTCGCCTGCCCGCGCTGCCTCGATGGCCGCATTGAGTGCCAGGAGGTTGGTCTGCCGGGCGATCTCTTCGATGATATTGATCTTGCCGGCTATCTCCTTCATGGCAACGACCGTTTTCTGGACCGCGACGCCGCCCTCTTTGGCATCCTCCGCCGACTTCACGGCAATTTTTTCGGTCTGGATGGCGTTGTCGGCATTCTGCCGGATATTGGAGCTCATCTGCTCCATGCTGGAAGAAGCTTCCTCCGCCGCTGCCGCCTGCTCGCTTGCCCCCTGGGACATCTCCTCGGAGCCGGAGGAGAGCTGCTGGCTTCCGGATGCTACGTTGTCGGTGGCGGATTTCACGTCGGACACGATTTCCTTCAGCTTGTTCACCATGTTGCTCATGGCGGCCAGTAGCATGCCGGTTTCGTCTTTGCTGGTAGCCCCGATCTCGATAGTGAGGTCGCCGTCGGCAAGTTTATTGGCCACCTGAACCCCCAGCGCCAGCGGACCCTTGATGCTGCGAGTCACCAGGATGCTCAGCAGCACGCCGATGAATACCGCCACCAGAGAGATCACCAGAATCAGAAGCATAACCCGTTGCGTCGCCTTCTCGATAACCCCTTTTGACTCCTCCATTTTCTTGTTGGCATCCTGGGCCAATTTGACCGCCGCTGCCTCCATCTTGTGGGATTCGTCCTTGAACTCGGCGATGGCGCTGTTGGCTTCTGCTCCGGTCTTGATCCGGCCGTCACGGATCGACGCATACACCTTGACGAATCCGGCCTGGTAAAGTTTCAGATTCTCCTTGATGCTCTTGATCATCTCTTTATCATCCGGGTGGATGCTCGCTTTTTCCAGATCTGCGATACGCTCGTTGGTACTTGCAACTTCTTCTGTCCATTCTTTGTAGTAATTTTCGACTTTCTCTGTGGCACCCAGATTCAGGAAGATATCCTTCTCATAGCGCCTCATGCCGAGTACGTTGGCCCGGGCTCGGGCCGAGTGCTGCGAAAGCTGGCCTTCCGTATCCAGCAGAGTAACAGTGGTCTGCTCCCCTGACTTCACCCCCCAGTAACCGGTGCCCGCCAC
>Ga0209540_10000554_pt1 | contig 34430 bp, 29 predicted proteins | sample BarGraIncu01121A_FD_184501 | JGI IMG/M metagenome (GOLD analysis project Ga0209540, IMG submission 184501) | Arctic peat soil microbial communities from Barrow, Alaska - Barrow Graham LP Incubations 011-21A (SPAdes) (version 2) | ecosystem: Environmental > Terrestrial > Soil > Wetlands > Peat... | reverse complement strand
ATCTAAATGCACCTTGTCGGTCCCCAGGTCACATCGAATGTCGACGAACTTCTGACCATCCTGGAGCACCAGCGTAGCCTCCACATTCAGGGTATCAACAACGAATCTCCGGAACTGGAACTCCTGCTCTGAGTTGGGCAGTCCAACGGCTATCCGCGCTGTAAAGGCCTGCAGGTCCTTGATCTGCTCATCAGTCAACGTCGGGACCTCCAGTTGAGCCGCGAGACCCGCGCGGTCTTTGTTGTGCTCCGCGATGGCCGCCTCTAACTTAGCTGAACGCTCGATCAGGCGTTCCATGAGCATGCCGCCTGCCTGATAGGCGTCAAGCAACCGGTCGACCTGGGTTTGCTTGTCAGCCACCTGGCTATCGATGTAAGCAATGCGCTCGCGGATTGGAGACTTCGTGTGCTCTTCCTGATTCCGCAGCGCGGCCAAGCCTTTCTCGAGCGCAGCTGAATCGGTCAGCAGGTCTCTGAGCCATTCCCACACTTTGGCGTCGACCAAGCTCACCCGGAAGCCGGGCATATCACAGGTGTGAGCATAGTCCGTATTGGATGGGCCAGTCGCCGCGCACCGGTAGTAGAAATAGGGCTTCGGCTTTCCGCGCAGAGCGCTGTCGCCGTTCATCGTGGCGCCACATTTCCCACAGTGCACGCGCCGGCCGACCAAGTACTCATACTTCAGGTTGCGCTCGGACTTGGCCTTGTTTTGCGACCGCCGCGTTTGGGCCGCTACCCACGTTTCAGGACTGATGAGGGCTGGGACGGACACTGCTATTAGTTCCCGATGCTCAGCGGATTTCCCGAAGTGCCAGGTCCCTACGTAGGTTTCGTTTGTCAGCATCCTGTATACGCTTCCCTGGCTCCATTCGCCCTGCCCTCGCTTCTTCACGCCGGGATTGCGCAGGTCGACAAGGGTGGGCACCTTCATCTCGCTGAGCTTGCGCTGGATCCGGCGAAGACTCATTGGCCCGTCAGTACCGTCCCCCACCGTGTACCAATCAAAGACCATGCGCACGACCTGGGCCTCGTCCTCGTTGATCTCCAGCACCCACTTACGATCGCGTTCGATTACGGTATATCCGTAAGGTGGCCGTTGCTGCACGAGTACACTGCCAGCTTTGACCTTCAGGTTCCGGCCGCGCACCATCCGCTCGGTAACTTTGAGCCGCTCATACTCGGCCACCGAGGCCTTGATGTTCTTCATCAGGCTGCCCTCGGCTGTATCGGCATACTCGCCGAGCACGTAGGTGATCTCGACGCCTTGGTGTTTAAGCTCTTCTTCCACGAAGAGCTGCTTGGCCAGTCTCCGGCTTAACCGGTCCAGCTCGCGGGTGATCAGAACGTCGAACTCGTGCGCCTGAGCCATGTCGCGGACCCGGGTCAACTCTGGCAGTTCGAAAGCGGCACCGCTAGCCCCGCGGTCATCCTCGGCCAATTCCGCGACCACCTGCCAACCCTTGTCCAGAGCGTAGTCGCGGCACATCTCCAGTTGCCCGGCCAGGTTGCGCCCGTCGCGGCCGCGATCGTCGCCGCTGACACGAGCATAAAGCACAGCACGTTTGGTCATTTTGCCAGCTCCTGCGGAGCGGGAGAACCTGCTGCCGGCCGATTGAGATAATCTTGAAGATCTTCCCAGCGCACACGCCAGACCCGCCCTACCTTGACCGCTTTCAGATCACCACGATCGATCATCCGGTAAACAGTGATGGGCACGACGTGCATATACCGTGCAACTTCCTGGACAGTGAGCAGCGTATCCTTTTCCATAGCGGCCTCCACATGACCCATTATAACACAAGTGTGCCACACTTTCAATAGCTCAACTATACTCAGCATAACTGAGATGACTCTTGGGAACTCTTCACAACCGGACCGGGTCGGGTCGGGGGTCAGAATAGGCCGTATTCATCGATGAACAAGGGAGACTCGATCAAACCGAAGGAGGTGACCATCTTCTTGAGGGTTAGTGAGTTCAATATGAGGGAGCTTAACCAAGAACGCTATAGGTTGGGGCACAAACCACACGGGCACCCTTGCAGTTTCTTGCTTAGGCATTTCCAAAGTATATGACACCTCGGACAAACCGGCTCGTGCATGCGAGCAGTGTGGCACCTCGCTGGTCGGCTGCGGACCTCAACGACGCTTCTGCAATATATGCCAAATCGAACGTAGACGCAAACGCGATAAAATGAAGCGGGACCGGGATGTGTGACGCCACCAGGAGCAGACGCGGTAGTTCCGCAGACCGGTTCTCGCATGACACGGCCCGCGATTTGACAGGTGCTCATCAATGACTATAATCCATATATTGTGCATGGAGTGCATAGTGTGCATGATACTCTAGAGTAGAGGTGAAACATGATGGCCAAACGAGTGACGATCACAATTCCCGATGACCTTGCGGCGCGACTGGAACCCTACCGGGACCGGCTGAATCTGTCGCAGATCGCAACCAGTGCATTGCGCGAGGCGGTGAACGAAGCGTGGATTGCAGACATGGAAAAAGCCCTGGTGCATATGCTCTATGCGACGCCCGGGCTGTTTGACGCCCTGGGGAAACTCCAAATCAGACTTGCCGGACGTGTGGATCGTGAGGCGCGATTCGAGCATGGGCAGGCTTGTTATCTCATCTGTGACGCAATCAGGACAGAGCTTGGCAGAGATGTTGACGTGGACGACCTTGAGGGTGCCTATCTGCAACTAAGGCTTTTTGCTCTGGCAGGGTCACAGTATGGCAATGGTGAGCCGATCGATGTTGACTTTCTGTGGACGAACAATGACCTGTTCCCTGGCGGGCTTAGGAACTGCGAGCTGCTGAAGGAACTGCTGGCCCGAAAGCCGACTAGCAGGCAGATGACCAATGTAACACAGGTTGAGGGTGCTGACGCGTGACCGCCGGGCGTGCCGGGACCTCCAGCTTCCCGGAGTTTCCTCCGTGATCTCAGAGGTGACAGCGCAACCCGATTGCGGAACGCCAGGCAGCGCCGCGACAGCCTACTCAGGCTGACCAGGTATCATCACCGCAAGTCCTATTGCCCTAACGCTGAACTGTTACCCTGGAACAGGATGTAGATGCCGTTAAGCGGGATGCGACCTCTGTCGAACGGAAATCGAAGCCGAGGCAAACGGTTGAAGAACCGATGCAGATCTTCGCACGTCTCACTCATGCGGACCCCCTGTGGCTAGGAATTGCAGCTGCTTCCCGATCGACAAGCCTTCCATTGGCACCTCACAATGGCGGATGTGGGGTACCAGATATTTGCGATATTTCAAACCGGCCAAAAAGATGAACCGATCGTGTTCCAGGTCGCCTACCTTGCGCAGTTGCTCGAGCACCCCGTCGGCCCAGTCTCTGATCTGCGACTCGCCCATGTCGTTCAGCGTGAGGTTGTAAGGTGCGATCACTTGGTCCAAGCTCAGCAGCCCGTATCGGGCAGAAAGAATGTAAATCGCCCTAGGTTTGCGCCAACGAGCGTAACTGAGGCTACCCCGAAACAGCGGGCTCATGTACAGCTCAGCAGCCGGCGCCGGGTGCGCCAACTTCTCGCTGACACATGAGATCAAGACAATTGTGCGTGCGTTGCCCTTCTGCGAGGCGGTGTTGGGTCGCGTGTTGTCTTCGGGCAACGCTGCTGTCGAGTGACTTGAGGCCGGAGACCGCGGCTCCGTGACCTCCGGTGCTGAACGATCCACAGGTTGACCTGTCATAACTGCTGCTTCCTCTTTGCCTGGCGTCGCTTGAGCAGTCGTATCGACACGAAAGATGTCGACACTCGTTTGCAGACACTTCCGCAGCGATGGATCGACAAAGTCTACGCTGGTTCCATATTCCGGTTTCTGATAAAAGTCGAGACCGCGGTCGATCTTGATCACCCAACCGTTGTCGAGCCGCACCACCCGATTGTGATCGAACGGGTCCCACTCTACGTCCAGCACAGCGCCGCGCGCGGCAAGGTCCAGCTTGAGGTCGGCAAGCTTACCCTGAACTTCGGCCAGAGGTTCTTGAAGGCCGTGGCCTGTTACGAGGCGGATATGTTTCACGGATGGGTGATGGACGACAGTCGCGCAGAAGCGCACAAAATTCAGGACCTGGTATGGCATCTGGATGTAGGGCTCCACTATAGTCAGATCTGTTGCAGTGGCGAAGTAACGCCCCATGATCGATTCGTAGGTATAGTCTGTAGCTCCCTGATCAATCCTGTAGTGCTGTTCCGAAAGTCCTGGCGGGCCTGCCACCTTCGGCCCCCTTGGGGGCCGCCTTTTCTTCATCCCCGCCTGAAGCACGGTCAGCTCGAGTTTGCCCGACACCTTCAGCACCCACGATCCTTCGCTCGCCCACGACGGCAGGCCCCGCTTTTCCAAAACCTCGGCCAGGGAGGTGACGTGAGCGGCGCCCTGATCCGGCAACGCATGGTCGCGCTCGATCCTAGCCCTGCCTGTCCATGATTGTCGTTCACCATATGCGACTATTCCCCGAACGTCCAGGACTTCGCTTTGACCATCATCATGGGCTTGCCTAAGCAACAGCAAGACCGCATCCAGCTTACTCTCCCAGTATCCGTCGTACTTACTCATTCTCGCCTCGCTGCATTTGCCGGCTCAATAGAACGATCGTTAACCGTCCATTCGGTAGATATCGACCTTCGTCTCCAAACACTTCCTCAGCGACAAATCGTTGACGCCGACCCCATACCAGCTGTCGGGCTTCTGATAGAAATCCAATCCCCGTCCGATCTTGATTACCCAGCCGTTGTCCAGGCGAATCTCGCGGTCGTGCAGGTTCGCGTTTAGCTCCACCTCGAGCACCACGTCGAGTTCGAGCAGGCTCTGCTTGAGCTCGCTTAACCTGTCCTCCATCTCGGCGACGTTGGTGCTCTCGTCGTAGCTCGTAATCAGGCGGATGCGGCGGACCGTGCCGGGCTTGACCACTGCTTCGCAGAAGCGCACGAAGTTCCCGACCTGGTGCGTCATTCGGACGTAGGGGTCCTCGATGACCACCTCGCGTGCACCGGGCACATAGGGGCCGATGATCGACTCGTAGCTGTGGCCGGTGTCGCCGTAAAAGATGGTTAAGTGCTGCTCGCCTGGCGTGGCGATAGCATTAGCCGGCCCAACAGGCACTGGTTCAGGGGTGGCGGACGGCAAAGATGAGGCGGGATCAGCCGGCCTAGCCGGCTCCGTACCGGCCGGCGGCATGGGCGATTCGATCGGCGCACGCGTTGTGACCGCCAACCCACCGCCTAGAGTGCGGCGACGTGGATACTGGGTGGCAGGCGCGTACCGAGACTCGGGACAATACACCACCACCTCGTGGCCATCTACCGAAATATAGGACAGGCCGATCAGCGCGAACTCGTCATCGGGCTTGCGCTTGTTCATCTGCTCCTTGACGCGCCGCCGGCCCTCGACCGCGTACGCCACGTACTCCTCGAAATCCTGGTCGCTTGGCGGGCCGTCGGGGTGCAAGATCTTGAGGAAGGCGCAGACCGTCTTTTTGATGCCCTTCTCGTCACGGCCCTCCACGGCTGAGCCCAGGCGGATGCGCTTGTTGACTTCCTCGTAGCGGTTGGAGTGCGCAAACTGGTGGTGGAAGGCCTCGGCCAGGTAGTCGGTGATGAAGCCGTAGCTGCCGGTCAGGTACTCGCTGCTGTTCTTGGGCATCTCCCAGCCGGGCAGGTAGCTGGCGAAACGATCGATGATCGCCAGGTCGAACTCCTTGGGCAGCGGCAGGAGCAGATCGTGGCGGTCGGAGTTGACCAGCTGCTCGATCGAGTGGTCGATGTTACCCACGAAAGCCAGGCTGGCGTCGGCGATCACCTCCACCCCGCGTGAGAAGCGCCCGTTGGCCATGAAGTCCTTCATGATCTGCATGGTGTCGGGGTCCTTGATCTGGATCCCGCCCACCTCGTCGAAGGCCACGGTGTCCCAGAAGCCGACCAGCCCGATGCGCTTGCGGGCATTGTTGTAGAAGAGAGTCGCCTTGGAGGCCTGCCCGCCCGAGACCAGGGTGGCGTAGGGCGAGAACTCGCTGAAGAAGTACGACTTGCCGGTGCCGCGCGGGCCGAGCTCGATGAAGTTGTAGTTGGGTTCGACCAGCGGCGCCAGGCGGGCGACATAGTGCAGCTTCTGGCGCGCCGTCAGCTTGGCCGGCTCCAATCCGACCGAGCGTAACACCACGTCCAGCCATTCATCACGGGTGAAGGATCGCCGGCCCGCTGCGTATCCCGCGAAGTCGAAGCGGCTGAGCTGGATCGGGCGTAGCTCCTCGACGTAGAAGGCATAATCGTCGTCGTCGATCTCGTTGTAGGATAGCGTGATCTCGGCCCAGATACCGCCCTCCAGCAAGCGCTCGTTGTCCCGGTAGAACTTGTCTGCGATGGCGATGCGCTGCGAGTTGAAGTTCTCCAGCGCCGCCCAGTGCCGCTTCTCCTTCTCGACGTAGCGCACGTGTATCTTGTCGATGAAGCGGTGCCGGCCGCGCGTGGCCACCTTCGACTGGGCCGCGTTGGCCTCGTCGGGGCGCACGTAGTTGTTCTGCAGCGTGGCCAGCACCGCCTCCAGCCCGGCCTGCACCTCGGCGGGGTCATCGCTGGCGCAGTAGCGGGCCAGCAGGAACTCGAGCACGAAGGTCGGCACGTTGGTGCCCTTCTTGATGCGGTGCAGCAGCTCCTTGCGCACCACCTTGCCGTCAAAAGCCGCCAGTAGCTGGTTGTCGAGCTTATCCATGGCTTATACCGTGTAATCCGTTTCGAGATCGAGCTTGGCGTAGGCCGCCAGGGTGTTCGGATCGAGGGCCTTGACCGAGAACTTGCCCTCGTAGGTCTCATCCATGCGCAGGGTCACCTGGACGCTGAGGCCGGCCGGGCCCGGTGTCAGGGAAAGGGTGCGGGTCGCAGGGTTGACCGCCCCACCGGGCGCCGCCTCGCCCACCACATTGCCCTTCGCGTCCTGGGCCTCGAGCAGGATCTCGACGGCAATATCCATCGACAAGAGGTCGCCGCCGCCCACCAGCACTTCGAGCACCGGCCGCCGGGTGGTGATGCGTTTGGCCCCTCGCCGGTAGTTCAGCGTCACCTTAGGCGCCTTGCCGGTTTTGGCTTCGGGCGCCCGCAGCCGCAGCTCGATCACCGGCGCCACCGCCTCTTGCAGCGACGCGCCGCCGTGGAAGTAGGTCTCGCCCGTCCGATAGGCCACCATGGCGCGCGGCCCTGCCGCCTGGCTGTAATCGCCCCGTATCCCCAGGTTGGCGGCGGGCAGAACCCAGTTGGCCGCATCCGCCCGTCCGTCCCCCAACAGCATGCGCTCATGCACGACGATCCAGGTGCCCGGCGGCTTCGGGCAGAGGTCGCCGGGCGCGCCGGCAGTGTTGAGATAGAAGCCATGGTCGGTGGCGATCACGACTTCCACGAAGCCGACCTCGCGCAAGCGCCGCATGGCGAAGCGCACCTGCTGGAAGGTGCGCCCAATCAGGCCCGGTGCGGCCTCGGGGTTGGCCTCGAAGTCGTTGTCCATCTCGTTCGAGCGCAGCACCAGCAGCTCGACCGGCGCCGGCACGATCAGCGCGCCGCGCACGAAATCCCGCAGCGTGCCCTCGGTAAAGCGTTGTCCGTAGCGCGCGGCCAGCACGTCCATGCGCTGGCCGACGTTCCGCAGCGGCGCCCCGCCCAGCACAGGCGCCGGGTTGCCTTCCAGGCGCGCCAGCCGCAGGTCACGTCCTGCGCCGGGCAGCAGGCTCGCCATGCCGACCGGGGTGACGCTGGGTAAAGAGACATAGGCCGCCTGCAGGTTCACCTGCCCCTCGCCGGCCAGCCCTTTCGTCAGCTCAATCCCCAGCTCGTAGCGCAGGGCGTCGATCAGCAGCAACGCCACGCGCCGCCCGCTCTCCGCGAGACGCGGGGCCATCAGTTTGTCAAACACATCCGCATTGGCCAGGCGGCCGGCCGGCGGCCACCCGCTCTTCTCCAGGTGCCTGACGAACAGGCTCTGCACCTGGTCGGCCAGGCGCCGGTAGGCGCTGCGCGCGTGGGCCGTGACCTCGGTAAGGGTCGCCTCGGCCACACCCGGGCCGGCGAGCAGGTCGCCCGCCGCCCCCTCGAACTCACGCTGCAGCCGGTCGACCTCGCGCAGGCTGCCGGTGTAGAAGTCGACCAGCGCTTCCTGGCTGCGCGCGTTCTCGGGTAACTGCCGCTCGCCGTCGCCGCAGGCCTCTATCAGCGCGGCCGCCGCTCCCAGCTGGGACCACTGGCCCTGGTTCTCGCCTCGTCCCATCCAGACGGAGCCGCTCCGCTTGGCGATAATGGTCCGCAGCCGGTCGCTGTCGTCTCGCTTCAGGGCCTCGGCGGCCTGGGCGAAGAAAGAGCGCTCCTCGAACGGGAACGTGTCCTTGACACCCAGGTCGACAATGCTGCTGCAGGCGGCAGGCAGGTTGAGCTCCCGCTCGATCGCCTCGGCACGGTCGATGTAGGTCTGCTGTGTGCGGATATCGGAACGCAGGTGATCGCACAGGTCCTCGACCAGCGGGCGCGCCTCCGGGCCGGCGCGTGGGACGTCGACCAAGGCGGCCGGCAAGTTGGCGGGCAATTGGCCGGGCAGGTCGAAGGCGAACTCGCTGAAGAGCAGAAAGCGCCACAGTTCGTCGGCTACCGGCCCCAGCGTTTTGGCACGCGTCGTCAGCTTCAGTCCAAGGGCGCCCTGGCACAAGGCCTTTGCCTCGCCGGCCCAGGCCTCGTGACCCTTGAGCGCATCCCGCTGCGGGTTCGACGGCGCCAGCAGCGCCAACAGGATGTCGCGCGCCGACTCGACCCGCAACAGGGTCTGCAGCTCCGGCCAGCCGGCCCCGCCGCCAACCGCGTCGATCACGGCAAAGGAGGGGTTGGGATCGGCCGCGAAGATGCGCCGGATCTCGGTCGCGTGATCGGCCCGGGCGCGCAGGCACAGGCTCAGGTACTCGTCACCATCTGTGTCGGGGAACACCGCTCCACATGCGCCGTAGGTGGCAAAGGGGTCCCGCTGGCGGTCCTCGTCGGTCAACGGGGCAAGCGCCGGTACGTAGACCAGCATGCTGTCCAACGACGTGTTCGGCTGGCCGACCGCCAGTAGGCCGTGCTGAGCTTCTTCCCGCGCCTCGATGCTGCTCTCGCTCGCGTCGACCACGATCCGGTTCCCGGCGGCCAGTGACAGACAGAGCTCCCGGTAGCGCCGCGCCGGGTCGTATACCACCAGCACCTGCGCCGCCCGCAGGCGGGGCAAAAGCACTTCAGACCGGATGAACTCGCTGATTCTCATGGCTCTATACAACACGCCTGGCTACCATGTGCACCTCCATTTGGCCGTGCTTTGCGTTCCCCTACTTCCCGCCGAGCGGCGGCCTCAGCGGACTCTTGAAGCGGTCGCTGGCGGCCTTCAGGTCCAGGGCCGCGATCAGCAGGGCCTGCGCAGCGGGCTCGTCAAAGGCATCGGTCAAATCGATGCTGTGCACCACCCCGCGCTGCCCGTACCCGGGCAGTTTCGCCACCGTCGCCTGGAAGTGATCGACGGCCTCCGGGATATAGTCCAGGTATGGAGCGCTGCCCTCGGTCAGGTTCCAGTCGACGTCGATGCGTGCCTCGTGATGATTCTTTGGAGCCACGAGCGCCAGGAGAGTGAACTTGTGTGCGAAGTAACCGATGTTCGGCCCCAGGTTACGCGAGGCGGTTTCGAGCTTCAGGTAGATGCGGCCGGGGGAACTGCACTGAATCGTGCCACCCGCCTGCCCCCAGCCGTTGATTAGCAAGGCATACCGGTCGCGCACCCGGGGCACACAGGCTCGCAACGTCTCCTGCATGTTCTCCAGGCTGATGCGCCCAACGGTTACGTTCAGGGGCGGCAGGCTCTGGTCCCAGACCAGGTCCGGCTTTGGGCCCGGGGTTTGCGCCGCGCGGGCAAGGGCAGCCAGGGCGCGCAGCAACTCCCTGGCATGGTTGACCGTGAATGCCGCATCCATCCTGATATGGGCCGAGCTTTCGGTGACTTCCGTGGAGGCAAGCTTGCGCACTGCCGCCTGGAAGCGATCGACATCTGCCGCGGCGAAAACCCCGCCGCGACGCAGACTCTCCCAACCCAGGACGATGAGCGCCGTGTTCCCCCGGCCAACCGGCGGCAGGAGGCCCGCCACGCTGTAGCCGGGCGCTCCGGCAGCCAGCTTCAGGCCGATGGTGGCAGCCGTCGGGTCGACGATCTGCCTGGCGCGCTCCCAGCGCTCCATGATCGTGCGGCAGACGTCGCAGACCTGGGCCGGGCAAGCGGCCAGGATTTGACCGATCAGACCCGCCTGCTCCGGCGTCATACGGATGTTGGGCAGCCGATGCTCCTCCAGCCAGCGCTGCCGCGCAGCTTCCCGGCTCTCGTGCACGTCCTCGATCGCCTGCCGGCGGGCCTCATCGTAACCCGCACGCATGGCCGGATCGCTCAGCACCATGTGTGCCTCCTGCGCGAGCGCCATTTCGGCGGCCGCCTGCGACCCGGGCGGCCCGCCCGCCAAGCGTGCGGCCAGGGCCCGGTAAGCGGCCCGGATCACATCGGCGCCGGCGTCTTCCGCGACCTGCAAAATCCCGTAATAGTCGAGCAGAGCCATGGCGTCCTCCTTTGGTGTGCAGCTGCCGGTAGGCAGTTGTCAGTGGGCCGGCCGTCTACTGATCACTGACCACGGTCCGGGTCACTCCGCGTCAAACAGATCCTCGTCTTCTTCCTCTTCCCTCGCCTTCGCCGCCCGCCCTCGCCTCTTCCCTCCCTTCCCGGCCGGCGGCCGCACGTACAACTCCTCGAGCCCGTGTGCGATGGCCAGCGACTTGTCCGTCCGGCACTTCTCCCGCACGCGCTCCGGCCAAATGCTGTAGGCCAGGTGCGCCCAGTCGTAGTCGCCGGCCTCCAGCTTCTCCCAAGTCTCCTTGAGGCGCTTCTGCCATGGCTTGTATTGGAACAGACGCCAAAGCGGCGCGGCCGTGATCTGCACGCCGTCGTTCAGGTCCGGTTTCCAGAACGCCGCCACCCGCAGCAGCTCGGCGCGCAATTCCTTCAGTTCCGGCCCGAGGTCGCTCAGCTCCTCCAGGTGCTTCTCTTCAGCGTTGTTTCGCGCGCTCTTCTGGCGCAAGCGGCTTGCCTCGGCGGACACGTCCTTAAGCTTGTGATCCACGAAGTCGTTGACGCAACTGTAGAGCGTCTGGTCGGTCAGTCGGTGGTAGTAGAGCCAGAGCGTGTATGAACCGGAAGGCGTGGCGAGCGGCCAATAGATGGGCGCCTGGCGTCGGCTCTTCGAATGAGATTGCACATGGTCCGCGAAGAAGCAATCAGGACGGGCTAGATAGTCACGCAAGGAGCTGATGTCTAGCATCTGGCAAGCTTCATGTACCACTGTATCAGCATTGTCGTGCCAAATGAGGGCCAGAGCTTTCCGCACTTGGCGTTCCAGGGCCCAAGGATGGTCGTCGTCGTTAGGTATGATGCCACTCCAGACGATGCGCAATGGATAGCTTTGGGGCATGTCGGAGGCAGAAATGGGTTGACCGTCGGCGTTCTGTAGCATGCCAGGCGGACAAACGGGCAGAGGAGAAAAGGGCGCGGCGAGTCCGGGTACTGGAAGTTGACCCGTGGAGAAACGAATGTCCCAACGCCCATAGGCACAGCCGACGAGATATGAAACTAGAAGCGCGGAAATGCATCTTCCCGCTCTTGCCATGTCCTTTGCCGGAAAGCCCAAAACCAGCGGCGCTGTAGGTCTTGAGGCTGTGTCCCTGCGAACTAGTTCTCGTTCCTCGTCCGCCACACGATACAGGCTCATAATGGTTTCGTCGAGGCTTAGGCAGGACGCATTGTAAGCGCCCTGCGCGACGATGTATTTCTCTGCCATGTGACGAAGGGAGGAACACCCTTGCGCGAATCCAACAAACGGAGTAACAAAACATGGATCAGTATCCAGGATTCGATTTGCATCCCGTACCATTCCGTGTAGCTCGGCGGCAGCTATGTCCACTTCAACAAGCTGCAATCTGTCGTTGTTAGGGACTGGCAATTGCCCAACATATCCAACCCCCTTGTGCTGTCCACAGTAGAGATTGAGCATGTACTGGACAACCCGGGAGTTGAGTAAGCCCAATGCACTCCAAGTTGCCGACGATTCCGGGAATGGACCGCCAAAGCCTTCGTTTGTAAGCACACAACCACTGGGGAGAACTTGGACATCCAGATAGTCACCTCTCTTGCCGTAGCACAAGCCTGAACGTTTGTGCTTGTTTGGACTTCTCCATACGGTTGCCTCATGGTTAACCAATCCGCCTCCGTACCGCTCAACAAGAACAACTTCTTGCATCGGCACATAAAACGGTGAATAGTCAGAACCATTCCACATTCGCTCCCAGAGACGTTCGTGCGGTCGAAGCGAGACTTCCCAAGCTAGCCTCTTGAAAACATCGCTCTTGATCGTGTGTCCGTTGTAGAATGAACCGTACTCGTCACTGAATGAGCGCATGCTCTGTAGGGAACTCGAAAAGAAGGTAGGTACCTCGAAGTTAATTGCCATAAAGGGCATTCGCTGGAAAACGATATGCCTCACGAATGTTGGCGCAGCGCAGCGCAGCAGAAGCGCAGCGTTCTTTTCCCCTTGCAGGGTCACATTGGCACCGAATACTTCCTGCCGGTCACCTGTGGTGTTTCGCCTGATGGTGACTGCAGCTACCTCCACATTAGCGTCTAGAACATTCCACCCCAGTTCTAATACTGAAGCGAGAGCGCCATGCGAGAGAAGCTGTTCGTGTCGAAAGGCTTCGTAACTATTCTTGATCAATATGGTTCTGTCGACAACGCAACCCACTAGACCCTCGGCTGCGCTTCTCTCAGCAAAGGCTTCGAGAAATGCACAAAGAATATTGCCGGTAACATTGCGATAGGATGCCTCAATCCGCGTTTTGGCAGACTCGGCCAGTTCACCGAACGGTGGGTTCATCAAGACGACATCCCAGAGCTTACGGCAAAGATCAATGAAGGCAAACCCGCGGGCAGCATCACCAGCGAAAAGGCGTCGCCGGTAATTGCCGCCGTTCTCGGCGCGCTCCGCGTATCCCTCTAGGGCAGCCAACACCAGCGTCTCCACGCGATCCCAGAAGTCCTCTCCCTCTCCTGGGACCGCACGAGCATAGGATACCTGAGGTTGCGCCTCCCCCAGCCCGAATTCCAGCACCCGGAACAGCGGCATCTTCTCTTCCCACTCCGCCCGCCCCTTCGCGATCGCATCGGCCAGCGTCTCCTCAATCTTCAGCAGGCTTCCGGCCTCGCCTGCCAGTTGCATTTCCTGCCAGACCGTGCGGACGAGGTTACTGAGTGCATCTGCCATGGCTGGCGTCACTCGCACGCGCTGATGGGGCGGCACCTGCAGCGCCCTTCGCACCAGCGATTCCAGTCGCTCGCCGCGCAGCCCCGCCAGAAACTCGTCCAGCATTCCCTCGTCGCCCGGCATCGGCTCGGCGCAGACGATATTGGCGCGGCGAATGGGCGGGCGATCCTGCGGCGTGACCCCCTGGGCTTGCCAGAAGCGCTGCGCGCGCAGCCAAAGGGAGAGCCCGGCGATCTGGACGGCGCGCGGGTCGATGTCGATGCCGTGGATGTTTCGTTCGATGATCAGGCGGGGCACCTCGCGCAGGAAGGCGTCTTTGGACGGGTAGGTTTCATGGAGCGGTTTCAGCCCCTCAGGGCGAGCGAAGGCATCCGCTCCCCGCTGGTCCTCCAGGTCCCAGGCTTCCTCGTAGATCCGCTCATACAGGTCAAAGGCATACAGCCCGAAATGCATCGACCCGCAGGCCGGGTCGAGCAGGGTGATGTCACGCGGGTCCTTGAGCGAGCGGTAGGCGATGTAGACCGGCTGGCGGAGCAGTTCTTCCTGCGACAGATCGGCGCCGTCGTCCGCCTGCGCCGGGGCCTCCTCGCCTGGCGCCAGGAACATCTCGTTCGGGCGGCGCACCAGGTAGCGGCATGACTCCTTCAGCTCCGTCCGACCCTGCGTCATCTCGTACCAGGTGCGCCCTAGCGTGTTGTCGGTCAGGAACTCGACCACGTAGCGCGGGGTGAAGAACTGGTTGCGTACGGCCAGCTCGCGGCTGTTCCGCGGCGCGCCCGACTCGGCGCGCATGGCCTGGCGCTCTTCCTTGCTGTTGAAGTACTGGTAGATCCAGCCGATGGTCTCATCCTCGGCCCATAGCGCGGCCAGGTCGGGCGCGTTCAACAACTCCAGCACTCCCAGCAAGGCAGCCTCGCGCGGGAACAGCCTTCCTTGCGGGCTGTACCGGTCGAAGAGGGGCGGCAATTCGATGGCCAACTCATCCCATACGCTGAGCAGGTAGCTGCGATAGGCATCGCCCGTCTCGCCCAGCGCCGGGCCTGCCAGGCGAGCGTAGAGCTGAAAGCCGCGTGAGCGATAGCCTTGGCTTACCGTCTCGATCAGGATGCCGCGTGCCTCAGCCATGCGCAGAGCGCACAACCGGTTGAGCACGGTGAAGGCCTGCTCGCGCACGATGCGCTCCAGCACCGGCTGCCGTGTTTTGGCCGCTTCATTGGCTCGTCCGCCTTGCCCCGCCGGCCTGCGGGGCGCCGGCCGCTCGCTCGCCAGATGGTGCTGAAGGGTCTCGCGCAGGATGCGCGCGGTTTCCCGGTGGACGTCATCCAGGCCCATCAGCCGAGAGAGGTCGCTCACCTCGCCTGTGGCCGGGTCCAGACCGTACTCGTTCTGCAGTTGGCGGGTGAATTCCTCGGTCAGCAGGCGGCGCGCCTCACCGACGAAGCGAGTCAGCCGGTTACGGGTGGGTTGGTCAAATGGCACGGGTTCAACCCTCGATCTGGATAGTGATTTCGATGTCGCTGGCCGCTGCCAACTCACGCTGCACGGTCTGCAGCTGGCGGATCAGGGCGCTGAGCTGCGCCAGGTCGGTGATTGCAGCCGGCACCTTGATGCTGCGTACCAGCTTCGCCCCGCCGGACAGTTTGGCTTTCTCCTCTTCGAGGCGCCCCAGACGGCGGGTTCGCCCAAGTATCTCGATCTGTCGCTGGAACTCGCTGGCGCGCGAGCCGATGACGTACTGCTGACCCAACAGCTGCTTCAGACCGCGCAGGTCGTGCCGAGCCGGTATGGCCAGGGCGTCGAGCTCGGCCAGCTCACCGGCCTGCTCTTCTTGCGTCAGCTCGTCCCATTCGGGCAGTCGCTGGAGCTCAGCCTGGGCCGCCCGCACAGATTCATGTTGAGCGGCCTCCATTTCCAATGCGGCCGTGCGCGCCCGGGCCTTGATAGCGGTCAGCGCGCTGTTCAGATCGGCGGCAGACTTATAGAAGGTCTCCTGGGCCAGTCGCTGGCCGGCCAGCGCCAACTGCTCGGCCAGATCGGCGCGCAGCCGGCCCAGGATGCCGGAATCGGGCAGCTCCCCGATCTCCCGGCGATGCTGCTGCAGTTCACGTACGGTGCCGTCCAGCCCGCTCTTGAGGGCAGTATCCACAGCGGCCGCCCACTTGAGCCCGGCGTATAGCTCCGACTGTTCGCCGCCGAGCTGTTCGGGTGCGTCGGAGGCATCGACGGCCAGCAGGTCGGTGATCGCCCGGCTCAGCGCGCGCACGATGTCGGCGCCCGGCAGTCCCAGCGACTCCAGCTTTTCGGCCAACGGGGCGATGCGGTGCTGGTACTCGGGCAGGTGCTTGGTCGCCGCCCGGCTGATCTCGTCTTCCAGCGGGATGACCTGCTCGCCTGACAGGTCGGTCAAGCGTTCGGCGGCCCGCGCCAGCAGTTCCATGGGCGGCCGGCCCTCGCGCAGCGCAACGCCCACGCCCTTGAAGCTGTTGTTGGTCTTGAGCGCCTCGATGGCCTGCTGGCCGTTCACGGTTACCTCGCGGCCGGCCACCTTGAGCTTGATCTGGCCGGCCAAGAGCAGGGCCGCGACCAGGTAGCGCAACGTGTCGGGCGACCAGCCGAAGGGGGCGTCGGAGAAGCGGTCGATCAGGTGTTTGCCATCCACTGAGCCGTTGCGCTCGACGTGGTCGCGGATACTGACCAGCGCCCTGTGGTCGGCCTGGATGCGCGGGGCGCCGCCGCTGATCTGTACCAGCCCCAGCGGGTCGAGGGTCGAGGTGATGGCCTTGAGGTTGCCGGTGCGCAGGAATTTCTCGGCCAGCGCCGTTTCGACGCGCACGGGCGCTTCAGAGTAGCGATCGAAGGCCTGTTCGGCCACGCCGGCCAGGTGCTTCTTGGCCGCCTCGAGCACGTCGTGGTCCAGCACCTCGGCCGCGGTGGTCTGGCCGCGGAAGAGGAAGGAGCCCTGGCCCAGGCAGCGTTTGAGCAGGTGGCTCAATTCGCCGGCCAGACGGTTGGCCCGGTCGACCTGCGAGGTGCAGTAATCCTTGACCTCCTGATCGGGATCGTTGCGGTAGCGGTTGGCAATCTCGCGGGCGCGGTAGATCTCGGCCGCCCGCTCGGCGATCTCCGGGGTATCCCGGCCGAGCAGGAAAATCGTGTACTGGGCGCTCCGCTGCCGTGATTCCTCGAGCAGACGGGTACGGGCCGTCTCGTAGTCCTTGGGATCGGCCAGCTCGACCACCGTTTGGATCGTCTCGCGCTCGCCGGCCAGGCCCGCTTGCTGGCTGCCGGCAACCGCCTTGAGGCCGGATGTCACCGTCAGCGTGCCGTGCAGGCGGGCCGCCGGCAGGGGATCGAAGGCCTCGCGCAGCGCCTCGTTCTGGATGCGATGCGTCTCGATGGGGCGCAGCTGAATTTGGGCCCGCTCCTGGTCGATGTCGTTCAGCTTCTCGCTGAAGAATGTCAGGCTGCCGTCCTTCTCGCCGAAGGGCACGAACGGGTCGACGATCAGCGCCTGGATGGCCGCGTCCACTGCTTCGCGTTGGGAGGGAGCGTCTACGGCCGGGTGCATCAGCGCGGCCACGTTCTGTGCCGTCACCGGCATGTTGCCCAGCACCTGCAGCACAGCCACCGTCTTGGCCACCTCTTGATGGATGGCCGAGTGCGGGTATCGGATGTCGGTCACCTTGCCAACCGCCTTGTGGACGGAGGGCGCGGCCCGGCGGATGTCTTTCTCGAGCGCGTCGTAGAGGGTGACGGTGGTAGCCAGCCAGCCCACCGGACGGTCGGCTACCGGCGTCTTGCCGTCGACGCCCTCGATCAGGATGTCCTGGATAACCTTGATGGCCGAGCGCAGACCGATGCCGCCGGTTGACTTGGCCAGGGCGCCCAGCAGGTGCAGCAGGATATCGAAGTGCGCCGGCAGGAAGGGGTAGAGGTTGATGAAGGCGCTAGAGTCGAAGTCGGCATCGTAGAAGCGAGCGTCCTGCAGCCGGGTGTTGAAGCGCAGCGCCTGGCCGTGCCGGTCGAAGAGCTCGCCCAGGGTCCGTTCGCCGCCGGGCGACTTGCCCAGCAGGCGTTTGCTACAGATCTCCTTGATGTCGCGCGGTTCGAGGTCAATCTGGATCGGGAAGCGCGCGGCCAGCTTGTAAAGGGCAGGTGAGTTGAGGGCGGCGCGCGGGTCATCCTCGGTCAGAGTCTGTTGGGCCGTGCCGATGATCCAGGCCTTGCCGCGGCCGATGCTCTTCAGGTTCTTGGCCAGGCCGTCCAGGTTGAGGATCAACTGCGGGCGGGGCGCCACGTATTGGCCCACCTCGTCGATGATGAACAGCACGTGCTGTTTGCCCGAGGCCTCGCGGACGATCTCGAGCATCTCTTGCACACGTTCGTTCTCGAACTGCACAAAGTCGACCGTCTCGGTGCTGAAGGCGGTGGGGGTCTTGAACAGCTCGGGGTACATCTGGTGGGCGACGTCGGGCAGCAGGCTGTCAATCACCAACGGGTCGTTCTGTACCTCGCGCCACGGCACGCCCAGCCCGCCCTCGATGAGCTCCGTGAACTCGTCGTAGCGGCCGTCCTTCTTCAGCCGGCGCTCGAGCGCCGCGACCTTCAGGTTGCGCGAGTAGCCGGCCCATTGCAGCACCTTGTAGTAAAGCACCGAGGATACGTCGACCATCGACGCGCCGGCCAGTTGCTCGCTGGCAAGGTCGAGCATGATCACGGCCGCCGGGTAACGCGCCGCCACAGTGGCCAGCAAGGCCCGTGTCTGCGGCCGGTGCATGCGGTCCTGCAGATGCTTGAGGAAACGCTCCCCGTCCACTTGCACCGCCTGGTCGAAGGCCAGACCCAGGTACTTGGTGAAGGAGCTCTTGCCCGATCCGTAGAAGCCTGAGACCCACACACCGATCTCGTTCTGCGCCTCGGGCCCTAGCTCCATGGCGGCCTGCATCTTGGTCAGCAGGTTCTCGAACTGCTCCTCGATGTTGTCCGTCACCCAGTACTCCGTGATCTCCGCCCTCAGGCGCGTCTCCTGGGAGGCGCTGTACGTAATCACCTTCTCAATGGTGCGGTAGATGTCTTTGGCTGGGTCGAAGAGGGTTTTGATGGTCGACATAGCGCGTTATCCTCCCACGTGGACCGACCGATAATTGCCGTCCTCGGGGTAAAAGCCCAGGAATTTGAGGCGTGTCTTGCCCGTACGTTCGCCGGGATAGAGAAAGACGGTGGGCACATGGAACTGGCCGGAGAGCTGGCCCTCGATGGCGCCGATACGCATGTAGGGATGGAGCGCTTCCAGGTCGGTCACCAGCACGATCCCGTTGGGCGCCCTGTTCAGGCTCTCGAGCAGCGCCTGCAGGCGATTCTGGAGCGCGCCGTTGCCCAGGGCATTGGCCAGGGCCTGGTTGGTCTTGTCCCAGGCCAGCGGGTTCTTGCGGTCGGCGGCCAGCCAGATCTTGCGCAGCGGGGCGGACGCCAGGATATCGGCGATCTGCTCGGCGATGGAGAAGCGGCTCACCTCCCAGCCCTCGTTGCGCAGACGGGCCAGCCAGGCCGGCAGCAGGCGCTTGACCTCCAGGATCTGGCGCGGCGGGAAGATCAGGTAGTAGATCGGCTCGAAGCTGGCGTGGGTTAGCTCACGGCCGTGGCGCACCCGGGTCAGCAGCTCATCGAAGTTCGCGTTGAGCGAGGACATCGATCAACTCCTCCATGTTTTTGTAGTTCCAGCTGATGCGGGTCGCCCCGCCGGCCGACTGCACGATCAAGAGCCCCTGCAGGGCCAGGCGCTTCAGTTCACTCAGCACGTCGGCCGGTTCGAGGCCAAACAGCGCCCAATCCGGATGAGCGATGACGTTGTTATCAGCATGGCCGGCGAGGTGCAGCTCGTATGCCAGGATGGCCGCCACGCGTGGTTCGATATGATAGGGCAGGATCTTGCGGCCCTGCTTCGCGACTCGCTCCAGTAAGCCGAAGTCGGCGAGAGAACCGGTCAGGTTTCCTGCAACGCGCCGGACGCTGATATCCGACCACCGTGTGGTGGTCTTGCCGTCATGCACGGCACGTGTGACGAACTCCAGCGCTTCCTCGTTACTCAGTTCCTGGCGTCCCGCCGTGTAAACCGTCCAATAGACCTGGCAGGTGAAATCGGCCAGGATCGGGTGTGCGCGGCACGTGTAGAGGAAAAGGAGTTGCAGGAATTCGCCCTTGCCAAGAATACTCCGTAGTTGCTTCAAAGTTCTGGCCGGCGCGCCATTGTTGACCAGGTATCGCGGCCCAAATCCCACTACGGCCAGGTCGTCTAACCGGCGGGCCGACATATTTGAAAAGTGGCCAGACTGCAGCGCAGCGCGGTAGAGTTCAGTCCCGGTCATGCCTTCTTGCCAGAGCTCGAGGAACTGGTACGTCTCCTCCACCAGCCCCAGGCCGTGGCTCAACTGCACGGTATAGGGCACTGTCATGCGGTGCCGCCCGAGAAGAAGGGGTACACTTGCGAGCCGGTCTGGAACCCCTGCAGATAATGGGCGGCGAGCAGGCGGAGCGGCTCCGGTTGCCGTAGGTCCGCGGCATTGCCGAGCTTGACAGGTCCAATCCCATCGGTGGCCGCTGCGGACGTGCCGGCTAACTCTCGCAAATAGTCCAACGCGGCGTCCCGGGTAGCAACCATTGCCGAGAGGCGGGCACATAGCTCCGGCTCGTGCAGTGTCTGATGGATGCCCTGCTCCACGTCTTCAGGCAGGCGGAAGAGATGGTAGACATGGCCGACGCCGATACGTTCGTCATGGATCAAAGCGGCGGCCTGGGACACCCCGGAGCACTGAGCCAGCACCTGGGTACGGGCAAACACGGGAGCCAGGAAGGCATTGCTGGCCGGTGAGAAGAAGGCGCTCTGCCACCAGCCGTATTGGTCTTTCTCGCCCAGATAACCGACGACGGCGCGCAGAGTAGCCAGAGTCTCAAGCTGGGTAGCTTCCACATTTGCCTCACTGGGGTTCATATCAGGCCAGAAACACAAAGAGCCGCCTCGGCTTGACCGGGGCGGCCTGTTGCGCTATACTAGCGTTGCCATGGCAGCCCCGCCTTGGCCGTGCCTCGGGCTCTGATCCAGCCGCGAGGCGTTCCTCTTCAATTGCTGCACATTCTAACACATACAGGTGTGATCGGGTAAAGCGAGTAACATGGGAGCCAGTACATCCACGGGGCAGTCGGCGGAGTGCCGAATGTTTCAGGCCTGAATGTCAGGCCATTCTTCAGAGGTCTTCGTCCCCCGTAGTAAAGCAAGAACTTCAGCAGAACGCTCAGTGGTCCTGCCCCCGCTCTCCAACCGAGGGCCGAAGATGCTGTTTTCCATGCTCAGTATGAGCCCGGCAGCCCGAGCGCACTGACTGATCGCGCCGATCTTCCCGGTCGCGCACTGCATCAAGTGGTGAACGACGGCATTCAGCTCGCACACCCGCTCGAACTGCTTCATCGGATCGGCGTCCTCACTGAGCCCAGTTTCCCCCGTCGCTAACCACCGCAAAGCCCTTGGGCCTTTGGCCAGGTACTCTCGCACTTCCTCCTGTTCTCTTTGTCTCGCCTCGCAAGCGTTCCTTACCTTCTCCAGGTCAGCTTTCCTCACGTACACCTTGTGCTGTCGGCCGTTGTGGTCGCGCCAGAAACGGTAGTAGAACGGGCCGTGCAGTTCGCCGCGCGCACACCTGCAGTTGGGCTTGCCGCAGCGAATGTACTGGGCGCAGACGACGCCAGGCAGCTTGTCGGGGATCGTCTTAGGTGGCATCATGTCTTCTCGGTTGTTTCGTGCGCGAAAGTGTACATTCCTGAGCCTCTTCTGTCCCACTATGGCGCACCCAGCTGCGCTAGAAGTTTGCAGAAATTGCAAATGTTGGGTGGTCACCGCCTCATCCATTATCCTGATTGCTGCGCTGGCGTCAATCCGCTGGTGTCCCGGCGTTCTCCCCCAGCGTACGCTGCATACCTCCACCGATAGACTACCTTGCCCGGTAACCTGGCCGAGTCGCCCATCGGGCGCCATGGCTCATGGGCCAGGGGACGCCACCCGAAAACCGACGTTGACACCCTGATACACGGGATTGCCCCCGCTGCGGACGGCGCAGCGCACGCTCAGAGCATCACCGTTGAACGACCTACCCCGCAACACGCGGATCGAACGATCGTTGGGATCCTCCCGGCCGTCCCCCGCTTGGCAGGGGTAGGGCTTCCACAGGCTGCCCGTTCACTCCCAAGCATTCCCCGCCATGTCCAGCGTGCCGTAGGGGCTCGCGCCCGCCGGGTAACGGCCTACCGATGTGGTGTCCTTGACGTTCGGGGTGAAGTTGCAGAGCGTGGCATCCGGGGCATGGTTGCCCCATGGGTACAGCCGCCCGTCCGTCCCCCGCGCTGCCTTCTCCCATTCCGCCTCGCTGGGCAACCGCACCAGGCGCCCCGTCGCCTGGCTGGCCCGCTGCACAAAGGCGACGGCGTCATCCCAGGAGACTTCGGTCACCGTCACCTCGTAACACTATACCACGACCTGTATACCGCGGCCTGTCAGGAACGCAACCCTGTGCCGCTATGTTTAGACGGGACACGCCCTCGCCCGCCGCCGCTCTGCGATAGGGCTCGCCTGCGCTCCAGTCCAACCCGAGTGAAGAAGCCGAGTAGTGGCCGCGTACGCTACTTTCACTAGTGAAACACAGTTCCTGCTCAAGGAGCATGATATCAAGCGCGGCTTGCGCATCGTCTGTGAGGATCTCAAGATCGTCGAACGCCGGCCGACGCAGGGCTACAATGGGCGCGAGCATTTGGTCTCGATCGCGACCTTGAACGAGGCCCTGGAGCGTCTTTACGGGGTATCGGTCACAGATGACCGATCTTCAGTTTTGGCACACGCTCGACCGGCCGGCGAGCAATCCAAAGGCCTGGAAACTATTTTTCATTGATGAAAAACAGTCCTACGGCGTGCTGGGAACGGACACTCGTTGAGGTAGGTTGATGGACGAGCGCGTCCCGTGAAGAGTACTGGTAGGGATGACGGTAGTCAGCTCGCTGATCACCATGTTCCCGGTCTACGAGGTGGTCAGGATCTTGCGCGACCTGATTGCCTTTGTTGTCTGGATGATCAGCGTCGACACCATGCGCCTGCTGGCGAAGGTGTTCGTTGCCTGCCTGTGCGTTGCCCTGGTCATGGTGGCCGTGGCCTTTCCGAATTGGGCGCGCAAAATCCGGATTTTATGGTATACTTGCGCAGGTTGTGCCCTTGTAGCTTGTGCATCAGATGCCTCCACGCAAGGATATGTCCCATGCCCGATACTCTTATCTCGCCGGCGAACGCTGCCAAGTCTGCCGGTATCAGTAAGTCCAGCCTGCGAAACCATACGACAAACCCCACCTACGCCACCCTCTTCTCCGAATATGCCCGCCGCACTCCCCGCCTGTTCACGATTGATGACGTGCGCCTGTTGCGCTTCATTGGGCAGCAAACGGGGCAAGGCCAGACACACGAACAGGTAGCCCAGGCCATCAGGGCTGGTGCGCTTGACGCTTTTGACTGGCAACCGCCCGCACAAACTATGCTACAAGAGGCGCAAGAAGCCCCACGGGCTGCTCAGGATCAGCCGGCCGCAATGGTGCTGGCGCAGGCCGTTGCCGGCCAGCTCGAGCAATACCGCACGACGGCCACCGGGCTGACCGCCGCCCTGGTTGACGTTTCCCGTCAATTGGCGCGCGCCGAGGCCCGCCTGAAGGCTCAGGAAGAGGAAATTCAGTACTTGCGCGTCCAGGCCGATAACAGCGCCATCATAGCCCGCCTGCAAGCCGAGCTCAGCCAGGCCCAGGCCCCCCGCCGCCCCTGGTGGGCGTTGTGGCGCCGCCGGTAAACCAATCGTGCCCGCATGTGTCCCGATAGGTCCCGGTTGTGCCCATGCGCCCGTAGGGTGGCGCCTGATGCAGACTCTGACCGCGGTCAGAGTTTTGTTGCGCCCATGCGCCCGTAGGGTAGCGCCTTTTTTAGGTCGCATCCACAGCGACCGGCGCGCCGATCGCCCCCAGGATCGCCCCAAAGGCCACGTAAAGCTCGCTGCAGGGGGCTGCAGGGGCGTTCCGTGCTTAGGGGCCTAGCTAGATTGCCTTATGATCGCTCAGGGGGCTTTGTAGCGCGTGTTTTGCAGGCTGGCCGAGGCCCCCGGCGCGCGCCAATCATAAGCGGGCTTGAGCAGCAGCCCGTCAAGCCCTTAAAGGATCGCCGGGTATAAGGGCGGCCGTCGGCAGGGTCCGCCCCTCAGCCGGAACGTCGGCAACCACCGGGCGGTGTTACCCCCAGGGCGCCGGTTCTGTCTTCGAAAAGCGCGCTTAGGTCGGGTTTTTGCTTTTTCTGTCTAGCCGTGCGTGGTTACTGTTTTTGAATGCGACGCTTGAAGGCGCAGAAATAGATATTGCTCCAGGTGGCCCCTCCCACACCATCGGTGACACACACATCATAATTTTTTCCCACGACCACTGGCTCCATATGGACAAGCTCCCAGGCGTCCCGCCCCCTCATGTTTAGATGGGGGATCATGGTCTCCGGCGCAAACTTTCCTGGTTGAAAATTGGGCCAGTTGGCTTTTCTATATTCTTCCCATCCTTCGCTTTCAACCCGTGCCCAGACAAATTCTGTTAGATACTCCCATTGTTCCATAAGGCCACCTCTTTTTGCTGATTCAGCCTCTCTTACTATTGGCTTCGGCTGTCTACCCATGCGTTGACTACCCTATCCACCAGCGCCTGGTGGTTTGCCGTTTTCCCGACCCCACCTTTGCGATTGGCAACAGCGACCTTGCGCATATGTCCATCTTATAAGCAAGGTTTCCAATAAGCAAGGTTTCCAAATGGTCAAACTCCATCTTAGGAAGCCATATCCTAACAGGGTAAGTCCTCGCATGACGCCAATCAAAAGGGGGCTTGAGCAGTAGACCGTCAAGCCCCTACAGGATCGCCGGCGCCCGGATCAGCCCAGGACGAGGCCCCGCCGGGTATAGGGTAGATGCAGGCTGCGCGACGCTTTGCCTCTTCCCCGCGCCGGTCATAGTTTGACGTTGTAACCGGGCTGGCATGGCCCATCAGCTTTTGCACCGTCACCAGGTCCTGCCCGCTGTCAAGCAGGTTGCCCGTGAACGATCGCCTAAAGTCATGCCAGGTCAGGGGCTTGACCTTGGCTTTGGCGCGCCGCATTGCCACCTTCAGCGCGTAGTTGATCTCCTTGCGTACCCAAGGCGAGTTGACGGTCTGTGGGCTGAGGATCGCGATCACCTGCCGAGCCGACTCAATGGCCTCTTGATCTCAGATTGAAACCTGGCCCCACCGCGCAGGTTGCGGGAATCAACCCAGACGGGCAACTCCACGTCCCCCAGGGCGCGGCGCAGGTCGGCGACGAAGGCGCAGTTGGCAGTGGCGTGGGAGATGAAGATGTGGGTCACAGTGCTTTCCGTTCTGAGACTGCCAGGAGGGCTGCGAATCCTAAGGACTCGTTAGGAATCAACTTCCCGTTTTGGCTGGATATGTCCGCAGCGAGAACGGGAGCTTATTGTTTTACGAGTCCTAAGTGCAGGATGACGATGACAAGAGTATAGGCTGTCCGCACTGACGTGTCAAAGGGAAGACTGGGCTTCGGACTTAAGATCGAAAAGGTAAGGGCTGGATGACTGGAACGTGGACAGCGTGACCGGGGTTGGCTTCAATGCAGCATAGATCACCGACTGGGCAGGGGTGGGGGCTCGGCCAGGCCACCGTTTTGGCTCTCCAGTCGGAAACCTCGCAGCACATTCTTTGCTTCGTCGATATACTGTCTTGGCTCACCAAGCTCGGCTTCTGAGAGGAGCCGGGCTTTCACCTGATTCTTGTTGTCGCACCCGAGAACCGCGATTCTGATCGGGCCATTCACGCCGCCTGTGTTGAGGCTAATCGCGTGATCCAGGGTCCATGTGACCGCATTAATTGCATCATGAACCGAGGGCAGACCATTGTCCCAAAAAACCTCCCGAATGAAGCCCAGAAAAGGATCTGTTATTTGCTGGGCGCAGCCCATGGAAGCGTACCAGAGCTTTTCGGTCTTCATCTCAGGTTGGAAGTCTTCAACACCGAACTCACACAAGTGGAACTTGTTCTGCGCCGGAAACGCGACCAACGCACCGTATTGTCCCATCTTGGCATAAGTACTGGAGAAATCCTCAAGGGCGGCTTTGCACATCGCTTTTGAAATGTCCAAAGCCGGATGTCTTGGGAAACCTTGGTTGTCGTTCCATACCTTCAAAGCCGCCGCACAGAACCGCTGTCCCAGGCCGATTGCCCCTGTGCCGGCCACAATAATGCGACCGGCCAGCACCTCGAGTTTCTCAGTAGGCTGCTCCATGGTCCGCAACTGACCGGCCGAGAATGTGGCCGCACTATCCGCTCCAATTACTACGCCATCGTTGCACAAGACGCCTACAATAGAAGTCATCGGCTAGCCCTGAAAAATGCTGTTGGCGCGCATGTTTGGGTAGGCCTTGTAGATAGCGGACACCAGTTGCGCGAAAGTAAGACCCCGAACCCAGGCGGACAGGTCACGGATATACTTCTGGACTGAAGGAGCCAAACTGGCCAGGATCTGATCACCCTCTTTCTGTCCAGCTTCTGTGAGTCCGTACGCGGTCCAGTTGTTCTGAGGAACCGTTGTTACCAAGCCCTCAGTTGCCAACTCCTCCAAGGTCTCATAGACCGCTTTGTCAAAAGGTCCATAATTGTACGGAATAAAACCGAAGAACTGTGCACCCAGATGCGTGGCAAGATTGCGATCAATCAGGAAGAAGAGCTTCTGGACCTGCACGGGAGTGTGGAATTGTCCGTCCGCGGGTGCCAGACCGGCCAAAACCAGCTGCTTTCGATCCACGGCATATCCTCCTCTCGAAGTGACAAAAGATGTGGCCAGAAATCCAACTGGCCTGTTTAGCCACCCCTGTTAGTATAGCACGAATCTTCCAGGACGGCACGACTAATTCACTGGGCTTCGGACATAAGTTCGAACAGGTAAGGCTGGACGAGTTATGCGAAGCCCGTCACGACCTGTGTCCGGAGAACTGGTAGCCGTCTGGCCGACAGCGTGTCGTTGCGCTTGAGCACGGTAAGCGGGAAGCTGATACGTTGCCTGCCCACGCCGATGTCCAAACTCGTGTCTGGACCTAATGTCTCCCCGCCAAGCAGCTTTCGATCCGAGCCTCACCGCAATCTTATCTCTCGCCCACCAAACCGGCACAGCGCTACCGTAAGCAACCTGATCAGCTATTCAGACCACCCGCGGCTCTTCTGGGGTCAGATTTTGCTTTGCGAGCCGAGCTAAACGATTGTCAATGGCTGGAATAAGTGACCATGCACTCGGCCAATCTTCTCAACCAATCGCCCAGATCGCTAGCAAAGAATTCGGCCCGTAACAATGTCTGGCCAATCGCACTCTCTATGTCCGGACTTCATCTTCGTACGGTCTGTCTCACGCAATCTGGGCTTTGATATCTTGGACCCTCACCTAACCAGCCTAGAGGACACGCGGTACAAAAAAGCCGTTGGACTTTGTGAATACGCAGCGAAACATGACCATCGGTCTAGGCTTTACCAAAGAAAGGATGAGGGATGAGGTGAAGGTCATAACTAATAACGACCAGTTGCGACAGATTGTTCAGCGATCGAGGGTTGGTCTATTAACTATCGCTTCAGGAGTGCAAAGGCAGTGCAGGCACGGCGGTCATTGACGGAAACCTGAACGCCGACTGGGACCCAGTCGGCGTTCAGAGGCGCCAGTCTCTTGAGGTTGTGCCGTACGTTCGGTCAGCATTCGCTCTCATCTTAAGAGATATTGAAGAAAACTAGCAGCCGAGCGCCGCGCTCGCATGCGGGCAGCAAAATCCTGATAAGCCTTACCAGGCTGAACGGTGCCAAATCCTCTTGTTCCTACCAAGGTATAGAGGCCCGGTATGCTAGTTGTGACCAAGCGCGACCGCTTTGCTGTCGGCCGGAACCAGAGCTGTTTCATGCGCTTCTCGATTTGCGGGTCCGTCTTCGACTCGTCCGACGGCTCACCGACCCTGTACGATCGCACCTGCTGGCGCGCAACAAAACGCCTTAGCTGTCTTTGTCGTGAATTCAGCTTCCTGATTACCATCAGTCTCTCCCTTGGCCCTTTGTCGAGGGCCTCTCGTCTATTCCGACCTGCTGCATTAGGACACTCAATATCTGAGCGTGTTTTTCAAGAATCAGGCCTACCTCTAGAGCAACGCTCTTGGAGATCGGCACATTGCTGTCAACGCTGACCACCGCCCGCGCGTCCTTATGATACATATGCAACGGCCACGCGTATATCCAACGAAGATCCTTTCTAACCTTGACCTGCACTTCCGGGCGCATTTGGAAACTCTCAGGCGGCACATTGGCGAGGTCGGCATAGACATCGTCACAGGTGACAAAAGCCCTTCCTGCTGCACCTTCGTTTTCTAGAAGTGTGAGCTTCGCATCCGTATCATCGTCGGTGTCCATGTGGACTCGGTACTCGATCTTCAGGTTGCGACTCTTCGGATCGTAACACATTATGTTAGATCGCACTATTCCGTTTCGGCGGATTGAGTGACTGGTTGCAATTAGGTGTTGCACCTCTCCAGCGAGTAGTGCCAGAATACTCTCTGTCGTGGCTGCTATCGTGTCTCGGTGCGCCCAAGTGGTAGTATAAAACTCACGCACGCGGTCGAGCAGTAATCCCAATGTCAAAACAGTACCAAGCAGCATGAGATCAGTTGGACCGGAGAGCGGCACCAATAAAGCGAACCTCATGCATAGCCATACCAGGTAGCCACCTGCTACTGCCGATAGGAGGCTGACCGACGTTGTCGTGAATTCCAACGCGAAGAAGCTTCTTTTCCCGTACTCAGCGCGGAGGTGCTTCCCCTCTTTATTGTATTTGGTCCTCCAGATATCGCGAACCACGGTGCTGATAATGTAGGCAACCGCAACGACTGTAAGCCCTACAAGATACCTGATGATCAGGCTGCTTACCACATCGAATGGCATCGGACTTGGTGCCGGAATTGATGCTGCTGCTGGAACCGGTGTCGAAGTGGGAATCTGCCTGAAGACGCCAACTTCCGCTAGCGACGAGAATGCAACAAACGGAACCATACCCTTTCGTCTCCGATCGGGGAACAAAGGGATTGACATGCAACAACATTATGCTACAACATTGTAGGCTGCGAAGAGCCAGCTGTCAAGACCCATACCAGGAATTCCAAATGTGGCAAATCCTTTAAGGTTGCAGCCAGTTTCTGGTACGCGGCAAGCGGTGGAAGGCGATCAAACGCCCGCATACGCTCGTTTCCGGCTATCCGACGGGCCATTAACCTTGCGAACCAGACCACATTCGGAATTACTGGGCATGACGCTGGTTGAGGTCACTTAGAAACTCGGCAGACCTAAATCCTACGTCTCGAAGTGCGAGAGCGGCGAAAATGCGGGTGGACGTCATCAAGCTCGACGAGTTTGCCAGGCTCTACCACCAGCCGCTGGACTACTTCGTAGAAATCGGGCCGGGCATTTGATTCAGTAGCATCCCCTGGCCCACGCACCTTCCTTGCCCCACACGTCCATACCGATCCCTTGCATCTCAACCACTCCAGAATCTCCAACCTGACACAGTTAGGAGCGGTGCAAAATCAACTTGTACGATTAGTTGCCTGATTACGCCCCTGCTGGCACGCAGACTGTCCAGGTTATCCTTGCGAGACTCCGTAGTTGAGATGCCATCCCTCTTCAGGACCAAATGTCAACTCACGCTGCCAGCATAGCACGAACCGACGATCGTGTGTCTAAGAACTTCCTTCGAGAACCCGCGTAGTGGCTCTAAGCCTAGCGGGATAAACGGTCACTCGGCCTGTGTGCGGGCTACGCTTCAGGATACCTATCGAAGTCTGATTTCTGGCCCCAGTCGCCGTCCGTTGCACACGTTACTCTCGCATAATTGTTTACGAATGGCGTTCTATGAGTTCGTGTCGTCGCGCACGCGGTCTTGGGGTTTCGCGGCCTGGGATGTTGCGCGGATATGGAATGCAACGGTTCGCTGAGTCAAGATTGAATATTGGGGACCATTTCGCGCACGCCGCCGGCCTTCAGGCCTGAAAGCTCCTGTTCGGTCCGCGCGGATGGAGGGGGTCGGATCCGCTCCAATCGTCTCACCCTTGCGCGCTTCGAGGAGGTGCCTATCCAGGCAAAGATCAGAAGCAGGCTTCTCGGACAGTCGCCACACCGCCTCGTTGTCAGCATCTCAAGCAGCGGACTTTTAGACATCCTGGGTTTCGGGCCCGAAGATCGCACAGAACGGCATAGAGAGCTCCTCGCCAGTTGGTACGCTCACCCTACAGTCGCCTGTAAGACCGTAAGAAGCCCGTAAGATTCGCTTCATCTACGCCTTGCCACCAAATCTCTGGTCCCCTTGCTGCCCGCCGTTCCTAGAAGTTCGACCTACCTCTACCGGCCAAGCGCGTGCATCGCATTCCCGAGACTTTTCAGGCCCAGGATTTTGCGCGGCGATGAAGTAGTAGAGTCGCTGCAGCCAGGATTGAACAGGGGGTATCCCCATGAGGCCGTAGTTTTTCAGGCCTGAAGAATCGTTGACGGCCCCGACGCTGTCCCCTTGGCCGGGTGTGCCCTCGTGGCGCCCGGCCTTTGCGCGCTCAGAGGAGGTGCTGATCAACCCACAATCCGTAGTCGCCAACAACCAACCGCTCACGAAAGGAGATTACCCATGACAGTCTCTACACCTCTAACGCTGCGCTGGGAACGTGCGCAGCAGATCGATCGCAGCGCCATCGAGGCGCTTGGCCTCGGCTGGTACGTCGTGCCGAGCAGCCGCGACCCGACGGGCTATGCGGTCCAGCTTGAGTTCGACTCTGCGGGCCGGCTGAGCGCGGCCTCTTGCACCTGTCCCGATTTCGGGAAGCCCACGACCGGCGAGCCGCCTATGCTTCACGGCATCCGGGTCTGCAAACACATCCTGGCCGCCTGCCTCAAGACCAAGGAAGCCGGGCAGCCGGATGCGGCGCGAGAAACCTGTGCGCCACCCGTAAACCTCCTGATACCCGAGCCGGCCGTTGCCCCCTGCCCCGCTGCCGGCGAACCGGCCTGGGACGAAGAATGCCAGGAGTGGGTGCTCACCACCTCTGACGGTATCCACTACTGCGGGGCTACACCCGGTCAATGCATCCAGCAGTTCGATGAAGCCTTGCACTACCAGGCCGATCACGCCCGTAAGAACGACCGCCCCGTGGAAGAACTGACTGAGTGCCCGGCTCCGTGCTCTTGCGCGCCTGACGACGCCCAGGTACAAGAGCCAGCGCAGATCGCAGAGTTCCCACCAAGAGCAGAGGCTGCCACAGACCACAACCGCCGCCAGGCCCTCTCACGCGCCCGCGGGATCGCCAACCAGGCCCGTCCACTCGGCACAGCCTATCGCCTGTATGGCATCGCTCAGGGCGACGTGCTGGACTGCCCAGAGCGTCTGATGTTCTTCGCCGTCACCAGCGCGATACCCCAAGGCATGTGCGCCAAGGGCGTCTCTCAAGAAGAGCCCTCGGGCACGGTCAGGGACGTCCGCATGGGCGCGGCCATCGTGCGCCTGCGCCTGCAGGAAGGTGGGTTGATCAAAGTGCGCGACCTGCGCCGGTAGCCTCGACATGCAACTGCGACCCGCGGGCGGTGGACATTCCCACCGCCCGTTGCCGTTTTAAGCACCCTATCTCAAGAAAGGAAAACTCACATGCCATTCCAGAAGGCAACCAAGAAGCAGGCCAAGCTGCGGCTGGCCCTCATCGGCCCCTCAGGGTCAGGCAAGACCTACACTGCGCTGACTCTGGCCACGTACCTCGTGCCGGGTGGCCGCATCGCCCTGATCGATACCGAGCACGGCAGCGCCAGCCTGTACGCTGACCAGTTCCAGTTCGACGTGCTGGAGCTGGACTCGTTCAGCGTAGAGAACTACATCGCCGGCATCACCGAGGCCGAAGCTAGCGGCTATGACGTGCTGATCATCGACTCGCTCAGCCATGCCTGGACCGGCAAGGATGGCGTCCTGGAGTACAAGGACAAGATGGCTGCCGCCACATCCTCGAAAGACGACTTCGGCGCCTGGCGCAAGGCCTCCCCCAAGCACAACAGCCTCGTGGATCGCATGCTCTCGGCACGCTTGCACCTGATTGCGACGATGCGGGTCAAGACCGACTACGTGGTTGAGCGGGGAAGCGATGGCAAGAACCATCCGCGCAAGGTTGGCCTGCAACCGGTGCAGCGGGATGGGGTGGAATACGAGTTCGGCGTTATTGCCGACATCGACGCCGACCACAACTTTATCGTGAGCAAGAGCCGCTGCAGTGCGCTGACCGACATGGTTGTGAACAAGGCCGGCAAGGAGATCGCCGACATTCTGCGCCAGTGGCTCACGGACGGAATAGCACCGCAAGAGGGAACTGCCGCTCCGGACATCCAGCCATCCACACCCAGCCCCGATCCGGGTAATGAGGTCGCAGCCATTCCGTTGCCTTCGCTGCCTATGCCCGCCCCAGTCGTCGCGCCCATCGTCAGCCCGCCGCCCGCAAACGGCAACGGTCGCAACGGCAAACCGGCAACCATCAAAACGCCGAAGTGGGGGCCAGCCGCCAGGGCCCTGGCAGAGCGCTGCCCCTGCTACAAGCGGGGCGATGGACAGCCCGACCAGTTCCAGATGACCATCGTCGCCGCCCAGTGCGAGTTCAACGAAATCACCGAGGCGAACCTGGAAGCCGTGATTGCCGCTCTCAGCAAGCACGCCGCGCAGGCCATGGCTGCCGCCTGATCATCGCCGGGGGTGGAGAGATGACTTCACCCCCTCCACTTCCCTTGTCCTACCCACACTCAGTTATCCCCATGGAGGTACAAGATGAAGCCTCAGAACGAGAAACCCAAGAGCGTCTACGCGCGCGTCACCGACCAGGTGTTGGCCGAGCTTGCCAAAGGTACGGCCCCGTGGCGCAAACCCTGGCGCGCCGAGTTCGGCCTGCCTCGCAACCTGGACAGCCGCAAGGCCTATCGAGGCGTGAATGTCCTCGTGCTCATGTCGTCGGCCCTGTCGGCTGGCTACCCCGCCAACTGGTGGCTGACGTTCAACCAGGCCAAAGAGCGGGGCGGCCATGTCAACAAGGATGAGCACGGCTATCCGGTGGTCTTCTATCAACGTACGCCCGTCGAGCCGGAATCGGATGAACCCACTGCAGAACAGGAGGCCAAGAAGGACATGCACTGGCGGCCTGTTCTCAAAGTCTACACCGTCTTCAACGTGGCGCAGTGCTCGGGCGTGGAGGTACCCGCTGATGCCCCGCAGTTGGCCTGGCAGCCGGTTGAGGCTGCAGAGCGCATTGTGGAAACTGTGGGTCTGCCCATTCACTATGAGGGGGTAGAGGCGTTCTATCGGCCGGCCCGAGACGAGATCACCATGCCGCCGCGTGCTTTCTTCCCCACCGTCATGGGCTTCTACGAAACCCTTCTGCATGAGTTGGTGCACGCGACCGGCCACGAAAGCCGCCTGGCTCGCACCTTCGGCATCAAGGGCACTGAGGCATATGCCTGGGAGGAACTGATCGCCGAGATGGGCAGTGCGATGCTCAGCGTCGTGACCGGTGTGCCCACGCCGGATTTCCCGAACCTGGCCGCTTACCTGGACTCCTGGCGTGCCTGTATGAATCGTAATCCCCAGGCCATCGGCGAGGCTGCTGCCGCCGCTCAGAAGGCAGCCGAGTGGCTGCTGCAGAAGGCCGGTATGGCGTTGCCGGCCTGAGCTTCCACGCATGGAAGGCACTGACCTCTACAACCCGCCCCTCCCTCGATCGTCGTCCTGATCCACCCCACAAGGATGCCCCAATCAAACGTTCACGCGCGCCCGGGCCGCCCATTGGTCTCTGGCGCTTCGCCGCGCCCGCCGGTTGGCCTCGTAAGCCGGCATAGGAGGTCCCAATGCTTCAATGTGTCCTGTGTGACTCCACGCATATCGTGAATGGCGAGTGCGCCGACTGCGGCTGCGGCGAGCAGAGAGTGTACCACCCCTATCTCGTCTGCTGGTGGCGCGATGTTGGCTATGCCGATGACTCCGAGCACTGCAGCGAAGGCTTCGACAGCCTGGTCGAAGCCGAGGAGTACCTGACCTACCTCGACTTGGACTGCGCCGTCCGCTCGATCAAGTGCAGTTGGCTCGACCCCGAACCGGCCGATATCTGGTCGGAGGAAATACCCTACTGACAGGAGGCCCATTATGCGCCGCATCAACGACCTGGTGACGGAAGGCCAGCGCTGGGGCCGCCGCAGGCCCGAACGCACCTGCACCTGTGTTGCCGTGCCTTTCCCGCATCGGGTAGGCAGCGTCAAGGGCTGCTACGGAGACCTGATTTGCTCCCACGGCTGGCCGATGTACGGCCATCCCGACTTTGACGAGCGCTGCCCGGAGTGCGACCGGGAGGCGTACGGCGACCTGCTGTTCGACCTGTGGCACGACGAGCACGGCTTGTAAACAGCCGTATTGCTCATTCCAATCCTTCCCCCTCAGGCCGGAGGCCCTGCGCGGTGCAGACCTCCGGCCTGGCATTTCCCGGCTGAGTTTCCTTGCCGGGTCCATCCCGAGGTGAAACTATGTGGCTCGATCTGTTCAACAAGAAGCAGGAGTTCGCCGACCGCGTCGCGGTCGAAGCGTTGGCAACGGAGGAGCGCGAGATCGTCCTCGCCAAGATCGTCGGCCCGCAGCAGAGTGTGCGCCGCATGTGGGCGCACCTGGTGCAGGGCCGGCCCGAACGCAAGCCGACCACCACGAACCTGTGGCTGGTGGACGGCGACCAGAAGCTGCAGGTCTGGGTCGATTCCCTTGTGCGCTACAAGGCCGACGGGGATGACTTCGGCGGCAGGGCTGCTTCCAAGCAGTCCCGCAAAGCCGACGCGCCGGCGTTGCGCACGGTCTTCATCCTGCGCGAGAGCCTGACCCAGTTGTCCCGCGAGGAGCTTATCGGCTT
>Ga0209540_10000552_pt1 | contig 34472 bp, 36 predicted proteins | sample BarGraIncu01121A_FD_184501 | JGI IMG/M metagenome (GOLD analysis project Ga0209540, IMG submission 184501) | Arctic peat soil microbial communities from Barrow, Alaska - Barrow Graham LP Incubations 011-21A (SPAdes) (version 2) | ecosystem: Environmental > Terrestrial > Soil > Wetlands > Peat... | reverse complement strand
TAATGCAATTCACGGAATACAAAGCAGAATACGCTGGTAAATTCGTGGAATTCGTTAATCCAGCAGGTACATCTCAGACCTGTATTTGTGGATATTCTGTCCCGAAAAAGCTATCGCAAAGGATACCTAGATGTCCGTCCTGTGATCTTGTAATGGGAAGAGATCAAGTATCTGCAATAATAATCGAGAATAGACCATCAATCAAGAGTACGGTAGGTACTACCGGAATTAACGCCCGTCAGGGACTCTCAAGCAGAGAGCCGATGCAGCGGGAAGCCACCCTAGTTGTAGGGTGGTAGTTTCACGGTCCAACGATAAAAAAATGCACCGCTCTTGATAGTTGTTTTCCTGGATAAAGGACATATGTATCATTATGTGAAAGATGTCCAATCTATTGGCGCATGCATCCAGAATATGCTCCTTTGCGTTCATTCTCTGGGTCTTGGGGGAGTCTGGCTTGGTGAGATACTCAAAAGCAGTGAAATGGTCAATAAAATCCTTGATGCTCCAGATACCTATGAATTAATGGCTGTAATTGCTTTGGGGCATCCTGCCAACAAGCAGCAGATTACTGAAAGAAAAAAGCTTGATCAGCTCGTTTTCCGTGAAAAATTCCCAAAAAGCTGGTAACACCCATCGTTTTTATCAGACCGCCACTACCACTGACATCATTATCATAATACTTATAATTATATAAATATGCATTAATATTATATACGATAGGATTCATTTAGTTATTGTTAACGATTAATATCTATTGATCGTTCGCAATTAAGGAGGAATAAAATGATAGTTTCACCGTACTGTAAAAAACATGATATGGCGATAAGACTCCTGACGCTTTCGCACTGTGAAAGTCGCCGCGATGAAGATTGCGAATCTGGCCAATGCGAACATTTTGGAATGCGGTTCTATTCAAAGAACATGTTATATATTTAGATCGGTTTTTGTATAGGTTGTTCAGCCCACCAGGCAAAAAATTGTTTTGCCTGTTCCTTAATATTTAGTTAGTCAGGTCTACTCAATTTCATCGTAGCCGATCTCTTCCTTTGTCAGGTAGCATGCAGGGTCATCAGCCCAGACATTTCCGTATATCGCTTCAGCCCTTACGCGGAAATTCCCATTGCAGATATCGAACCATTTGCAGTGGGCGCATCTGTCGGCATTTGCTTTAATAAGCGGTTTCCTGTTTTTGAGTCCGGCCATGAGTTCATTTGTAGTGTCAGTCCAAATCTGGCTGAATTTGCGTTCCTTGACATTACCGAAGGAATAATGCCTCCAGAACTGGTCAGCGTGCACCGAGCCATCCCAGGATACGCAGCCTATGCCTATGCCGGTTGAATTTCCCTGGTTCATCGAAAGAAGTTCAAATACATCTTTTGCTCGTTTGGGGTCTTCTTTTAGCAGGCGGAAATAGACATACGGGCCGTCGCAGTGGTTGTCAACCGTCAATACTTCTATCGGGAAACCTTTCTCATGCAACGCTTTTGTCCTGTCCATAATGATATCAAGGGTTTTCCTGCTTTCTTCATGCGATAATTCATCTTCAACCATTTTTGAGCCGCGCCCGGAATATACTAGGTGATAGAAGCATACGCGCGGGATTTTCTCTTTTTCAAGAAGATCAAAGATCGCGGGAATATCGTTTACATTTTTCTTGTTGATTGTGAAACGCAATCCCACCTTGACACCCTCTGCAAGGCAGTTGCGCATGCCGTTTAAAGCAGCATAGAATGCGCCTTTTACGCCCCTGAACTTATCGTTCGTTTCCCTCATCCCGTCAAGTGAAACACCGACGTACGACAATCCGATGTCCTTCAAGACCTTTGCCATTTTTTTATCGATAAGCGTGCCGTTCGTGGAAATCACAGCCCGCATTCCTTTTGATCTTGCATACATGGCAAGCTCAGGCAGATCTTTTCGCATAGTGGGTTCACCGCCCGAAAAAAGGATAACGGGAGCGCCAAATTGTGCAAGGTCGTCTATGAGCTCTTTGCCCTGCGCTGTTGTGAGTTCATCCTTATATTCGATGTCTTTTGACTGGGCATAGCAATGAACGCATTTAAGGTTGCAGCGCCTGCCCATATTCCAGACCACGACCGGTTTTTTGTCTTTTGAAAATTGCAATAAATGTGAGGGGAGTTTGCTTGAATCGCGCCCGTACCTGAGTGCGTCAGAGGGTTCGACTGTTCCGCAGTAAAGTTTTGAAATACCTATCATTTTTTGTTTCTCCAATATCTAATGTTATTATTTGTTCGTAAATCTACGAAGCAGTATTATATAAATCTATCCTGATGCTCTTTAAGTTAAATCAATTAATAATCCTTTGTGTTCATCATTTTTTATCGCGATCGTTGATGAATTTTGCGCAATTTCTTTTTCTACAAATATCCTTAGACCTTTCTGAATGAAAGAAACATCCTCAGAGAGCGCTTTTTTTACCGGGATCATCTCAAAATGTTTGCAGCATCCCCCGCCGCCTATAAATATGCGCATGGCGATTGCATCATCTTTTTGTAGCACTTTTTTTATTATTTCGATGGCAGCATCATCGATCGAAAGTTCAGTCATATTCTATTATAGAGCTTCTATCTCGGGTTCAATTATTACCAGTGTTTTCATGGAATTCGCAACAAGGCATCTTTTTTCAGCATGTTTAAGTATCATCATTATTTTTTCGTCGGTCTCTTTTGCCTTGATCTTCGGTCTTATGATTATCTTTGTGAAAATTTTCAAATTATCAATTGTCTCAAGTATCCCTTCGGCTTTTGATTCATAGGATATCAATTCAACTCCCATATTCTTCAGTGTACCAAGAAGCGTAGTCAAATAGCAAACGTTTGCAGAGGACACATAAAGGTCTTCAGGGCTAATTATATTCTCATGACCGCCAAATTCAGGAGGCGTTGCAACCTCGATCACCTGTTTGCTTTCCAGGAATTTAAGGTCTGCTTTTTTCTCCCCTTTCCATTTCAAGGTATTATGATAAAGCCATTTATCCTGTTCCATATTGATTATCCTCTTATCCTTTAAGATAGATTCTTAATGGATACTATTGTGCTGTCAACAGCATTATTAATATCCTATCCGTTTTTAGCTTTGGTCATTTTGTTTATCCTCATTTCATTTGATTATATTTGATAATATCGAACTTTTATTTTTCTTGTGTAATTATCCTTTCATCTGTTAAATCTTAAAACATTGCTTGCCCAGAATGTTTACAAAGTGGTTCTATCAAAATGATAAGGTTATACGCTCTGACTATTTGAAAGTTTTTGAAGATTGATGAAGTGAGATAAATTCCTTGACATTGCCTAACCAATATCGATAAGAACACAGAATCCATTGGATCAAAGAGTAGGCACAGTGCAAGAGGACGCATGTTCTCTTGCTTTGTTCATCAAATTATCAAAAAAAGGCTCTATCATCTCCACCAGTGCCCTACGAAAATCCGATAACTCTCCAATTATCCCTTCAAGCAGCATTCGGAAACTGGAAATGTTCTCCTCTATTACCCATCCAAATTCCATCAACGGACATTGCGGCAATTGTGTTAGATGCAACTTATTTAGAAATTAATCTACATTGGCAAATTGTTTTACTTATTCAATCCATTGAGATTGATATTTTTAATACTCTATTTCTTTATAGATTTTTAAGGACTGATTCATGCATTTTATTCATATGACTAAATAGAAAATTCATTAATTCAAATTCCTGTTTGCAAAAAGTGCAGACAAATACTGGACCAATACATCCCTCGGTTTTATTACTATTCATTTTTACTCGCCTTCTGATAATGCCATCATTCACATTATACTGATGATGGAACAATTAACCACTAATATGTTGTGAAATATAAAGATGGCGGTTGAATATAAAAAATTTATCAAAGTTTGATGGAGAAATTTGAGATGAGTTACGACTTAATGATAACAACTTCCTCCAAAGGAGTCGGAGTTTCTTTCACTTATAAAAATCCAAACAATTATTTTAGAAATATTTATTAACCATATGGATTATCCAGATACCATAGGGAAAAACGGGAAAAACAGTTTAGATTACGGATAGGAGATGAGTCAATGTTAGAGACTCCGAAAGAAAGAATCAAATTATTAAAAGCGGGTATCACTGGCAATCAAATCGAAGAACTGTATATTTTATACAATAATTTCAAAGTATTGGGTAATCAAAGACCTATTAAGAAGAATGCAGTCGATACCAAGATTAATAAGAATATTGCTGTTTGTCAAGCAGCAACAGTCGAAATTATAAATAAGGAAAGGGGTGGGCTTATCATGCCCAACTCTTGCACAATGAATGCAATATAATCAGTCAGTGGGATGAAATAGAAGCATAAGTGACATTTCCATTGAAATGAAGTGGGCAGGTTAGGGAGTGGGGGGTAGTGTATTTAAAAAAATTTTCCTGCCCACTGAATTAATAAACGTTATCTTTTGATCCCAACTTTGAGTTCTCTTTTTTTCAATAAAAATCACTAACTACAACATCATTTTTCTAAACTCATCACTGTTTTTCTTAACTTCTAAAACCGTTTTTCCCCTATATTGCACCTCTCACCGACGCTGCTTTTCCTTATAATATTTTTATTAAATATTAATTATGTATGTACACACTTTTTTTAATATAAACATAATCAATAAACACAATGTTTAAATATAATCGTATAAATACTATATATTATGAGTTGGCATCTCCATGAAAACGTAAGAAAAACAAAGACCTACATCTCCCTCAAAAAAAATGAACGAAAAGGAAAGAAAATAAAATCCTCCTACATTTACCTTGGTCCAATCAATGATGCTTTGAAGATATTTGCTGATCTTCAGATTAAACCTCTAGAAAACGAAAAAGAAGTCAGCTATAGTGGAGAAATTATTCTTGGAAATATAGCAAAGTCCATCAATTTCAGTAAAGTATTAGAAAAATACACAAAAGATAAACGCATAGCAGAAGCACTTAATAACATTATTGTCCTCCGGACTTTATTTCCAGTGAGTAAACGCAAACTGATCAAAATCAGATTAGAACATTCAATTTTAAAAGATTCTACTGATATGAAATATTTCGAGGAAGTTTATGAATTTATGGATATTCTCTATCGCCACATGGGAGATATAATGAATGATGCTATTACAAATGCAGTAAAAATTCATCATCTTGACCTTCATCAACTAATAATTGATGCAACGAGAATAAAAATCTGGAAAGATAAAGAAACTGATTTGGTACGTTTTGGATATTGTGGCAGAAATGAGAGAAAAAGCTCACCTCAGGTAAACTTGATCCTGGGTGTAAATAACCAACATGTGCCTCTTTTTGCAGACACATATCCCGGCAATACCCAAGATGTAAAAATGTATGGGGATTTCATAGATCGAATCAGTAACAGATATCAGGAGCTTACGTTACATATTAAAGAGAAGTTTGTTATTTTTGATCAAGGAAATGTAAATCCAGGGAACATAGGCTATCTGGAGGAACTTAAAAAGAAGGGGGTATATTTCGTTTCCATGGTCAAAACAAGTAGCAGCGATAAATTTATTAAAAAAGTTGATAAATCTACTTTACCGGTGATATATTCAAAAGAGAAATCCAAAAATGTAGTAACAAAAATATACGGCAAAGTGATGGATGAAGAAGTTTACAAGAAAAAATCAAGAGTTCTTGTTTGCTTTAATCCAGATATAATGGAACTTAAATGCAAAATATTAGATCGAAAAGTAGAGCATATAAAAAAGATGGTAAAAGAAGGTGAAACTCAGGATGATATCAAGATGCAGATATCAAAATATCATCTGAAGAAGGCTTTGAAAATTGTAAAGAAAAGTCGGAAAATAGATATCGAAATCGATGACAAAGTGCTTGAAGCCAGAAAAAATATGTATGGATTTTTTGTTTTGTTTACAAATAATCCCGGATTATCAGCTGAGGAATTAATAACGATATATAAAAGCAGAGATATAGTTGAACAAGGGTTTAGAGCCTTGAAATCCGATTTAGAGATAGATCCAGTTTATCACAGTAGGGATGACCTTATAGAAACACATACTGTTATGGTTGTTTTTGGTTATCTCCTGATGTCATTGTTAAGCGTGGCACTAAATGAGAGGAAGATAAATTATTCATTTGGGGAATTGAAAGAGTTGATCCGATCAGGGAATGCAGTTGAAGGTTTCTATGAAAATAAAATGCTAAACAATAAACTTAAATTATGGAGGCCAATAAAATTGAGTGATGAACTTGAGGATATATTCAAAAAACTGATGATCAAAATACCCGGTTTTGATGTGAAGGAATGTATACCTACAGATTTGTAACTATTTTTTAGGGTTATAGTCTCTATACATATTGATTATAGAAATTTTTTGAGTAAAATTTACTCAAAGTTGGGTTTGATATAGAGATATTCCATAATTAAACCCAAATTAATTAAATCCTAAAACTCCTCAAACATTCTCTGGAATGGATCTTCCACGGCATTGCACCTTGAAATAATTCTTTATTCTACTCATCAAATTAGCCCTGAAATCCACATGAAGATACAATATTTTGAATTCTTAATAACCTTCATCCTTGTCAGGTCAAACAACCCCATATCTTTCAATTCAAGCGCGCTTTTTGAGAACTTTCTGCCAGATAGAAGTTGGTCTGTATGTTTCCAGATATTCCATTGCCATTTTGGAATGCACACGTGTATCTCATTCCTTAATCTCAATTCCTACGATGTAGAACCGCTGTTTGTCCGGGAAATAAACCTTTCAAACATTTCAAATATATTTCGGGACTACAAAATATTTCAACTGAATAGAAACATTTATGTTTAATTGTGCCGTACAAGGGGCGCACGTCTACGAGGTTTTAAGAGAATTGCGATTGATTGAGGAACATATTTTATCCGTGATTGGTAGCATTAGTCTGAGATTTGTAGATAGTAAAGTTGGGCTCGTAGCTCAGTCAGGCAGAGCACCGGGCTTTTATTCAAATGAGAAGAAACCCGATGGTCGAGGGTTCAAATCCCTCCGAGCCCGTTTTTCCGGGAGGTAATTGTGTGAAAGAGAAAGAGCATGTCGGAAGGGAGTTTAACCCCCTTCTTCATAAAATGGTACCAAAACACGAAATATTAAATGAAGATGAAATTAAAGAGCTATTGTTATTATATAATATAGAAAAGGAACAATTGCCAAAGATCCGTGTAACAGATCCTGCTGCAGTGGCTGCAAAATCCAAGATCGGTGAAGTCATAAGGGTCACCCGGGACAGCAAAAATGCAGGGAAAACATTTTTCTATCGCATGGTCATCGCGTAAGCCGTAAATTGAGGTAATATGTTGGACAGAAGGGTTCTATCAAAAGCGTATTTTACAAGTGATAAAATAGTAAGACATCATGTAGATTCTTTCAATGATTTCTTGGACCATGGTCTTCAGAAAGTCATTGACGAACAGAGAATTATTGAAACCGAGATCGAAGGCACCTATGTTAAATTAAAAAAGATACGGGTGGGTAATCCTGTTGTAAAAGAGGCGGACGGCGCTTCTGACAAATTGCATCCCGCCGAGGCCAGGCTTCGCAACATCACCTATTCTGCACCACTTAAGTTAAGCATGGCAATAGTCACGCCTGAGGGTGAAAAGGAAGAAAAGGAAGCTGAAATAGGTTCTCTTCCTATTATGATATGGTCAAAATCCTGCAATCTTGTAGGATTATCAAAGAAGGAAATGATCGAGCTGGGTGAAGATCCGCAGGATCCGGGTGGATATTTTATTGTAAATGGTACTGAACGCGTAATAACCACACTTGAGGACCTTGCCCCCAATAAGATCCTTGTGGAGCTTGAAGAAAGATACGGAGAAAACATTGAGGTGGCGAAAGTATTCTCACAGCGCAGGGGTTATCGTGCCCTGGTCGTCGTGGAGAGAAGTAAAAAATCCATCCTAGAAGTTTCATTCCCATCCATATCAGGCAGGATCAATTTTGTTACTATAATGAGAGCTATGGGTATCGAGACCGACCAGGATATTGTCAATGCCGTATCCGATGATCCCGAGATCATCAAATACATGCTTGAGAACCTTGAAGAATCCGAAGCAGCAAACAAGATCGAGGCAATGGAAAAGATCGGCCTGCGCGTTGCATCAGGCCAATCCAGGGATTACCAGGTAAAAAGAGCTAATTATGTAATAGACAGGTATTTATTACCCCACCTTGGTAACGATGAAATACACCGAATTATAAAAGCACAATTCTTAGGACGCATGGCACAGGCATGTTTCGAACTGGCGCTAGGAAAAAGAGGAAGCGATGATAAAGATCATTATGCAAACAAGAGACTCAAACTCTCTGGTGAACTGATCGAAGACCTGTTCAGGGTATCTTTCAACAGGTTAACCCGTGATATTAAATACCAGCTTGAAAGAGCCAGCATGAGGAACAGGGATCTGAATGTCACGACAATTGTCCGTTCAGATGTGCTTACCGAACGCCTTGTGCATGCACTGGCAACAGGCAACTGGGTAGGCGGCAGAACAGGTGTCTCACAACTGCTTGACCGCACGGATTATATTGCGACCCTGTCCCATTTACGAAGAGTGATCTCACCATTATCAAGAGCGCAACCCCACTTCGAAGCAAGGGACTTGCATCCTACGCAATGGGGAAGGGTCTGTCCATCAGAAACACCAGAAGGCCCAAATTGCGGACTTGTAAAAAACTTTGCGCAGTTAGTTGAAATATCAACGGCTGCGGGGAATGAAACGCAGATCAAGACCATGCTCTTGGAAATGGGAACTGAACCTATCATCAGGGAACTTGTTGGAATGGAGGAAGTTCCAACAACATATGCTACGGAATTGGAAGCGCTAGAAGAAGCTGAAGCAACAAAACCCATGCCGGAAGAGGAGGCGGATTCATTTGAATAAGGCTAGAGTATTTTTAAACGGAGAACTTATCGGTACTCATGAAAATCCAAGATTACTCACCCAGGAATTAAGGAAAAAACGAAGGATGGGTGAGATCAAGAAACAGGTCAATGTCATATTCTATGAAGATACGAATGAGATAATTATGAACTCTGACCAGGGAAGAGCCAGACGTCCTGCAATAATTGTCGAAAATGGTAAACAACGCATAACACCTGAGATTATCGAACGTCTGAAAAAGAATGAGATAACTTTTGATAGTCTTGTTGAAACAGGTATGGTCGAGTACCTTGATGCTGAAGAAGAAGAGAATGCCTTCATAGCTATCGATGAAAAGGACCTGACACCGAAACATACCCATCTTGAGATGGATCCCTCTTTGATCCTGGGGATATGTACCGGAATGGTACCTTTCCCGGAGCACAACGCATCACCAAGGAACACAATGGGAGCTGGCATGGTCAAGCAGTGTCTTGGCATGTCAACGCCTAATATGAAATTAAGACCGGATACAAGGGCTCATGTGCTACATTATCCCCAGAAGGCGCTGACATCAACACAAACTGCCGAAGCGATAGGCTTTGATACGCGTCCGGCAGGACAGAATTTCGTTGTTGCAGTATTATCATATGAAGGATATAATATCGAAGATGCCCTTGTCGTTAATAAAGGTGCAATAGACCGCGGCCTTGGAAGAAGTCATTTCTTCAGGACGAACGAAGGGGAAGAGAGAAAATACCCCGGAGGTCAGGAGGATAAATTCGAGATCCCTGACACGGAAGTAAGGGGTGCCAGGAGCGCGGAAGTTTATAAGTTGCTCGATAGCGATGGTCTTGTGAATCCCGAGATACCCGTAGGACCAAATGATGTCCTTATCGGAAAAACAAGCCCTCCAAGATTCCTGGAAGAGCCAACCGAACTGGGATTGAGCCCTGTACAGCGAAGAGAGAGCTCTGTTACGATGCGCTCAAATGAAAAAGGCATCGTTGATACCGTAATTCTTACTGAATCAGAGAACGGTTCAAGGCTTGCAAAAGTAAGAACGCGTGATTACAGGATCCCCGAGATCGGAGATAAATTCGCTTCACGGCACGGTCAAAAGGGAGTAATCGGTCTTATTGTACCTTATGAAGATATGCCCTTCACCGAGAATGGCCTGGTTCCAGATCTTATTCTCAACCCGCACGCTATCCCCTCAAGAATGACTGTAGGTCACGTTCTTGAGATGATAGGTGGCAAGGTTGGCGCGCTTGAAGGACGCAGGATCGACGGGACGGCTTTTTACGGAGAATCTGAAGAGGACATTACATCATCACTTGCAAAATATGGATTGTCAAAAACCGGGAAGGAAGTTTTCTATGATGGAATAACCGGCAATAAGATCCAGGCAGATATTTTTGTAGGTGTTATCCTGTACCAGAAATTGTATCATATGGTATCATCAAAGATGCATGCAAGATCGCGAGGACCTGTCCAGGTATTAACAAGACAGCCTACGGAAGGAAGGGCGCGTGAAGGCGGTCTGCGCTTTGGAGAAATGGAACGAGATGTTCTTATAGGACATGGAGCAGCAATGGCACTGAAAGAAAGGTTGCTTGATGAATCAGACAAGGTAACGGAATATGTATGCTCCCATTGCGGCATGATAGCGACGCTTGATAAACGAAGGAATATCACAATATGCTATGATTGCGGCGCAGAAACCGATATTCATCCAGTGGAAATGAGCTATGCCTTCAAACTATTGCTTGATGAGATCATATCGCTAGGCGTTGCGCCAAGGCTTGTATTGGAAGATGCTGTTTAGGTGAAGATTATGGTAATTGCAACCCCAAAAAGAGTAAAAGAAATCAAATTCGGACTGATCTCGCCCAAAGAGTTCAGGAAAATGAGTGTCAGCAGGATTATAACTGCTGATACATATGATGATGACGGTTTTCCCATAGAGATGGGATTAATGGATACAAAGCTCGGGGTTATCGACCCCGGTCTTCGCTGCAAGACATGCGGTGGAAGAGCAGGTGAATGCCCCGGACATTTCGGACACATAGAACTTGTGGCGCCTGTCATCCATGTGGGTTTTGCCAAGCTCATTCGCAAGATATTAAGAGCTACATGCAGGAATTGTGGTGCACTGCTCCTTGACTCACCGCAGAAAAAAGAGACCATTGAAAAGATACGGATCCTTAAGAAAATGGGTCAATCCATTGAAGATGTCGTAAATGAGGTTTTCAAGGAAGCCCGAAAATCCAGGACGTGCCAGTATTGCAATGAAGAACAAAAAGAGATCAAATTCGAAAAACCCACGACGTTCATAGAAGATGGTCATAAACTGATGCCCACCGATATTCGCTCGCGTCTTGAAAAGATCACGGATGAGGACATAGAAGTTATAGGCATGGATCCTCAGAACGCTCGTCCTGAATGGATAATACTTACCGTTCTGGCTGTTCCTCCGGTAACTATGCGCCCCTCCATTACCCTTGAATCGGGACAGCGAAGCGAAGATGACCTTACGCATAAGCTTGTGGATATAATCCGCATTAATCAGAGGTTCCAGGAAAACCGCGAAGCTGGGGCTCCACAATTGATCATTGAGGATCTGTGGGAGTTGCTCCAATATCATGTAACTACCTTCATTGACAATGCGGTTTCAGGTGTCCCCCCAGCCCGTCACCGGTCGGGAAGACCTCTTAAAACACTATCCCAGAGATTAAAAGGTAAAGAAGGAAGATTCAGGGGAAGTTTATCCGGTAAACGTGTGAATTTCTCAGCAAGAACAGTGATCTCACCTGACCCAAATCTTGGAATGCACGAAGTAGGAGTTCCTCTCGCGATCGCTAAAGAACTCACTATAACGATGTATGTAACGCCAAGGAATATCAATGAAGTTAAGGAATATGTCAGACGCGGTCCTGATAATCATCCCGGCGCCAATTATATAGTTAGGGCGGATGGAAGAAGGTTAAGGATAACCGATAAGAACGGCCCTGAACTTGCAGAACTTGTTGAATTAGGCTGGAAAATTGACCGGCAGATGAAGGATGGAGACATTGTTTTATTCAACAGGCAGCCTTCTCTTCACAGGATGAGCATAATGGCGCATGAAATAAAAGTACTGCCCCATAAGACCTTCAGGCTTAATCCCGCAGTATGTCCGCCATATAACGCAGATTTTGACGGTGATGAAATGAATATGCATGTGCCGCAAACCGAAGATGCTCGCGCGGAAGCAAAAATTCTGATGCACGTAAGGGAAAATATCATCTCCCCAAGATTCGGCGGTCCTATCATTGGCGGTATCCATGACCATATTTCAGGGCTTTTCTTGCTTACGAACAGTAAAGATAAGATTAATAAAGATGATGCTCTTGAACTGCTTGCAAAATCCGAGATATGGGAATTGCCAGAACCAGCAGGAAAAGAGAATGGTAAACCCTATTGGAACGGAAAACAGATATTTAGCCAGATCCTTCCCAAAGGGCTTAATCTTGAGTTCAAAGCTGAGATTTGTGAACAATGCGACACCTGCAAGGGAGTTGACTGCGAACATGATGCATTCGTAGTGATCAAGGATGGCGTTCTGGAAAAAGGTTCAATAGATGAAAAAGCGGTGGGCGCTTTTAAGAGTGTTATTCTCGACAAACTCATTAAGGAATTCAATTCCGCATTGGCATGCAAATTTATCGATGATGCGACTCGTCTTTCCATAAGAGGGATCATGCGAAGCGGGTTCAGTTTCGGGATCAATGACGAACATCTACCTCAGGAGGCTCAGGACCAGATAAATGATGTATTGAAGAGTGCAACTGATAAAGTTGAAAAACTGATTCTGGCTTACCAGAATGGTGAACTTGAACAGTTGCCGGGCAGAACCATCAAGGAAACACTTGAAATGGAAATAATGAAAGAATTAAGCCGGGCAAGGGACGCAACAGGCGAAATTGCTGGCCGACACCTTGGAATGGACAATGCTGCAGTCATAATGGCAAAGTCAGGTGCGAGAGGTTCTATGCTGAACCTTACGCAGATGGCAGCATGCGTGGGGCAGCAAGCAGTTCGAGGTGAGAGGATCCAGAGAGGATATGCAGGACGGACATTATCTCACTTTGACAAAGGCGATCTGGGAGCACAAGCGCATGGGTTCGTCAAGGCCAGTTACAAGGGCGGCTTATCGCCTACGGAATATTTCTTCCATGCTATCGGCGGTCGAGAAGGTCTGGTAGATACAGCCGTAAGGACTTCCCAGTCAGGATACTTGCAGCGCAGGCTTGTAAATGCTCTCCAGGACCTTGAAGTGCAATTTGATGGCACAGTGAGGGATACAAGGAACATGATCATCCAGTTCAAATTCGGAGAAGATGGAATAAACCCGATGAACAGCGACTTTAGCAAACCTGAAGCAGTCAAGCGAATACTAGACTCTGTAGTAGGGGTGAAAGAATGAATGCAACCCAGAAAAGTATTGATGAGATGATTTTGGGTCTTAAGTTACCCCAGAATGTAATCGACAACCTTAATCGAGAACTAAAAGAAAGAAAGGTCACAAAGAAACAGATGGAAGAGATCGTTAAACGCCTCAATATTGGATATGAGAATGCCAAGATAGAGGCAGGGGAAGCCGCAGGAGTGGTTTCGGCGCAATCCATCGGAGAACCAGGCACACAGATGACAATGAGAACATTCCACTATGCAGGTGTGGCTGAAATCAATGTTACGCTTGGTTTGCCCAGGTTGATCGAAATAGTGGATGCCAGAAAAAACCCAAGCACACCCATGATGACCATCTTTCTTGAAAAGGACTATGCTCAGGACAGGGACAAAGCTCGTGAACTTGCATGGAAAATTGAAGCCACATATATAAATGTGCTTGGCAGCATGTCAACCGATATCATTGAAATGAAAGTTATAATCGAGTTGAATAAAAAAGCGCTCGACCAGAGGAACATGACTCCGGAAGAAGTGGCTAAAAAAATTAACGAGGAACTTGGAGTATTAGCGCAAATTAATGGGGATAATCTCATATTAATGCCAAGTAAACCTTCATACAGGGAGCTTCTGCAGCTTGTAAAAAGTGTGCATTCAGTAATTCTGAAGGGTATTAAAGGATTAAAAAGAGTAGTCATAAGGAAAGAAGACAGCGGAGAATATGTCTTATACACTGAAGGTTCAGTGCTCAAGGAAGTGCTTGCAATAGAGGGCGTTGATGCAACCCGCACGAAGACGAATAATGTCAATGAGATATTTGAAGTAATGGGAATTGAAGCAGCAAGGCAGGCATTGATCAATGAAGCCACAGACACCCTTAAAGAGCAGGGTCTTAATGTGGATATTCGACATATCATGCTGGTTTCGGATATAATGACTGTTGACGGGGATGTAAAACCTATAGGCAGGCATGGTATTTCCGGTGAAAAGGCCAGTGTCCTGGCAAGGGCTGCTTTTGAAGTCACGGTAAATCACCTGCTGGATTCCGGAATGAGGGGAGACGTCGATGAACTGAGAGGCGTCACCGAAAACGTAATTGTTGGACAGCCCATACGATTGGGTACCGGAAATGTTAAATTAATAGCAAAAAAAGCAAAATAATGGAGAATAAGTATGGAAACTGATTTAAATAAAGTATTTAGAAGCGTTTTATCAACAGGAAAAGTTGTAATAGGTGCACGACGGACCCTGGACGCTGCAAAAAATGGAAAGGCACAGGTCGTTGTGATGTCCTCGAATTGTCTTGAGTTAACAAGAAACGGATTAAAAGGTGTTCCCACAATTAATTATCCGGGAAATGGAATAGAACTTGGAATAGCATGCGGGAAGCCATTTTCAATAACATCCTTTGCAGTTCTGGAGCCGGGTGATTCCGGAATACTTTCTGTCAAGGAGTCTGAATGAGTGAAGTTAAGCTAAGCATGGATGGAATAAGGTATATAGCATTATTTGAAAAAATTACCGGGGCAGGTGCAAGGGATTGCTATGAGGATACAGAGAACAACAGGCTTTTGTTCGTTGTAAAAAATGGTGATATGGGGCTTGCAATTGGAAAGGGTGGGGAACATATCAACAATGTGAAGAAAGCTATTAGTAAGTCCATTGAGATCATAGAACATTCAGATGATCCTGTGATATTCATAAAAAATGCATTTCATCCAATTATCTTAAAAAATATAAATATTAAAATTATTGATGGCAAGCGTATAGCTTATGTAGAAGTTCCAACTAAAGAGAAAGGACTTGCCATCGGGAGAGACGGCAAAAATATTGAAAAAGTGAAAAAGCTCTCCTTAAGGCATCATAATATAAACGACGTAATAATACAGTGATTTAATTTATATATTGGAGGAAAAAACTACATGGGAAAAGGATTATATGCGGCTCGTAAACTAGAGAGCGTCGGCAAGAGTAGCAGATGGAGCGATGGAGATTTCGCAAGACGAGCCCTTAATTTGGATATAAAGGCTGACCCGCTTGGAGGCGCGCCGCAGGCAAGAGGAATAGCGCTAGAGAAAGTTGGGATCGAGGCAAAACAGCCAAATTCGGGTATTCGAAAATGCATAAGGCTTCAGCTCATCAAGAACGGCAAACAGATATCAGCTTTTTGTCCATTGGACGGGGCTATTAATTTCATAGATGAACATGATGAAGTGGTCGTTGAACGAATTGGCGGCAAAATGGGCGGAGCTATGGGAGATATTCCCGGAGTTCGCTGGAAAGTAATATCTGTAAATAATGTTGATCTAAGACAAATGGTTCTTGGCAAGAAGGCAAAACCGGTGAGATAATATGCAGAAATTATTTGGAAAATGGGATTTTACAGAAGTTGAGGTTAAAGATCCAAGCGTTAAGGCGTATATTAATCTTACACCTACCGTTGTTCCGCATTCTGGGGGCAAGAATGCCACACAGCAGTTTGCAAAATCGACGCTTAACATTGTCGAGAGGCTTATCAATAAGGTAATGCGTGAAGAGCACAACACTGGCGCCAAAATTACGGTGACAAAGACGGTAATGGAAGCATTCGAAATTGTAAATAAAAAGTCTGGCCAGAATCCAATACAAATATTAGCCAATGCTATTGTGAATGCCGGGCCAAGAGAAGAAACCGTAAGGTTGCAATACGGCGGTATAGCTGTTCCAAAATCGGTTGACACAGCTCCTCAGCGTCGTGTAGATACTGCACTTCGTCTTATTGCCGAAGGGGCACAGAAGGCATCTTTTGGGACTAAAAAGACCCTTGCCAGCGCGCTGGCAGAAGAGATAATAGCCGCATCCAACCGTGACGTAAAAGGGTACGCCATGGGAAAGAAAGATAATATTGAAAGGGTTGCAAAAGCAGCACGGTAAATCGCATAACTCCGGTTATGTGATTTCTTTTTTTATTTTTTCTATCGTCTTTGTGAGCTTGAAAGACCTATCACATTGAAGAATCAGGATATAGAAAAAAACTACGTATCCCTGGTAAGGATACTATCTGTAATATCTTCAAGAGTATTACATGAAGTCATCAGCATTGCAATTCTAATATCTGTCTTAATATACTCAAGAACTCTTTTTACTGCTTCGACCCCATTTGAAACAGCTTCTCTTGCAAGAGGTCTTCCCACCAGGACAAAATCGGCTCCCAGGGGCTAACATTTTGACCACATCAAAACCTGTCCTCACCCCTCCGTCCGCAGTGATGATTACCTTTTTGCCAGTATTTATCTCTCTCACAGCCGACACGATACCGGGAAGAACATCAGCAACCTCCGGGCCTGAATCAAGAACACGACCTCCATGATTTGAAACTCCTATAACATCTGATTTTGCCTCGATCGCGCTCCTTGCGTCCTCAACGCACATAACTCCTTTAATAATGAATGGAAGTTTAGTTGAACGTTTTAATTCCCTGAGCTCATCAATCGTTTTTCTGTAAACAGGCTTACCTGCAAGTGAAAAGTTAACAGACCCTGCTCCATCAATATCAATCCCGACGGCGACTGCTTTTTCTCTTTCAGATTGCCGGATCAGGTCCAGAAGGACTTCCTGGGATTGAGGTTTGAAAATATTGACGCCATGGCCATTGACTTTATTCAGGGCAACTATTCCCGGATGAACATCATAAGCTTTTGATGTACTTCCGGTACATCCGATAGTTCCTGCGATCTTTGAACCTTCAAGGATACTGAATGCAAATTCCTCTTCAGTAATATTGCTGACATTACTCAGGCCGCTCATGGGAGCGCCGATGACTGGCATGCTGATCTTCCGGCCAAAAAATGTTGTATCAAGCACAGGTTCCCTGTGCTGTGAAATAAGCTTTGTTTTCAACCTGTACTTTGAAAGCGCTTTGAAATTAGCAAGGTATGAAAAACCCTGGCCAATGCCGCGAAGACCAAGAGGTTTTCCGTATTCCTGTTTTGACTCTGATGAAGTTAAAGGATTATCCACACCAACTAAAATGCCTTTTTTCCCTTCATTTTTACCCGGTATATTCACATTTGCTTTTTGCTTATCATCATCTTCAGTGACCTTGATGAACTTATCAATACTTGCACCGCAAACCGGGCATCTCCAAGAATCCGGTAATTCAGATAATCCTGTATTCGGAATTATTCCTGCATCTGCGTCTCCTGTCTCTTCATCATAAATGTAAATATTACAGACGGTACAGAGCCATTTCACCATTTTAACTCATTGCCTCCTTATTGTAGGGTTTTTTTTATCAAATGCAAGCTTACGAATGCTTTGAACTATATTATCTATTTGCATTTTTCCATCCCCCATAAATGCTTTCTGGATTTTCAAAGTGTTTATATAGGATAGAATAATAGAGCAATAAAAATTTCTAATATATGAGGTAAATCAAATGGGCAGACGAAAGAAAATGGTTGAGAATGTCATACAACTGATGGATAAACCACAGTTTATCCGAAATATCGGTACAGTTGCACACATTGACCATGGAAAAACTACATTCTCAGATAATTTGCTTGCAGGCGCAGGTTTGATCTCGCAAGAACTGGCTGGCGAGCAATTATTCATGGACTTTGATGAAGAAGAACAGAGACGTGGAATCACTATTGATTCCGCAACGGTTTCGATGGTGCATACGTATGAAGGACAGGAATATCTGATAAATCTTATTGATACACCCGGACACGTTGATTTTGGCGGAGACGTTACACGAGCCATGAGGGCAGTAGATGGTGCAGTTGTGCTAGTAGATGCGGTCGAAGGACCGATGCCACAGACCGAAACCGTATTGCGCCAGGCGCTTCGTGAAAATGTAAAACCAATTCTTTTTATTAACAAGGTTGACAGGCTTATTAATGAAATAAAACTCACTCCGGAAGACATGCAAATGCGCCTGGGGCTTGTCATCGATAAAGTCAATAAGATCGTTAAAGGCCTGAGGCCTGACGAATATGATAAATTGAAGTTAGATCCGGTAGTTGGCAAAGTTGCGTTTGGATCAGCCCTGAATAACTGGGCTATCAGCATACCCTACATGAAAAAGACAGGTATCGGATTTAAGGAAATAATCGAATTATGCAAGGCTGACAATCAAGCTGAGCTTGCTCTAAAGTGTCCGCTGTCCGTTGTTATGAATGACATGATAATACGATTCCTTCCAAGCCCGATCGATGCACAAAAAGAACGAATAAAAGTTATATGGCATGGCGATAAGGAAAGCGAGATCGGAAAATCCATGATAAATGTGGACAGGAACGGCAAGATAGCCCTTATGATTACCGATATCACTACTGATCCGCATGCAGGTGAAGTGGCAAGCGGAAGGCTTTTCTCAGGAACTCTTGAAAGAGGCAAGGAAATATTTATTTCCGGAATGCCCAATGCCAACAGGATACAGTCAGTAGGTATTTTCATGGGCCCGGATCGACTTGAATGCGATAAGATCCCTGCCGGTAATATAGTGGCTGTGACCGGATTAACTGATGCGATCGTGGGTTCAACTGCATCATCTGATAGAACCATGACACCTTTTGAGAGTATAAGACATGTGAGCGAACCTGTTATGACCGTTGCTGTTGAAGCTAAACACATGAAAGACCTTCCAAAACTGGTTGAAGTATTAAGGCAGGTCGCAAAAGAAGATCCGACCCTAAAAGTAATGATCAACCAGGAAACCGGAGAGCATCTTCTGGCAGGAATGGGTGAACTTCATCTTGAAGTCGTTGCAGGAAGGATACAGCGCGACAAACATGTTGAGATCACGACATCAAAACCGCTCGTAGTATATAGGGAAACAATTTCAGACCGTGTTGGCCCCGTGGAAGGAAAATCCCCCAACCGCCACAACAGGTTCTACGTTGAAGTTGAACCATTGTCCCCTGCTATCATCGAACTTATCAAGAGCAACGGGATATCAATGAGGCAGGGAGAAGTTGAGCGCAGGGACATCCTGATGAAAGCAGGAATGAGCAAGGATGAAGCAAAAAGCATTACCCATATTTATGAAACAAATATGTATATTGATATGACCAAAGGTATCCAGTACCTGAATGAAACAATGGAACTCATTCTTGAAGGATTCGAAGAGGTCATGAAAGCCGGACCCCTTTCCCGTGAACCCGTAATGGGCGTTAAGGTAAAATTGATGGATGCAAAACTGCATGAAGATGCAGTACACAGGGGACCTGCACAGGTCATTCCTGCATCAAGGCAGGCTATACAGGCAGCAATGCTTATGGCTGGCGCAACTCTTCTTGAACCTTTCCAGAAAGTGTTCATCCAGGTTCCCCAGGACCAGATGGGCGGCGCAATGCGTGAGATGCAGGGAAGACGCGGCCAGATACTTGATATGAAATCTGAAGGAGACCTCACCATTATCGAATCAAAGGCGCCTGTAGCGCAATTGTTCGGTTTCTCAGGCGATATCCGCTCAGCTACTGAGGGCAGAGCCATGTGGAGCACGGAATTCATGGGATTTGAACCCATTCCAAACAACATGCTTACTGAAATAGTAACCGCTATCAGGCAAAGGAAAGGACTTAAACTTGAATTACCCAAAGCAAGTGATTTCTTAAGTCCCTGATGACCCCGTTGACCCCATAGACCCCGTATTTAAATACGGGGTCTATAGAGTATGAGTGAACTTTTCAACGGAAGGTTTAAAAACAAAAACAACAATACGGAAACAAAACAATCTTCAATAAATATAAAGGAGAAATATTATGGCAGAGAAACCACATTTAAATTTAGCTATTATCGGACATATCGACCATGGGAAGTCAACCCTTACAGGACGATTAATGTATGATACTGGCGCAGTACCGCCGCATATTATAGAAAAATACAGGGAAGAAGCAAAAGCAAAAGGAAAAGAATCCTTCGTCTTTGCATGGGTCATGGACTCGCTCAAAGAAGAGAGGGACAGAGGTATTACTATTGACGTCGCTCACCAGCGATTTGATACAGCAAAATACTATTTCACCGTCGTGGACTGTCCTGGGCATAGGGATTTCGTCAAGAACATGATCACTGGCGCCTCCCAGGCCGATGCAGCGATACTTGTTTGTGCTGTTAAAGATGGTGTCCAGTCTCAGACCAAAGAACATATATTCCTTGCAAGAACCCTGGGTATTACCCAGTTGATCATAGCGATGAACAAGATGGATGAAGTAAACTATGATAAGGCACGATTTGATGTAGTAAAAGCAGACCTCAGTACACTTCTCAAAATGGTTGGTTATAAGCCGGATGATATACTTTTTATCCCAACATCAGCTTTTAAGGGAGATAACCTTGCCAAGCCAAGTGAGAATACCAAATGGTATACAGGACCCACATTGCTTGCGGCTCTTGATACGCTTAAACTGCCAGAGAAACCCACAACATTACCACTTCGCATTCCAGTCCAGGATGCTTACACCATTTCCGGTATCGGAACTGTTCCTGTAGGAAGAGTTGAGACCGGAGTAATGAGACCCGGTGATAAAATAATATTCATGCCGGCCAAAGCAGTCGGTGAAGTAAAATCAATTGAAATGCATCACCAGGAGATCAAGGAAGCTGTCCCTGGCGACAACATCGGATGGAACGTTAGAGGCGTTGAGAAGAAAGATATTAGGCGCGGAGACGTTTGCGGATCAGTAGCCAAACCGCCAACAGTTGCGGACGAATTCACAGCCCAGATCGTAGTATTGCAGCATCCATCTGCGATCACGATAGGTTATACGCCAGTCCTGCACTGTCATACAGCACAGGTTGCAGGGACGATCACGGCAATATTGAAGAAACTTGATCCAAAGACCGGTCAGGTTGCAGCAGAAAATCCTGACTTTATAAAAGCAGGAGATGCCGCAGTTGTGGTCATCAAACCAGCAAAACCACTTTGTATCGAAAAAGTAAAAGAGATCCCTCAGCTTGGTCGCTTTGCGATCCGTGATATGGGAATGACCATTGCAGCAGGCATGGTCCAGGATATTAAAGCGAGAATATAATATTCTCACTTTATATCAATAAAATGGTGTATTTATGGTTCAAAAAGCAAGAATACGTTTATCGGGGACAAGCCCCATTACTCTGGACAGTGTATGTTCACAGGTAAGAGATATTGCTGTCAAGACCGGTGTAAGCATCTGCGGTCCAGTTCCCCTTCCCACTAAGAAATTAGTTGTTCCATGCAGGAAAAGCCCTGATGGCGAAGGAAGTGCAACATGGGATCACTGGGAAATGAGAGTTCATAAGAGACTCATCGACCTTGATGCTGATGAAAGGGCATTGCGCCAGTTAATGCGCATTCAGGTTCCCAAGGATATCAGCATAGAGATCGTCCTTACAACCTAACTTTTTTTTCTTTTTTTTTTATTCAACGTTTATTGTCTTATTGACGGTTATTAGAATCTTTCGATAATACCATTCCGCATTTGCTGCAAAATTTAGATGAAACCTCGTTTTTTCGGCCGCATGAACATGCTGTTACCTCTTCAGCAAAAACATTCCTCAACATATCTGTTACCATATCCGAATTCCTGAAGAGTATATTCCACAGGTAATAAACAGGGATCAAAGTTACCAGGAAAAAAAAGATGTGATACATGCCATAAGGTAAACTCGATAAGAAACCAAATGTTCCATAAAGGGTAAAAATAACTAGCAAGAATATGATCCCCCTGACGATCGAACGCAACTCGGGATATCCGGGTGATGATATAATAAGCTGGCGGTTGAATTCATGCATAAATTTCAATAATACGATAACAACAGCAAGGGAAAGCACAATTTCAAGATAAAAGTCAGCATCCTTCACTAATTTTAGCATTACTGCAGCAACAATTTGTATGAGTACGATCAATAGAAGGGCAAATATCGCATTAGTCAGTGGTTTGAGTAATTCTTTTTTCATGTCTCCCCTTTTTGTTCGGAAACTTTATGAAGGTAGCCATCCACCAATCCAAAGCAGCCCGTTAGCATCATATCCCCATAAGGCGCTGCAAAATGAAGGTCAAGCCCTGACCGGCCCATAATGTCACGGCGCGGCCCGGTTACAAGTATTGAGCCGATACGACGAATACCAAGGGATTTTCGAATATAACACCCATGACCGCCATCATCATATATCTCATAGAATCCTAATGTTCCATTGCATAATCGTTCCAGCAGATCATCGAGTTTTTCTGATGACATTTGATGGGTATGGTGTTCCATCAAAGCAATGATCTCACCATCTTCAATTATTCCCGCAAGCGTGTGACCATTGCCGATATTTACCGCAAGACATGGTAGCTTTGCATTGACGTCAAGAAGTGCGCCCCTTATCGCAGCGATCCCGGTATCCATAAGCAGTGCGCCTGGAAGTGAACTTTGCACAGCTTTCATTCTCGTGAAGCGCTGCGGGATATCATCTCTATACACAAAAGAATTGAGATTGGCGCTGTCTTTCATTTTTTCCCTGAAATAATCGAACCTGAATTTGCGATTACTGATATCCGGTGAATATCCATGATCCTGCACTGCGATTGCAAATTTATCCGGCATCTGGATATCGAATAGCGAAAGCGCCTTCTCAATGGCAGGTTCATCTATATCGCACATCCTTATTTTAGAAGCTTTCAATTCCTCCGTCTCATCTTCACTTACAATGATCACGCCCATTTCCTTTACTTTTCTAATGCTGTCATTAAGTGTCAGGGCGGCTTTTTCTGTGGCATAGACCGTGAGTTTTGCTTCAATATGGCGTCTAACTGCACCTGCACATGGTCCCCCACCCATGGTTTCACCCCTGAGAACGATATCATTTTTTAGCCGTGTTTCTATTAAGATCCTTCTTGCGATTATCTGCGTCTGCGAGGGCAGAACCATTTTAAAACAGTTTTCCCTATTCTTTTCACTGTCGTAGAGAAGAATATCCTGTGTTCCCATTCCAACATCGATGGCAAGTATTTTCATAATGGAATACTATCCGGTAGCAGGGATTTATGAATTTATCTGAGTTAACGCCCTTTAGCCATGATCTTGAAATGGTCTAATCTTTTTACCCATCTTGCATTGCTTCCTAATTCGGTGTGACATTTGATGCAATCATCCGTATGGCATTTATTGCACGAAATACCTCTTGACCTGTGGATGGTAATAAGATTTCCTCCGCTTGGTGAAAGCGCATCGGGATAATTATGGCAATTATTGCATGGAATGCTCCCATTGAAATAAACTGGCTTTTCCGGACCTGTATGGCAGCTATCGCAATTTACCCCATTACTCATTGGATGTTTTTCATGGGATATCACATGGCAAGAAAGGCAATATGCTCCGCCATTTTGGTGCGGAAATACCGTTAGTGCCTGGGGTACTGAAGACTTGCCTGACATATGGCAGCCTTCGCAGACATTCATGGAAACAAGAATAGTAGAGTTGTCCTGTTCCAGCTTTTCATCAATGTTTTTCTCTTCTATTGTTTTATTTTTCTCTGGAGGGATCGTGGGCTTATATTGATCCGATCTTCCATCCTGGTTTATCCAGAATATTAACATCAGTGATGCAGCAATAACAACCAGTATTATCAAAGTATTTCTATTGGATTTCATACCTTTTAATTAAGCATGCAAAGTATAAAAAGAAAAGATATTTCTGCTGTAAAGATATGATGCATAGGATGAGCCAACCCCTTGTATCGATAATTATCCCGTGCATGAACGAGGAAAAAACCATCGGGATATGTATAAAGAAGGCATTGTCAACACTTGTACAGGAAGGTCTTGAAGGAGAAATAATAATATCTGATAATTCCACGGATAATTCAAGATATATTGCAGAAAAGCTAGGTGCAAAGATCGTTGTGCCTGAAAGTAAAGGATACGGGAATGCTTTCCAGGAAGGATTCAGGCATGCAAAGGGAAAATATATTTTACTGGCAGATGCAGATGATACTTATGACCTCCGGGAGATGCTAAAATTCCTTAAACCTTTGATGGCGAACGAAGCGGATCTTGTAATGGGAACAAGGATAAAAGGAATTATTAAAAAGAATTCTATGCCGTGGCTTCACAGGTACATAGGAAATCCCATATTGACAAGCACTCTGAATGAACTTTTCAAGACAAAGCTCAGCGATGCCCACTGCGGTATGAGGTCTATCACAAGGGAAGCGTATGATAAACTCGACATAAAAAGTGATGGGATGGAGTTCGCCAGTGAAATGATCATAGAGGGGGCAAGGAAAAAACTCAGGATAACCGAAGTTCCTATTACCTATTATCCCAGGCAGACCCCATCCAAACTCCATTCGTGGGGAGACGGATGGCGACATTTAAGGTTCATGATGCTTTATAATCCCACGCCCTTCTTATCGATACCGGGTTTCCTTATATCGTTCCTTGGTATTTTTATGACTGTCACCCTTTCGTTCAGGGGTGATGTTGAAACAACAAGTCTTCACTCGTTCATCCTGGGATCGATGCTTCTGATCATAGGAGCACAAATGATAGCTACGGGAGTATATATGAAAGTCTACGGGATCGTTCACAACAGGATCGATAAAACAGGAATTACTGCTAAGTTACTTGATTACCATTCCCTGGAATTAGGGCTTTTTTTCGGGATATTTTTATTTTTTGCGGGTCTTGTCCGGGGTTCCGGGGTTATTATACAATGGTTCAACTCAGGATATGGGTCACTTTCTGAGGTTGGGACGGCTGTGACTTCGATGACCATGGCGGCGCTTGGGATACAGGTTATTTTTTTGGCGCTTATTATAAGTATATTTTTGCTGGAAGAAAAGGAAATATAATGAAGATCGCATTCGTATACGATGCTGTTTATCCATGGATCAAGGGCGGGGCGGAGAAAAGAATATACGAAATTGGCAAACGATTGGCGCAAAAAGGAAACAATGTGCATCTTTTTGGGGTAAAGTGGTGGGATGGCGCAGATGTGATAAACAATGATGGCATGACCCTTCATGGAGTATGCGGTCCAATGGAACTTTATGTAAATGGAAGGCGATCTTTCCATGAGGCTGTAATTTATTCGATTTCACTCATGCCCCATCTGATGAAGGAGAATTTCGACATCATCGATATTAGTGTGTTCCCATATTTCTCATGTATTATTGTCAAGATCGTATCGATCTACAGGAGAATACCTGTGGTTATGACCTGGCATGAGATATGGGGGGATTACTGGTATGAATATCTGGGAAAGATCGGTTTTTTCGGGAAACTCGTTGAATGGATGATTTCCAGGATATCAAATAATTCAATTGCAGTATCTGAACTGACGAAAAAAGGTCTTGAAACTCTTGGCGTCAATGATTCGAATATCCATTTGGTGGCAAATGGTATTGATCTGGAAAGGATCGCCCAAATAAAACCCTCTGCTTATAACTGTGATATTATATTTATTGGTAGATTTATTAAAGAAAAGAACCTGGATATATTGATCGAAGCTGTTAATCTTATCAGGCAAAAAAAACCGGACGTATTATGCTATATTATTGGTGATGGACCTGAAAAAAAACAAATCATGTTGCAGGTGTCTGATTCAATACTTGAGAAGAATATACGATTCTTCGGTTTTAAGGAATACAATGAACTTATTTCGATGTTAAAGTCATCAAAAGTGCTGGTGCTTCCTTCAACAAGAGAGGGTTTTGGTATCGTTGTTCTTGAGGCTTTCGCGACCGGTGTTCCTGTTGTTACGGTAAACGGTCCCCGGAATGCTGCAATTGAACTGGTTGATGATGACACTGGCTTTATAGTGAATCCTGATGCCAGGGAACTTAGTGAATCCATCTATAAATTGATCACGGATGATATACTTAGAACGAAAATGTCTTTATCAGCCTTCAGAAAGGCCCAAGAATATGACTGGGATAAAATAACCGAACAACTAATGGTTATATACGATAGATCTATATGAAAATTGCAATATTTCATGATTATATTGGTGCGATTGGCGGAGCAGAAAAGATCGTGCTTGCTCTTGCCCGCGAGCTTGGAGCAGATGTAATATCCACTGATGTTGACATGAATGCCATCAAAATACTGGGATATGAGGATGTGAATATCATAAGCCTTGGAAAAACGATCAAAATGGCACCATTTAAGCAAATTTCAGCCTGCATGATGTTCGCTTTATGTGATTTTTCATCGAAATATGATTTTTTTATATTTTCTAATAACTGGGCGCATTTTGCATCGAAGAAGCACAAACCCAACTTATTATACTGCCAGTCAACGCCTGTTCGAGTATTTTATGACCTGTATGATCTTTACCTTCATCAGCAATCTTTTTTTTCATCACTATTATTCAGGCTTTGGGTGATGCTACACAGGCCAATTTATGAACACTATATGGGTTATGTGGAATCAATAATAGCTAATTCTATCAATGCCCAGGAACGAGTGAAAAAATATTTAAAAAGAACTTCAAGAGTAATATATCCGCCTATTGATATCTTGGCATTCAGGTTTGAAGAATATGGGGATTTCTGGCTGTCAGTAAACAGGCTGTACCCGGAAAAGAGAATAGAATTGCAGATCGAGGCATTCAGGGGTCTTCCTGCTGAGAAATTGTTGATCGTGGGTGGTTATGCTCAAGCTGATAGTTCTTCGACCTATGTGGCCAATCTTATGAAGGACCTTCCTGGGAATATAAAAGTAATAGGAACCGTGAGTGAAACAGAATTAAGAGATCTTTATGCCCGCTGCAAAGCTTTTATTATTACCTCTCGGGATGAACCTTTCGGAATAGCGCCTGTGGAAGCGATGGCTTCAGGAAAAGCTGTGGTCGCAGTGAATGAAGGAGGATTTCTGGAAACTGTAGTGGATGGGATTACGGGTTTGCTTGTTAAACCTGATGTAATTGAATTACAGAATGCAATAAATATAATATCAAGGGAACCATTCAAGTACAAGGAAAATTGTATCGAACAGGCAAAGAAATTTGATGAGAGTATCTTTCTGGAAAGAATGAAAAAAGAAATTGAAGGAGCTATCTCCGATAAAAACAGCAAAGTATGAATGAACTTCTGGTTTCAGTTATAATAGTGAATTACAACGGCAGAGTATTTCTAAAGAACTGCATCTCTTCTTTACTCTTGCAGTCATATCCTGCAATAGAGGTCATTTTCGTGGATAATGGGTCAAAAGATGGCTCTATAGAATATGTGAAAAAAGAATTTCCATCTATTAGAATTATTGAAAATAATGAAAATTTTGGATTTGCAAAAGGGAATAATATCGGGATAGAAGCAGCAAATGGAGAGCTGATAGCAACATTGAACAATGATACAGAAGTCACTCCGGGATGGCTGAAAGAACTCGTGGACGCCATGGAATCTGATGAATTTGTAGGTATGTGTGCATCAAAGATGCTCTTTATGAAAAATCCAGAGTTCCTGAATTCTACAGGAATATGTATTTCTAGAAGTGGTACATGCTGGGACAGGGGGATATTTGAACGCGATGTTGGGCAATATGATTCTATGGAGGAGGTTTTTGGCCCTTGCGCGGGTGCTGCTTTATATCGAAGAAAAATGCTTCAAAAAATCGGATTATTTGATGAAGATTTTTATGCATATATGGAAGACACTGACCTGGCTTTCCGGGGAAGACTGGCAGGATGGAAGTGTCTTTATGTACCAAAGGCTGTGGTTTATCATATGCATGGCGGGACAGCTGGTTTTGAATCTGATTATACCATTTATTATGGCAATAGAAATGTTCTATGGAACCCAATAAAAAACTTTCCCTGCTTGCTGTTAATTTCTTCTCTTCCATGGATTTTTGGCAGAAATATTGGAGTCATCCCTTATTATATTATAAAAGGACATGGTAAAGCTGTTCTTAGATCAAAAATCGATGCAATGAAAGGGATTCCAAAAATGTTGGCAAAGAGAAAGCATAGTCCTGTAAATGAAAATGAAATCAAGAGATTTATACAAAAATGGGCAAAAATCCGTTCTCCACAACGGATTCTACATCAAAGGATCCATATAGATAATGTTATATAATGCCACATACATTAAAATTTGGATAGAAAATTCTAGAAAATGAATATAGGGATAATATGAAAAACATTGATGGTGTAGTCATAAAAAATCTGAAAGTAGTTTCTGATGAGCGGGGATGGCTTATGGAGATCCTGAGGTGTGATGATAAAATATTTACAAAATTCGGCCAGGTCTATATTACTACTGCATATCCGGGTGTTGTAAAAGGCTGGCATTATCATAAAAAGCAGACCGATAATTTCACCTGTGTTCATGGTATGATGAAAGTTGTACTTTATGATGCAAGAGAGGATTCTCCCACGCACAAGAATCTGGTGGAATTATTCGCTGGTGAAAAAAATCCAATACTGATAAGCGTTCCTCCGGGTGTTTATCACGGATTTAAAGGTATTGGAACGGAAACAGCCTATTTTTTAAGTATTCCAACATTGCCCTATAATTATGAAGAGCCAGATGAATACCGGCTTCCTCCTGACACTGACGAGATACCTTATGACTGGGGATTGGCGCCGGGTCTTAAGCATGGATAAGATTAGAGGTAATGATCTTGAAATTATTAGTCACGGGCGGATTAGGTTTTATTGGAAGCAATTTTATCCGTCTTATACTTAAAAAATATCCAGGTTATCATGTCACCAATCTTGATATACAAACGTATGCAGGAAATCCGGATAATCTTAAGGGTATTGAAAAATCCTCGAATTACACATTTATTCGAGGTGATATCTGCGATAAGACCGTGGTGGAAAAGGTAATACAAAATGTTGACGCTGTCGTCCATTTTGCTGCTGAGAGCCATGTTGATCGCTCAATTGACGACGCATCTGCTTTTGTCAGGACCAATGTTCTTGGCACGTTCGTGCTTCTTGACAGCGCCCTGAAACATACTATTAAGAGATTTATACATATTTCAACTGATGAAGTATATGGAAGCATTAGCAAGGGATCGTTCAAAGAGACCGATATTCTTACACCTTCAAGCCCTTATTCGTCCAGCAAAGCAGGTTCTGATCTGCTTGCGCGATCATATTTCATAACGCATAATTTGCCCGTGATAATTACCAGGTGCACAAATAACTTTGGACCTTACCAGTTTCCAGAGAAACTCATTCCGCTTTTCATAACTAATCTTATTGAGAATAGAAAAGTCCCGGTTTATGGGACGGGCAAGAATGTGCGTGACTGGATATATGTAGAGGATCACTGCAAAGCTGTTGATTTTGTGCTTCATAAGGGGAATGTTGGCGAAATTTACAATATCGGGGGCGGGGCTGAAAAAACAAACCTTGAGATAACTGAAAAAATCCTTACGATGCTTGGGAAGGATGACTCAATGATGGAATACGTTAAAGACAGACTGGGGCATGACTTACGCTATTCTCTTGACTGTACTAAACTTCGAAAACTCGGATGGACGCCGGAGCATGAATTTGATGATGCGCTTTCTGATACTGTTAGATGGTACGTCAAGAACCGATGGTGGTGGGAAAAATTAAAACACTGATCTTCGGGGCCGGCGGGATGCTGGGAACTGAACTTTGCGCGGTATTTCCAGAGGCTGTGAAGTTAGACCAGGCAGATGTTGACATCCGGGAAAGGGAGAAAGTAATTGATGCTATCAAGTCGAATAAGCCCGATGTGGTGATAAATGCAGCCGCCTACACCGCAGTGGATGATTGTGAGGACAACAGGGAAATGGCTTTTGAGGTAAACGGTGAGGCTCCGGGGTATATGGCGCAAGGTTGTGCTATCGTGGGTGCTAAACTCATTCATTATAGCACGGATTATATCTTTAATGGTTCCCGGAAGGAATATTTTGAGAATGATCTGCCTGATCCGATCAATGTTTATGGCCAATCCAAGCTTATGGGTGAAATAAATATAATTAATAATATAAAAAACTTCAGGATTATCCGCACTTCGTGGCTCTTTGGTAAGCATGGCAGGAATTTTGTTGATACGATGCTTAAATTATCAAAAGAAATGAGTGCGGTAAAAGTGGTTAATGACCAGTTCGGAAAGCCAACATACACCTTTGATCTTGCAAGTAAAACTGAAGAGCTCATCAGACTTGCTCCGGGCATCTATCACATCACCAATGAGGGCGTTTGCTCATGGTTCGAATTCGCATCCGCTATAATTGATAATGCAGTACCGTGCACGAGCAAGGAATTCACAAGAAAAGCAAGGCGTCCTGAATATTCTGTGCTTGTGAACTCAAAGACGACTCCTATGAGAAATTGGAGAGAAGCACTTGCTGAGTATTTAGAACTCAAGACGAAAGGCTATTGAAAATGCAGATAAACGCAGGATTTACACTTTTGTCTTGCTTTAGTCTAACGGCGTCGGGGTTGATGTGCAGCCGATGGCGGTGTTAATATAAGATCCATGGTTGCATAAATTAACATTAACTCTTTTACAAATTGGTCTTTTATGCAGATTTGAGTTTCTCTCTAATATTAATGTCTATCCAAAGCAAGGGATTTTAATTTCTTCCGGAAAAAAATCCAGAACCCACCCTGAGAGCACAAAGTTTTGCCGTTTTTCTCTGTGTGCTCTCTCTGAAGTTTTAAAAGTCAGGAACTAAAAAGTCTCCAAAGCAAAGAGAAAGGTATTAAGTACTTAGAATCGTGAGATAGAACACGGATTTGGATGATCCAGTTCCATGAAAAAATAATAATGTGATAACATGAAAGGCATAATCCTCGCTGGCGGAACAGGCTCCCGCTTATACCCATTAACAAAGATCACTAACAAGCATTTACTTACAGTGTATGACAAACCCATGATATATTATCCTCTCCAGACGCTCATTGATGCGGGGATAACAGAGATTATGATCGTATCAGGACGTGGTCATGCAGGCCATTTCCTTGAACTCCTGGGTTCAGGGACAGAATTCGGGGTTCATCTTACCTATGAGATACAGGATGAGGCTGGAGGTATTGCGCAGGCTCTTGGTCTGGCTGAGGATTTTGCCGACGATGAACCTATAACCGTGATACTTGGCGATAATATCTTCCAGGATAATGTGAAAAATGCTGTCAGTTCTTTTAGATCCGGCGCAATGATATTTTTAAAGGAAGTGCCTGATGCCAAGCGTTTTGGCGTTGCCCAGATAAAAGGAAAGAGCATTATTTCAATTGAAGAAAAACCTTTGGTGCCCAAGTCCAATCTTGCGGTCACTGGATTGTATATCTATGATCCCATGGTTTTTAATATCATTCAAACACTTGCGCCTTCAGGAAGGGGTGAGCTTGAGATCACGGATGTTAATAATGAATATATCCGGATGGGAAAAATGAGTTATTCCATGCTTTCGGGATACTGGAGCGATGCAGGTACTTTTGAGTCACTGTTCCGGGCAAGTGAGCTTGTCCGAAATATGAAATCAGAGGCTTAATAAATAATGAACGCTTCCACTCTTCTTGCGCCGCTGGGAAAAGTTATTTCTATGAGACCCCATAGTATGATAATTTATCACATCATTATTTAAAATAAATTATGATAAGAAAACGGATAGGAAAAAGGAACTATATTTGACCATGTATTTTATCGAGTATAAAGAATTGATCAAGAACCTTGTGATAAGCGATCTCAAGACAAAGTATTCAAGCTCAGTTCTTGGATTTGCATGGTCGATGCTGAATCCTTTGTTGATGATGCTTGTGCTGTATTTTGTATTCAGCAATGTTTTCAAGACGACTCAAGAGCATTTTGCGTTGTATTTATTGATCGGCATCACAGCATGGCGTTTTTTTGCATTGGGGACATCAGTAGCTATGTCCTCGATCGTGGGAAAAGCAAGTCTTGTGACAAAGATATTTATTCCCAGAGAAATATTAACGCTAAGTACGGTATTATCCGCATTTATCAGCTCACTTCTGGAATTTTTAGTATTGATCCCGCTTCTCGTTATTTTTGGAGTAATCCCCTCATTGACCATAATCATATTTCCTTTTCTGAATATCCTGTTTTTCCCGATAGTTTATGGCATTTCGCTCGCCCTGGCATCATTATATGTGTACTATATGGGATGTTCTTATCCAGATAGGATTCTTCCTTTCACCGATTGTTTATCCGCTTACCCTGATACCGGAAAACTATAGATATTACTATATGTTGAATCCTATTACGAGATTGATCGAGATGTACAGAGGCGTTCTTCTCTACGGCAGGTTGCCGGGATTTATGGATTTAGTTATTGTGATATTTTCAGGGATAGTGCTTCTCATCATCGGGTCATTATTGTTCAGCAAATTTTCCAGTAGATTTGCTGAAGAGATATGATTTTGTATTCAAATCCATTCAAGCACCCAACATTTATGCCAACACACACATAAATTTCCCGGCACTTCGCAAAATCCAATTCAAATGCTTATGCACATTCCGCATTGACTTTTTTGCGAACGTGCAAATCGGACTTTCGACCCGCACCAGGAATCGTGTGCTGGGAGGAGGGAGTTTGCAGCACAACATAATTCGAACTGTCAGGCGCCATCGGGACGATGCGCTCGGGGGGGCATGGGGATGTTGGAGGAGGGCGCAGGTTTGCGTTATTTGTGGTTTTATCTATGCTTTTCACCGCAAAGTACGCAAAGATTTGAGGGATGTGATAATCTCATTTTAGGGACGGTGCCGGAGCAGTCTGATGTGCCTGCTTCGGGACGCGCTGGGAAACCATGTAGCGATAGAAAAGCATGGATGTGTCATAAAAATATTTTTATAAGTAAGTCGCAATAATTTATTATTTAATCAATCCGATCAATTCCTCTTTTGTCAGGCCTGATTGACGAATGACAGATAACAGAGTCCCTGGTGTAAGCTCATCGTGAAGAGGGAATATAGCAATTTTTGTCTCTTTTGATGTTTTCTTTTTCAATCTTACATGGCTGCCTTTCTGGCCGACGATCTCAAATCCAATTTTTTGCAGGGCATGAATAACTTTAGATCCCGACACTATGAGAAGCTTTGCCATGCAGGTTTACCTCAATAGTTGTAAATAATGGTGCTTTAGATAGTACCTTTGCATCTTCATCTTCAAGATAGAGTTCCAATGCTTCTTTGAGACTATCCAGTGCTTCATCCACTGTTTGTCCCTGGCTTGCAATGTCTGCATCGGGACACCATGCAGTGTACAAATTGCCTTCTTTTTCTACTATTGCAGTAAGCTTCATAATATTTTAATATATGACTTCAAAGTAATAAAAGTGTCCTATGTGCGTGCATAAATCAGCAAACATAGAACGCAGGAGCTTTCTTCTTGTGGGGCGCTGGATGAGCTGAGGAGGCGCGCAGGTATGCATGAGAGCATTAAGTGGAGTTGAGGCCACAAATTGTATTTTCGACCCGCCCCAGGCATCTGGGTATGGGCGGGCGGGGATTGCGACACTTCCAGCAAAAATAATTCTGGCTGTCAGGCGCCGCCGGAACGATAGGCATGGGGCATGGGTTTGTGTGGGGGGCGCAAGTTTGCGTTATTTGTTGACTTTGTGATGTTAGGCGATCATGGAAAGAAATGTCAAAGCTCCTTTGGCTGCACCAAGTGCCGGAATAACAGGGATTTGGTGAATAATTGAAGGTTCGTTTTTTATTTTAATTCGTGTTAAGTTTTATATATAAATCCGACATTATGTTTAAATATGCAAGTCCAGAAAGTATTGACCCGGATGAAGAAACTGGAAAAAGAGATGCAGGAATTAAGGAAGGGCATATATTCCCAAACAAGAGTTGTCAAACCAAAAAAAGCGATGCATAAAGCGGCTCTTGATTTTTTAAAACTGAAAGATATTCCGGATAAAAGTGAAATAAGTTCTGTTGAAATGGTCAGAACTGAGCGGAAACATGCCAGGGGTTATTAATACACGAGTAACTCTCGATTCTAATGTGTTTATAACGTGGGGTAGAGGGGTAGAGAATACCACCGGACTTGTCCGGTGGATGAATCGAACCCCCTTGTATAAGTTGAATCTATCCCCGAAAAACAAGTTGCTAAGACGTATTATTTAGGGGATAGATAAACATATAAAGCATCAAAACAATATAGATGTTGCTAAGATGTATGAGAAAAGCATTTAG
>Ga0209540_10000551_pt1 | contig 34493 bp, 33 predicted proteins | sample BarGraIncu01121A_FD_184501 | JGI IMG/M metagenome (GOLD analysis project Ga0209540, IMG submission 184501) | Arctic peat soil microbial communities from Barrow, Alaska - Barrow Graham LP Incubations 011-21A (SPAdes) (version 2) | ecosystem: Environmental > Terrestrial > Soil > Wetlands > Peat... | reverse complement strand
GGCGGTCGCCCTTCCCGGAGCCTATCTCGTCTCCGGCGGGGTACCGCTCACCAACAACGTCTGGCTGAACCAGGGCGCGTTCGACAGGTTCGCGGTCGAGTATTTTGACCGCGCCGGGAGATGGCCGGACATCGTCTGGGTGCCGCTGCGGCTCGTGGACCAACCGGCCTCGGACGTCGCGGCCGATCCCTTGCTCTCGGCCGTCACGGCGCGCTACACGATCGTCGAGCGTTCGCCGATCGCGGGCATCGCGGTCTATGCGGCGAGCGGAGCGGGGCAGGGGCAAGGACAGCCGTAGCGCGGTCGCGCTAGACTGTGCAGGGGGCTGAAGCGAACGACAGAGAGGCACCTGATGAAGGCGATCATTCCGTCCGCGGGGCTGGGGACGCGGTTCCTGCCGGTCACGAAGGCGCAGCCGAAAGAGATGCTCCCGGTGGTCGACAAGCCGGTCATCCAGTACGTGGTGGAGGAGGCCGTCGCCGCGGGTGCGAGCGACATCCTTCTCGTGACCGGTCGCGGCAAGCGCGCCATAGAGGATCACTTCGACCGCTCGGTGGAGCTCGAGGAGCTACTCGAGCGCTGCGGCGCCGTCGACCGCCTGCGCCAGGTGCGCGCGGTATCCGAGCTGGCCGACATCTTCTACGTGCGACAGAAGCGGCCGCGCGGTCTGGGCCACGCGGTGCTCTGCGGCGCCTCCTACACCAACAACGAGCCGTTCTTCGTGCTGCTGGGCGACGTCATCGTCCCGCGCCACGACTGTCTCCCGAAGCTCAAAGACGTCTACGACCGCTTCGGCGGCTCGGTGGTCGCGGTCACCCCGGTCGAGCCGGCTATGGTGTCGCGCTACGGCGTCATCGCGGGCCACGAGATCGAGCCGGGTGTATGGGAGGTCACCGATCTGGTGGAGAAGCCCGCGGTCAACGAGGCGCCCTCGACGCTGGCGATCTTCGGCCGCTACCTGCTGACCCCCGCGATCATGGAGATCCTGCCGCACATCCAGCCCGGCCGCGGCGATGAGATCCAGCTGACCGACGCGCTTCGTGAACTGCTCAAGACCGAGAAGATCTACGCGGTCGTCGAGGAAGACCCGGGCTACGACACGGGCAACGTGCTGGCGTGGCTCGAGGCTAACGTGGCACTGGCGCTGAAGTCGCACGAGCACGGGGTGGCGCTGAGGGCGTCGCTCGAGCGGTTGCTCGGCGCAGACGGCACGTGAGCACGCTTCGCGCACGGCTCGCGCCGCACGAGGAGAAGCTGCGGTTCCTCTTCGTGGGTGGCTGGAACACGCTGTTCTCGATGGGCGTCCTGTGGGTGATGGAGCGGCTCATCCCATACGGGCCGGGCAGCGCGCTCGCGGCCGTCATCGGTGTCATCGGCGCGAAGGAGGTTGTGCTCGCGGCGACCTGGATCCTGTGCGTGACGCAGAACCTGTTCAGCTTCAAGCTGCTCGTCTTCCGAACCAAGGGGCATTGGCTGCGCGAGTACGGCCGCATGTGCGTCACCTACGCCGGCCTGTTCGTCGTCGAGTCGGTCATGATCCAGACGATCTCGGCGGTAGCCGGCTGGTCGCTCTTCTGGTCGAAGGTGCCCACCTTGGTGGTCGTGACCGTGCTGAGCTACCTCGGACACAAGTACTTCACGTTCCGCACTGTCCAAGAGGCCGTAGCGTCGGAATCTACGAAAGAGTAGAATTCGCTACGGGAGGTGCTCATGGCCAAAGACACTCAGATATCGGCGTACATCACGGACGAGACCAGGCAGCGTTTGGACATGTTCGTGCGCGAGACAGGGCTGAAGAAGGCTCGCGTCATCGAGGACGCGCTCAACTACCACCTCGATGCGCTGCAGGAGCTTCCTGCCGACGCGATCATCCCCACGCGCATCGTGCTATCGCACGACGACGGGCTCCGATTCCTCGAGGAGCTTGACTCGGATGCGGAGCCTACCGATGAGCTCCGTCGGCTCATGCACAACAGGTAGCGCGTGCGCATTCGCAGACTTCAGCCAGCAGATGATCGCTCCGCGTTCCGTTGTGGTGACGCCGACTACGACGATTTCATCCGTAAGTACGCCGGCCAGTACCAGTTCAGGCATCACATCGGTGTCACGATCGTCGTGGTCGAAGACGAGCGGGTCATCGGCTACGCGACGGTAGTGCCCGGTCACGTTGAGATCGACGAGTTGACGGAGGAGGAGCGCCGTCGCCTGCCGCGTCACCCGATCCCCGTGTTGCGGCTCGCGCGGCTCGCCGTCGACGAGCGCTACCAAGGAATCGGTCTGGGCACACGCCTCGTCCGCGAAGTGTTCCTGCTCGCCCTCAGGATGCGCGACGACTTCGGGTGCGTTGCCGTGGTGGTCGACGCTCTCGAGTCACGCGCGGCGTTCTATGAGGCTCTCGGATTCCGGTCGCTTGCGCCGCTGCAGGGCCGGGGTCGCGTAGCGGGAACCGTCGCGATGTTCATCTCCGTGCGTCGGGCGCTAGGAGCGGCCGAGGATCCTGCGGAAGCCGAGCCCCGTGGTGATCCAGAACGCCTCGATGATGATGCGGCGTGAGATCTTGGACGCGCCCGCCCGTCGATCGACGTAGCGGATCGGCACCTCGGCGATCCGTGACCCCGCGCGAGACAGCGTCGCCAGCACCTCGATGAGGAACGAGTAGCCGTCGGAGTGCATCGCGTCGAGCGGGACGGCGCGAAGCGCGGCTGCGCGGTAGCAGCGGAACCCACTCGTGCAGTCGTTGACCTTCGCACCGGTCATGAGGCGCGCGTAGCGGCTCCCCATGCGGCTGACCGCGTGCCGGACGGGCCCCCAATCGACCACGATCTCACCACCATCCACGTAGCGCGAGCCGATGGTGAGGTCCGCGCCGGCGGCGGCGGAGGCCAGCAGGCGGGGGATGTCGGCCGGGTCGTGTGAGAGGTCGGCGTCCATGGTGCACACGATGTCGTATCCGTCATCGAGCGCCAGGCGCAGACCCTCGCGACTGGCCGCCGCGTATCCGCGGGGGCCAGTGCGGTGCACGACGCGGAAGCGCGGTTCGCGAGCGGCGATCCCGTCAGCGATCGCGCCTGTGCCGTCCGGAGACGCATCATCCACGACGAGCACGTCGATCGCGGGCTCGAGTCCGAGCAGCCGCTCAGCCAGCGCGGGCAGGTTCTCGGCTTCGTTGTAGGTGGGTGAGATCACGATCGCGCGGGTCATGTGGCGCCTAGCCGGGAGGAAGTCCGTGGAAGTCTGCGTGCATGGTATCGTGAGCGCCGTGCGGGCGCGAACATCGAGGATCGCTGACCGCTCTCGGGGGCTACGGCGTCGAAGGGATGTCTGCGGTGGCAGTGGACGTGGCTAGCGCTCCGGGGCGGTTGCTCATCGCCGGTGCCGGCGGGATGCTCGGGCACGCGCTGCAATCGGTCTGCCAGCAGCGGGGCCGCGACTTCTTCGCGCCCGTCGAGTCGGAGTTCGACATCACGTCGCCACAGCAGGTCTCGCGCGTGGTGACCTCGTTCGCTGCGCTGCATCCCGACGGAGCGCTGGTCAACGCCGCCACCATGAACGACGCAGAAGCCGCGGAGGAAGACCCCGAAGCGGCCTTTGCCGTGAACCGCACGGGGGCGCGCCTGCTCGCGCACGCTGCCGCCCGCGCGGGACTGCCCTTCGTCCATGTCTCGACAAGCTTCGTGTTCGACGGCACCAAGAAGGGCGCCTACACCGAGGACGACGAGCCGAACCCGCTCTCCGTCTACGGGGTCTCGAAGCTGGCGGGCGAGCGCGTGGTGCTGTCCGCCAACCCGAGGGCGCTCATCGTCCGGACCACATGGTTGTTCGGGCCTGACGGCGCCAGCTTCCCCGCCATGATCCTTGAGAAGGCGGCCGGCAGCATCGCGGTCACCGTCGTCAACGACGAGGTCGGCTCGCCCACCTACTCCATCGATCTGGCCTGCGGCATCATCGACCTGCTCGATGCCGGCGCCCGCGGCGTCTATCACCTCGCGGGCAGCGGATCGTGCACCCGCGCCGAGATGGCGCGCGAGACTCTGCGCCTGGCGGGGCTGGAACGTGTGAAGGTCGTCCCGGTCCCGGCGTCGAGCTTCCCGAGCACGGCGCCGCGGCCCGCCAACTCGGTGCTGGACTGCTCGAAGGCGGCCGAGCTGGGCGTGACGATGCCGGAGTGGCGGGACGCGCTCGGGCGGTTCGTGGCCGCTTCGCGCTGAGAGAGCGTCCGCCAAGCGCGTGGGCTATCCTGCAAGCACATCCCGTTCGGGTTTGGAGCTCGCATGTCGTTGGAAAGTCATCTGAAGGCGGTCGTCCTGGCCGGCGGGTCGGGCCAGCGCTTCTGGCCGCTGTCGCGCGAGCTGAACCCCAAGCAGTTGCTGTCCACGTTCGGAACCGAGTCGCTGATCGCGCAGGCCGTGCATCGCATCCTGCCCTTCACGCGGGGCGGCGCTGACGTCACGGTCGTCACCAACGAGCGGCTCTTCGACGAGCTTCGCAACCACCTCACGGCGCAACCGGACGCCCAGCTCCACCACGTGCGCTACATCCAGGAGCCGCTGGCGCGCAACACCGCGCCGGCGATCGCCCTTGCGGCCGCGACACTCCTCACGGAGGACCCTGACGCGATCATGGTCGTCCTGCCCTCGGACCACCTGCTCGAGGACGGCGACGTCTGGGCGGACTGCATCCGTGCGGCCAGGGCCGTGGCCGCGGAGGGCTGGCTCGTGACCATCGGCATCGAGCCGACCAGACCCGAGACGGGCTATGGCTACATCCGCGCCGCCGAGGCCCTGCCTGCGTTTGCCGTCGGATCGGTGACACCGCATGTGGTGGCCGAGTTCGTGGAGAAGCCGGACGCCGCGCGCGCAGACGCCTACATGGCCAGCGGCGAGTACTACTGGAACGCGGGGATCTTCGTGATGAAGGCATCGCGCGTGCTCGAGGAGCTCGACTCCGCTGGCGACAGCGAGGCACACATCGCGGAGGTCGTGCGCGGCATCGCGGCGCTGCCGGCCGCTGAGCGCAACGGCGAGGCGGCCCGCGCCGCCTTCGAGACGATCACCCCCGTGTCCGTGGACGTCGCCGTCATGGAGCGCTCCGACCGCGTCGCGGTCATCCCGGCACCGCTGAAGTGGAGCGACGTGGGGTCGCTGTTGGCGCTCGAGGATGTCGCGGAGCCCGACGGGAACGGCGTCATCCGCATGGGCCGGGGCGTGGACATCGACAGCCGTGACAGCATCGTGTTTTCCACGGACCGCCTGGTCGCGACGCTCGGAGTAAGCGACCTCATCGTGGTCGACACCGCCGACGCCACGCTGGTGCTACCCAAGGACCGTGTGCAGGACGTGCGCCTCGTGGTCGATGCGCTCAAGGCGATGGGCGCTCCCGAGGTCACGCAACCGAAGGTGAGCCTGCGGCCTTGGGGGAGTTGGACGAGCTTGCTCAAGGGTCCCGGCTATCAGATCAAACTGCTCGAGATCAAGCCGGGGTTCAAGCCGAGCCTCCAGCGCCACCACCACCGCAGCGAGCACTGGATCGTGGTTGCAGGCAGCGCCCTGGTGACCTGCGACGCCGAGAAGACGGAAGTCCACGTCAACGAAAGCGCCTACATACCCGTCGGCGCCGTGCACCGCATCGAGAACTGTGGCAAGGTACTGCTCCAGGTCATCGAGGTGCAGGTGGGCGAGTATCTGGGCGAGGATGACATCGTTCGTATCGAGGACGACTGGGAACGGGACAGCAAGTGAGCGAGGAGTCGGAGATGACCTTCTGGACTGACAAGCGCGTGTGCGTGACCGGAGGGGCCGGCTTCCTCGGCAGATTCCTTGTGGAGGAGCTCAGGCGAAACGGCGCCGCACATATCTTCGTGCCTGAGTATCCGGAGTACGACCTGACCAAGCATGAGGCCGTGGTCCGGATGCTCGACGATGCGCAGCCGGACATCGTGATCCACCTGGCGGCGGTCGTCGGCGGCATCGGCGCCAATATGGCGAACCCGGGCCGCTACTTCTACGACAACGCGATGATGGGCATCCAGCTCATCGAGGAGGCCCGGCTCGCGGGGGTGTCCAAGTTCGTGGCGCTCGGCACGATCTGCGCGTACCCGAAGTTCGCGCCCATCCCGTTCCGGGAAGAGGACCTCTGGGACGGGTACCCCGAAGAGACGAACGCTCCGTACGGCCTAGCGAAGAAGATGATGCTCGTCCAGTGCCAGGCATATCGACAGCAGTACGGTTTCGACGGGATATTCCTGCTGCCGGTGAACCTGTACGGCCCTCGCGACAACTTCGACCTCGAGTCGAGTCACGTCATCCCGGCGATGATCCGCAAGATGATCGCCGCGCGCGACGCCGGCGAGACCGTCACGCTCTGGGGTGACGGCTCGCCCACACGGGAGTTCCTGTTCGTGGAGGACTGTGCACGGGCCATCGTGCTCGCCGCGGAGCGATACGATGGGTCGGAGCCGGTGAACCTCGGCGCCGGCTGGGAGATCTCGATCAAGGATCTCGCTGAGACGATCGCGAAGTGCGTCGGGTACGACGGCGCGATCATCTGGGACACCACCAAGCCGAACGGTCAGCCGCGCCGCAAGCTCGATGTCAGCCGCGCCAAGGAGCACTTCGGCTTTGAGGCACAAGTGTCGTTCGACGAAGGCATTCGGCGAACGGTCGAGTGGTGGGAAGCCAGTCGCGCCGGCTACGACGAGCGGAATGTCGCACATCACATCTAGCAGGTTCCCGAACGATCGAAGGGGCACTCCGATGGCATGCAGAGCTCTCATAACCGGCATCACCGGCCAAGACGGTTCGTACCTTGCGGAATTGCTGCTCGACAAGGGGTACGAGGTATTCGGCCTCGTGCGCCGGGCGTCAACGCCGTCCACTGAGCGCATCGACCACATCCTCGATCGCCTGACGCTCATCACGGGCGAGATGACGGATCAGGCGTCTCTGCTCGGCGCGATGGAGGCCTCGCAGGCCGACGAGGTGTACAACCTCGCCGCTCAGTCCTTCGTGGGCGATTCGTGGACCGTGCCGGTCTCGACCGGGGACGTCGATGGCATCGGAGTCACTCGGCTGCTCGAGGCCGTTCGGCGCGTGAAGCCGGAGGCGCGATTCTATCAGGCCGCGACGTCTGAGATGTACGGGAAGGTGCACGAGGTCCCGCAGACCGAGACGACGCCGTTCCATCCACGGTCTCCGTACGGAGTCGCCAAGGTGTACGGCTTCTTCATCACCCAGAACTACCGCGAGTCGTACGGGATGCACGCGAGCAACGGCATCCTCTTCAACCACGAGTCGCCTCGCCGCGGGCTCGAGTTCGTGACGCGCAAGATCACCGATTGCGTCGCGAAGATCAAGTGCGGTCAGGCCAGCGAGTTGCGCCTGGGGAGCCTCGAGGCGAAGCGCGATTGGGGCTTTGCCGGTGACTACGTCGAGGGAATGTGGCGGATGCTGCAGGCTGACGAGCCGGATGACTTCGTCTTGGCTACCGGCGAGACGCACACCGTCCGCGAGTTCTGCGAGATTGCGTTCTCGCACGTCGGCCTGGACTGGAAGGAGCACGTGGTCGTCGACCCGCGCTTCATGCGCCCGGCAGAGGTGGAGCTTCTGCTTGGCGATCCGGCGAAGGCCAAGGCCAAGCTGGGATGGGAGCCGAAGGTGAGCTTCAGAGGACTCGTCGAGATGATGGTCGACGCCGACATGGAGCGTCACTCCCGCTAGCTGGGGGTGACCAATCTCTTGCCCAAGCGAGCACTCATAGCCGGCGTGGCCGGTCAGGACGGCACCTACCTCACCGAGCTTCTGCTCGGCAAGGGCTACGAAGTGTATGGCGTGCCGGGTCCGTATCCCGGGGCCTTCGCCGAGACGGTCGCGCGTAACACGGGCCGTGCGTTCTTGCTCGAAGCCGACCTTACCGACATGGAGTCGCTGCTCGCCGCTGTCGAGGCAGCGCGCCCTGACGAGGTGTACAACTTCGCCGCACAATCATCGGTGGGAGGCTCCTGGACCAAGGCGATCGCCACCACGGAGGTCAACGCCGTAGGCGTGTTGCGTCTCCTCGAGGCACTGCGCCAGCGCGCGCCCGAGGCGCGCTTCTTCCAGGCGTCATCGGCCGAGATGTTCGGCAACGCCGCCGAGATGCCCCAGCGCGAGACCACACCGCTGCACCCGCGCTCTCCGTACGCGGCTTCCAAGACGTACGCGTTCCACATAGTCGGCAGCTACCGGGAGTCCTACGGCATGCACGCCAGCAACGGCATCATGTTCAACCACGAGTCGCCGCTTCGCGGGCTGCAGTTCGTGACGCGCAAGATCACCGACGGCGCCGTGCGCTGCAAGCTCGAGCTCGCCAGCGAGCTGCACCTGGGCAACCTGGATGCGAAGCGGGACTGGGGCTTCGCCGGCGACTACGTCGAGGCGATGTGGTTGATGCTGCAGCAGGAGAACCCCGACGACTACGTGGTGGCCACGGGCGCGGTACACACGGTGAGGGAGTTCTGCGCGGCCGCATTCTCGTACCTTGGGCTCGACTACGAGCAGTACGTCGTCGTCGACCCGAAGTGCTTCCGCCCGGTCGACATCAACGTCTCCTACGGCGACGCGAGCAAGGCGCGCAGCGCGTTGGGATGGGAGCCGAAGGTAAGCTTCCGCAGCCTGGTCGAGATGATGGTGGACGCCGACATGGAGCGCTTGCGGTCGGCGCTCGGCTAGCGCCCGCTCCGGCGACCCATCAGGTCGTACCCCGTTGCTATAATCGCCGTGCTCGCCTCTGTGCGTTCCCCCGATTGCACGCCAACGGAGTCCGAATGAAAGCAGTCATACTCGCAGGCGGATTGGGGACGCGTCTCTCCGAGGAGACCGTGGTCAAGCCCAAGCCGATGGTCGAGGTGGGCGATCGTCCCGTCTTGTGGCACATCATGAAGCTGTACAGCCACTACGGTATCAACGACTTCGTCATCTGCGCCGGCTACAAGGGCTACATGATCAAGGAGTACTTCCAGAACTACTGGCTCCACAACTGCGACGTGACCTTCGATCTGCGCACGCGCGAGACAGTCGTGCACGAGGACGCCAACGAACCATGGCGCGTGACGGTCGTCGACACCGGAGCGGACACGCTCACCGGCGGACGCATCCAGCGGATACGTGATTACGTCGACGACGAAACGTTCCTGCTCACCTACGGTGATGGCGTCGCGGATGTCGACATCGCGGCGACCATCGACTACCACCGGCGGCATGGCAAACTCGCCACCGTCACGGCAGTCCAGCCCATAGGGCGATTCGGAGCGATGGATCTTACACGCGAGCAGGCGGTCATGTCGTTCCAGGAGAAGCCCAAGGGCGACGGCGGTTGGGTGAACGGCGGTTTCTTCGTCGTTGAGCCCGGCATCTTCGACTACCTGGGCACCGGCGAGACCATGTGGGAGCAGGCGCCGCTGGAGGGGATCGCCGCGGCCGGGCAGCTCGTGGCCTACAAGCACACCGGTTTCTGGCAGCCCATGGACACCCTGCGCGACAAGCAGCTGCTCGACCACCTGTGGGAGTCCGGCGAGGCCCCGTGGCGCAAGTGGTGAGCACGGCCACGGGCATGGCGGACCTCTTCGGCGGCGTGTTCCGAGGGCGCCGCATGTTCATGACCGGACACACGGGCTTCAAGGGTTCGTGGCTCTCGCTCTGGCTGACCGAGATGGGCGCCGAGGTGACGGGATTCGCTCTCGCGCCGCCCACCACGCCGTCGTTGTTCGAGCTGACCGGGATCGAGGGCCGCTTGGCGCGCCATATCGTCGGTGATGTGCGCGACCGCGACGTCCTGGTCGCGGCGATGGTCGCCGCCAAGCCCGATATCGCCATCCACATGGCGGCGCAGCCGCTCGTGCGGCTCTCCTACGAGCAGCCTGTCGAGACGTTCGCCGCCAATGTGATGGGTACCGTGCACTTCTTCGAGGCGGTCCGGGCAACGGACTCCGCTCGCGTTGCGATCAATGTCACGAGCGACAAGTGCTACGAGAACCGTGAGTGGGAGCGCGCGTATCGCGAGGACGACGCGATGGGCGGGTTCGACCCGTATAGCGCCTCCAAGGGATGCTCGGAGCTCGTGACGGCCGCCTATCGGCGTTCGTTCCTGGGAACCGACTCCGGCGTGCGCGTTGCGAGTGTGCGGGCCGGCAACGTCATCGGCGGCGGCGACTGGGCAGCCGATCGGATCGTGCCCGACTGCATCCGTGCGCTGACCGCCGGCAAGCCCGTCATCGTGCGCAATCCCGACGCGGTGCGTCCGTGGCAGCACGTGCTGGAGCCGCTCTCCGGCTATCTGCTGCTCGCGCAGCGCCTGTGGGAGGACGCGGACCCGACGCTCGCGGACGGCTGGAACTTCGGACCGGTAGCCGAGGGAGGCGTGCCGGTGGGCGAGCTCGTCGACGGCCTGGTCTCCTCGTGGGGTTCCGGCTCCTGGGAGACGCCCGAACTCGCGGAGCAGCCGCACGAGGCGAACCTGCTGAGACTCGACTGCACCAAGGCGCAGGAGCGGCTCGGTTGGCTGCCGCAGTGGGACGTGGCCACTACGCTCGACCGGACGGCCAAGTGGTATGCGGCATGGCATGCGGACAGCGGTTCGGCCGCGACCGCCAGCATCGATGACCTGAACAACTACGTGGACGCAGCCCGCGCCGCAGGTTCGGCATGGGCGCGCAAGGAGGACTTGTGAGCGGAAGTACCGATGAGGCCGCGAAGCTGCGCGCGGAGATACTCGAGAAGGTGCGCGAGTACCACGCCGTAGCGTTCGGAGAAGCGAAGCCCTTCGAGCCGGGCACGTCGCGCGTGGCGTACGCGAGTCGCGTCTTCGACGAGCGCGAGATCGTGAACCTCGTCGACTCGTCGCTCGACTTCTGGCTCACCTACGGGCGCTACTCCGCAGCCTTCGAGAAGGGCCTCGCCGAGTATCTCGGTATCAAGCACGCGCTGCTCGTGAACTCGGGCTCCAGCGCCAACCTGCTGGCCCTGGCGGCGTTGACGAGCGACCGGCTCGGCGAGCGGGCGCTGAGGCCCGGCGACGAGGTCATCACGGTCGCCGCAGGGTTCCCGACGACCATCGCGCCGATCGTGCAGTACGGTGCGGTGCCGGTGTTCGTGGACATCGAGCTGGGCACCTACAACATCGACGTCTCGCAGCTGGAGGCGGCCGTTTCGGGGCGCAGCAGGGCCGTCATGCTCGCGCACACGCTCGGCAACCCGTTCGACATCGACGCCGTGCGCTCGTTCTGCGACGTCCACGGGCTGTGGCTCATCGAGGACAACTGCGATGCGCTCGGCGGCGAGTACCGCGGCCGCAAGACCGGGACGTTCGGCAACATCGGGACCTCCAGCTTCTACCCGCCGCACCACATGACGATGGGCGAGGGCGGGGCGGTCTACACCGACAACGACGAACTGGCCACCATCATGCTGTCCATGCGCGACTGGGGTCGTGACTGCGTCTGCCCCTCGGGCAAGGACAACGCGTGCGGCAAGCGGTTCTCGCAGCAGTTCGGCACGCTGCCGCTGGGCTACGACCACAAGTACGTCTACTCGGAGTTCGGCTACAACCTGAAGGCCACCGACATGCAGGCCGCGATCGGTGTGGCGCAGCTGGAGAAGCTGCCCGAGTTCACCGCCGCGCGTCGGCGCAACTACGCATACCTGCGCGAGGCCCTGCGTCCGCGCGAGGACATGCTGGTGATGCCTGAGGCGACCGAAGGTGCCGATCCGAGCTGGTTCGGCTACCTGATGACGGTGCGTGAGGGCTCAGGACTGAAGCGCGACGAGCTTGTGGCCGCGCTGGAGCGCGCAAAGGTCCAGACGCGCATGCTCTTTGCCGGCAACATCGTGCGCCAGCCGGTCTTCGACCGGATGCGCGAGACGGGCGAGGGCTACCGGGTGGTCGGCGAACTCGTCAACGCGGACCGCATCATGCGGGACGCATTCTGGATCGGCGTGTACCCGGGAATGAGCGAGGAGATGCTCGCGCACATGGCGGCGACGCTCGTCGCCGCGTGCGGGCGGTAGCCAACTCCCATGACACGCATCCTCGTAACGGGCGGATCGGGGTTCATCGGTCGCACGCTGGCGCCCGGTCTGCAGGCACTCGGTCACGAGATGCTTGCACCGTCGCATGCGGAGCTCGACCTCGTCGATGCAAACGCTGTTCGGGACTACTTGCGGCGAGAGCAGCCTGATGTCATCGTGCACGGCGCCACCAAGCCAGCGCATCGCAACGCCACCGATCAGAGCCGCATCGTCGAGACCAATGAACGAATGTTCTTCAACCTCGTGCGCGACCGTGAGCTATGCCCGCGCATGGTCTTCCTGAGCTCCGGCGCGGTGTACGACGGCGGCCACTACGAGAGCCGGATGCCAGAGACCTACTTCGACACGCACGTGCCCGCGGACGAGCATGGCTTCTCGAAGTACGTCATCGCAAAGTACATCGAGATGGTCGAGTACATCACCGAACTACGGATCTTCGGCATCTTTGGACCGCATGAGGACTACGCAATCCGATTCATCAGCAACGCGATTTGCAAGACCCTGTTCGATCTGCCGGTGACGTTGCGGCAGGATCGCGAGTTCTCCTACCTGTGGGCGGAGGACCTGGTTCCCGTGGTCGCCCACTTCCTGTCTCGTACGGGGGGCGAATCGGCCTACAATGTCGCCCCCGACGAGGTCTGCCAGCTCTATGACCTGGCGCGGCTGGTGGTCGAGGTGTCGGGCAAGGATCTGCCGATCCTCGTTAGCGCGACCGGCGAAGGAATACCCTATTCGGCCGACAACGCGCGGCTGCATGCTGAGGTGCCGAGCCTCCGATTCACGCCCAGGCAAGAGGCCATCGAGCGGCTATACCGGTGGTATGCCGACCGCACCGACACGATCGACAGGTCGCTACTGCTACTCGATCGTTAGGAATCCCCGAGGCTGCAGTGAGGGCCGGTCAGTTTGCTCTGGTGGCACCATTCGGCAGTTGCACGTTCGCGCCATGTCGCGCATGCAGCGTCAGCGAGCCCCAGTTGTACACGTCGTAGCGCGTCCGGAGCACCTCCAGGAGGGATGTGGGGTAGAAGGTGTAGTCGCCGCGATAGAAAACCGCGAGCGCGGGCATCTCGGCGACGAAGATCCGTACTAGGGCGCCCGTGGCAGGCTGCCCATCCGCGTACAATCCCCACCACGTGGGTAGGCCCTTCGGTGGAGCGATGCCGAACTCGGGATACATCTCAAGTAGACGTGGCCCGAAGAAGACTTGCGTGTCAGCCGCGGTCAGCGAGGGGTTGAGCCTGAGCACGGTCGAAACATCACTGATCGCCTGTTTGAACGCGGGGCCGGTCTGGACGTCGGCCATGAACGCGTTCCCACCCACCCGTGATAGAGCGACGTCTTCGTAGAAGAGGTTCGGGCCTATCGACTCAATGCGCTCGCGGGCGAACGCGGAGTACATCCCAGTCACAGCGAGCGCCGCGATTGAGAGTCCGAGCGCTCCGAGGACAATCCCGCGGAGTATCGATCGCCCGTTCAGGCCGCTCACCCGGATCAGCGTGACGCAGCCAAGGATGATGAGCGGCACTTCCACGAGATTGTGATCGTTGTTGGTGCCCATGGCGACGAAGCTGGCGAGTATCGCGACGCCCGAGATTGCGGCGAGGGCCGATGTCCGCACGACATTGTCGTGCCCTGATCTTGCCCACGCAAATGCCGCCACCAAGCCCGCAGCCAAGCCCGGCACGAGAAGTGCGAGTGTTCGGACTGCCTCACCATGGTCGTTGACCCAGAAGAAGTCGATGAAGTTACCCGGCGAGACGCGACCGGCTGCGCTGAGGTAGCTCTGTATCACGAGGGCTGGGTTCACCCCGACGAGGACGAGACCGACGACGGAGGCGATCGCGGCCGAAAGCATCAACAGGGGCCCTGTGATCCTTGTCCGATCACTGAGCAACAGCGCTACACCCACACCGAGCAGCAGCAGGGCAGCGACGTTCGGCTTACTCCATGACAGAAGCGCCGCGCTCAGTACCAACGCGGTCCATACGCCACGGTCCTTCGGACGCGCCAGGAGTGCAAGCGCCGCGGAAGCGAAGAGCGTGCCCAGCACCGAGGTCATCTGGTTGTACCACCAGTTGGAGAGCGGCAGCAGCGTCGCGCACTGGGTGAGCGTCGCGACCGCGATCGCCGTCATGCGGCCGAAGCGGGCGCGTTCGAGCAGCCACGTCTGAGCGACGAGTGACAGCGCGGCGAAGGCGGCGGTGAGAGTAACGAGCGACTGCCAGGAGACGCCGAGGAGCTTGAATGCTGCTCCGCCGAGCAAGAAGTACAGTGGAGGAAAGCCGGTGGTTTGGATATCGGTATAGGGTCGGTAGCCGATCTTCACCATGTACGCGAGGGCAGCCGTGATGCCGCCGTCTTCCGCGCCGAATTGGCGTAGGCCGAGCACGCGGATGGTGGCGAAGACAGCTGCGGCGAGGACGCATGCGATGCCGATTGTCCAGCGCGTTGAGAGGAGTGGTTCATCGCGGCTCGACGCCTTTGTGCTCACCCTGCGTGCGCCTCGGTCCGGATGGCGGCGCGCAGCCTTCTGAGGCGCACCATCGCTCCGAGGAATGCGCCGATGAACACCGTCATCTCGCGTTTGGATTCTCCGAACTGGCGCGCTTTGAAGCAGAAGGGCACCTCGGCGACGGTCGCGGGTGGGTCGATCTCCCAGAGCAGCCGAGCGAGGATCTCTTCCTGCACGTCGAAGTGCCGGGACAACAGCGTAGTCGATCGCAACTGCGGGCCTCGATAGAGCCGGAAGCTGTTCGAGATGTCATGCGCAGGAAGCGTCACGACGATCGAGAAGACGATGTTGAGCAACCGGCTGAGCATCACGAGGGGCCAGGGGTTCTCGGTCGTGCCTCCCGTCACGTAGCGCGAGGCTATGACAATATCGGCGTCGCCGCGGTGTTCCCACAGAGTGCGAATGAACTCGGGGTCGTGTGAGCCGTCCGTGTCCATGATCACCACGCGATCGCCGAGTGACTCTGCTATGCCCGTGCGGATCGCATCGCCGTAGTTGTCGCCCCCGCGGCGACGCACATGGCGCACGCCTTCGGCTGCGCAGATCTCACGGGTGTCGTCGAGTGGATGCACCGTGTCGATGACGATGATCTCCCACATGACGCAGAGCATGCCGAGCGTCTCACGCAACCGGGGGAGAAGCATTTCGAGGTTGCGGGCTTCATTGTATGCGGGTAGCACGATGCTGATGGCAGGTGACACGTCGCTAGACGGCACGGGTCATCTCCATCGTCCAGTCGATCATGCGCGCAAGGCCCTCGTCGGGAGCAACGCGGGGTTCCCATTCGAGCAAAGTCTTGGCAAGTGTCACGTCGGCCACGAAGACGAGTTGATCGCCTTGGCGCAAGGGCAGGTGTTCGTAGCGCATGGTGTTGCCCGTGAGTCCCTCGAGTTTGGCGAACAGTTCGAGCAGTGACAGGGAGTTCGCCGGTCCGCCGCCCAAGTTGAATACCGTGCCTGAGATCTCATCGAGATGCGCGCTTGCGGCGAGGTAGGCGGATACCAGGTCGTCGGCGTGCAGCGCATCGCGCACCTGCTTGCCGTCGCCGGAGATGGTGAATGCCGGGGCATTTGGGTCGGCCATCTCCAGCGCCTTCATGCAGAACCAGCCGATCCAGCCCTGATCATAGGTTGCGAACTGGCGGCCGCCGTACATCGACGAGTGACGGAAGACGGCGGTTCGTAGCCCGTACATGCGGCTCCAGTCGCGGACATACTGATCCGCCGCGAGTTTCGAGCATCCGTACGGCGAGTATCCGTCGAGCTGGAGATCCTCCGCCAACCCATTCGGGTGGCTCGGCAGGAGCCAGCGGGTCTCGCCCTCCATGTAGTCGAATTGCGTGAGCTCGCCGTAGACCTTGTTGGTCGAGGAGTAGATGATGCCGCTCTCCGGGGAAAGACGCCGCACGGCGTCCAGCACGTTGAACGTGCCGCCGGCGTTGATCTCAAAGTCGCCCCGCGGGTCAGTCAAGCTCGTCGTCATGGCGACTTGGCCCGCGAGATGGGCGATCGTGTGGGGCTTGGTCTCAGCAATGGCGCGATCGATAGCTGACACATCACGGGTGTCTGCTTGGATGAAACGCCAGTCTGCGCCGTGGCGTTCGCGCAGCCATGCGAGGTTGCGGTCCGAGCCTGTCCGACTCAGGTTGTCGAGAAGAACGACCTCTTCACCGCTTGAGAGCAGGGAATCCGCTACGTTGCTGCCGACGAAGCCGCATCCACCGGTCACGAGCCAGGTCACGACGCCACCTCTCTATCCACATCGGCGAAGCGACTGTTGCGATACCACTCGACAGTCTCGGCGAGGCCGGGCTCGAGGGCGATTTGAGCTTGCCATCCCGGGATGCGCTCGCCGTGCTCGAACGCGATATGGGCGTCGCAGGACGGCGGATTGCCATTGTGCTCGATCTCCGGAGCGTCAGGTATGAGCGAGCGGAGCATCTCACAGGCGTCTTCGATGCTCGTTCCCACTCCCGTGCCGAGGTCGAACGCCGTTGACTCGAAATCATGTCCGACGCCTGCGGCGATCATGCCGTTCACAACATCGCGCACGTGAATGAAATCGCAAACGCGCCTAGGGTCGCGTACCATCGGCGTCGCGCCCGATAGCAGCGACAGGGATATTTCGGGGATGAAGCGGTGCCCCGGCTGGCCGGGCCCGTACGCCATGAAGGGCCGTACGCTCACGACGTCGAGCCCGTATCCGGTACGGAACAGATCCAGGTACGGAGGCAGACCGAGCTTGGACGCAGCGTACGGAGAGTTGGCCCCGGTGCTTCCTGTGAGCTCCTCCGACGAGCCAGTGATGACCGCGCGTCCCACCCCGGCATCGAGGCTGCCGAGAAGCACATTGACGGTCGCGACGAGATTTCCGAAGAGCGTGCGTGTTACGTGAACCGCGGACCGTGATGTGTCGACTATCCCGGCGAGGTGGAAGACGAGTGCCGGCTGGACGTTGGCTATCAGATCGCGGGTCGGGGCCTCGTCCCGGAGGTCGACGCGATGCACGATGCCTTCTGCCACTCGTTGTGTGGAGTCAGGAAGCGCTGTGCAATGCAACTCCGCGCCCGTGGCCGCGATCGCCCGAACGAGATGGCTTCCAATGAAGCCGCCGCCTCCAGTGACGAGCACGATGCGTCCGCGCAGCGATTCGGCGTGCGAGGGGTCAGGGGCGTGTTTGCTCACGATGGTCCTCGAGACGGTTGAGGGGCGGCGGCAGCATGGTGCGAGTATGTTCGTGCAGTAGGATAGCCTAGAGACCTGAACCCGCACGCGCGTCCGCCGATCGCGAGAGGCTCTTTGCATGTCCGTCATGGAAAAGGTGTCCGACTATCTGGCTCGTCGTGTCGCCGAACTTGGCGTCACGCACGTCTTCATGATCACCGGTGGCGGTGCGATGCACCTCGATGACTCGTTCGGGCGGCGGGGCGACATCACGCTCGTCTTCAACCACCACGAGCAGGCGTGCGCCATCGGGGTCGAGGGGTACGCGCGTGTCCGGGGCGACCTCGGCGTCGCGGTCGTGACGACCGGCCCCGGGGGCACGAACACGATCACGGGTGTCCTTGGGCAGTGGCACGACTCGGTGCCCGCTCTCTACATCTCGGGTCAGGTGCGTTATGACACCACAGTCGCGAGTACGGGGCTTCCGCTGCGCCAACTGGGCGACCAGGAAGCGGATATTGTGGCGATCGTCTCGCCGATCACGAAGTATGCCGTGATGGTCACGGACCCGGCGACGATTCGCTACCACTTCGAGAAGGCTGTTCACCTCGCGCGGACCGGACGCCCCGGCCCGGTTTGGCTGGATGTCCCGCTCAACGTTCAGGGCGCGATGGTCGATGCTGACATCCTGGCCGTATTCACGCCTGATGACGAGCCACTCTTCGACGTTGCACTGGCGCAGCGACAGATTGCGGAACTGGTAGGGCGCCTCAGGACGGCCGCCCGTCCTGTGATCCTCGCTGGCAGTGGAATCCGGACTGGGGGAGCGCACGAGGCCTTCATCGCTCTGGTTGAGCGGCTAGGTGCTCCCGTGGTGGCTGCATGGAATGCGACCGACGCGATGTACGACACCCATCCTCTCTACATCGGGCAGTCAAGCAGTGCAGGTCACCGAGCCGCGAACTTCGCCGTGCAGAACGCGGATCTGCTAGTGGCAGTCGGCTGCCGCCTCAATCTGAGGCAGACCGGATACGAGTGGAACGCCTTCGCTCGAGCCGCGCATCTCGTCGTCGTCGACGTCGATGCGGTCGAGTTGCGCAAGCCGACCATCAAACCCGACCTTCCCATCCACGCGGATGTCGCATTCTTCATCGACCGTCTGGGTCTCGAACTCGACGGAATCGATCTCCCGAGCCGAGCGGAATGGCTCACGTGGTGCCTTGAACGCCGCCGTCGCTACCCGGCCGTGACGTCGGCACAGCGCGACAAGACCGGACACGTGGACAACTACGTCGCGTGCGATGTTCTGTCGCGTCTGCTGGAGCCTGGAGAGACGATTGTTCAGGCCAACGGTTCGGCGTGCATCGTGGGTTCGCAGGCGATGCGACTCAAGCGCGGCAGCATCATGTTCGAGAACTCCGGTACGGCTTCTATGGGCTATGACCTCCCCGCGGCGATCGGGGCGTGTCTGGCGGCGAGCCGTCGCGTGATCTGCCTGTCTGGGGACGGCAGCATCATGATGAATCTTCAGGAGCTTCAGACGATTGCAAGCATGCGGCTGCCGATCAAGATCATCCTGTTCAACAATGGTGGCTATGTCTCGATTCGTCAGACACAAGACAACCTCTTTGCCGGCCATCGTGTTGGAGAAGGTCCCGCAACGGGTGTGACCCTGCCCGACTTCCAGCGAGTCGCGGCGGCGTTCGGCATTCCATCCAACCGGGTAGCGGAGCATGGCGGCTTAGAGGATGGGCTGCGCGAGGCGCTCGCTGGTCCCGGCCCGTACCTCTGTGAGGTAATGGTCGACTCAGGTCAGGTGTTCATGCCCAAGGTCCAAGCCGAGAAGCTTCCGGACGGCAGCATCGTATCGAAACCGCTAGAAGATATGTGGCCGTTCCTCGACAGAGACGAGTTCGCTTCGAACATGCTCGTACCCCTCTGGGAATAGGCGCGATAGCGGTAGGATAGGCGTAGCACCAGACTCGCCCGTGCGCTGCATTGGCGCGGCTCCCTATAGGGTTCGAACATCGGAGGACAGGTATGAATAGCCTTGAGAGGCGGATGGTCGAAGCTCTAACCGACCTGCGTGAGAACAACCACGTGATCGGTGTGAAGGCGGAGTTCGAGGCCGAGGGCACTCGCCTCGAGGAGGCCATGCGCCTCAAGGAGGTCGTCACTGCGGCGGGCCTCGGGATGACACTCAAGATAGGTGGCTGTGAGGCGGTCCGCGATCTGTACGAGGCGCGCGTCCTCGGCGTCGAACGTGTTGTTGCACCGATGGTCGAGACTGCCTACGCGCTGAAGAAGTTCTTGGGTGCCGCCAAGATGGCGTTTCCCGAGGACGAGCGGCAGGACTGCAAGTGGGCTGTCAATGTTGAAACCATCGCTGGCGCCGAGGCCTTCGATCAGATGTTGGCGCTCGGCGATTGCTGTTTGCTCGACGGCATCGTTGTCGGCCGAACGGACATGACCGGGTCGCTCGGGATGGGCAAGGATGACATCAACGAGCTCAGGATCTTCGAAATCACCAAGACGCTGTTCGAGAAGGCGAGGGCGGCCGGGCTTGAGACTGCAGTCGGCGGTGGCGTCTCGGCGGACAGCCTTCCGTTCTTCAGGCGCCTTGACGGCCTCATCGACCGCTACGAAACACGCAAGGTCATCTTTGGATGCCCGGCCGCGCTCGAGGATGGCGCGCAGCAGGGAATCCTCAAGGCTGTAGGCTTCGAGATGATGTGGCTTCAGAACAAGCGGGACTTTTACGGGTCGATCTCGCGCGAGGATGATTCGCGCCTCGGTGTTCTCGAGAGCCGCTACGCGAAGCGCATCCAAGAAGCCGGAGGAATGACCGGGTGACTCCTCCGGCCCCCGTGCCTGTGTCGGTTGTGGCCTTCGATCTAGACGGGACGTTGTACTTCGGCGACACGGTTGCCGGCGGCGCCGTCGAGATCGTGGAGTATCTGTGTGGCCTCGACGTGACGGTACTCTTCTTCACCAACAACTCGGCGAAGACGCGGGCGCAGGTAGTCGAGAAGCTCGTGCGGATGGGTCTGCCGGCGACTCGCGGGAACACGTACAACTCTGGCTCGGCTGCCGGAACATATCTTGGCGAGCGGGGTTGGAATCGCGTTGCGGTGCTGGGCACCGATGGTCTGAGGGCTGAGCTTGTTTCGGCTGGCTTGACTCTCACCGCCGACGCCACGTACGCCGATGCACTCGTCGTCGGTCTCATTCCGGACTTTGACTTCGACGAGCGCCCACCCCTGCTGGACTCGTTGGTGAGTCGGACACCGATCGTCGCATGCAATATGGACATGACGTATCCCGTCGAGGGCGGCGAACGCCGACCGGGTTGCGGGGCGATCGTGCACGCTGTTGAGGCGTGGTGTGGCCGGAGCGTCGAAGAGGTCGTGGGCAAGCCGGGGACCTACATGTTCTCAGTGTTGTGCCGTGAGCACGATGTCACGCCCGCGCACGTGCTTGTTGTAGGGGACAACGCTGACAGCGACATCGCCATGGCCCTCGCTGCTGGCGCTCCATCGGTCCTCATCGGGGCTGAAGCGACACCGACAGAGCGAGGGAAGGTTACCGCCGTGTCAGGGCTACCCGAACTCCTGCTGATCATGAAGAGCGGGGCACTCAGACTCGAGGGGAATCGAAAGTGAACGACGGCAACCGCAAACTCATCTCGATCGTCACGCCCCTCTACAACGAGGAGCTGAACGTCGACGAACTCGCGCGCCAGTTGACCGCCATGTTCGACGAGAACCCCGGCTACGGCTTCGAGGTCATCGCTGTCGAGAACGGATCGGCGGATCGCACCTTCGAGAAGCTGATGGCGGTCCGGGAGCGCGACCCGCGCTTCAAGATCCTCCGACTCGCTCGCAACTTCCGCATGGACGGCGGCCTGACCGCGGGAATGCGCTACGCGAAGGGCGACGCGGTCGTGATCATGACGGCCGATCTCCAGGATCCGCCGTCGCTCGTCACCGACTTCATCGCCAAATGGGAAGACGGCTACGAGAACGTCTACATGGTGGTTACGAAGCGCGAGGGCACTGGTGCGATCCGTCGGATGAATTCCCAGTTGTTCTACTGGGTCGTGAACCTACTGACCGGCGGTGCATTCCCGAAGAACGTAAGCGATTTCCGCCTCGTGGACCGGAAGGTCCTGGACGTCTTCAATGCTATGGATGAACGCAATCGCATGGTGCGGGGCATGTTCTACTGGGTCGGGTTTCGGGGCATCGGCATCCCACATCAGCGGCCGCCACGCTTTGCGGGGGAGTCGAAGGCCGACACGCTCAAGGTTCTTGAGCTGGCGCTAAAGGGCATCATGTCCTTCTCGACCGTGCCACTGCGGCTCATCACCTACGCGGGCGTGGCCCTGTCCGGTCTCGCATTCGTATTGCTCGTCTACGAGGTTGTCCGGGTGCTCGTGTCGGGCGTACCGTTCGCCGGGTTCGGCACGATCATGACGGTTATGCTCCTCATGTTCGGATTCCTGTTCACGATGCTCGGAATCATCGCGGAGTACATCGGGATGATCTTCGACGAGGTCAAGCAGCGGCCGAACTTCATCGTGCGGGACGAGATCGGGCTGTGAGGATCCCCGCTTGGCTGGCGCCGCTCTACGAGCGGCACGGGGAGAAGCTGCGCTTCCTCGTGGTCGGCGGCTGGAACACCGCGTTCAGCTATGGCGTTCTCTTCATGCTCGACACCCTGCTGCATCAATATCTGCACTACACGATCATCATGTTCGTCGCATGGGTGATCGGCGTTACCCAGAACCTCTTCACGTTCAAGCTGTTCGTCTTCAGGACGAAGGGCCACTGGGTGAAGGAGTACCTGCGGAGCTACGTCGTCTACTCGGGCTCGTTCGTGCTGAACTTGGCCATCGTCGCGGTCATCATCTCGCTCTGGCACCCGAGACTCTCCATAGCGCAGCTGCCGGCGCTGGTGATCGTGACGATCATCAGCTACGTCGGGCACAAGTACTTCACGTATCGGACTGCCGAGGAGTCGCTTGCACAGACCCCTGGGGCGTATGTCGAGTCGGGCGAGGATGGGGCGTCCGGGAACACGCGACGCGGCATCAGGGGAGACGGCACGCGCTACTGAGTGCGGGACCAGACCGGTCCCGGGAAGTCGAGCCAGGATCGCCCCTGCCCGGGGTCGAACCCGAGTTGCGTCACGGTCCACCCTTCCGGTGCGGACTGGAGGACCCAGTCGGAGCCTGATGCGACCACCCGGCCCGCGAGAAGAGCAGGGCCCAAGGCGCTCGTCGGTTCGTAGGACGCCGGCCGGTTCGGCCAACCCTTCACCTGTTGCCAATCGTAGGGCCCGGGCTTCGGCCAGGCTCGGTAGGCAAGCAGGGGCGTGCCACTCACGCTGATCGCTCCGGGGGTCACAGTCACAGATTCGATGCGACTGAGTAGGGCGTACCCGGCATCGCGAGTGCTGCTCTCCACGTACAGGTAGTAGACCGGCGGCCCAGCAGGGTCGATGACGTAGCTCGTCGACTCGGCTGACGGTCTCGAGCTGGCGAGCACACGCAGACCCTCGATCGAACTGCCGTTGATGAGAGCCTTCGTGCCGACCAGAGACTTGCCCGCATGGAGCCTGTAGAAGTCGGGCACTTGCCAAGCGGAGTCGACGTTCGACAGCACCCAAGCACCATCCGGGACCGGGGCGAAAAGGCCCGAGGAGAGAGCTTCCGCAGCCACTGTCGCGATATACGGTTGGGAGCGATTTAGTCCCTCGACAGTGATTCGGTTGTTGTCGAAGTTGATCGCGCCACCACATGCAAGCACCAGGGCCAGCGCAATGGAGATGGGCGTCGCCTTGCGTTTGACCAGGTCCGAGCGACGAGCCCAGTCTATCGCCGTCGTTGCGATGAGCGCGACGCCGAACGCGGACATGAACACCGGCAGGTAGCCCTGCCCCCAGTTGACTCCTAGTTGGTGTTTCGCTGCCAGCGAGATCAAGACACTTGGCAGGACGAGGAATCCAAGGCCGGTCGCGAGTAGTGACCTCGTGATCGGCGGACTCGTGATCGGGTGCCCGCGAAGGAGCGTCTTCAGGAGGTACAGCGCAACCATCAGGTACGCGGCAGCGCTCAGCAGGGTCGTCGCGGGATGCGTGCTGAGGTACATCAGCGGCGAATCATACAGCGCCCTATATGTCATTCCGAGGGTGGCCGCGAGCATCCTGCTGCCGTAGTAAGAGAGGGGAAGAGCGGCCACTATCTGCTTGACCAGCGTCGTCGCCACTGGGAGGGGAGATAGGCTGAGCTGGTAGCCGCTGAGCTGCTCCGCGGTGCTCGGCTGGAAGTGGAAGACGAGCCGCAGCGCCAGGACGATCCCAACTGCGGTGCCCGCGGCTGCCAGGTGCACCCACGACGCGCGAACCGCCTGCATGAAACTGCGTCTGAGCGGATAGAGCCATGCCAGTGCAACGAAGACCAGGCACATCAGTAGCGCCACTTCGTATATCAGGAGCGATGCGGCGAAGGCCGCCACGCTGGCCACCAGGAGGCTGCGCTTGCCGGCCTCTAGGTAGCCAACGAACCAGAACAGAGCCGCGAGGACCAGAGCGGTTATGACGGGCAACAAACCGGCGTAACTCAAAGTCGGCTCGTGGTAGAAGCGGAATTGGAGTGTCACGGAAAGGGCCAACACCGCGACAGCGGCGAGCGTCGGTGACTTCGTCAAGCGGCCGACGAATGCGTACAGAAGCGCGGCGTCCAACAGCACCAGCGCCATCAGGATGATCTTGTACGTCAGCGGGTTGCCGTTGACCGCCCAGAACAGGATCCTCACGTACTCGGAGAGCGGGAAGAAGCGGCCGACCGATGTCACCCAACCGACGAAGTCGCGCATGACCAATCCGAAGAGGGTCTGGCTCTTCATCGCCAGCAGGGCGCCAGTGACCAGAGAGTTCGCCTCGTCATCACCGTAGAAGCCGCTCGCCAGCATGGGCAACAGGCTCAGCGCGACAAGTGCCATCGTCGCGCTGAACTGGAAGATGGTCCGGTTTCGGGTGACGTCGTTTGTCCGAAGCGCGGGCACCCCTACGGATGAGCCATGGCGTCCACGGTCCGATGAGCGCATGTGCAAAGCCTTTCATGCGTTGGATAGGAGATCATGTATGGTCGAGCTCGCGCGTGTCGTCGGCCGCGCCATGGCGATCAGTGTACTTGGTCCTGCGGCGAGTCGCTGCAGTCCGGGCGCAACCGACCCCCGAGATGCCGCTACCCTTGCAGCTGTGACTCGAAGATTCGCCGATAGGCGCCGTCCGTTGCGAGCAGCTCCGCATGCGTGCCCCGCTCCGCGATCCAACCCCCATCGAGTACGAGTATCTGGTCGGCGTTCATGACCGTCGAGAGCCGGTGTGCGATCAGGATGACGGTCTTGCGCTCCCGCACTCGGTGGAGCGCTTCCCGGATGTAGCGCTCCGACTCCGAATCGAGGGCACTCGTCGGCTCATCGAGGATTAGGACGTCGGGGTCCAGCAGCATCGCTCTGGCGAGTCCGAGGCGCTGGCGCTCGCGCTCGCCTCCAGACAGACGCCCCCCGCGGTCGCCGATGCGGGTCACGATGCCCTCAGGCATCGTGACCACGAAAGGCGCGGAGAGGCTGCCCTCGAGCGCCGCGCGGACTTCGCTGTCACTAGGGACCCGTTCGAGCCCGTACATGAGGTCGCCGTACCTGACCGCCCGACTTCAAGCCCGAGTTCACGGCGAAGGTGCTCAAGAGCGGTGCCCGGATACACGAAGTGCAGATCCCGTTCAGCCCGCGAGAGTACGCGGAGGGCAAGAAGATCGGTCCGTGGGACGCCCGACGGCCGTGTGGGCACTGCTGAAGTACCGGCTGGTCGACTAAACCCCTCGGCAACACCCGAGTCGGCCGCCGCCGCCTCCGCCCATCTAGATGCTAGGATACGACGCCAGATGGCGCAGAAGGACGATGTTCACGCACCGCGCAGCCAAGGGGAGCGCACTTCTTGAATCCCGCCGATCACATATCCAGGTGGGGCGCAAAGGCACTGTCGCTCATCACCTTCAGGGCGTTTGATCCCGAATCCGAAGGCGGGCGCTCCAAGGAGCGTTACCGACGGGCCGGTTTGGCGACGATTGCGGCCTTCGGAGCCCGTGGGATTCAGATACTGACCTCGCTTGTCACCGTCCCGCTCACGCTGCACTATCTCGGTGTCGAGAGATACGGCATGTGGATGACGATCAGCGCCACGATCGCCATGTTCTCCTTCGCCGACCTCGGCATCGGGAACGGGTTGTTGAACGCAATATCCGAGTCGCACGGACGCGGCGATCATGATTCCGCAGCCAAGTACGTCTCGAGCGCGTTCTTCACGTTGATCGGTCTCGCGCTGCTTATTGGGCTGGGATTCGCCATCGTCTACCCGTGGGTCCCCTGGGCGCGGGTCTTCAACGTGAGTACGGCCCTGGCGGGGTCCGAAGCCGGGCCCGCCGTTGCTGTCTTCGTGGGGAGCTTCCTCATCGCGATGCCGTTGGGCGTTGTGCAACGCGTGCGGATGGGCTATCAGGAGGGGTTCATCGACAGCATCTGGGCGGCGGGCGGCAGCATTCTAGCGTTCGTCGCAGTGCTACTTGCCGTGCGGTTGAATGCGTCGCTTCCGTGGCTGGTTGCCTCGATGGCCGCCGCCCCGGCGCTGGTGCAGATCGTCAACGCCGGAGTCCTGTTCGGACGCAAGTACCCGTGGCTCAGGCCCAGGTTCGCCGGAATCGACAAGCGCGCAGCCTCGCGAGTCATGCGCACGGGCGGGTACTTCTTCATCCTCCAGATCGCCGGTGCCGTCGCCTACCAATCTGACAGCATCATCCTGGCTCAGATGATGGGGCCGGCGGCTGTCACCCTCTATGCAATCCCGATGAGGCTCTTCTCGTTGACGCCGATGATTCTCGGCTTCGCATATGCGGCGCTGTGGCCTGCATATGGCGAGGCCATCGCACGCGGCGATGTCGGCTGGGCGGTCGTAACATTGAAGCGCTCGCTCACGGTCGGCCTCGGCATCGCGGTGCCCGTATCTGCCGTCATCGTGTTGGTGGGGCAACCGGTCATCAAGTGGTGGGTCGGGTCGGCGGTTGTTCCCACAGGTCTTGTGCTGCTCGCGATGGCGGTTTGGGCGTCCATGGGCGCAGTCAACGGCTCCGTCGCATCGTTCCTGAACGGCGCTGGAATACTCCGATTCCAGGCGATCACGGCGGTCCTCATGATGATCGCGAATGTGGTGTTCTCGATTCTGCTGACCCGTGCGATCGGGGTGTCAGGCGTTGTCTGGGGATCTGTGTTCTCGCAGATGATCTTCGTTCTGATTCCGACTTGGATCTACATCGGCCACCTGTTTCGGCGTGGCGCCTTCACTCAGGCGGTCGGGTGACGTGGGCGCGCTGGAGGCGTCCCTTGATGCTGGCATGCAGTGCACCGACCTCGCCAGCGTCGTCGGTCCGGTACCAGGTATGCGCCGCAAGGTGGCCCGACACCTCCAGCACAGATGAGAGTGCGGGCCGTATGGGTCAGGGAGGGAATCGCGTGAGTTCATTCGTTCAGTACATTCACGGCCAAGCGCTAGCACTCGATACGGGCGCCCGTGCCGGGCTCATTCGCAGACGCTTGGTGCGAAAGAGCGTGCAAGCCATTCACAGCTTCGACCGGGACCCCGATGTTGAGTACGTGATTGGCGGGCGTGCCCTCGCGCTGCCGTTTTCGCACGAATTGCCGGCGATCTGGATCCGGTACCCCGACTACTCATTCAACTTGGCGAGGATTGCAGCCGCGTGCGAATCGAAGTACCCCGACGCTTCGATGATCGATGTGGGCGCCAACGTCGGAGACAGTGCCGCAATCGTTCGAACGCAGAGCCAGTTGCCGATTCTGTGTGTGGAGGGCGATGCTCAGTATCTGAGGCTGCTGGAGGTGAACGCTCGACACCTCGACCATGTCGAGATCGCACCCTACTACGTGGGACCCGAGAGCGGTCAAGTGAGCATGCGGGTTGTCTCGGAGCGGGGAACGGCGCACCTCGAGCGCGTGGCTGAAGGCACGCACTCCATTACCATGCGCACTCTTCAGGAGATTGTCGCGGACAGCTCCCCGTTTTCCGGTGCCCGGTTGCTGAAGATCGACACTGACGGATACGAGGTGAAGATCATTCGCGGGTCAGCCGACTTCCTGGAGTCCGCGCGGCCGTGCCTGTTCTTCGAGTACGACCCCCGCTTCTTCGCGCTCCAAGGCGACGATGGGCTTACCCTGTTTCCGTTCCTAGCGCAGTTGGGCTACTTGGACGTCATGGTCTGGGACAACATCGGCATGTTCCTGCTTTCGACAGGCACCTCAGACCTGCAATTGCTGACCCAGCTCAACGATTACTATGCTCGACGCCCGACCGCGTACATGGACATCGCGTGCTTTCACTCGGATGACCATGACCTGTTCGAAGAGGTCCTCGCGAGGGAGACCGAGCACCTGCGGGCGATGTTGCTCCCTTCGGGTAGTGGTTCGTAGTGCCCACAGGGACCACTCATGCGGAGCGTCCAGCGCTGAGTGTCGTTCTCGACGCGCGCCTGAAGAGCGGACTTCACGGCGGCGTAGAGCAGGTCGTCATCGGCATGGCGTACGGCCTGTCTGCACTCGAAGGTCCTGAGCGGTACTCGTTCCTTTGCTACGAGGGTGATACGGACTGGCTGCGCCCCTTCATCGGCGGACAGTGTTCGATCGTCGAGGTGCCCGCCCCCCCAGACCCCTCCGATACCTGGCGCGCCAAGGTGGCGCATACCCTCCCGCGTCTCGCGGCGATTCGTCGCGCGGTGCGGCACATGCTGCCCCGATCGGTACATGAGTCGGCATTCGAGCCCACGCCTGTCCCAGCTTCCGACGGAACTGCGGAGAGCTTGGGCGCGGACGTCGTTCACTTCCTCCACCAAGCAGGATTCCTGACGTCCATCCCGAGCATCTACCACCCACACGATCTGCAACATCGCCACCTGCCCGAGTTCTTCACACTGGAAGAACGCGCGAATCGTGATCTATGGTGGTCGACTCTTTGCGCGCAAGCGCGAATCGTATGCGTCACCAGCCAGTGGGGGAAGCGCGACCTGGTCGCGCAGTACGGGCTTGAGCCGGCCAAGATCGCGGTGGTACATCTCGCACCCGCCATCGAAGCATACGTAGAGCCAACCCCCGAGCGGTGCCGCTCGGTCGCGGATAAGTTCGACCTGCCCGCCCGATTCATCCTCTATCCGGCGCAGACGTGGCTGCACAAGAATCACATCCGACTGGTGCGCGCGATCGGCCTTCTAAGAGACCGGGGAATCGACGTCCGGCTTGTCTGCACGGGCACGATGAACTCCGGCTTCGCGGCCATCGAGGACACGGTCCGCGAACTCGGCCTCTCAGGTTGCATCAACTTCTTGGGCTTCGTCGGCAGCGAGGAGTTGCGGGCGCTCTATCAACTGGCGACCTGCCTGGTGATGCCAACGCTCTTCGAAGCGGCCGGGGGATTCGGTCCCATCGCTGAAGCGTTCTCCGTCGGCCTGCCGGTGGCAAGTTCCAACGTGACCTCGCTTCCTGAGGAGGTCGGCGACGCCGCCCTGGTGTTTGATCCGCACGATGAGTCGGCAATCGCCGACGCCCTCGCGCGGTTGTGGCAGGATGAGTCGTTGTGCGCGGAGCTTGCCGCACGCGGTCGTGCCCGAGTCGCGCGCTACAGCTGGGACAAGACCGCGAGGACGTTCAGGGCGTGCTACCGGCGCCTCGCCGGATCACCGCTGACCGAAGAGGACAGTACCATGCTCGTCGAACCGACCGACTACTGACGCGGGGGGATCCGGTCCCCGATGGATACGCAGCCGCTGGTCTCTGTAGACTGCTGTATGCTAGCCGAACGCGCCGATGGGCTTTCGCATCACGGATTCAAACCAGACTCGCGCGTGAGTCCGTCCCGACGCGCGTGGACCAGAAGTGAAGAGAAACCATGGGTCTGAACTACCTCATCAAGCGAGTGCGGCAGGAGCGGCTGAGGAGATTCTTGGCATCAGTTGTGGCCACAGGCGTTGCCGGGATTCTGGGAGGCGTCGCACTTGCGGCGGTCGCTCCACTGCTCCGGCTTGTGCGGTCTGGCGGGCAAGCGGTTGTAGCGACAGGTCGGCTCGGTTCGGCGATCCAGGGTCTCCTCGACACCGGACAACTTCCATTCAACTTGGCTACGGTGCTGGCGTTGATCCTGATGTTGGTGGGCAGACAGAGCATCGCGCTGGGGCAGCGGCTCGTGATCTCCGACATCCTGGTTCATCGTGAGCAGGATGTGCCGGGAGCGACGTACTTCGCACCTGAGCCGCCAGCCGCGCTCGCCGAACAGGTCACGTTGCTGCTGGCCGCACCTCGATTGCCCGACGCAGAGGCGGAAGCGCGACTCACCACGATCGGTCGGGCAAGGGAGTTCGGAGAGCGCTTCTACGGAATCTGCGCGGAGGCAGCGGGAGGTCCAGTTGCGGGTGTCTGAGCAGCTACGCACGGGGCCCTTGGTCTCCATACTGACGCCATCCTTCAACCAAGCGCGCTGGCTGGGTGACAATCTGCGCTCGGTCGCGTCGCAGACCTACCCTCACGTCGAACACATCGTCATGGACGGCGGCTCAACGGATGGATCGGTGGGGCTGCTGCAAGAAGCGGAAGATTCGGTCGCTTGGCGCAGCGAGCCGGATGAGGGCCAGTCAGATGCGCTCAACAAGGCCTTCGCTGCTAGTTCGGGCGAGATCATCGGATGGGTTAACTCCGACGACGCCTACTTCGACTCCGATGTCGTACGCGACGTGGTCGCGTACTTCGAGAAGCACCCTGACGCGGACGTGGTCTACGGCCATGCGGCGTACGTTAACGCCGACGGGCTCGTCCTCAATGCGATGTGGGTTCCGGCGCGCGTTGACATGCTCATCGGGATTCACTGCTACATCGTCCAGCCTGCGCTCTTCTTGCGCCGCGGCGTGGTCGAGGGCTCGCTTGTGGATGTCGCGCGGCAGTTCTCGATGGACTGGGACCTATGGTTGAGATTGCGCGACCGAGGAGCACGGTTCGCACGCCTTGACCGGATCTTGGCCGTTGATAGGCTCCAGGCCGACCGGAAATCCGTCTCCGCGCTGCATCTCTCGGCCACAGACGTGGCAATCATGAAGGACGTCTACGGGCTCAAGTTGCAGGCGTGGTGGCGTGCGCCGTTCATGAGGGGATTCCACGTGTTCTCGCGTATAGCGGGTTTGCGTCTGCTCCCGGCGGCAGTGAGGCCGAATGTGTTTGGAGGCCGCGTCGACGGTTTGGGCCGGCTTCTCCTCCGCCAAATTGCGACTAGGCGATCCCGCATGCCGGCGGAAGGACGCCCTGAGTGAGCGCGCAGCCCGCTCTCGTCTCCATCCTCACACCCTCGTACAACCAAGCGCGCTGGCTGGGTGACAATCTGCGCTCGGTCGCGTCTCAGACCTACCCGCAGATCGAGCACGTAGTCATGGATGGTGGGTCTACGGATGGCTCCGTGGGCCTGCTGGAATCCATCGCTGGTCCGGCGGTCTGGCGTAGCGAGGCTGATGAAGGGCAGTCCGATGCTCTCAACAAGGCGTTCGCGGCGGCTACCGGAGACGTCATCGGTTGGCTCAACTCGGATGACGCCTATTTCGATACCGCGGTAGTGGCTGACGTTGTAGGGTTCTTCGAAGCGCACCCGGATGTCGACATCGTATATGGTCACACGGCCTATGTGAACGCGGCTGGTCTCATTCTCCACATGATGTGGGTTCCACCATTCTCGAAGTGGCTGCTGCGCTCCTACGACTTCATCGTGCAGCCGGCGGTCTTCATGCGACGCAGCGCCCTGAAGATGCCTCTGGTCGATACGAGCTACCAGTTCGCGATGGACTACGAACTCTGGCTCCGTCTCTCGCGCGACCGACGGTTCGCACGGATCGACAGGGTGCTTGCGATCGATCGGGTCCAAGCGGGCAGGAAGTCCTTAGGTAGCCTGGATGTCTTTGCGTCCGACATCGCACGCCTTCGCGAGAGATACGGAGTTGCCATGACGCGCAGCTGGTCACGCGCGCTGCAGTCCGTGATCCACGTTCTTTCACGAATGCTCGGGATGAGGCTCATCTGCGCGACGCAGGCTGAGTTGGCGTTCACGTCATCGCCCATCAGAGCGTCGCGGCTCTTGTGGCGGCAGATCGCGGGTCGACGGTCGAGGATGCCGGTGGAGGGCGTCGAGCCCTAGGTCTAGACCCCTGGACAGCGCGGCCGCCAGCCTCCGCCATCCAGCCCGCGCGATGCGACGCGCCTGATTCATGGGATATGCAGCGCGCATTCGATGGGCAAGGCGATGCTCTCGATCCGGTACGTACTCGGAGAGTGCGTCGAACACCGCGCCGCGGCCATGCTCGGCGCGGATGCGCTCCGCATCGGATCTGCCTGCTGCGCCGAGCGATGCCCTTAGGGCTGGTTCGTCTGCAAGCCGCCGCATCCAAGCCGCGGCTTCGTCCAGATCGGGCTCGGCCCACACCTGCTCGCCGCTTGTAGCCTTGCCGTAGGCGGGTTGCGTGCTGGCCCTGACCGGCACCAGGTGGTAGCCGATCGGGCAGGAATTCCCGGGGGTCATGAAGTCCATGTTGCCCGACCAGCCCGTGGCGATCACGGGAATACCGAGTGCCATCGCCTCGAGCAGTGACAACCCGAGCCCCTCCGCGCGATGCAGCGAGACGAGGACATCGGATGAGGCGTACAGAGTCAGAATCTCCCGATAGGTCATGGGGCGGTCGAGCACCGTGACACGCAGATCGCTGGCTGCCGCCTTCAGGCGCGCCAAGTGCGGTGCACCACCGGCGACCGTCCCCGCGTTGTTGACCTTGATCACCAACCGCACATCCCCGCGGCCTTTGAAGGCTCGCTCGAACGCCTCGATCGCGCCCCAAGGGTTCTTGCGCTCGATGTCGCTGCGTAGGTCGAAGCTCGTGCAGAAGACCATCGAGTCCTCTTTCAGACCGAAAGCGGCCCGATTCCTGGCGATGTCTCCCGGTATGCGGGCCGCCTGCGGGTAGTGGAGGACCTGCGCGTCAGGCAGATCAGCGAGGATCGTGTCTCGAACGAACAGTGTGGGAGCGAGGATAACGTCCATTGCAAGCAGCGGCTCGATCCACGAGCGAGGCAGTCGTGGCAGCTCCCAGAACGGGACACTCACCTGAAGGACGCCATCGATCCGCACGCGCCGCCGCAGCGGGTCCAGAAGATAGGGGATCTGGTCGGGGTTGATGTGGAAGACGTTCACTGAGAAAGGGCCAAGCGCGGTAGTGCGCTGGATGTCCGAGGCGAGCGATCGGTCCGCGCCCTGCATGCCACCACCCGGATTGACATCGACCAAGTGTACCGCTTCATCGCGCGACAGGAGGAGTTCAGCGGTGTTCCTGCCCGCCACCCCAAGCCCGAGGTTGGACGTGAGATAGCCGAATACATTGAATCCGGGTGCCGGAATCGCCACATCGGAGGTGGGAACTACGCTGGGGTTTCGCATGGCCCCGATGGTAGTCTGCAACAACATCGTTTGTCGATGAAGGACAGGCCGTGACCCGCATCCTCCTCGATTGCCGCATGGCCGATTGGTCGGGCATCGGTCGCTACAGCACCGGGCTTGCCCGAGCGCTCGCTACGCGAGCCGACCTCGAACTCATCCAAGTCATCGCCTCCGGCGGCAGCCCGCCGGTCGCCGATGCAGAGACCGCTTCCGCCCGTGCCCACCCGTTCGCGCCAGCCGGCGGTCTGGAGCTTGGCACGATCGTTCGGAGAGTTGCGCCCGACCTCGTGCACTGCCTGCACGTCCCGACGCCCATTCCCGTGAGGCATCCGCTTGCGGTCACCATCCACGACCTCACTCCGCTCCGTATTCCCGAGGTCATGCCGTCGATCGTGAGACGCACGGCGTACCGCTGGTGGAATGCTCGTGCCGCCTCAGTGGCCGGGGTCATCCTCGCCAACTCGCAGGCGACGGCGAACGACATCCATTCGTACTTCCCGCATGCGAAGGCACGCGTGCGCGTCGTGCTCCACGCCGCCGACGACTTCGCCGACGGGGACGTGTCGCCCCTGCCCGCTACGCTCGCGGACGGCGGGGCCTACCTGCTGTCGATGGGCAACACCAAGCCGCACAAGGACCTTCCCACGCTGCTGCGGGCGTTCGCTCAGATCAACGTGAACCACCCCGACCTGCGCCTACTGCTGGTCGGGCGCGACGAGCCGGGCTACGCGGATTCCGTGCTGGGGGACACGCCCGCGGCGCGGCGTGTGCACTTCACCGGCCGCGTCGATGACCCGACGCTGCGTGCGCTGTATGCGGGCGCGGAGGCGTTCGTGTTCCCGTCGCGCTACGAGGGCTTCGGCCTTCCGCCGCTTGAGGCGATGGCGTCCGGCACGCCGGTGGTGTGCTCTGACGCGGCGTCGCTGCCCGAGGTCGTCGACGAGGCGGCGCTGCTGTTCCCCGCGGGCGACGTGACGGCCGCCGCCGGCGCGATCCTGCGCCTGCTCGGCGACGATGCGCTGCGGGTCTCGCTGGTGAAGGCGGGCCGCGAGCGCGCAGCGCTCTTCACCTGGCAGCGCACCGCCGCTCAGACGGTCATGGCCTACCGCGAGTTGCTCGAGGGGCCCGGCGGCGCCGTCCGCGTGCGAGAATAGGCGACGAAAGACCCGGCGTCCGTCAGGAGACCTCCTCTATGACCATCCGTTCTCGTTCGCCTCTGCGCATCAGCTTCGGCGGCGGCGGCACCGACGTGTCGCCGTACTGCGACGAGCGCGGCGGCGCGGTGCTGTCGGCCACCATCGATCGCTACGCGTACGCAACCATCGAGCCTGCCGATGACCTGATCGTGGTCCAGAGCATCGACTATGACGTGTCGATCGCGTATGCGCTCGACGAGGAGTTCGTCTATGACGGCCAGCTCGACCTGGCCAAGGCGGTCATCGACCGCTTCCGCGCCGATCACGGCCTCACCGGCGGGATGCGCATCCGCCTGCACAACGATGCACCTCCGGGCTCCGGCCTCGGCTCCTCGTCCGCGATCTGCGTCGCGCTCGCGGGCGCTCTCGCGGCACACCTACGAGTGACCCTCGACCCCTACCAACTCGCCGAACTCGCCTTCCGGGTCGAGCGCATCGACGCCGGCATCAAGGGTGGCCGCCAGGACCAGTACGCGACGGC
>Ga0209540_10000550_pt1 | contig 34499 bp, 19 predicted proteins | sample BarGraIncu01121A_FD_184501 | JGI IMG/M metagenome (GOLD analysis project Ga0209540, IMG submission 184501) | Arctic peat soil microbial communities from Barrow, Alaska - Barrow Graham LP Incubations 011-21A (SPAdes) (version 2) | ecosystem: Environmental > Terrestrial > Soil > Wetlands > Peat... | reverse complement strand
AACGACATCAATGGTATACCCGCCACAGCCAATAAATATATTCAACGTGACATTCTGAAAACACAATGGAACTTTAAAGGATTTGTGGTGAGTGACTGGTGTAGTATTGGCGAAATGATAACTCACGGTTATGCCAAAGACAGCTACGACGCAGCCATGAAAGCCATTAATGCCGGTTCGGATATGGACATGGAAAGTCGCTGTTATCGCGACAATCTGAAACAGCTTATTCAAGACGGTAAAGTTGACATCTCCACCATTGATGAAGCAGTAAAACGCATCCTTGTCAAGAAGTTTGAGCTTGGGTTATTCGATGATCCATATCGCTTTTGCAATGCAGAAAGAGAAAAGAAACAAACCAATAATCCTGAAAACAGAGCGTTTGCACGCGAAATAGGGAAAAAGAGTATTGTCCTGCTTAAAAACGAATCGCTAAGTAATGGCAAAAGCTTGTTACCCTTATCCAAACAAACAAAAAAGGTGGCTTTAATAGGTCCATTATTCAAAGCTACAAAGGCTAATCATGGATTTTGGTCTATCGCGTTTCCTGATGATTCTACCCGGATTATATCACAATATCAAGGCATCAAAAATCAGCTTGACAAAAACTCCAGCATTTTATATGCTAAAGGTTGTAATATCAATGATAACGACAGAACAGGTTTTGCAGAAGCAATAAACGCAGCTAAATCGGCTGACGTAGTTATTATGTCGCTGGGTGAAGCTGCCGATATGAGTGGCGAAGCAAAAAGCAAAAGTAACCTTCAGCTTCCCGGTGTTCAGGAAGAGTTATTGAAAGAAATCTATAAAACCGGCAAACCTGTAGTTTTATTAATCAATGCCGGTCGGCCTTTAATTTTCAATTGGGCTTCGGATAATATTCCGTCCATTCTATATACATGGTGGCTGGGAACTGAAGCCGGAAATGCTATTGCCGATGTACTTTTCGGTGACTATAATCCGGCTGGTAAATTACCGATTTCGTTTCCTCGCACAGAAGGGCAAATTCCAATTTATTATAATCACTTCAACACCGGACGACCAGCAAAGGATGAAAACGACAAAAATTATGTGTCAGCTTATATCGATTTACAAAACAGTCCCAAATATCCGTTTGGATATGGCCTGAGTTACACAAAATTCGATATCAGCAACCTGAAATTATCATCCGATGAATTAAGTCGTGGAAATAAACTGACCGTGACGGTAGATGTAGCCAATACAGGAAACTATGATGGAGAAGAAGTTGTTCAATTGTATGTTCGCGATTTAGTTGGAAGTGTAGTTCGTCCTGTGAAAGAGCTAAAAGGTTTCCAAAAGGTTATGCTTAAAAAAGGAGAAACCAAGCAGCTTACTTTCACGCTCACTCCGGAAGATTTGAAATTCTTCAATAACGAAATTCAATACATCAACGAGGCCGGTGATTATGAACTGTTCATTGGGAGTTCTTCCGATGCAAGTTTAAAAGCAAACTTTAAACTAACGCTATGATAAGAAGGTATTACCTACAATCGTCTTAATATATTCGTAGTATCCTGATTAAAAATCAGGATGCTACGAGTTTCAAAACGCCATGAAAAAAGTCATTATCCTTCTCTCTGTCAGTTTGCTTCTTTTTAGTACTTGTAAAACCGACGACCCTAACACTGTAACTCCTGCAATCCGTACACTGCAAATTACAAGTGTGCAACTAAACAATGCCTTTCTGACAAATAATTCGGAGCTTTACGGTGTCAGCTTCTCTAAAGCACCGATTGTAAAGATCGTTTTTAATGACTCAATAAATCTGAGCAAGTTTACATCCTCTGCAGTTACATTTAGCGGCGAAATTGGTACAAACTTTAGCGCTACTCAAGGAGACAATAACAAAACATTACTTCTTACCATTTCTGTTTTGCCCAAAGCACTAACCGAGTATAGCATTACTATTAGTTCAGGGAATAATCTGGGAGGAAAAATTTCAACCGCTTTTTCGTCTAAATTCGTTACCGAACTGGATTCTACTCCTAAATTCCCTGTTATTTCCGATGACAGCTTACTCACTTTAGTTCAGAAAAAGACATTTGATTATTTCTGGAGTTACGCACACCCTACTTCCGGTCTTGCCCGCGAACGATTTAACTCGGGAGAAACGGTGACAACCGGTGGTTCCGGTTTTGGCATTATGACTATTCCCGTAGCTATCCAACGTGGATTTATTACCCGGGCTCAGGGTCTGGAACGTATGAATCAGATTGTAAACTTCCTCAGTTTGTCCACCACCGATAAGTTTCACGGAGCTTTCCCACACTGGATCAATGGATCAACAGGCAAGGTAATTCCTTTCAGTACTAAAGACGACGGTGCCGATCTGGTAGAAACTGCTTTTCTGATGCAAGGCCTGTTGACGGTTCAATCCTATTTCAAAGATGGAAATACAGATGAGAAAGCACTCTGTACCAAAATTGAAACACTCTGGGAAAATGTAGAATGGACCTGGTTTCAGCAGAATGGGCAGCAAAAGCTTTATTGGCATTGGTCGCCAAATTATGCATGGGATATGAACATGCCTATATCCGGTTGGAATGAAGGTTTGATTGTGTATGTGCTGGCAGCCTCATCACCCACCTACCCTATTACAAAAGCAGTGTACGATACAGGATTTGCCCGCAGCGGAGCCATGAAGAATGGTAAAACATTTTACGGAATAACTTTGCCACTTGGCGAAGACAATGGAGGGCCGTTGTTCTTTGCACATTATTCATTCCTGGGTCTAAATCCGACTCATTTATCAGATGCCTATGCCAATTATTGGACGCAAAACACAGCTCATGCAAAAATTAATTACAATTACTGCGTAGCCAACCCGAAAGGGTATTATGGCTACAGTGCCAATTGCTGGGGACTTACAGCCAGCGACATTCAAAATGGTTATACAGCTTCGTCGCCCAACAACGACGTAGGGGTCATTGCTCCTACCGCCGCTTTAGCTTCATTTCCTTACACGCCTACCGAGAGTATGCGCGCTCTGCATTTCTTCTATTATACATTGGGTGATAAAATGTGGGGTAACTATGGTTTTAAAGATGCGTTTAACCTGAATACGCGTTGGTTTGCCTATTCCTATTTAGCCATCGACCAGGGACCCATCGTGGTGATGATTGAGAATTACCGCACCGGGCTGCTTTGGAATTTATTTATGCAGAATACAAATGTGCAGGCAGGATTGGCCAAACTTGGATTTAGCTATTGATATTAAAGAAAAAACTTTAATACAAACCGGGGGTTAATTTCGATTAGTTATTGCCATTACCACCTAAAAAACCGTGAGGGCCTTCATCAGTCAGTAAACTTCGGATTAAATAATAAGAACCCAATATTTAGTCCGAAATTCAATCGAGATACGGCCGTACTGGAGTAATTCAAAAACATGCCTGCCGAAGCTATTTTAAAATTGTACACCAATGAGGTTTCGGTCATAAAATGAGACGATTGAAATGGACTGGAATAATATGCCGTATTGTCTGTAGCCCGATTGAAGGTCCGGTAAGGTACAAACAAATACATCTCAGCCCGCACATGCAAATCTTTGCTCAGATTATAGATTGGTTTCAATCCGATGGCCGCAAATTTATTGGCACAGAAGGCTTCATTAAAAGCAGTTCGGGTGTAAGGCGTCGGTTGAAAAGCAGGAGCCTGAATAACACTTATCGTATAATTTTGCAGAAGTTTCCGGGTTGAGTACATTAATTCAGCGTAAGTTCCTAAAGTAAACCGAGATGACAATTGAAAATATTGATCGGATTTCGCTCGCCATTGAATCCATAAATCAGATGACTCCGTTGCATTATTGTTAGTAGGCGCATTGGTAGATTTATAAGTTTCATCGCCACCAATCAATTGCAATGAAGCGGAACGGTTATATCCTTTGGTAGGATACATTACATTATTCAGGGTATAATTTTCAATTCGCCCGAAAACACTGCCCAACGAAAAATGACTTTCATCCTCATCTGTTGAAGAAGTTACCAACAGTTTATTCAAATAATAGTCATTGGTCAGATAACCATAACCAACTCCAAATTCCAAACGCCCTTTCATTGATATTGGAAAGCCGACACTCACTTTTCCATAAATTTCACTCTGAGTGAAATTAGCCGTTCTGTTATCATTATAAAATAATTGATCTCCTTCAAAATAATCAAATTTATGAAAAACTGCCCCCGCTTTTACATACCAACTTCGTTGCGAAGGGATCTCTATTCTGGTTCCGAATCCCAGTCCATTATACATTCTACCAAACTGGGCATCAATATTGGCCGACTGAGCATAGTTAGTCAGATTTTGATACGATAGGCCAAAATAGGCCTGATTAGAAGTCGAAGAAGAAACGTTACCGCCCAGCAAAACTTTTAGATGATCCTGTATTTTTACATTTAAATGTAGATCAAAATTGCCCGTTGCCGAGTTGAAGACTGCATGTGGGATGACTTCCAGAATTTTATCGTCGGAGATCAGTTTATAATAAGCCTCTTTAAATTCTTTGAGTGAAAAAACATCGTTCTGATAGTGAAACACCTGCTCTATATATTTTTTTTGAAGGCTATCCACTCCTTCTACGATAACTCGTTGAAATTTTAATTCGGGATAACGATCTCTGAAAGCCTTCCGCTTTTCAGCAACCTCCTCTGGCGAAATACGACGTGGAACCCGGGCTTTTATTTCTTCGATATGGGCCATAGTCGAATCATAACCCATTTTCACCAACTCATCTACCCGCGAAAAATCAAACAGTTTAAAATTTGTATTATGAAACCGAAATAATATCCCCTCTTTCTTGGTCATAGAGTAATCGGTTTTTGTCATAATCATGTTCTGAATTTGCATGAGTATGTCTCGTTCATCGGGTTTGCGAGGATTACGGGCCACCACACTACCAATCATAAAATCAGGCTTAAAGTCAGCCCGCATAACATCTACCGGAAAATTATTAAAAATTCCTCCATCAAATAATAACTTACCATCAATTACAACCGGCTTAAACATAAACGGGTAACTCATAGAAGCCCGGATAGCATCACCCACCACACCATACCTGAAAATCACCGCCTCTTTATTGTAAATATCGGAAGCCACACAGCGGAAAGGAATAAAAAGCTTATCGAAATCTCCTCCTGCGACAGCATTTGCCTGCGAAGAAAGTGGTACAAAAGCGTAATTCATTTGGCGGGGCGAAACTATACTTGTAGGTAGAAAGGCCGATTTGAGTTTGATAGAATCAAAGTTGTGAATCTTAAATGGAATTTCTACAAAGCTGGGTTTAGGATCAGCATTGCGATAATAATAGTTGTAATCAGGTTGAACTTCTCCGGTCAGCCAATGTTTGAAATCGCCCGATTTAATTGTTTGTATTATTTCATCGGGACTGTAACCCATGGAATACATTCCGCCAACAATGGCACCCATAGAGGTTCCCGCCACATAATCTATCGGAATTCCATTTTCTTCCAATGCTTTGATGATACCGATATGGGAAATACCCTTCGCTCCTCCTCCACTAAGCACAAGTCCTACTTTTTGAGCTCTGGAAATAAGAGTTCCACATAAAATGATGATTAAAATAAGAATAACTTTTTTCATTGACAATGCTGGGTGGTTAAACACTGTAAAATTACATAAAAACTATTGGCAATAATAAATCTCAATCAGAATTTTCCGGTAAATTTGTTGAAATTACAGTTAATATTCAAATACCTGATCAAATTAGTCCCCTAAATCAGTCAAAAAAATAATAGTTTGCTAATATTGAAACAATAATTAGCTTTAAACGTTTACAGTGAATATCAAGAAAAATATTTTGCATGAAAACTGGCTTTATTCTGATTGCACTAGCAATTCTTTTGTCTCTTAATAGTTATGTGATTGTACGCGGATGGCAGGCATTGCCACCCGCTTCTGTTTATCGTCCAATCTACCTTGTTACCTGCATTGCTTTATTTATCGCCCTGTTTGTTGGAACAATTTTCGGTAATACCATGTCTCCATTTATGGCAAAAGCGGTCAGTTTTGCCGGATTCAGCTATATCATCATTTTCATCTATTTATTCCTGTCGTTCTTAGCCGTTGACCTTGTGCGGATAGCCAATTATTTTATTCATTTTGCACCGGCAGGAATGGCTGCATTCCGGCTATGGGCAATGCTTGTCACTTTAGTCGTTACGGGAGTAGCTATGGGAGTTGGAAACTATAAGTTTAATCACCCGAAAATCGTTGAGCTCAATTTGAGTGCCAACAAACCCAGTCAACACAAAGAGCTCAAAATAGTAGCTGCAAGCGATATTCACCTGGGCAGTTCGATTGATAAAAAACGCCTGCAAAGCTATGTAAAACTAATAAATGATCAACATCCGGATATTGTGTTACTGGCTGGTGACGTGTCCGATCGATCGATGACCCCGGTTATAGCCCAACACATGGACGAGGAACTCCGCGAGATCAAAGCACCGCTGGGTGTCTATGCTATCAATGGGAATCACGAACACTATGCAGAATCGCCAAACGCTACTGCCGAGTATCTGAAAAGTGCCGGAATAAAAGTGTTGCGTGACGAGGTGGCATTGGTGGATAGCAGTTTTTATATAGTGGGACGGGATGATAAGAGCAATTTAAGGCGAAAGAACCTTAAAGACCTCATGAATGGACTAGACCCCACTAAACCCACTATTTTGCTGGACCATCAGCCTTATCATTTGGAAGAAGCGGAACAAAACAATATCGATCTACAAATTTCGGGTCATACACACAACGGGCAATTTTTCCCGGGAAACCTGCTTGTAAAATCAATGTACGAACTAGGTTACGGTTATCTGAAAAAAGGGAAAACCAACTACTATGTTTCGTCGGGACTGGGAATCTGGGGACCTCAATACCGCATTGGAACGCAGTCGGAACTGGTGGTGATAAAGCTAAAGCTTTGATTTGATGATGTGGTGATGTGATAATTTGATGATGTGGAGATATGGTGATGTGGAAATTGGGAGATGTCATGATGTGATAATAAGAAAATTTAATTAGCAATCACCACATTGTTTCAACACATCAGTGATCATCATATCAACACATTATCACATCAATGTTTCAACACATCAGTAATCATCACATCAACATATCAGTAATCAACACATCACCACATTATCACATCAATGTATCATCACATCAATTCCTTTTCTTTTTAAAAAAATCTTTCACCAACTGACTACATTCGTCCAGCAAAACGCCCGACACAACTTCCGTTTTGGGGTGAAGGGCGGCGGGTGCAAAACGTTGAAAGCCTCTTTTGTCGTCGGGAGCTCCGAATACAATCCTGCTTATTTGCGACCAACCCAATGCACCGGCACACATCACACAGGGCTCTACAGTAACATACAGCGTACAATCTACAAGGTATTTTCCACCTAAAAACTGTGCAGCAGCCGTAATGGCCTGCATTTCGGCATGAGCAGTAACATCGGTAAGCGTCTCGGTAAGATTATGGCCACGGGCAATGATACGCCCCTGGCAAACTATCACAGCCCCTATGGGCACTTCGTCGCGCTCACCAGCCCGTTGAGCTTCCAACAGAGCTTGCTTCATAAAAAAAGCATCCGTATCCGCACCGGCCTTCGGATTCAGGCTATCGGCATCTTCATCGGTCGGTTGGGAATAATAATTTATCATATTCGAAGGGGATTTTTTCTTATCTTATTTGTAAAACATCGGAGAACCAAAACGGAAAAGTAAGAGGCAAATTTCGAAAAAACCTTCCGGATCGGCCGAAAATCAGCCTAGAGCCGTAGGGAAGCTTTCAGCAACGGCCGGCGGGTTGCCTACAACTCTCGACAAGGTTTCAGCGCTTGCTGAAAGTTAGCCTACAAACTACGACAAGCTTTCAGCCATGGCTGAAGGTTAGCCTAAAGTTTCAGGGAAGGTTTCAGCGCTTGCTGAAACCTTCCTGACGAGTTTTAGTTCATTTTTAGGCTAAAAAAACGGTATCCAGAGTCCTGAAGAGCATTTTTTGGCAGCAATTTAAATATCTTCCTCTACCACCAGATTGTCAATAATAAAGTTCTGACGTTCGGAAGTGTTTTTTCCCATATAAAAAGATAACAGATCCTGCACGGCATCTTCTTTTTTCAGACTTACCTGATCCAGACGCATATCTCTTCCGATAAAGTGCTTAAACTCGTCGGGTGATATTTCTCCCAGCCCTTTAAATCGGGTAATTTCAGGATTTGTACCCAAGCGAGCCAAAGCAGCCAGGCGCTCTTCGTCGGAATAACAATACACAGTTTCCTTTTTATTTCTAACGCGGAAAAGTGGCGTTTGCAAAATATATACATGCCCTTTTTTAATCAGATCGGGGAAAAACTGGAGGAAAAACGTGATGAGCAACAAGCGGATGTGCATACCGTCCACATCGGCATCGGTAGATACAATCACTTTGTTGTAGCGCAAGCCCTCAATGCCATCTTCGATGTTCAGGGCTGCCTGCAGCAAATTAAATTCCTCGTTTTCGTATACAATTTTTTTGGTAAGCCCATAACTGTTCAGCGGCTTTCCACGCAAACTAAACACGGCTTGTGTATTCACGTCGCGGCTTTTGGTTATCGATCCACTTGCCGAATCTCCCTCGGTAATAAAAATACAGGAGTTATCAGTATCGCCTTTCGAATCGTTGTAATGAGTGCGGCAATCGCGAAGTTTTTTGTTGTGCAGGTTTACCTTTTTGGCGCGCTCCCGAGCCAGTTTGGTTACTCCGGCAATAGCTTTACGTTCTTTTTCAGAATCCTGAATTTTCTGAAGCAAAATAGCTGCCGTTTCGGTACTGCGGTGTAAGTAATTATCCAGTTCCTTTTTCAGAAAGTCAGAAATGAACTTGCTTACCGAAATACCACCCGATGGTGACATATCGCGCGAACCCAGTTTAGTTTTGGTTTGCGATTCGAACACCGGCTCTTCTACACTGATTGCCACCGCCGCAATGATACCATTACGGATGTCGGCAACCTCCATATTTTTAGCGTAAAACTCTTTGATGGTACGTGCCACGGCTTCGCGAAAAGCACTTTGATGAGTACCTCCCTGCGTGGTATGCTGCCCATTGACGAATGAATAGTATTCTTCGCCATACTGGTCGCTGTGGGTAAAAGCTATTTCTATATCTTCTCCTTTCAGATGAACAATCGGATACAACGGATCGGACGTCATGTTTTCATTCAGCAGGTCAGTCAGCCCATTTCGCGAAAGAATCTTCTTTCCATTGAAATTAATAGTCAAACCCGTATTCAGATACGCATAATTGCGCAACATGGTTTCGATAAAGTCTTCTTTGTAAACAAAATCGTTGAAAAGCGTATTATCAGGAACAAAATATACATAGGTTCCACGATCGGAGCTTGTTTCGTCAAAAACATCACTGTCCTGCACCATCTTCCCTTTTTCAAACTCAGCCCGACGGCTTTGCCCCTCGCGAAAACTCTGTACAATAAATTTCGCCGAAAGTGCATTTACTGCTTTGGTACCCACACCATTCAATCCAACAGACTTTTTAAATGCTTTAGAATCGTATTTTCCACCAGTGTTCATAATAGACACCGCCTCAACCATTTTGCCAAGCGGAATTCCACGACCATAATCGCGCACTTCCACGTGCCCGTCTTTCACACGCACGTCTACACTTTTACCTGCACCCATGCGATATTCATCAATACAGTTATCAAGTACCTCTTTCAGCAACACGTAGATACCGTCGTCGGCATGCATACCGTCGCCCAGTTTACCAATGTACATACCGGGACGGCGACGAACGTGTTCGAGACCCTCGAGGGTGATAATATTGCTATCGCCATAATCAACCAAATGCGGTTCAATATTTAATTCTTCCATGTTAGAATAAATAACCCCCAACCTGCAAGCAGAGTTGAAGTTAGTTTAGTTATGATTATTATATGTTTTCGTTTAAGAGATTATATCAACTACTTATAATCCACCCTTCTCAAAAGGACAAAAATTTTATCTTGAAATCCATTTCTCAGGATTTTGTAGATTTTTATCCTTCCAAACCTGAAAATAGAGTTCCGTTTTATTACCGTTGTCATCATCGGTATAAATTTTACCAATGGCTTGTTTAGCATTTACATGGTCGCCTATGTTTACAAAAATCTGAGTCAGGTTAGCATATACTGTACGGTAATTTCCGTGTTGGATAATCACTCCATAATTACTTCCCGGAATGGAGAAACGTTGTGTTACCACCCCTTCGAATACTGCACGTGCCGTACCTCCGGCAGGAGTTTTAATATAAATACCCTTATTATTTGTGGTTATATATTTCAAAATAGGGTGCTGCTGAATACCAAAATGGCCACTAATAAATCCACTGGCAGTAGGCCATGGTAACCGACCCTGATTTCGTTCGAAGCTACCCGAAATCAAACTTTCTTCGCGGGTCAGAGTTGATACAGACTGCGATGAAGTCGACTCCGAAGCAGCACTTGGTGCAGCTATAGGTTCGAGTTTTGGAGTTGCTTTTGTTTTAGTTCCCTTTGCTCTATTCTCGGCGGCAATACGCTTGTTTCGTGCCTCAATGCGTCTGTTCTCTTCTGCAATCCGTTTGTTTTCCTGAGCAATTCGTCTCGCTTCGCCCTGTCGTTTAGCCTCAGTGGCACGTTTAGCTTCGGCCACGCGCTTAGCAGCGACTGCTGCACGCTTAGCTTCTGCTCTTCGAATTTGATCTGCAATCATCCGTTCAATCCGGTTATTCAGATCGTTCGCCTTTTTCTGTTGTACTCGCTGAGCTTCCCGCAGATTCTTTTCTTTCTTTTGCAAGTCTGTCAGCAGTACTTTCTCATTCTGTTGGTCTTTGGTGAGTTTCTGAGCTTCTGTTTCCTTCTGCTTTACAACTTCAACTTTGGTTCCTTTATGTATGTTTATGCTATCATTTTTACGCACTATCTGAGCCCTAACTTGTTCTATTTCGACAACTTGCTCCTTACGGTAAGTACTGTATTCCTGTAAATAACGTAGCCGACGATAGGATTGATCAAATGTCTTGGCCGATAACACGAACATTATTTTTGCATATATACTCCGATTGATATGTGCTTCCTGAATTAAGTTGGCATAATCGGTTTTCAAGGTTTTCAACTTATCTTCCAGCTTCGTTTTCTCTTGGTTCAGTCTCTCAATCTCAACATCCATCAACGATATTTCGGTGCTGATATTTTTAATCAACGTTTTCCGTTCATTAATATTCTTAGAGATTATCGTCAGCTTAGTCAACGAACTCTTTTTCGATTTGTTCGTCTCATTCAGCATCTTGCTGGTATTCTCGAGATTTTGGAGGGTCTGTTTTCGTTGTCTTTCCAACTCCTTAACCGTTTGAGCCGGAAGAGTAAAACAAACTGTCATCAGAAATAATGTAATGACAAATAATCTATTCGTTAAAGTAAAATGCATCAAACTCTTTTTTATGATAGTTCTGGATTTCGGACTTACTTCTTAAGCAATTGATCAATATCTCCTTTGGTAAACCGGCCGGGATTTGTACCTGTAAATTTCAAGTCAGTATTAAATTCGGCTTTTAAAATTGAAAATTCACAAGAAGCTTTTTTATTTGCTCCGGTTGCCTGCAACAATATCGTTTGTGGAAAATTCACTCCATTAAGCACGGCGAAATTTGAATACTGGGTTTCCAACTGATAGTTACTATCCTTGGCCGACAGGATCACCTTCAATATCATATTAAGAGCTGATATTTCGGTGCTTTGCAATATGTTGTTGTTTTGAAATTCTATTTTAGTCCCTGTTGGCAATGTTGTAAGCTTACAATCATCGAGCTGTATTTCTTTTTTACCAATACAAAAGAGCTGGGCAGTAAGCAAAGACTGCAAACTATAAAAGTTTACATTTACACCAAAACGTTTATTGAAAAAGTCATAATCCACAACATAATAACGGTGGTTCATTTTATCAAACACCCGCATACTGTCGGTAGTTAACTCGGCTTTGAACATCTCGATGCCCAGAAATGGTTGAATAGAAATAAATATAGCCGAATCTTTTCTTATTTTGCAAGTACCGGAAACATTTATTTTACGGTCATTCATATCAAATGCCATAGACATTTTATTGATGTTCGCTGTTTTAAACTGAGGTTGTGACTGCTGAACCCGCTCTACCACCTGAGCTATCGGTGATACAGAAGTAGTGACGGTTGGAGTCTGAACAGGTTTTGTTACCGTGCGAGTGGTTTTACAAGCCGACAGAATCAGCACTGCAAACAGAGAGAATATTGCTATTTTACGTTTCATACAATTCAATTATCCTATTTATATTTAGTCTACGGTCAGATTATCTCTTCCAACCTTTATTGGTTATTTTCAGTTTCAACGCCTCCGTTTTGTTGCCGGCATCGTATGATTTTTGCCATGTTTCCATCGCTTTAGATTCGTTTTCAGGTCCTGACATCCACAGGATATCACCATAATGTTCTAAAATAATCCCCGGTTCTTCCTCTTTCGTCAGATTCTCTACGGCACGCTCGATATAAAATTTTGCCAATGAATAATTAGCTTCCTGATACAAAATCCAGGCATAAGTATCCAAATAGGTACTGTTCTTAGGCTCCAGTTCCACCGTTTTGGCACTCATCCGCTCCGCCTTTTTTAGCTGCGTTTTTTCCAGTGATAAATAATAAGCGTAATTATTCATCACCATATTATTTTTAGGATTAACAGCCAATGATCTTTCGTAATTTACAAAAGCTGAATCCTTTTGCTCCAATTTATAATAGATGTCGGCCATCTGTGCATAAAAATCGCTTTTCAGAGCAGCCTGTTCAGGAGCTATCAACGGTAAACCTTTTTGATACGAGACCAATGCATTTTTGTAATCAGCCAACTGGAATTGAGCAATTCCCTTGTAGAAATACCAAACCGGTAGTTTAGGCAAATTCTCAATAGCCCTATTCGTTAATGTCAGTATCTGATTGAAATCCTTAGTCAAGCTATACATTTGAATCAACCGAATCCAGGTCTGATCATTTTTCGGGTTAATATTAATCATTGTTTCCAGCTCCGAAATAGCCTCTGCGTTTCGTTTCTGATATTGAAGAAATACTGCATAATATCCATGAACCTTTTCTTCGAGTGGATAGCGCTCAACCAAGAGCTTAAATAAACTTTCAGTCTCACCAAGTTTGGTCGAGTCTTGTACCAGTTTCTCAACATATTGCCCAAGAACAGTAACCTTTGTATCAACGTCCAACTGCTCACACTTCAACGCGCTCACAATAGACTCCATCGCTTTATCCGGTTTATTAACCGATTTGTAGTATTCCGACAAAGAGACATACACATAAGCATTTTGTGGATCATCCTTCAGCACATTCTGATAAATCTCAAATGCTTTTGCAGGCATTTTTTGCTGCATAAAAATATCACCCCGAAGCACTTTGTATCTCGATTCGGTAGGATATTTATTTATTAGTTTATCAATTTCAGCTACTCCTTTTTGTGCTTTATTAGACAAAATATAAAGCTGAAACTTTTCGAAGGAAACAGTTTCTGTTATAGTATTCAAGCTTTCCAGCTTATCGTATGCCGCAATTGCTTTCTCGTACTCCTTGGTTTCTTTATAAAACGTTCCCAACATAGAGTAAACGTCATCTTTCTCCGGATATTTTTTTTGTAGATTAACGGTTAGCTCAATGGCGCGTTTCCAGTTTTTCAAATCGGAATACATGGATATTAACTGTACGTTATACCACCAGTTAGCAGGATCTATCTTCACAGCTTTCTCCAAACAGTCTAATGCTTTGTCGTTCATTCCGGCAGCAGCATACAACAGCCCTGTTTCGGATTGCGCTCCGGCATCCAACGAATCAATAGCCAAGCACATACGAAAAGTTTCGATAGCCTGATCATACTGCTGATTATCTTTCTGCTTTAGTCCTTCGTAAAAATAGTAATCAAACTGACGTTGAGTTGACTCAGAAATTCGCGGAATAGTTGGACTTTTCACAACAATCTTTTTTGCTGCTGTACAAGATGATAAAACAAATACTAGGATTATAAACAGATAATATTTTTTGCGCATACGCTCTTTGAATTCATAAATAAGAAAGTCTGATTAAACAATTATCATTCTGATTAATAATTGTTGTCTGCTTGAGAAATTAGTGTTTGCCTGTATGGCCAAATCCACCGGCTCCACGATCTGTTTCATTCAGTTCTGTAACTTCAATCCACTCTGCCTGAGCATGCTCGGCAATCACCATCTGACAAATTCGCTCTCCATCGTTAATAACAAATTCTTCTGACGAGAGATTCACCAAAATAATACAGATTTCGCCCCGGTAATCGGCATCTATCGTTCCCGGAGAGTTAAGCACCGTGATGCCTTTTTTTATTGCCAAACCGCTTCTTGGGCGAATCTGAGCTTCGTACCCGGCAGGCAGTTCAATGAACAGTCCCGTTGGTATCAATTTTCGTTCCAAGGATTTTAAAACTATCGGTTCATCGATATTGGCACGTATATCCATTCCCGCCGACAAGGATGTGGCATATTCGGGCAATGCATGTTTAGAATGGTTTATTATATTGATTTTCATATATTTATATTACTCTTTCTGTAAAGAAACAAGTGCTTGAATAAATTTAGTTTACAAATACTCTAAATAGTTACAAGTAAATAGTTACGAGTTACAAGATTGGTTATATGAGTCTTACTCTCAGAAAACAGATCATTAAATATCATTGCTCACTAAACTGTTAATTGGGCAAGCTCTTTGCTACAAAAATACTAATTTAATCGATAATCCTGATTATGAATGGCTGAAAAATATGTTTTTTTCAAAGTTTACTTTTATAAACTCAATCATAGAATCCCAATTTTGCAGGAATCGAGACTTCCATGACTATTTAATTCTAAGGCTTTCGTCTATATCAAAACAAAATCACATTGATCTGAGATTGAAAATGCAATGGCATACAGCTTTTATTTTCAATAAATTACTAAGCAGTTACGAGTAAAATAGTTACAAGTTACAAGACTGGTTATCTGAATATGACCTACAATAAAAAACATTAAAATAGATTGCTGTATTCAAATTCTCAATATATTTGTATCGATTTCAATTAAATACATTTTGAAGCGAGCATGTTCGCCAATAATTAATCCATTAAACAATTCGCATGCAAGTTGTTGAAAACAAAAAAAGATTTGTAATGAAAAAGATTTGTATTTTATTTATGGCTATTGCATTTCTTACAGCCACAGCAGTAAATGCTCAGACAAGTACTGCTGAAAAAACAAAGAAAGAGCTAAAAAAGGATGCTTCGAAAATTGAAAAGAAAAAAGATGAAGCTGCTACCAAGGTAGTAAAAGGATCGGATGGCAAAATCAAAAAAAGCGAAGCTAAGAAAGACGAAGCCGCTACAAAAGTGAAAGCTACCGGAGAAAAGCTGAAAAAAGATGGAACGCCCGATAAGCGCTTCAAAGAAAACAAAGTTGCTCCCGCAGTTAAACATTTGAAAAAAGACGGTACGCCAGACAAGCGCTATAAAGAAAATAAGGATGCCAAATAATACGGCAAAATAAAAATGAAGGTGGCGATTAGGATAATTTCTAATGGCCACTTTTTTTTGTGGGGCATATTGCCGCTGTCCATTTGCATTCTTCTAAAGAACATACATTTTAAAACTTTATTCCGTCCGTTTTGTTCCAATACCAAACTAAAAGCTAAACTTTATGTCTGTAATAAATCAACCAATTACTATTAAATCCATAACAATACCAAACAGAATCGGGATGTCACCCATGTGCCAGTATTCGGCAAGCAATGGCTTGGCCAACGACTGGCATTTTGTACACTATGCTACCAGAGCCGTTGGAGGGGCAGGTCTTATTATTTTAGAAGCCGCTGCCGTAACCCCCGAAGGGCGAATAACACCTTATGACCTGGGACTGTGGAACGACGAACAAATAACAGAACTCCAAAAAATAATCGGATTTATTCACCAACAGGGAGCCGTAGCCGGAATTCAACTTGCACATGCCGGAAGAAAAGCATCGCACGATTCGCCCGCAAACGGAGGCAAACAACTATCGGCAGAAGAGGGCGGATGGCAAACGCTTGCCCCTTCGGCCATTTCATTTTATCCTGAGGAAACAGCTCCTCATGAACTTGACAAGGATGAAATTAAAACTATAATCGAACAGTTTAAAGCCGCCACCGTTCGGGCAAAACAAGCCGGATTCAAAATCGTAGAAATCCATGCCGCACACGGGTATCTGATTCATCAGTTCCTATCGCCCCTAAGCAACAAACGCACCGATGAATATGGCGGAAGTTTTGAAAACCGGATTCGGTTGATGCTGGAAGTTACTGCTGCCGTTCAAAGCGTTTGGCCAACGGATTACCCACTGTTTGTAAGGCTGTCGGCCACCGACTGGACCGACAGTGGATGGAGTTTGGAAGAAACTGTTGAACTGAGTCGTATATTACACCAAAAAGGTGTTGACTTGATAGACTGTTCGTCGGGAGGAAATGTGGCCGCAGCAAAAATACCTATTGGTCCGGGTTATCAGGTTCATTTTTCGGAAGCAATAAAAAAGACCGGCATACCTACCGCTGCCGTTGGGCTCATAACCTCCAGCGAACAAATAAAAGATATTTTAGAAAGCGGAAAAGCCGATTTGGTTTTGCTTGCCAGAGAACTGCTGAGAAATCCCTATTTTGCTTTAACTGCGACCTTGAAAACGGAAGAAGAAATTAACTGGCCAACTCAGTATTTGAGAGCAAAATAAGGGGCTGTATCAAAAGCACGCAAATGACGCAAGCAGCACAAATTTTCGCAAATAAGATTTGTAAAGTAGAATCACTGTTATTTAGTTAGGCACACAGAATACACAGATTTTACAGAACAAGTAAAGTTGATTTGATTATTATATTTTTGACAATATGCACTTTAAATGGAATTTCCATTCTGCATTTTTTCGTCTAATCCGTGTATTCTGTGTGCGAATACTTATCTATTTGAGACAGTCATTTTAAAGTTCTTATTTCTTTATACAATCTGTCAAATAGTTCGGATCTTGTTCCGGTGTTCGCATTCCGGCAACTTCCAGGGCTTTTAGCACAAACACATTCCACGAGAACACGCGTGTGCTGGGCCACCAACAATTGGGGACCTTGAGATCGTAAGGCAGAAATTCGTGGCTGAACGGTTCATCGGGGTTCAGGGTTATTTCAGTGGTAAGCCTGTCTTTAATTCGTTTCTCGGCAGGTTTCCATCCGTGCTTCATACCGGCTACATAACCGCAAATTTCTTCACGCATCCAGCTTCCGGCATTGTAATAAATGCCGTTATCCCAAAACAGGTTGGGCGAAAAAGGTTTATTTTTCATGGTAAAATAGGTATCTTTTACATGACAGATCAATGGAGAATAGCCATCGTGTACAGGCATTTTATCCAGCGTATTATTCACCATTTCCGAAGTCAGAATGGGCTCGTTGAATAACCACAAGGATACAAATTCCGGCAAGAGCGCATTGAAAGTGATAACGTAAGGATAGGCTTTATTATCGATTAAATATCCTCGTTTCTTATCATAAAAAGCACGGTATCCGGCATTGGCTTTTGCTATATATTCATTCGTTACGGGCAATCCCAGTTCCTGAGCCACCCGCAGCGTAACGGCCAGCATCCCCTGATTAACGGCCAGGTTGGAGGTGCGGTTTGGATATTCCACACAATCATTTTGTCCTAACACAAAGCGCGCGCTGCATATTCCGGTCCTTCCGGGGTCAATTTCACTGAGTATATAATTGAATGCTTTGGTAATTTTATCCATCGGCGGAGGCGTTCCATATTGACGCTTATTTACCAATGCAAACCAAAGGAATTCGAGCGTTGCATCATTTCCTTTCAACTCTTTGCTACCCATGGAAGGAGTAATAATGGTGCCAATGGTACCGGCACTATTTTGGGTAGCAGCCCATTCATTAAAGATGTTCTCGCTGTTTTCTTTATTGTAAGTTCCCATCATGCTCCAAAAAGAATCGCGGTTGTACATGTCGGGTGCATAATTGATACTGGGAACACTCAGAGGCTTGAAATTATCGGCACTGGTGATCCACATCAGCATTTGATGACAGGAGTACAAACATTTTTCTTCGGTAGCTCCTTTAAACCGCAACCCATCGGCCAGATAAACCTGCGAAGCCAATCGTACATCGTGGAGCGTGGGTTTAGCAGGAGCAACAAAGATAAATGTCCGCTTTATGTTTATTTCGCCGGAACGTAATTGATGAAAAGCCCGTTCATCGGCTACAGATTGAATCACTTCCAGGTCTTTTACTTCCAATTGGTATGATTCTCCTACTTTCAGGTTCGAAGCGGCAATAAGTAAGTTAGTTGTTCCACCTTCGGTATTAGCCAGAAAAACAGTTTCTTCCTGTTCAGTCCAGTTGGCATTGGACGAAGGTATATTGGTTTGATAATGGAAACCCTGAACATCAATAGCCGTTGTACCTTCGTTTTTCCAGAGTCTTAGCGAAATCGGATTATTGGAACGATGTTTAAACCGAATTGTATAAAATCCATCGGGCAATTGGTATGGCAATCGGAATCCGGCCATATCAGCAGTTGCTTTGTTTCCTTTCAGGGTATAAATGCCCTTATCAAGGGAAACTGTTGCACCGTTGTATGATTTCCATGTCGAAGTTTCAGGAGTTTTATACGCTATCTTTTCGGTAGGATGATTAAAGTCCGACAGTTCGCCAAAGGTCAGTTTTACGAAGTTATTTCCCGCCTTGCGATCATTCGCAGAAGCGATTCGATACAGGTTGGCATCGCATATTTCCTGAATAGCACGAAACCCTACTCCACCTGTTGAAGGTCGACGACGGATATTCCGTGTCCACAAGTTCCGGTTTCCCGCGTCTGTCAACAACCCTACAGCCAGCGAATCGCCAATCAGATATCCCGCAGCCGGATAGGATTCGTGCGCTACACCGCCTTTGTTATCGGCATTGTCGAAGCTCCAAAAGCGGGAAGGTGAATCGGGTGAAGACACCGATGTATTCACCGAATAATATAGCAGGGAAAGGTTGGTCTGCAACAGCTCAATGCGTTTCTCCACTACCTGATTATTCACTACTTCATAAATCACTTTCAGGGCTACGTTCGTTTCCAGTTTTGGCAGTTGAACGACACCCGTAAGTGTGATGCTATTCCCGTTTTGAAGAGCTGTTGTGGCTTTCCAATTGCGCACATATTCGCGAATGGAATGATCTTCGTTTTCAACCATTAGATTCAGCTCCCCCCCCTTTTCCTGCATTGATACAGGAATAGTTCCGTAATACAAATCAACGTAAAATCCGGCTGAAGAATCTCCCTTGACCTTAAGGTTTAAGTGGTTTGTTGCCGAAAGAGCCGTGAGGCTGAAAAGAAAAAGAAGAATAAAATAATTGTATTTGATTTTCATGTGTTCGTCTGATTAATGCAAGTTGGTTTTATATATCAAAAATTCGTTGGGCTTTAAAGCCGTATTTCCCATTAATATTTTGGCACCTTTTGGCAGTTTAATATCCCTCTGTTTTCCAAAGTTCAATAAAACCGTTATTTCATCGCCTTTATACGCTCGGGTAAATCGGATTATATCACCCTGCCGTTCCAGTTTTTTATAGTTCCCGTATTGAAGGGTCTGCTCATTATCCCTCAGTGCAAGCAATGCTTTGTAGGTATTCAGGATAGAATTCTTTTGACCTGAAGATTCTTGCACATTTACCGTTGCGTAGTTCTCGTTTACTTTTATCCAGGGCTTACCTGTTGTAAATCCTGCATTGGGGGTTTTGTCCCATTGCATGGGGCTGCGCGATTTGTCGCGATTATGAGCATTACCCTCCGCAAGTGCTTCGGTGGGTGTTTTCCCGGCATCAATGGCCAGTTGGTAGAATGTCTTTCCCTGAATGTCGGCTATCTCATCGTAATTGCCGGCTGTGATATTTTGCATACCAATTTCTTCGCCGTAGTAGATAAACGGAACTCCTTTGGCTGTGAGCATTAATGCGGCCAAGGCTTCCGCCCGATCATTATTTTCATTTGCCAACCGATTCATCAACCTCGGATTATCATGGCTTCCAAAAAACAAGGTAGGATAATCGCTCATATTCCTTTCCATACTTTTCAGTTCGTTGAAAAGTCGCTTTACGGAAAAAGTCGGGATACTTCCAAAATTAAAGTTGAAGACTACATCGAGCAATTGAGGTGACTGGTATTGTTTAAGGACATCTATCTGATCACTTCCTATTTCACCCACTGTAAAACGATTTGGGTATTCATTTACCGTCGATTTAATTATAGCAATGGCTTTTTTGACTCCCGGTTGATTAATATTATAGACAGCTTGTATCTTCCCATCTTTTACTGGATTGTCGGTCATAATATCATCCGTATTAAGGAAATTAATGACATCAAAGCGAAATCCGTCGACACCCAGATCGAGCCAGAAACGTAACACTTTCTGAATTTCTTTTACTACTGTGGGATTTGACCAATTGAGATCAGCCATGCGCACAGCAAATTTATGTAAGTAATACTGATTGGCAAGCGAGTCGAGTTGCCAGGCTCCACCCCCGAAAAATGATTCCCAGTTGTTGGATTTATCTTTCCATATATAATAATCGCGATACGGATTATCTTTCGATTTTCGCGCTTCCTGAAACCATTTACTATCGGTGGAAGTATGGTTGAGCACCATATCCATAATGACTTTTATATTCCGTTTATGAGCTTCGTTCAGAAAATTGCGAAAGTTTTCCAGGGTACCGTAAGCCGGATCAATCTGATAATAATCGGCTACATCATAACCATTGTCTACTTTGGGAGACCGGAGAAAGGGAGTAAGCCATATGCCTTTTATGCCAAGCGACTGAAGGTAATCCAACCGGGTAGTCATGCCGGCAAAATCGTTGATACCGTCGCCGTTGCTATCCTGAAACGAGGGCATATAAATCTGATAGAAAACAGTTTCTTTCCACCACGGCAAGCCTGTTGCAGAACGGGCTCCCTGAGCCACGACAATTAGCAAACAGAAGATAAGCGTATATTTCAGAAAGTTACGTAACATAATACAGAGCTGGTTTGATTATATATAGATTTAAAAAGATATTAGTGAAAATATCGATTGTCTCGACAGCCTAATGTCGATTGTTTCGATAGCCTAATATCGATCGTCTCGATAGCCTAATGTCGATCGTCTCGACAGCATAATGTCGATTGTCTCGATAGCCTAAGTGAGCATCGATCGAAAGCCAAATGTTGATTAATGTCATATCCTAATACTAAATGTTCCGCATAGTAATGCCGAATGGCTTATATATCCTTGATTTCCTATTTTATGAAGAAATAAAAGGACTTGACTTAGTAATAAGATCAAGTCCCCTTTTAAAGAAAATCATTTTATAAGTTCACTCATGCATTATAAGTCATTACTGAACTCGCAATCAAATGTTAATATTGCGGATTTTGTGTAATAGCACCCCCAGTTCTATCCACTTCAGTTTGAGGAATAGGATAAACATTGTTTTTGTCTTGATAATTGGAGCCAATGCCGTTTAAAAATGTTTTGGCAATTCCCCACCTTTTCAGGTCATTGAAACGTTGACTTTCAAAGCCCAGTTCTGCTCTGCGTTCTGACACCAACCAGTCTTTGATAGTTGCTTTATCTATAGATGCTGGTCGGTCAGGCAATGTACCTGCAGTAGGTACAGTACCGGCCACAGTTACCGTGTTTCTGGCTCTTTGTCTCACTTTATTGATATAAGCAACGGCAGTCGCATTATCACCGCTTTCTAAGGCAGCTTCGGCTTTCCACAACAATACATCTGCCCAACGAATATAAATTTTATTGCTAGCAGCATCATCATTACCTAAATTTGTTCCATCTAATGTACCCAATAGTTTGTTTGCCTGCTTTTTGGATGCTTCCACAGTGTAAGATAACCGGGGATCATTTGCTTCAAAAGAATTGATAAAATTAGCAGTGGGAGCTACAAAGCCCCAGCCCATTAATGCACACAACCCGTTACCGGACGCCGGTGTGGTTAGTGATTCATGGTTTGCCTGGAATATATCTTCGTTCTCGGCAAATTTCTTAGTCTGGTTAAAGCAATCAAAATAATTGGCGTTCAAACTGTAATAATTGAGTGACTCTAATGTGTTAATTGTTGAGAGTACCGTTGCCCATTGCTGGTTGTATAAAGCTACTTTTGCCTGCATAGCCAAAACAGCCCCTTTAGAGACTCTCCATTTGTCGGTATTATCAGAGTACTTGCCGTCAGGAATAAGTGTTAAGGCTTCTACCAAATCTTTATTGATTTGTATTGTAACATTTGCTTTCGTTTCGCGGACAGCCAGTTTACTCGCATCCGAAAAACTTTTTATAGGTTCAAGTACCAATGGCACGTCACCGTAATTGTTGATAAGGTCGAAATAATAAAATGCGCGCAAGAAATAGACTTGTCCTAACATGTATTTTCTCAAAGCTTCGTCAAGAGCTATTTTTTTGCACAATTCCAAATCGGTTAAGTAGCTAATGGATAAATTGGCTCGTGCCGCACCGGCATAATCGTAGCTCCATTGTCCTTTAACACCTGCATTTACCGGTGTAATGCTAAAATCGGAGAACTTATCCATCCATGCCTGGTCGCCGTCAGATTTCCAGTTTTTCATCATATCGCCCGAAGCAATATCTTGCAAAACAAAGTCATTACGCGTTACCGTACCATCATCCCAGCCCCACTCGCCAATGATATTCAAGGTATTTGATAATAATTGGTATGTGTTTTTGACGGAATAAACTACCGAAGAATTGGTAGGGGGAGTTTGCTCGGTTATGATACCAATAGGAGACTCATGTAGCTGCGAATCGCACGAAGCAAAACCGAGAATGGCAGCTAAGGTCAATATATTATAGAATAATTTTATTCTTAAATTTGTCCTTTTCATATAGAATATTTTATTAGATTGATTAAAATTTAGTTGTAAAGCCAAATAAGAAAGCTCTTGCTTGCGGATATGTCCCCTGATCCATCAAATTGGTAGATTCAGGATCTAAACCAGTATACTTGGTTAGCGTAAACACATTTTGCATAGATACATATATCCGAATATTTGGCAAAACATTTTTGTATTTCTTGAGAAGTTCTTGTAGAGAACATCCTATTTCCACATTTTTCAATCGCAAATACGAAGCATTTTCAACGAATATGCTGGAGTTATTGCTGCTACCATTATCGGCAAAGGTAGAAATAGGTATCGTGTTGGATGTTCCTTCACCATGCCATGAATCGAGCGTGCTTGTAGTATGATTAAAGGGACGTGTATCATAGTCAAGAATCTTTTTCAAATCGTTCCATCTTTCAACTCCCTGTACTCCCTGCACAAACAGAGAAAGATCAAATGCTTTGTAACTGAACATAAAATTTAATCCGTATGTCATTCTTGGATTCGGGTTACCAATATACGTTCTGTCTTTATCATTGATAATTCCATCGCCATTCAGATCTTTAAATTTGATATATCCCGGCTTGATATCGCTGTGTGGAGCTCCTGTTAGGTAACCATCAATTTCAGCTTGCGTTTGATAAATACCTGCCATTTGGTATCCGTAATACGAATTAAGAGGATGACCGGCTTCTGTTTTTGTTACTTGTCCGTAAATACTGGGCAAAGTGGCTGGCAATTCGTTTACAACATTGCTTCCCATGGCCACGTTGGCATTGATAGAATACTTGAAGACATGATCAAAATTTTTGTAACCAGCAGAAATTTCCACTCCTTTATTTGTCATTTTTCCAGCGTTTACAATAGTTGGATTCAAGTCACCAACAAAAGTGGGCAGATTCAAAGGTAACAACAGATCAGATGTGACCTTTTGATAATAATCGAATGTGAACGACAATTTGCTATTGAAGAAGCTGGCATCTAATCCAACGTCGTTTTGTGTGGTGGTTTCCCATTTCAAGTCAGGGTTGCCTAAGCGTTTCAATGTCCCCTGAGAATCATAAATAGCCAAGGAAGGATATTTGCTTAACCCCGATTGATTTCCTAATTTACCTGAACTTATTCTCAATTTCAAATCGGAAACAGCCGCAATATCTTTCATGAAGCTTTCCTGAGAAATACGCCAGGCTGCTGATAATGATGGAAAATAAGCAGTTTGATTATTGGCGGCAAACTGGCTCGACATATCGCGTCGCAGATTGACGTTGGCATAATAACGGTTGTCGTAATTGTAGTTAACCCCGGCAAACAAAGAGAACAAGGTTGATTTTACTTCCGTACCTCCATTCCAAATGTGTAGGTTTTGATTACCAAAGTCGAGGTATTGGAAAGCAGGGTCTGAATTACTATAGTTCTCACGACTTCCATTTATACCGGAATTATTGTAGCCTACATATTCGCTACCCGCCAACACACTTATCGTATGCAGGTTAATTTGTTTATTATAAGTAGCTGTGTTTGTCCAGGTAATAGTACTTTCCTGTGTACGCGATTCTGCGAGCGTATTGGGTCTGTTTTCCCGGCCTTGTCCCGCATAAATAGCCGTACCTTGTCCATCGTCATCACCATAGTTTTTATTAAAAGCCTTGTTGTGAATAAAGTTGATATCGACTCCAAGGTTTGTTTTTAATTTCAAACTTTTATCACTAAAGAAAGCAAGTTCGCCAAAAACATTACCGAACGTACGGAAACTTCCCCGTTTATCATTTGTATTATAAGCCAACGCTATCGGGTTTTGACTAAGTTCATAAAGGTTGCTTGAGTTATTCCATTTGCCTCCGTTATTTTGCAGGTTAGTGCTATAAAAAGGCAAATCGGTATATGGATCGGAAGCTTTGTATGTAGGATCGGATGGATCTTTATATACCGAAATTACAGGAGGCCGAAGAAAAGCATGACGAATAATGCCCGGAGCGTCACCGCTTGATGAAAGAGCATCTTGCATGCTGTTTACAAGTTGCAGGTTAGTTCCTACTTTGAACCAATTCGTCAGATTAGCATTTACCGTGGAATGGAAATTGATCCGGTTGAATTCGTCATTATTGGACACTACGATACCGTTTTGATGAAAGTAGGATCCTGATAAATAATACTGAACCTTTTCTGTTCCCCCGCTTATCGAGAGTTGCATATTGTCTGTTTGTCCCGGTGTAAACAACTCTTTCAACCAATTAGTATTGGCAAGATCTGTTCTTGATTTTTGGGGAGTGTAAGGATTGCTTGCTGATTGGCCCGGATTGGCATTGTTCCAGCTTTCTTCCATTTTATCCATATATTGTGTACCATTCAGCATTGTAGGCAGATTGGTGACTTGTTGGATGCCATGATAGTAGCTTGCTTCGACACTAACTTTACCTGATTTACCACTTTTAGAGGTAATAACGATAACTCCTCCTGATGCACGAGCGCCATAAAGTGCAGCAGCTGCAGCATCCTTCAACACGGTCATAGATAATATATCGGATGGATTGATAAAGCTTATACTTTCTGACGGATTTCCATCAATGATATACAATGGCTTGGTATCACTATTGATAGAGCCCACCCCACGAACCACAATGTTGATCCCATCACCGGGAGCACCCGTGCTTTGTGTGACTTGCACGCCGGCTACCTGCCCCTGCAACATTTGTGCTACGTCGGGAACTTTACGTTGTGCCAGATCGGTCATGTTTACAGATGATACAGCTCCGGTGAGCGATGATTTCTTTTGAGCATTATAACCCACCACTACTACTTCATCGATGGCCTTGGTATCAGACTCAAGCTTTACATATAGTGTTGTCTGGCTTGGCCCTGACAGTTTAATTTCCTGCGATTTGTAGCCTACGTACGACACCTTTAGAGTCGCATTTTGTGGCACTGTAATTTCAAAGTCGCCATTTATACCTGTAACTGTTCCGGTTGTTTTACTACCTACTACAATTACGTTTACTCCGATAAGTTCTTCGTTGGTTACTGCATCTTTAACCGTTCCTTTCAGTTGAACGGTCTGAGCCTGCATTACCAAGCTGAAAAAGCTTAGAAACATTAGAAATAGTGTTTTTTTCATTTTAATTGAGATATAAAATTTATAAAAAGAAGATTGTTTAAGTGATAAATGATATTTAATGATTTTTTTGTCCAAAAGCAAAATGCATATCTTGTAACTCGTAACTATTTACTTGTATCTATTTATAAGATATAATTACTCCATTTGCAATCAGTGAATTTTTCTTTTTCTCTATTTTGACTCCGGCTGGCAGTTCTACCAATAAGCTGGCCTGATCTGCTGGAATAGTTATTTGTGCATTGGCTGAAATAGCTTTAGCCACATATTTTTTAGAAACAATATCGAAAACATCTACGCGCCCCGAGGGATGATATGTTACCGTTTTTGATACTGTGTATGGGTTATAATATAAATAAGTCGGATAAGTGGTATTGGCATAGAAATCTGTTTTGTTACAGTTTAGCCGCAGAATCATTTTCACGTCCGTTGTATCTACTATAGCACCCATGATGCCCACCGGCGACGTGCTGTACAAACTAAACATGCTTTCTTTCGGATTCTTAGGATTCCAGTTTGGACCATCGCCCAATGCCACCGGATGCACACCTTTCAATTCGGGCTTGTTATAGCAATCGGAATAACGCAGACCTTCGTAAGCCACTATAGAATGTGTATAGTTTTTCATTTCGGGAAGCCACTGATTTCCTTCCGGAATTTCATTAGGGAAAAACAAGCGGGCAGCATTTACATTGTTGAGCATCCATTTACCAACAGCACGCGCAAACTGAGGTTGGTATTTTACCATCGGAACGAGTGGCCAGGCCATTTTCATGCTGTTCATCAAAAAAGCGTATCCACCACCATCAATAATACTGCCCTGCAATCCACTGACATCATAATTGCCCCATTTGCCTACAATTACGCCCCAGCCATTACGCCCTTTCGGACTTTTGCATCCATCGAACACCCAATTTATCATTTTTTCGACATTGTAATTGGTTCCCTGTTCTGCATTCAATCGAGCCGCGGTATAAATTCCCATGGGTAACAGAATTTCATAAAAGCGACTTTCTTTCTGATTGTTCAAAGCTGCAATAGCCGACTTGGCATGTGCCAGGTAGCGAACATTTTTATATTTTTTATAGGCAGCATAGAGCACATAACCATGTCCACCGGCAGCATCCTGCTGAAATGGGATCTGACTAACCATGCCTTTCATCCGTCCATAATCGAAATATGAATAATCATAGTTTCCGTTTAGCACCGAGTCGGCTTTACAAAACTGTTCGGCAATGCTACGTTGGATATTATCGGCATTATCTACGTTGGGGAATACATCGCTTACCGCATAAAACAATACGTTCGGCAACACATCATACCACCAGTCGCGACCGTAACCACCACCTTGTTGGGCTATTTCGGGACAGGTATTATTCATCATGATGTTCCATCCGGTTCCGGAATTGAAATAATTCTGAATCATCTTCACATAGTTGTATCCGTTCTGATGTGTTTTGTCTATTCCCATTAAACCGGCTCCCAAAATAGCCGAAAGAGAATTCAGACTTTCGTGAAACTCACCGCTATTGTGTGTTGGTCCCTGACGGACATCATTGATAGCTGTGTAAAGCCCGAAAGTGATTTGTGGGAGGTTGCGCTGACTGTTGTCAAGCCAAATCATGGAGCCTGCCGGAACATCCGGATTAAAATCGAATACATAAGCATCGTAATCTTTTGCCTTTTGCTTCCAATCGATAATTTTATACGGACCGGGCATATTAGGCATCAATTCTATCCGCGGAATACTGGTTTGTACAACCGAAGTTCCGTAGTTATCATTGGCTTTACAAGAGAAAAACAGACTTGTAAAGAGAATGAAGAAAAGAGTTGATTTAGTCGTTTTCATTGATTCAAGGCGTTTTTAAATAGTTACAAGTAAATAGTTACGAGTTACAAGATTGTTTATCTGAATTTTGCTTTCAGAAAATAGTCCGTAGGACTTACATATCCATAGAATAAACGGCTATGTATGTTTATTGTCCGTAGGACATTCACATCGTTCTATGTTTATCCCCTACGGGGAATTGGTTATATCTGGTTTCATTTTCTATTGATATATATTCCCTACGGGAAATGACTCATTATAAATAGAATTTATATGTCCGTAACTCCTGATCCATATTAATAGTTAATTCTTTAATTCTTCCGCAGCCGGTATCAGAACAGTTTTCACTTCTGCTACATCTGCTTTTCCGCTGTATTTAGTATCAATTTCTTTGATAATGTGTCTTGCTAAAGGCAATGAAATTAGTTGCAGGGCAGCTACAATGATTAATGCATATTTCAGCGCGAAAATTTCTGAAATGAAATAGGCCAGTGAAATAAACAAGATCATTCCGGAGGCGCGCCCGAAGAATAAACCAACTTCGTGACTCAGGATATAAGCATATTCATTTCGTTTTTCAATTCCGGAAACGGCATCTATCGTCTTCATCATGGTAGGAAAATAAGCCAAATCGTGAAGTGGTTGGAAAAGTACTTTGCAAAGTACAAAAATGATAACGCCTAATGCAGAGAACATAATTCCATTCACTAAAGTTCCGATAAAAAACACCACCAACCCGAATCCGAAAATATACATCCGGTGTTTCGGCTTTGCAAGACGTCCCAGAACGTAAACAATAATGGCCGTGGCACCACCACCAATTCCCTGAATAAGTCCCAACGAACCTTCATTACCAACCAGGCGCATAACCAGAATGGCCGGTGCAGTAACCAAAAAACCCTGAACCATTCCTTTCAGACCAGCCAAAGCAAGGAACTTTTGCCATAAAACATGATATTTAAAATAGACAAACTTTTTTTGAACCGGATTGACAAAATCACCTTTTGCCAATACAATACAAGCACCAATGGCAATAAAGAATACCACCACGGTAATCATTTTGTAACCTGCATTTACATCGAAGGTATGACCAAACAACGTTTTACCATCAATACTTGCCAAAAACACACCGACGATAAGCGGAACAACAATGCTCCAAAGCGAAAAGAAAAATGATTCCAATCCGAAGAAATAATTCCGGTTTTGATCATTGGTAGAATTGAGCGTAAGCAAATAACGGTTTGTCCAGAAAAACCCGGTAGATGCTCCAAGTGCAAAACCGGCAATACCCAGCTGCACTATTCCCAGCGATTGTACAAACATCATTACCATTAATGAAATGGCAGTAAGAATAATACCAAAACTATATAGCCTATTTACCTTGAATATTTTGAGCAAGGCTCCATTCAGCACCGACGTGCTCACTACCCCAATGTACATGCACAACTGATAAATGGCTACATACGATGAATTCCCGGTATTCCGCATGATATAGGCACCGACAAAGATTTCAATAATCGGCAATATCAGTGCATACAGCATATTGGTTACCAATATTGTACGGACGTTCTTAGGCTGGGTTTTGAAGAATGCAAATTCTCCGGTCAATTTATTGGTCATCAGATTTTCTTTAATGAGTTTAAAATTTCGGTAATGGAAAATTCTGCACTACAAATCACTTCATCGCTGGCTCCGTAAAATATCTTAACGATGTCGCCATTCACATAATGTCCGTTTGTAAATACTACATTTCCGAAAAATCCGGTTTGTTCATATTCGGCAATAGGTTCCATAATGGGTTCTACGCTGCGTGCAAGTACTTTGGAAGGATCATTTAAATCGAGTAATAAAGCTCCCAGGCAATAACGATGGTCGCCATTGGCTCCGTGGTAAATCTCCAACCAGCCTTCGGAGGTTTTAATAGGTGCGGCACCGGCTCCAACGCGTGCCGAATCCCAACTTCCTTCGCGGGTAATGGCTACACACTTATGGTTTCCCCAATGCACACGGTCGGGCGATTCGGCAAGCCAGATATAATTTCCACCCAACTCGGGACTACTAGGACGGTGAAATGCATAATACATTCCGTTTATTTTTTCTTCGAATAAGGCACTGTCTTTGTTATGAGGGGGGAAAATCATTCCTTTGCGGTCGAAATGTTGAAAGTCTTTGGTAACAATAAGTCCCACACCAACGGCCACCGACGAAACTTCGGTAAAGCTGAGGTAAAAGCCATCCTCCATAGTAGCCACGCGACAATCTTCGATGCCAAAAGCTTCCAGGTCGCCTTCCCCAAAAATGGGTGGATAAGCAGGATCTTCGTGGAAATGGATATCATCATCGCTGCAAACCAGTCGCAGATAGGATAATGTTGTTAAGTAGTTCTTTCCTTTATAAAGAATGACACGCGGATCGGTGGCATCGAGTTGAGGGTCGTTTTTATCAAAGCTGAGTACTTCGATTTTTCCATCCTTACTGTAAATGGGAAAACTGATTTTATTCTCAATTTGTGTCGGGCGTTCGGCAACCCGAAGTAAGAGCCATGTTTTTCCGTTCATCCGAAAAACTCCGGGGTTGAGCAGGCAGGTAATTTCCATTCCATCTATTTCGGCCTTTAAATCAGCCGGACGGAGCAATGGATTATTTATTGAACGCTTTGCGATATCCATAATGTTTTTATAGTTTAAAATTATACCGCAAATGTAGACCACTACCAACCGAAACAGAGTATCTTATTCTTACAAATGAGTACACGAATCTTACATTATTGCTAATTGATACCTTTTTGATGAAAATAGATACCTTCCTATCTTATTTCCAAAATCTTATTATTGTATATTTGCATAACTATATCAATGTCGTTTAGATAAGGATTCGCTCACAGAATACACGGATTAGACGAAAAAAACAGAATAGATTATACTCATAATGTCTTAATGCTAAAACCTTACAATAGAAATGGAATAACCATTAAGGCATTTAGTTCATTTAGTACGCGAATCAAGAGTTGAAAAAATAGTCCGTTGGACTTATATATCCATAGAATAAACAGACGTGCATGTTTATTGTCAGTAGAATTAGTGAATCTTTATGCTCTTAATGCCTTAATGTTAATATCTTACAATAGGAATGGAATAACCATTAAGGCATTTAGTTCATTTAGTACGCGAATCAGGAGTTGAAAAATAGTCCGGAGGACTTATATATCCATAGAATAAAGAGAGATGCATATTCATTGTCCGTAGAGCTTGTCCCGATCTATCGGGAACATTCACATTTTACCCTGTTCATCCCCTAGGGGGAATTGGTTGTGGTTGTTTTATTTTCTATTGATATGTATTCCCTACGGGAAATAGGTTCTGTAAAATCTGTGTATGCTGTGTGCCTGACTAACCGACATTGATAACTATATTGCAATCTAACAATTTATATGAAAAAATTAGTCCTTCTATTTTCTATTTTCATATCTCTTTCGTTGTCTGCCAGGAACTACGATATAGCAAATCTGACCAACAACGATGGACTTTCTAACAGTTCTATCAACTCCATATATCAGGATTCGAACGGTTTACTCTGGTTTGGTACCTGGGATGGATTAAATGTGTATAATGGTCGCGAATTTAAGGTATATAAACCCGACCCCGGAAATGCACAAAGCATCAGCAACAATATTATCCGCTATATTGTGGAAGAATCTAAAAATATTCAATGGATTGCCACCGATCGTGGCATAAACCGACTGGATACCCGAAAAAATACCTTTGAGCGATTTTTTACGGACAATAGCAATCAAACCATTTTTAGCGAACATTCTTTTTTCATTGCCCGCAACAGCTCAAATCGACTGTTTGCTGCTATTTATGATCAGGGAGTATTCTTTTTCAATGCCCGGACACATCGTTTTGAACAGCTGAAAGCCGTTCAGAATTTCCGAACCAAGAAGATGTTCTTCGATCTGGATGATAATCTATGGATATATACCGAAGAGAAAAACCTGTTTAAAATCGTTTTAAAAAAAGGAAGAACAGAAGTACCGGTTGTAGAGAATGTAGTCCGGTTTCAACACCTGAAAAATATTGAATCGGTATTTTATCATTCCGGCAATGTATTCTGGATGCAAACCACCGACGAAAAGTACTATTCATACCGGATTTCGGAAGGAGTCTTAGCCGAAGCTCCTGTAAGAACCGAGAAAACCGGTATCCTAAGGGCTATTCTGTTTATGGATGGCTACCAATTGTGGGGTGCTGCAAACGGTCTGTATCGTTACGACCTGAAAACAAACAGCGTGGAAGCGGTAATACCCAATGTTTCCGTATTGTCTCTTTTTGCCGGAACGCAACAAATTATCTGGGTGGGGACCGACGCACAGGGCGTTTATCAATTGTCTCCCTCGCGCGAAAAATTCCACACCTTTTCGTCCGAGAATATTCAGGGTTTTGGCAATAACGCAGTTCGTACTTTTTTTGAAGACCGCAACCGCTCACTGTGGGTTGGAACAAAAGGAAGTGGAATTTATGTCCTCAACCGCAAAGCAGATAATCAGGCGCCGGGGATACAACAGCACTTTACAACCGCCAATGGATTACTAAACAATTCTGTTTTTACCATTGTACAAGGTCAGGAAACCGAATACTGGATTGGGACCGACGGGCGTGGTATAAATTATTATGACACTAAGAATCAGAAAATATATACTTTATCGCTCAACGAAAATCTCCGACGGAGCATCAATCTATCGTCGGTATATTCCATTTTACCTACCGATAACACTGTTTTGTGGGTAGGAACCAGCGGGTACGGTATGTACAAACTGGAGATTGACCGAAGCACCCGCCCGTATTCCATTAAAAACTACAAGCAATATATTTTCAGGAACAATCATTCTTCATTAAGCAATAACATTGTCTATTCCATTATCCGCGACGATGCCAGTCATTTGTGGATTGGCACACGGGGTGGTGGTTTGAATCGGTTCGATCGTCGGACGGAAAAGTTTCAGAGTTACCGGTTCTCTGCCAATTCTTCTGACTTTATCAGCAGCGACGACATTCTTTGCCTTTATAAAGATAGCAAAGGCATTTTGTGGGCCGGAACGAGCATGGGACTCAATAAGCTGTTGCGCTTTGAAAAAGGGGAACCGATCTTCACCCGTTTTACCGAGAAAGAGGGTATGCCTAACAATACTATACACGGCATTTTGGAAGATAAAGAACATAATCTGTGGCTTAGCACCAACAAAGGGCTGGCCGAGTTGGTGCACGACAGGAAAAATACGCGCATTGTTTCCTACTTCAAAAAAGACGGATTACAAAACAATGAATTTTCTGATGGTGCATTTTATGCAAGTCCCTATTCAACCCAATTTTATTTTGGGGGCATCAGTGGTTTTAATATGTTCAACCCACTTGAAATAACGCACAGCAACTATATACCCACACTGAGGCTGGACGCTTTTTTTGTTGATAATGTAGAGACCAATTTTTCCGATTACCTGAGGTTGAAATCTTCGGTTCAAACATTAACACTATCCTATAAAGTCAAATCATTCAGCTTTAAATTTATTCCACTCGATTATCTGTCGAGTTCCAAATGTGAGATTTCATATCTGCTGGAAGGATACCAAAAAGAATGGATTCAATTGGGAACTTCCAATACCATTGTATTTACCAACCTGCCTACCGGAAAATATACCTTGAAAGTCCGGTGCAGCAATGCCGATAAGATATGGAGTGAACAATATTTTTCACTGCCCATTGTTATGCGACCACCCTGGTGGGCCAGTACTATTGCCTACCTGTGTTATTTTATTTTGATAATCGGCTTGATTATCCTTATTCATCGGTTTATCAAAGATCAATTGACCGCACGAAATAACATTGTATTGAAGGAGCTGGAAAAACAGAAAATAGAAGAGATACACCAGGCCAAACTGCGCTTTTTTACCAATATTGCTCATGAATTCTCCAACTCGCTGACTCTGATTTACGGGCCGTGCGAACAATTACTGCGGACCCATGCGGCAGATGGATATACCCGGAAATACATCAATATCATTAAGTCGAACTCCGAAAGGATGCAGACTTTAATTCAACAAATGATCGATTTCCGCAAAGCCGAAACCGGACACTTGCAACTGAAAATAGAACGGGTCTACATCCCTGAGCTCATTAAATTTGTGATTGACAATTTCATGGAGGTACTGGAGCAAAAAGAAATTCAGTTTTCACTCACCTTTTCGCCTAAAATATTCCACTGGCAAACAGATCGGGATAGTATTGAAAAGATTGTGTTCAACCTGCTTTCCAATGCTGTGAAATATACTCCCCCCGGCGAAAACATAAAGATACTGGTGGAAATAGTAGATGACCGATTATTGATTCGCGTAACCAATACCGGCGTGGGAATAAAAGAGGCTTATCGAAAAAGTATTTTCGACCGTTTCGAAGTGTTGGATCGTTTCGAAATGCAGGTGTCCAAAGGAGTTGAAACACGCAACGGCATTGGGTTGGCTCTGTGTAAAAATATCGTG
>Ga0209540_10000547_pt1 | contig 34633 bp, 32 predicted proteins | sample BarGraIncu01121A_FD_184501 | JGI IMG/M metagenome (GOLD analysis project Ga0209540, IMG submission 184501) | Arctic peat soil microbial communities from Barrow, Alaska - Barrow Graham LP Incubations 011-21A (SPAdes) (version 2) | ecosystem: Environmental > Terrestrial > Soil > Wetlands > Peat... | reverse complement strand
TCCTCGTCGGTGTCGGTGGAGGACACGTCGAACGGGATGCCGAGCCACGCGAGCAGGCGACGGCGCCGTGGAGACGCGGATGCGAGCGTGAGGGGGGTCGTTTCCATGCGCGGATGATAGCGCACCGCACCCGATTGCACGGCGGTCCGTCCGGCGTGGTCAGCGTGCACCGCACAGTGCATAATCGGCAGGAACGACCGGCGGCCGCTTCTGCGCGGCGCACGTGTTTCGGGGGGAGCGAGAAGGCATGGCGGTACGACCCACGGCCGTCCCCAGACAGGTCCTGCTGTTCACCACGCGTCTCAGCACCGCGATGAAGTCCCTGCGGATCTACCCCGCAGGCAGCGACATCCCGCGCAAGAACGCCCAGGAGGCGCTCGACATCCTTGCCGAGGCCTTCGAGCGGGAGGAGTGCCTGGAGCTGGGTATCACCCGCGTCGGCTTGGTGTTCGCCGGTTCGAGTGTGTTCCCGCGGTCCCAGGGCTTCCAGTCGTTCGCGCGCGAGTTCTACAAGCGTAACCTCGCCGCGATCCGCTTCCATCGTGGTGTCACCCCCGACGAGATCCTGCGGTTCCTCTCGCTGATCATCCTGCCGCCTGAGACCTTGGCCCTGCAGGGCGGCATGGAGCCCTCGCTGTCCGAGCTCGGCGTCATCAACATCTCGGTCACCGAGGCCGCCACCAGGATCGTCGAGACCGTGCTGCCCGGCATGGCCGGACCCTACGATCCCGACGCCCATCTCGAAGTACCCACGGACCGCAGCGTCGAAGAGCTCCTCGAGGAGGCCGGGTCCGACCAGTCGCGTGACCGCCGCATGCTGATGCGCGTGCTGCGCGACCGTCGCGCTGTGGCGCAGTACCTCCAGGAGGCTCGCGAGCGCGAGCCGGACGCGAGCGTCGAGGAACTCGCCCGCCGCGTGCTCATGCTCGCGCGCAACACACACGATGAGCTTCCCGCGGACCAGCAAGCCGTCCTCGACGTCATCGCAGAGGCGATCATGGAGCTGCATCCCCAGGAGCGCGGCGAGCTCTACGAGTCGCACCTTCTGGAGCAGGGCCGCCTCGACGAGGCGATCGCCGCGATCATTGAGCGGCTGGGCGTCGAGGAGATCGTGGACTGCATCCTGAACCATCTCGACGAGACGCCCGAGGCGCTCACCGGGCTGTCGCGCGCGGTCAGGAACCTGGCGCTCATGAACGTCACCGCCGATAAGGACACAGTCCTTGAGCTCGCCGTGACCAGACTTCAGGCGCGCGGCTTCAGCGAGGTCTTCATCGAGGACCTCGGCGAGCAGGTCGCTCCGGCCAAGATCACGGGTGCCGATCCCAGGCGCAGGAACGTGGCCGGTCCCATCGAGACGGTGTTGCGGCTGGTCGACATGTCGTCCGACGCCAGCGACGTCTTCGTGTACGACGACGCCGTCGAGCCGCTGCGCGTCGAGGCCGCTCGCGGCACGACGGACGGCGACGTGATCTCGGCGCTGGTAGCCGTGGCGACGATCGAGAAGCGCGACCAGGAGTTCGCGGCGATCATGTCCATGCTCGAGGACAGCGTAGGAGTGCTCGTCGACGCTCACGAAGCCGACGTGGCGGCCGATGTCGCCGAAGCGCTCTCGGCGGTCGCCGCGTCGCCCGGCATCCCCGACGACCACCGTGAGCGCATGCTGCGCGTCGTCCACTCCATCGCGAGTCCTGAATCGCTCGCTCGCGTGACCACCGCCTTGCGGCGCTACCGCTCCGATTCGGCCGAGTACCTCGCGTGCCGCAGGCTGCTCGGCGTGCTCGGTGAGTCGATGATCGACCCGCTGCTCGAGGTGCTCGCCGACGAGCAGGACATGGCGGCCCGCAAGGGTCTGATCGAACTCATCTCCTCGAGCGCACGCGACTACATCCCGGAACTCGGCGCCCGCCTGACCGACCCCCGTTGGTATCTCGTGCGCAACGTGGTCGCGATCCTCGCCACTACACGCTCCGCGGCCGTGCTGCCGTATCTCCAGCGGACGCTGCGCCACAGCGACGCGCGTGTGCGCCGAGAGACGATCCGCGGGCTGGCCGCGATCCGCGCGGCGATGTCCGACTCGATCCTGGCGGCGGCCCTCAACGACGCCGACGCACAGAACGTCCAGATGGCGGCCCGCTACCTGGGCCTCGTCGGGGCTCGCTCCGCCATCCCGGTGCTCGAACAGGTGGCCTTGGGCGAGAGCCTCGGCAACCACGACGTCCCCGTCCGGGTCGAGGCGATCTCCGCGCTTGCGAAGCTCGGCTCTCTGACCTCGGTCGCAGTCATGACCAAACTCAGCCGCAAGGCCGGCCTGTTCGGCGGGGGCCCACCCAAGGAGATACGAGAGGCGGCCCTGGCCGCGCTTCCCGCACTGGCGATGGCTGCGACCGGGACCGGGGTGACCTCATGACGGACGATCAGAACGCTTCCGGCGCCTCGGCGATACCCGGCATCACCCTCGGGCCCAGCGTGTCGCGAGCGAAGTTCGAGCGCGCCGTTGCGGAAGAGGTGACCGCGACGGTCTTCTCGGTGCGGCAGACCGGACGGACACGCGAACTCCTCGCCCGATTCTCCGGAGCCCGCCGCTCGGTGACGTTCTATCCCCGCGGGCACGTGGTCGTGAAGGACAACGTCACTGCACTGATGTCGGCGATCGAGCAGTACCACCAGGACGGCGTCGACGTCCCGCTGGTGTTCTTCGACAACGAGGTGCTGCTCGGAGAGCAGCTGCTCGCCCAGGAGAGCGTGATCTTCGACCAGCTCATCCGGGATATGACCGAATCGGGTATGACGAGCGTCACGTTCCTGCAGGGACTCGACATCGACGAGCTCGAGCGGTCGCTGCAGGTCCTCTCGCTCGACGGCAACGCCATCGAGCAGATGGGCGGCCTGGAAGACGCCGTCGCGTCGATGTCGGTGCCGCACGTTCAGATCGGGACGGTCGCGTTCGCGCGCGACGCCGGCGACTTCGACAGTCGCGAGGACAGCAACAACCGGCACGCCTACATGCACGCCATCGATGCCGTCCGCGAGTTCGGCTCCCGCGCCGCCGCAGACAAGCCCGTGTCCGTGTACCAGGTCCGTGACGCGGCCCGCAGCATCGTCGACAACGTCCTGGGCAACAAGACCGCGATGATCGAGCTGAGCGGGCTCAAGAGCCATGACGAGTACACGTTCTTCCACTCGGTCAACGTCACGATCCTGTCGGTGGCGCTCGGCTCGCTGATCTCCAGCAACCGCCGGTTCCTCAACTCGCTCGGCGTCGGTGCGCTCATGCACGACATCGGCAAGATGACGGTGGATCTCGACATCATCAACAAGCAGGGACCGCTCTCGGCGGCCGAATGGGACCGGATGCGCCTTCACCCGGTCCACGGCGCGGAGACCGCCGCGATGATGCGCGGGTTGGACCGCTCCTCGATCGTGGTCATCCTCGAGCATCACATGCGCTACGACCTCGACGGCTATCCCGAACGCACGCCGCGGCGGCCCCAGCACCTCACGAGCCGCATCGTGGCGCTCTGTGACGCCTACGACGCGATGACGTCGCGGCGGAGCTACGCGGAGGCGAGGCCCCAGGACGAAGCGATGGAGATCCTGGCCAAGAACGCCGGGACCGCGTTCGATCCCGTTCTCGTCCGCATGTTCACGCAGATGATGGGTATCTATCCGCCACGCTCGGTCGTCCGACTCTCGAGCGGAGAGGTCGCCATCGTCATCAAGCCGAACACCGACATCGTGGCGCCGATCGTGCGCGTCATCACCGACGGTGACGGCGCGTTCATCGACCCGTACGACCTCGATCTCTCCGATGAAGGGAAGAGCGGTGACCGCCACGTCGAGCAGTGCCTCGATGCCGCCGCACTGAACATCGAGGTCGACGACTACCTGCTGCCCTAGGGGACCGCACCACCCGACCGAGGAGCACACCGCATGGCTACACGTACCGCCCGGGACAACATCCCGCCTCTGCGCACGCGCATCATCACCGCCATCGTCGCTGTCGGTGTGTTCCTGATCGCCACGGGAGGGGCGCTGGCGACCTTCTACACGGACCTGAAGTGGTTCGTCGACCTCGGTCAGCCTGCGGTGTTCTGGACGCGCATATGGAGCGAGTGGGGCGTCGGCGTCATCTTCGGCGTACTGACCTTCGCGATCATCCTCATCAACCTGCTGGTCGCACGCAGGCTTCGCCCGAAGGTCACGCCGGCGGCATGGCCCGCGGGTGTCGCTCTCACGCCGCAGCAGCAGATCGAGGAGTTGCTCGTGCGCGTGAGGTCCGCCCTCGAACCGTTCACCGGGTGGATCCTCGTCGGGGTCGCCGGGCTGCTCGCATGGGGGATCGGCGCGTCGATGGCGGGCGGCTGGGAGACCTTCCGCCTTGCGCTGTCAGGGGTCACGTTCGGCGTCCCCGACGCGCACTTCGGGCTCGACGTCGGGTTCTTCGTGTTCACCCTGCCGGCGCTGCGCGTCATCTCCGACTGGCTCTTCGGCGTGCTCTTCCTGACGCTGGTGGTCAGCGCGCTGCTGCACCTCTACGACGGCGGCATCCGGCCCACGGAGCGCCTGCAGGGGTTCGACCCCCACGTGAAGGCGCACGTCTCCGTGCTGCTCGGGCTGATCGTCGCCTCGAAGGCGTTCGACTACTGGCTGTCGATCTACGAGCTCGACTTCTCGCCGCGCGGGCAGGTCCTCGGGGCGTCGTACACCGACGTCAACGCGCAGATCCCGGCGTACTGGATCCTGATCGTCATCGCACTCGCGGTCGGCGTCGTGCTGATGCTCAACATCCGCTACAAGGGCTGGAAGCTGCCGCTCATCGGCCTCGGCGTGTGGATCGGCGCGAGCGTCCTGGTGGGCAGCATCTACCCGGCCCTGATCCAGCAACTGGTAGTGTCGCCCAACGAGCTGGCATTCGAGAAGCCCTACATCCAGCGCAACATCACCGCCACCCGCGCGGCCTTCGACCTGACGTCGGTCGACGCCACCGGCTTCCCGGCAGTGGACAACCTGACCGCGCAGGACATCGTCGACGCGACGTCCACCGTCAAGAACACGCGGTTGTGGGACCCGAATGTCGTCATCGATTCCTACAAGCAGGTGCAGGAGCTCCGCTTCTACTACGACTTCAAGGACGTCGACATCGACCGCTACGCGATCGACGGCGTCCGTCAGCAGGCTCTCATCTCCGCGCGTGAGATGAACACCGGCCAGCTGAGCGAGCAGTCGAGGACCTGGATCAACAGGCATCTGGTCTACACCCACGGCTACGGCGTTGTCGTCAGCCCCGTGAACAAGGTCGGCCCCGACGGCCTTCCCGAACTCATCGTCAAGGACCTGCCTCCCAAGACGAGCACGAACCTGAAGGTGACGCGCCCCGGCATCTACTTCGGCGAGGAGACGACGGACTACTCCGTGGTCGGGGGGACGCAGAAGGAGTTCGACTATCCCATCGGCGGGGAGAACGCGACCACCACCTACGCGGGCAAGAACGGCATACCGGTGAGCGGACTGCTCGACCGGCTGGCGTTCGCGATCCGGACCGGCGACGTCGAGATACTGTTCTCGACGGCGATCAACTCCGACAGTCGCGTGTTGTTCCGCCGGCTGATCACCGAGCGCGTCAACGAGCTTGCGCCGTGGCTCACGCTGGACGGCGACCCGTATCCCGTCATAACGACCGACGGCCGGCTCGTCTGGATCCTCGACGGCTACACGACCTCGTCGTACTACCCCTACTCCGAGCGCGCGGCCGGTGTCGACACGAACTACATCCGCAACTCGGTCAAGGTCACGGTCGACGCCTACGACGGGACGACCGTCCTCTACGCATTCGACGACAAGGATCCCGTGCTGAAGGCCTACCGCACACTCTTCCCGTCGCTGATGACCGACGCATCCAAGATGCCCGCCGACATCAAGGCGCACCTGCGCTACCCGGAGGATCTCTTCCGCATGCAGGCCGAGGTCTACAAGACCTATCACATGCTCGATCCCGCGGTCTTCTATAACAAGGAGGACCAGTGGGCGCTTCCCGGTGAGAAGACCGAGAAGCCCATGGACCCCTACTACATCCTCATGCAGCTGCCCGGCGAGGACCACGAGGACTTCCTGCTGATGGAGCCCTTCACGCCGCGCAACAAGGACAACATGATCGGGTGGATGGCCGCCAAGTCGGACCCGGGTTCCTACGGGCAGCGCATCGTCTACAACTTCCCCAAGCAGCGTCTGGTTCTCGGACCTCAGCAGATACGGGCGCGCCTCAACCAGGAACCGGACATCAGCAAGGAGCTCACCCTGCTCAACCAGCAGGGGAGCCAGGTCATCTTCGGGAACCTGCTCGTGATCCCGATCAAGGGATCGATCGTCTACATCGAGCCGCTCTACATCCAGGCGTCGCAGTCCGCGATGCCCGAACTCAAGCGCGTGATCGTCGCGTACTCGGACCGGATCGCGATGGACTCCAGTCTGGGTGGAGCGCTGATGAAGGTCTTCGGCGCGGCACCCGCCGGCGCTGAGGTGACGACCACGACTCCCGTACCGGGGACGCCGGGCGGCGGCGGAACCTCGGCCGACGCGGTGCAGGCACGCGACCTGTACTCCAAGGCGATAGCTGCGCAGAAGTCCGGCGACTGGGCGGCCTACGGGCGCTACATCTCGGAGCTGGGCGCCACGCTCGAACGACTCGCGACGCCATCGAAGACGGCGACGGCAACGGCGAAGTGACCGGAGTCCGGCAAGGCGTCCGTTCGTCTTCCAGATACTGCCGATAGGGTAGGCGACCCGCCGTTTGCGGCTCGCTTCCGACCGCTCGGGGTTGGCTCTTGGCGCGATCTGTGCTAGGGTACGACCTTGTGCGGCCCTTTAAGGTCGCACAGAAGGTGCTCCATTGGCGTGCGGCCGCCCCCTCGCGGGCAGGTCGTCGGGATCGGCGCCGGAGCATGTCGCATCGGATGAGGTTCGCCGCTCGATTGGTCTGACACAGGTTTATCGAGCAGAGCGGCGTTCCAGGAGACGAGAGCATCGGTCCCAGCGTCAACAAAACGCATACTCGTGCTTCTTTCATGGCACACGGCGGCGGCCCGATGACGGTCCCGAAGTGAGCCGAAGGTGCGAGGCAGCTGATCTCCCTGCTTCCCCCGCGTTGCTTTCGAGGCGACGCACTCTCCACCCCCTGGCTGTCTTCACGCATGTCACCGTGCGGATCTTGCCGCGCCTTCAGCCCGCCGCCAGTCCTGTACCCGGCACCGGGAGGCCCTTCTTGAAGGTCCGCGATCCGTTCGGTTCGAATCTCGTCATACGCACTCTGTTCGCTTTCTCGCTCACGTTCGCGCTGGCTATCGCCGGCGCGGCACCGCTCGCCGCCATGGCCGAGGTGGTGGCGCCCTCCGAAGTGACTTCGGCGAGCGTCGACACCTCGATCTCGGCGTCGGTTGCGACAATGTCGGTCACGGCGACGCTGTCGGCGGCCGCCACACCCGCGGTCCCCGTCGTGAAGCGGGTCGTCGTGCGGAAGCTGACCGTGCGCGAGATCATCGCCAAGGTGGGCCGCGAGCGAGGCCTGTCCGCCAGGGAGATCACAGCCCTGTTGTGGATGGCCAAGCGCGAGTCGAACTACCACCCCACGAGCGAGTCGCGCAGCGAGTGCCACGGCCTCTTCCAGTTGTCCAAGGGCATGGCCCACGGGCATCCCTGGAAGGATCCGGCGTGGAACACCCGGCGCGCCATCAAGTACATGAAGGGTCGCTACGGCGGCGTGATGAGGGCCAAGGCGTTCTGGATGTCGCACCACTGGTACTAGGAGTCCTCGCAGGCCGCCGAGAGGCGCGCCATCTCCGGCCGCCGTCCCTGTGCGCCACGGGGAGGCGGCCGGCGCCGTTTCGGGGTATGTTCATGGAAAGCAGGTACGAAGCACCGGGGAGGCGAGGGAGCGCATGAGCGACGAGAAGGCCCCGCCGGAGGGCGGCCGGCCATCCGATGACTTCCTGGCACGGATACTCGACCAGTTGGTGGACCTCGCGCAGACCGCGCGAGACTGGGTCCGCCAGGAGGCCGAGGCCACCGTCAAGGAGAAGATCGTCCCGCCGCTGCAGAAGCTCGGCCTGACGCTGGCGTCAGGATTCGCCGCCGCGGCCCTTCTCGTCATCGGCCTGATCTTCGTCGCCGTCGCGGCGATGGTCTACCTGTCCGACCTCCTCGGAGTCGCTCTCGCGTTCCTGATCGTGGGCGGGGTCTACCTCATCGGCGCCGGGATCTTTACGGCCGTGAAGGTGAAGGCGATGCAGAGATGAACGAGCAGACCCAGAGCGCCGTGATCCCCGGTGCGCCGATAACCCTCGACGACCTTCGCCACAAGGCACTGAAGATCCGCGAGGGCGTTGTCGACGAGGCGAAGATGCAGGTCGCCGATCGCGGCACGCAGATCGTGATCGTGGGCGTGGTCGCGGTCGTCGCCGTGATCTCGCTCGCGTACTTCGTCGGGACGCTTGCCGGCCGTCGGGCCGCCGAGCCGCTCGACCGCTAGGCGCACGTGCGCGTCACGAGCACGAACGTCACCCCACAGTTGCTCGAAGCGTCGCTCGTCTTCGACCCCGGCGAGCCGCTGCGCACCTCCGAGGTCCCGGGGCTGGCGGCGGCGGTGCTGGAGGTGCTCCCGGGCCTGAAGGGCCACCGGTGCCGCAACGGCGCCGCCCTCGGCTTCGCGGAGGAGCTCGAGGACACGGAGCTCGCCCACCTGGTGGAGCACGCGACGCTCGAGGTCATGGCGATGGCCGGATCGCCCGAGACACTCCGCGGTGCGACGTCGTGGGACTTCGTCGCCGACGGGCCGCGCACGTTCCGGGTCTGTGTGGCGTGGGACGACGATCTGGTCGCCCTCGGGTCGCTGCGCTGCGCCTGTGCGATCGTTGACGCGCTCATGCGCGGAGAGAACCATCCGAATGTGACGGCGGAGGCGCGAAGGTTGCGCGGTCTGCGGAGGGGCTGAACATGCCTGGAACGGCGAGGAGGGCCCGTCCTAGCCGAGCTTCAGCGCCACCAGTACGACGCCGCTGACGAACGCCGCCATCCACAGCGCCCACACGTGGATGCTGAACGTGTGGAAGCTCCTGAGCACCCTCTCCTTCTTGAGCAGCAGGGCGACAGATGCCCACGCGGAGTGGATGAGCATGAGAACGACCGCCGTGAGGCCGACGACGCCGTGCACGTCCCACTTCCAGCCACCGGCGATGTCCGCCATCAGGGTGGTACCGGTGGTGTCGAACACGAGGCCCAGCCAGAACAGCGCCAGGTGCCACGGCTTGAGGGTAGCGGCGGCGCGCTCTGCGAACACGGCGACCGTGTAGAGCGTTGCGGCCAACAACATGGCGGCGATCGCTGAGATCAACATCGGAGACATGAGGCGACTCCCTTTAGAGGGTCGGACCGGCATCGGCGGAGTGCGCGAAGGCAGGCTTCAACGACGACCAGCCGGAGCGCTCGACCTCGGCGGCGATCGATGCGAGCCAGTCGAGCTCGGCGGACACGTTCGCGGTGACCCTGGCGAGCATCAGTGTGGGGAAGCCGCCGGTCTCTGCGCCCGCCGGCGCGCTGGTGGCAGCGACCAGCCCGTCGAGCTTGGCCTCGAGCACCGCCCGGCGCCTGGCCAGAACGTCGTCTTTGGCCCGGTCATCGAGCAGGTCGGTGTAGGCGAGCATCCCGAGCAGGACGTCGAACTCCGAGTAGGGAACCGCCCCGATCAGGCTGTCGGCGCCCATCATCCCGGCGAGCGCGTCCCGGCCCGCGTCGGTGATCGCGTAGACCTTGCGTGCCGGGAGGTTGCCCGTCCGCGTCTCGGAGGCGGTGACAAGTCCCTCGCGGTCGAGCTTCCGCAGGATGTAGTAGACGTGCTTCTCGGAGAGCTCGACCCACAGGTCGGCGCGCGATTCGCGAAGCGTGCGCATGATCTCGTGACCGTAGGTTGGCCGGATCGACACACGGCCGAGGATGAAGAGCTCCTTCGCGCTTGCCCGTTCCATGGATTCCTTCTTCGAGTAGATGGTACGGTTCGTACTACTCAGCATGGTAGTACGAGTCGTACCCGATGGCAAGCGATGAGTTGACCGCCGTCCCGGTGGCGGTGTAGCCTACGCCGCAACCCCGCGGGAGTCCCCGCGGCGTTCACATATCGCACAACGGACGTGAGGGAAGAGGGCGCACGCAGGCCCGGCCACCCCTCCGATGTCCCCGGCCAGGTCGCGAGACGCGACGGAAGCCGGTCGGTCTCCCGGGCCGTTATCCGCCGGGGTCATGAGGCCATCCGCGCTGCGCGTGCGGACGGCGAAGACAGGTGGTACCGCGAGAGACGACCCTCGCCCTGTTCAATAAGGGGGTCGTCTTGTTGTTTCCGGGGAACGTTCCGGAGTACAGGTAGCGGGAAGCGGGTGAGCGCGATGGGCACTGCGCGTGTGGTCTTCGACCGTTGGGACGGGAGATACGCGGCCGCGATGGCCGACGTGCGCTCGTCCGCGGTGCGCGACCTGTTCGCCGCCGCGTCGCGCCCCGACGTCATCTCCCTGTCGGGCGGCATGCCCGACGTCCGGCGCGTCCCGCACGCCCTGGTCGAGAAGGCGGTCCGCGACGCCCTGCGCCACGATGGCGCCTCCGCGTTGCAGTACGGCTCGAGCGAGGGGCGCTTCGCACTTCGGGAGATCATCGTCGGGCTCATGGGCGAGACCGGGGTGCGCCTCTCGGAGGACGACCTTGTCGTCACATCGGGCGCCCAGCAGGGGCTCGACCTGCTCGCGAAAGTCTTCATCGACCCGGGAGACACGGTGATCTGCGAAGGCCCGACGTACGTCGGCGCCCTGCAGGCCTTCAGCGTGTATCGCCCCATCGTCGAGTGCATCGAGACCGACGAGCACGGCATGCGCGTCGACCTGCTGGAGGAGACGCTGCGGCGGGTCGGGCCGCGCGGCGCGAAGTTCATCTACACGATCCCGAACTTCCAGAACCCGGCGGGCGTGACGCTGAGCGCCGAGCGTCGCCGGAGGCTCCTGGAGCTCTCCCGGGAGTACGACATCCCCGTCATCGAGGACGATCCATATGGCCGTCTGCGCTACGAGGGCGGGCACGTCCTGCCGCTCCGCGCCCTGGACCCCGAGGTCATCTATCTCGGCACGTTCAGCAAGATCTTCGCGCCGGGACTTCGGCTGGGCTGGCTGGCGGCCCCGCGGCCGATACTGGCCAAGGTGCTGCTCGCCAAGCAGGGCGCCGACCTGTGCGGCTCTTCCTTCGCTCAGGCGGTGGCGGAGCGCTACATGACCGGGACCGCGTGGCGGCGGGTGCTCGCGGACCTCACCCGCACCTACGGGGAGCGGCGTGACGCGATGCTGGCGGCGCTGGAAGAACACCTCCCCGCCGACGTGGCCTGGACCCATCCCGAAGGGGGCTTCTTCGTGTGGGTCACCCTGCCGGCACACCTCGACACGAAGCCGTTGCTGGCCGAGGCCGTCGAGCGCGGGGTGACCTTCGTGCCGGGCGGCGACTTCTTCCCGGCCGGCATGGGTTCGAACTGCCTGCGTCTCGCGTTCTGCTACGAGGAGCCGGCGCAGATCGCCGAGGGCGTGCGGCGTATCGCCGAGGTGCTCGAGGACAAGCTGGCCTTGTACCGCGCGTTCGTCGAGGCAGGCGCCATGCCCGCCTCCCCGCGCGCCGACCGATCGGAAGGCTGAAGACCATGAACGAGAAGATCGCGGTTCTGATGGGGGGACGCTCGCTCGAGCGCGAAGTGTCGCTGCGTAGCGGGGAGCGCGTCTTCCGCGCTCTCGAGCAGCTCGGATACCGACCGCTCGCGCTCGACGTCACGCCCGAGCTCGTTGACACCCTGCGGCGCGAGCGACCCGACGCCGTGTACATCGCCCTGCACGGAAAGTTCGGCGAGGACGGCACCGTGCAGGAGGCGCTCGAGTTCCTGAAGGTCCCGTACACCGGGCCCGGCGTGACCGCCAGCGCCCTGGCGTGGGACAAGTCGCTCTCCAAGAGGCTCTTCGCGGAAGCCGGCGTGCCCACGCCCGCGTGGGTGACGTTCACGGCCGATGCGTTCAAGGAGATGGGCGCCGCGAGCGCGCTGGACCTGGTGCCCGCGGCTGTCGGCGGATTCCCCGTCGTGGTGAAGCCGACGAAGCAGGGCTCCGCGCTGGGGCTTGCCAAGGTGGACAGCGCGGAGGCGCTGCCCGAGGCGCTCCTCTCGGCACTCTCGTTCGGCGACGCCGCCATCGTGGAGAAGTGGGTCGACGGCGTCGAGCTGGCCGTTTCCGTGCTCGACGGCCCCGATGGCCCCGAGGTCCTGCCCGCGGTCGAGATGGTCGCCAAGTCCGGGCTCTTCGACTTCACGGCGATGTACACGCGCGGCGAGACGGAGTATTACTGCCCCGCACGTCTCGCGCCCGAGGTCGCCTCAGAGGTGGCGCGTCTCGCCCGTGAGTGCCACACGCTGCTGGGCTGTCGAGACGTCAGCCGCGTCGACATGGTGGTGGACGGTGGCGGCCGCCCGTGGGTGCTGGAGGTCAACACGAGCCCCGGGATGACCGAGACCTCGCTGCTGCCGATGGCCGCCACGTCCGCGGGCACGGAATTCCACCTTCTGGTCGACAGATTGGTCCGGTCCGCGCTCACGCGCCGTGAGTAGGGGTACAGTAATCCATGCACGGTCGGCGAGGTTGTCTCGCCACCGTATCGATTACTGACCCGTCTACGGAGGTGTTCGGTATGTATGAGAGGCGTGGGGGAAGCGTCTTCGGTGCGTTCCTGTTCGGTGGCCTGATCGGTGCCGTTCTCGGACTTCTCTTCGCTCCGCGCTCCGGCCAGGAGACGCGTGAGATGCTGGCCGAGAAGGGCCAGGAGTACATGGGAGAAGGCAAGGAGATCTACGAAGAGGGCCGCGAGCGGCTCGTCGACGCGTACTCGACCGCAAGGGGCACCGTCGCTGAGAAGGCCGAGGAGTACAAGGGCAAGGTCGGCGAGGTCGCCGAGGTCGTCAAGGAGAAGATCGACGAGGGCTCGCAGGTCGTGCGCTCGAAGGTGACCGAGCTCGGCAAGGAAGCGCGTGCCGGGATCAAGACGGGCGCCGAGGCCGCCAAGGGTGCCGTCGACGTCACCGGCGACAAGGCCAAGGGCGCGCTCGAGTTCGTGGCCGAGAAGACGGCCGAGCCCGTAGCGGCTCCGGCTGTCGAGCCGGGCGTCTAGCCGACCGGACCACACTACGACGATGCAGGGCCGGCGCCGGAATCACGGGCGGCCGGCCCTGCTGCTGCAAGGACCGGAAGGGATACGCATGGTGCTCGTGAGCGGCATAGAGGGACGCGGGCTGGCGACGGCCGAAGGTGTCGTGCTGGGCACCATCACGAACGTGCTGTTCCATCCGTCCGAGCCGCGAGCGATCGGCTTCGCCGTTCGTCCGCCCAACGCGCTGGCCGTGGTCGAGCGCCCCGGGACCTACCTTCCGCTCTCCGCGCTGACGTTCGCATCAGACGGCGCGCACTGCGATCTCGCGAAGCTGCCCTCGGGCGGCAAGGCCGAGCAGGCGCTGGGATACGACCCCGACGTGACGGTCATCTGGACCGGGATGCCCGTGGTTGTCCCGGGAGACCGGATCATCGGCACGGTGAGTGACGTCTCCTTCGACGAGGTGACCGGCGCCGTCTCGCGCGTCGACGTGGGAGGCGGCGCGATCGCCGACGTGGCTCACGGGCGCTATCTCGTCCCCGGCGAAACGGTCGAGGGCTACCGTGACGGAGCGATTCGCGTAACGGCGGAGATAGCCGCCCTCGAGGGGTCCGGAGGGTTCGCGAAGACCGCGGCCGAGACGGCGGTCGCCGCCGGTCAGGTGGCGCATGCCGTCGGAGAGGCGGTCGTGGGCGCGAGTGGGGCGACCGGCCGCGCGATCCGTGCGGTCACCGAGGCTGAACTCGCCCAGCGCGCGGCGGACAAGGCCAAGCGCACGTGGCGCGATACCGTGGACGCGTTCCGCGACGGCATGAAGGACGACAAGTGAGCGCCGACGACGAGGCGGTGAGCGGGCGATGGCCAGGCGCGTCAAGCCGCTGACGGTCGCGCGGGTGGGCGACCTCCCCGAGCCATGCTGCGCGTGCGCGCTGTGGGAGGCCGCCGGTGTGGGCGCGCCCGCGTGCGGGCCCGCGCACGACCGCTCCGCGCTCGCCACCTGGGTAGCCGAGGTCCGTAGCGAGTGGGGTGACTGTGGTCTGGTCCTCTATGACGGCGTGACACCTCTGGGCTTCGTGAAGTACGCGCCGGGCCGCTTCTTCCCGCGCGCGAAGACCATGCCGTCAGGCGCTCCCGACGACGACGCGGTGCTGCTCGCATGCCTGCACGTGGATCCCGAAGTGTGTGACGTCGGGCTGGGAAAGGTGCTGCTGCAGGCCGCCCTGCGCGACCTGGTCTCCCGCAAGGAGAAGGCGGTCGAGGCGTATGCGGCCACCGAGGTCGCCGACCGCGACCGCTCGCCCTTGATGACCCTGCAGTTCCTGCTGGACCAAGGCTTCAAGGTGGCCCGTCCGCATCCGCTCTACCCGCTCATGCGGCTCGAGATGAAGTCGCTGGCGAGTTGGACGGACAGCCTCGAGGCGGTGCTCGACGCGATCCAGTTGCCGCGCCGCCTCGGCGAGCGCGTCCCCGCCCCTCTGGCGAACGCGAACGACTACCGGGAAGGCTCCCGATGACCGACTCATCCTCTCCGGGCCCGCGCAAAGCGGGCTCGCTCGAACGCGTGCGCGCGTTCCTCACCGACCGGGGGCTCGAACAGGGCCTTGTGTCATTCGACGACCGTTCGACCAAGACGTGCGAGCTCGCCGCGGCCGCGGTCGACTGCGAGGTCGGGCAGATCGTGAAGTCGCTCGTCTTCGTCGCGGACTCGCGCCCCGTGCTCGCGCTGGTCGCCGGCGACCGTCGCGGCGACACCGCCGCCATCGCCGCGCTCACCGGAGCTTCGACGGTGCGCTTCGCGGATGCCGAGACCGTTCGCTCGGCCACCGGCTACGCGATCGGCGGCGTCTCCCCCTACGATCTCCCCGACGGCCTCGTCATCCTGCTGGACGACTCGCTTCAGCGCTTCGACACCGTCTACACCGCGGCGGGCACCCCGGCATCGATGGTGCGCATCGAACGGTCGGTGCTGTTCGACCTCGTCGACGGCACGGTGGCACGCATCTCGCGTGAGAGCGCTTTATGACCCGGAGAAGCCTGCTCGTCAGAACCGCTGTCGCCGTCGTCCTCATCGCACTCGTGCTGTTCGGGCCGGTCCTGGTCACCGTCGACGACTATCCCCGCTGGGTCGCCCGCGGAACGACCCTGAGCGAGCTCGTGGACTCCGGCGGCATCCGCGCCTTTCCCGGAGACCTCCTCGACGTCCGCGGGCGCTTCCTCGCTCCGCGCGAGGGTGGTGCCCCGGTCGTCGTGGTCGATGGAGCAGCGGCATCCTCGGACACCGTCCTGCGCTTCGGGTCCCGGGTCGTGAGCGACCGTGGTCCCGACGCGCTGGAGACGACGGTGGCCGTCACCGTCGAGACGACCCCTTCCGTGCACTACCGCGGAAGCGGGCCGGTCGAGAGCATCGAGCTCGCCGGCCCCCCAGGGCAGACGCTGGTCGTTCGGGGAGCGGTCTCGGGCATCGAGGTGAAGCGCACCGTCGTCAGCGGTCCGGCCTCGGTCACCGTGCGCCGCGAGCCCGCGTGGCCCGGCGCGAAGCGCGTGGCGCTGACCTTCGACGACGGACCGTGGCCCGGGCAGACGGACAAGTTCGTCGCGGCGCTGCAGGAGGCCGACGCGCACGGCACGTTCTTCATGGTCGGCTACCTTGCCACCCGCCACGCCGATCTGGCGCGCCTCGTGGCCGACGCGGGCATGGAGATCGGTGCCCACTCCCAGTCGCACACGCTGCTCAAGCGCAGGAGCCGCAAGACGGTACGCTCGCAGATCGTGAAGGGCGTGGCGAGCCTTCAGAAGGCGACGGGACAGCGGCCGGTGTTCTTCCGTCCCCCGGGAGGATCGGTCAACGTGTTCGTCTACCAGGAGGCGAAGCGCGCGAAGCTCCGGGTCGTCATGTGGACCGTCGATCCGCACGACTACCGCAAGCCCGGGGCCGCGGTCATCGCCCGTCGCATCCTGGACAACATCCGGCCGGGTTCGGTCGTGCTGATGCACGACGGAGGCGGCGATCGCATGCAGACGCTGGCCGCGCTGAAGATCGTGCTGCGCGGGCTGGCGGCGCGCGGATATGAGGCTGTCACATTGAGCGAGCTGTACGCGAGGCCCCTCGAGCCCTAGGGTCGGCCGGTCGCGGGTTTGCCGCGGCGGAAGACCCGTGTGGGCGTGACGACGGCGTCGACCAGCACGTCGTGCCCCTCGCACGGGACCGCATCGACGATCTGCTCATCGAAGGCAAGCGCCAGCTTCAGTGTCGTGGGTGGCAGGGTCGCGAGCAGGCGGTCGTAGAAGCCGCCCCCCATCCCGAGCCGGTGGCACTCCTCATCGAAGGCCACGCCCGGGACCAGCACGAGGCCGATCTCGTCGAGCGAGGCCTCTTCGGAGCCGGCGGGAGGCTCGAGGAGCCCGCAGTAGCCTGGCTTCAGCTCACATGCGTCGCCCCAGTGGAGCGTGAGCGCGCCGGGGCCGCACGCGCGCGGGTAGGCTATGCGCGTGCCCGCCTGGCTGAGCCGCAACAGCAGCGGCGCAGGGTCGAGTTCCTCGGGCATCGCGCAGTAGGCGAGCGCTCCGCGTGCGCCGACGACCCCTGTCAGTCCCAGCGCGCCGGCAGCGTCGCGGATCGCGGCACTGCGTCGATCCGCCTCGGGAATCGCAGCACGCGCTTCCCGCACCCGCGCGCGCAGCTCCGCCTTCGTGGCCGTGTCGCGCGTCATGCGACACCGAGCGCGGTCATCACGAGCAGGGCGCCCGTCAGGGCGATCGCCGAGACGATGGTTATCCAGGCGATGACGTTGAAGATACGCCCGTTGACGTGGTCTCCCATGATCCGGCGGTCGTTGATGATGATCATCATGAAGATGAGCAGGAACGGCAGCATCATGCCGTTGATCACCTGGGAGAGGATCATCACCGCGATCAGATTGGCCCCCGGGATCAGGATGATCGCCGCGCCGACAAAGATGACGAAGGTGTAGATGCCGATGAACGCGGGCGCCTCCGAGAACTTGCGGTCGACGCCCGCCTCCCAGCCGAAGGCCTCGCAGATCGAGTAGCCGGCGGTCAGGGGCAGCACGCACGCGGCGAGGAACGACGCGGACAGCAGCCCGACGGCGAAGAGGATGGTCGCGTACTGCCCGACCAGCGGCGTGAGTGCGATCGCGGCCTGCGAGGCCTGGTCGATGACGATCCCCATGGGATGCAACACGGCGCCCGTCGTGACGATGATGAAGATCGCCACGACGTTGGCCGCGACCGCACCCGCGATGACGTCCCACTTCGCTATCGCCCACTCCTTGATCGACGTGCCTTTGTCCACGATGTTGCTCTGGACGAAGAACTGCATCCACGGCGCGATCGTCGTGCCCGTCAGCGCCACGGCCAACGCGAAGAAGGATGGGTTGAACTGAACGGACGGCGTCACCAGGGCCCTTCCGACTACGAGCCAGTCGGGTTTGGCCGCGAACGCGGTGATGACGTAGGAGACGAAGACGAGGGAGAGTGCGAGTAGCACCTTCTCGACGTTGCGGAACGAACCGCGCACGACCAGCAGCCAGACGACGACCGCCGCGACCGGGACCGCCACGTAGCGGCTGATCCCGAACAGCTCCATCGCTGCCGCGATGCCCGCGAACTCAGCCACGCTCGTGGCGGCGTTGCTCGCGAGCAGCATCAGCATCGCGAAGAACGTCGGGCGGATCCCGAACCGTTCCCGGATCAGCGCGGCGAATCCTTTGCCGGTGACGGCTCCCATGCGGCCGGCCATCTCTTGGACGATGACCAGCGAGAACGTCATCAGGAACATCATCCACAGCATCTGGTAGCCGTACTTGGCGCCCGCCTGCGAGTAGGTGGAGATGCCGCCCGAATCGTTGCCGGCGCTGGCCGCGATGATGCCCGGGCCCATCACGGCGAGCAACAGCCAGACGCGGGAGCGCGGCCGCTTGGCTGCGATATCGGTGGCCGGCGCGGTCACGGCGGTCCTAGACGGGGACCGTGAGGAAGGCGGTGCCTACGAGCGCCCAGGCGGCATAGCACAGGCCCAGGTAGATGAGACCCGAAAGGACCAGCAGACCGCCGGACAGCAGGCGCTGGCTCACGCGCCGCCCTGCGTCCGCCGCACGTTCGGCCGTGTGCGCGACCGCGGTGGACAGCATCGTCACGAGCAGGCACGTCGCGGCCATCGGTGCCGCGACCGAGGCGGCCGCGAGCGCGCTTCCGCTCACGATGTCGAGAACCGCGAAGACCGCGAGCCCGGCCAGCGACCCGAGGACGATCCCGACGAGCGCGTCCGTGAGCAGGCGTCGGCCGAGGGGAGGACGTCCGGACTCGCCCGGGCCTTCGATCAGCCCGGTGGTGGCTCGCGCAGACAGGTCCTCCGCGACGCGGAGCACGACGGGCAGGAAGAGAACGGCTTCGGCGATCGCCAGCACCCAGGTGGTGGAGCCGGCGGCAGCGCTCTGTGAGACCGCGCGCACGACGAACGCGAGCGCGAACGCGATGACCGCCCACACGACCGCCCACGATCCCGAGCGCCTCAGCCACATCCACGCGCCGGCGGCCGACTGCATGGAGCCCATCGCGAGCTCCAGGTCCTCGGCGTTCTCCTCCTCCATGACGTCGAGGGCGTCGTCGACGGTCACGATGCCCAGGATGCGCCCCGACTCGTCCACGACGGGCAGGGCGAGCAGGTCGTACTTGCTCATCATCTCGGCGACCTGCTCCTGATCGTCGTCCGGACCGACCGTGAACAGCTCGCGCTCGACGATGTCGGCGACGGCGGTGTCGGGGCTCGAAACGATGAGGTCGCGCAGCGAGATCACGCCGTCGAGCACGCGCTTCGGGCCGACGACGTAGATGTAGTAGATGTCGCCGAGATCTCCGGCACCGCCGCGCAGCTGCGTGAGGACCTGCTGGACCGTCATGTCCTCGGTCACCGTGGTGACCTCGGGGGTCATGATGCCGCCCGCGCTCTTCTCCTTGTAGCCGAGCAGCTTGCGGACCGTGCGCGCCTCCCGGACGCCCATGAGATGGAGAAGCGTCTCGGCCTTGTCGTAGGACAGGTCGCCGAGGATGTCGGCTGCGTCGTCGGGGTCCATGATCTCGAGGATGTCGGACGCGCGCTGCTCGGTGAGGTCGTCGAGGACGTCGGCCTGCAGCTCGTCCTCGAGCTCCGAGATCGCGTCCGCGGCCTGGTCGTTGTCCAGATGCTCGAAGACCCGCGCGCGCTGTGACGGCGAGAGCTGTTCGAGCACGTCGGCGACGTCGGCCGGGTGCAACTCGTGCAGCCGTTTGTGGGTCACGGACAGCTTCACGTGGCTCAGGTCGCGCTCCAGAAGGTCCATGTAGTTCCACGCGATGATGCTCTCGGCCATCGGACGACCGAACAGGCGGCTGACGGCGACCACGGCCGTCTCGAGCGGGGGCCACAGCGAGCGCAGCACGCCGCGCACGCCCACCTCGGCGCCGAGCAGCCGCAGCTGTCCGCGCGACTCGGAGAGCTTGAGGTCGTTGACGCGCACGACCTTCATCCCCAGGGTATCGACGATCTGTTTGTCGAGCAGGTCGTGCGAGAGCAGCACCTCGTCGGGCTGCAAGTAGGAGAACCGCAGCTCGGCGCGCGGGACGCTGAGCGTGATGCGGTCCTCGTGCACGTCGGCGACGAACTTGCGCCACGACAGCATGAAGGGGGTCTTGCCGGGGCCCGTGAACGCCAGCGAGGTGACGCGCGGGAAGACCTCGCCCGTGGAGATGGCGATGTCGCTGATGGTACCGATCTGCTCGCCGCCGGCGTCGACCACCGGCTTCCCGAGCATGCGGGTGAGATAGATCATGTCTGCTCCCGTGATCGAGGATCGCCCTTGCGTGGGGGGCGGCCCTTCGGGCCTGTCAGGTGTGGTCCCGACCGACCCTGCACGAAGAGAGCAGAGCGTCGGAACCTAGTGACTACTTGGGGGTTTCACTAAGTCCTCATCTATCCGGCGGCATGACCGACACAACGAAAACAGCCCCATCGTCCGAAGATCGGGACGAGGGGCCGCATGAGGGGCCGCGGGCCGAAGTCCGGCCAACGGTCGCGCGCGCAGGACTGCCTTGAGGCGTCTGCGCGCCATGCTCGCATCCCTCGTCTTGGTTTTAGCACTGTCCGACGTAGCGACCGGCAAGCCGGTCCAGCCACTTTATCCTTCGCCTTAAGCCGGCGAGGGCTGTTCTACCCATTGGCGTCTCTCGACATTTCCGGGCAGTGGCCTGTGTTCGAACAGGAGCCGCACCTAACGGATGGAGCCATATCCATGGTGTCAATGCCCCGTAGGGGCACTGGCCATTGTAGGTCGGCGCGCAGGGGAGGCGCAACCCGCCGCCCACCGTCGGGAGGAGGGGCGTGAGCGTCAGACGGCGGCGCTCGTCGCGCGGGCGGCGAGCCAGGCGTTCGCGAACTCCGCCCAGCCCGAGCCGAATGTGGCGCGCGTGGCGCACACGTCCGCGCGTCCGCGTGCGCTCGCGATCAGATACGGATCGTCGAGGCCGTTGCGCACGCACGCCATCAGCGCCGTCGCGTCCGCCATCGCCACGTCGGCCGCGGAGTCGCCTATGGCCAGCGCCTCGCCGCGCGAAGCGCCCCGGTCCGCGAGGTACTGTGCGATCGCGCGGTCCTTGGACGTGCCGGTCGGGACCAGGTGGATCGCGTGGATCTCGTCGCAGGTCAGATGATGCCGCGGGGGGTGGATGATGCCATTGTCGACGATGGTGACGGGCAGCGGCAGCGTGTCGAGTAGGGCCTGCGCCTCGGCCACCGGCAGGTTGCCTCGCAGGATGTGCGTGACCTCGCGATCGAGGTTCCACGGGTCGTGGTACTCCACCAGCCCCGGGAAGCGCTCCATGAGCAGGGCGACCGCGCCGACACGCACGATCGCCTCGTACGGGGTTTCCCCGAGCTGCGTCGCGCCTTCGGGCCAGACTCCGGTGTCGTAGACGACCTTCGCCCCGCGGTCGTAGCTGCGGATGCATCCGAGTTCGCCGATGAAGTCTGTCCAGCCCAGCAGGCGGGAACTCTCGCGCAGCTGGCGCGAGTTGCGGCCAGAGGTCATCACGACGCGCAGCCCTGCGGCGTTCAGCCCCGCGATCGCGGTGACCGCGTCGAGGTTCGGCTTCCCCTGGCCATCGGTCAGGATCGATGCGCCGCGACCGAGCAGCGTGCCGTCGAGGTCGGTGAACAGCGTGTTCGCGGAGACGAGGATCGCGGGCGCTCCGGACATCTCGTCGAGGTAGGGGATCTCGCTGGGCACGTGGGCGCGGACCTCCCGGTCGTCGTGTCGTATGCTTGGCTGACAGCGTAGCACCGGGAGAGGCGCACAGTGTCCGAACTCAGGCAGGACCCGGTGACGGGCATCACCACCGTGTTGGAACCCGAACGGGCGGGCCGTCCCCGCGACCACGTGCATCCGGTCGAGGTCCTCAACGAAGCCGTGGACTGCCCGTTCTGCGCCGGTCACGAGCAGGCCACGCCCCCCGCGCGTCTCGAGCTTTCGCTTCCGGGCGAGTCGGGATGGACGGTGCGCGTCTTCGAGAACCTGTATCCGGCGCTCACCGCGCGCGACGATCAGGAGTGGCCGGGCGAGATCGATGCGCCGTGGCCCTACCGGGGGACCACCGGCTTCGGCGTGCACGAGGTCGTCGTGGAGTCGCCGCGCCACGACGATTCCCTCGGCGCGTATACCTCCGCGCACGCGGCGCTGCTCGTCGAAGCCTGGGCCATGCGCATCCGCGAGTGGCGCGAGGACGGCAGGTTCGCGAGCGCACTGATCTTCCGCAACGTCGGCGCGGCCGCGGGGGCGTCGATGTCGCACCCGCACAGTCAGCTCATCGCGCTCGCACGCGTCCCCGAGGCGCTGCTCAAGGAGCTCGGCAACTTCTCGCAGGACGCCACGGAGAGCGGCCGCTGCGTGTTGTGCGGCGCCATGTCGGCCGACGACGCGGGCGGGCGGATCGTCTTCGACGACGGCATCACGGTCGTCCACAGCCCTTGGGCGGCCCCCTCGCCGTACTTCATGCGCGTCGCGCCCCGCAGATGCTCCGCGACGCTGGCCGATGCCTCTGTCGAGGAGCGCGCATCGCTCGGCGCGGCGCTGGTTGCCGCAGCGCGTGCGATCCGGGGCGCGCTCGGCGACGCCGCCTACAACCTCGTCGTCCACGACGCGCCCTACTCGGCCCAGCACGCGGGGCTGCCGTTCCACTGGCACGTCGAGGTCTTTCCGCGGATGGGGGACCAGGCCGGCTTCGAGTGGGGGAGCGGCGTGTACACCAACGTCGTGGACCCGGATGTGGCATCTTCCGTGCTGCGTGCCGGTCTGGCCTTGGAGTAGAATGTCGGCTCGCGCGCGCGAGCGCGTACGACCCAGGGAGCGCTGAGCTGCCGCATGACAGACATCGACGAGGTCGAGGTCCCGTATCCGCACTACCTGTGCCCGGTCGACGGCAAGGAGTTGCCGCTGGCCGAGGCGCGCATGAGCGTGACCTGCGCGGAGCACCAGCCGCGCGGGGACAAGCTCGACTTCGTGGTCCGCGAGGCGCATCCAGGTGACCGGCGCGCCATCGAGGAGATCTGCGACCGCGCGTGGGGCGAGACCGAGATCGACGTCTTCGGGCGCACCTTCGACGTCCTGTCCGGTGACAACATCGTCGCCGTCGCGGGCGACGAGCTGCTCGGCCTGATCTCGTGCGCGGTCCACGGCGGCGAACTCGCGGTCGTCATGTACTCGGTGTACCCGCACTACCAGGGGCGCGGTCTGGGTTCCGCTCTTCTCGACGCTGCCGCGGACCTTGCGGCGTCGCGTTCGCTCACCTCGATGAAGGCGGCCGTCTCCAACGACGACCTGCCGCTTCTGTACTTCTACCAGCGGCATGCGTTCTCGATCGCGGAGATCGCGACCGGGCTGCTGGCCGACAAGCTGGGCTATGCGGGGGTCGGCTTCGCCGGCATCCCGATCCGTGATGAGATCCGCCTGCGGCGCCCCGTGTGTCTCTAGATCCTCACGAAAGGGGACCGTTCCGTGGACCGTACCGTCCGCACCTTGCTCGCCGTGATGCTGAACATCGCCCTCGTCGCCGGCCTCGCTGGCTGCTCGAAGCCCGCAGCGTCGACCGGGACGACCGCGCCCGTCGCCCCGGCCAAGGTCCGCATCGGCACCCTGCCGACCGAAGACAGCCTGCCGCTGTGGGTGGCGGAGCGTGACGGCCTGTTCACCAAGGCCGGGCTCGACGTCACCATCCAAGTGTTCCAGTCGGCTCAGGAGCGCGACGCAGCGCTGACCGCCGGCGCCATCGACGGGTTCATGGGCGACCTGATCGCCGCCGCCACCCTGCGCGCGGGCGGTGTGCCCGTGAAGGTCGCGACCATCATGTTGGGCGCCACTCCCGCCGAGGGACGCTTCGGCATCGCGGTGAAGCCGGGCTCCAAGGTCACCTCGATCCAGGAGCTCGCCAACGTTCCCGTGGGTACCTCGAGCGCGACCATCCAGGAGTATGTGCTCGACGAGCTCCTGCTCACAGCTGGCGTCTCCGCTGCGAGGATCAAGAAGGAAGAGGTCAAGAAGGTCCCGGTGCGATTCGAGCTGCTGATGAGCGGCAAGCTCGCCGCGGCCGCTCTCCCGGAGCCGTTCCTTTCGCTGGCGGAGAAGACCGGTGCCAAGGTCCTCCTCGATGACACCCAGGGCGCGAACATCTCGCAGACCGTACTGGTCTTCAGCCAGAAGTACCTCGACGACCCCGCGGGCTCGACCGCCGTCACCAAGCTGCTGGGCGCATGGGACACGGCCGTCGGCACGATCAACGCGGCTCCGGACTCCTTCCGCGCTCTGCTGGTGGACAAGGCGCGTCTTCCCGCTCCGCTCGCGACGAGCTACCCGGTGAACACGTACCCCACGGCGCAGCTCCCCGTCGAGACCGACGTCCAGGCGGTCCTCGACTGGATGCAGAGTGCCGGTCTGCTCAAGGTGCCGGTCACCTACGCCGATCTCATGTGGACCGCTCCCGCCAAGTAGCGGTCGCGACTCCATCAGACAAGCAGACAAGCAGATGGCGGACGTTCGCGTCGATTCCGTGAGCCTCACCTACCACGGGGTCGATGCGGACGTCCCCGCACTCTCGGGGGTCGACCTTGCGCTCGCCGAGGGCGAGGCCATCGCGATCATCGGCCCTTCCGGGTGTGGCAAGTCGACGCTGCTGCTCGCAATGGCCGGGCTGCTGGCGCCCACCGCCGGCGCCGTGGTCGTGGCCGGCGAGGCGGTCGCCCGCCCGCGCCTGCGCACCGCACTGATCCTCCAGGATTTCGGGCTGCTGCCTTGGAAGACGGTGCTTGCGAACGCCGAGCTCGGACTGCGCATCCGTCACCATCCGCCCGAGGAGTCACGGCGTCGCGCGCTCGAAGCGCTCACCCGCGTCGGGCTGGAGGAGTTCCTGGAGCTGTTCCCGAGCGAGCTGTCGGGTGGCATGCGGCAGCGGCTGGCGCTCGCCCGCGCGCTCGCGCTCGACGCCGACCTGCTGCTCATGGACGAGCCGCTCTCCGCGCTCGACGCGCTCACGCGCGAGGACCTGCAGGACCTGCTCCTCACCCTGTGGAGAGACCGCGGCCACACATCGGTGCTGGTCACCCACTCCATCGAGGAGGCCGTGTACCTCGGCCGGCGCGTGCTGGTGATGTCGCCGCGACCCGGCCGGATCGCCGCGGTCGTGGACAACCCGGGCATGGGCGATCCCGGCTACCGCGAGACCGAGTCGTTCCACGCGACGTGCGTCGAACTGCGCGGGCTGCTCGCCGCCGAGGGTGCGCTCCACCGGGGAGGTGGCGCGCTGTGAGGGGCTGGAGACGCAAGGCGCTCGGCTACGTGGGCGCGGTGGCGTTCATGCTCGTGTTCTGGGAGGTCGCGTCGCTGGCGTTCCACAACCCCGCGCTGCCCCTGCCTGCCGACGGGCTCGGGCAGTTCGTGGAGCAGTTCCCCCTCCTGCTGCCTCACTTCGGCTACAGCACGTTCCGGGTCATCGCCTCGATCCTGCTCGGGTTGGTCGTCGGCGCGCCCCTGGGCCTAGTGCTGGGCCGCTCCGAGCGCGCAGACCTGGTCTTCGGCCCGCTCGTCTTCCTCAACTACCCCGTGCCCAAGGCCGTGTTCCTCCCCGTGTTCCTGATCCTTCTGGGGATCGGCAACTCGTCGATCATCTCGCTGATCACGCTCATCGTGTTCTTCCAGATCCTCGTCACAGCGCGCGACGCCGCGCGGTCGATCCCTGCGGCGTCGGTGCTCTCGGTGCGCTCGCTCGGCGCGAACCGGTGGCAGGTCTTCACTCATGTCGTCGTGCCGGGGGCAATGCCGGAGATCTTCACAGCGCTGCGCATCAGCGCGGGTACAGCGGTGGCCGTGCTCTTCTTCTCCGAGACGTTCGCGGGGTCGACGGGGCTCGGCTACTTCGTGTCGGATGCGTGGGGCCGCGTCCAGTTCGACGAGATGTTTGCCGGTATCCTTGCGATGGCTCTGCTCGGGGTCGTGCTCTACGAGGTGATCGAATGGGTCGAGGCGCGCGTGTGCAGGTGGGCCCGCGCCGGTCGGTAGAGCAGTCGTTGTGAGATGAGAGTGGGCGGGCCCGCGACCGGGCCCGCCCCCTTCTGCGCACGGAGTCCTGCAGGTCGTCCGCGTCGCCGGGCTGCCAATCTCAGCAAGAATCCCCCGGCGGGGTTACAATCCATACAAGCATCAAGGGGGCAAACGGGTTCTGAGAGGACTGGATATTTCTATGAATACACTTAGCAGGTGTCGGTCGTTGTCGCTGATGGTGGCACTGATGTTGGCTGCGATGATGGTCGTCCCCGCAGTGAGCCTGGCAGCCCAGGCGACCGTGAACCTCGGGAACGCGAAGGGCTTCGGCGTCCTGGCCGGCGAGACGATCACCAACACCGGGGCGACGTGGATAGGCGGCAGCGCGGGCGGCAATGTCGGTCTGTTCGCAGGCACCTCTCTTCCCGGTCAGACGGACATCACGTTGGTCAACGGAGCGTTCTATCTGAACGATCCGGCAGGGGTCGCGCTCAGGGCCAAGAACGCGCTGACTGCCGCGTACATCGACGCCGCCGGAAGGACCCCCGTCACCCCCATTGCTCGTGAGCTCGGTGGGCAGACGCTGACTCCGGGCGTGTACGCCCCGAACGCCGACAGCAACGGTCAGTTCCAGATCACGGGCACTCTCACGCTCAACGGGGACGGGGTCTACATCTTCCTGACCGACGCCGACCTCACCACGGCATCGAGTAGCAGGGTCGCTCTCATCGGCGGGGCTCAGCCGTGCAAGATCTTCTGGAAGATCGGAAGTTCCGCGACACTGGGGACCGACTCCCACTTCGTGGGGCACATCCTCGCCAACAACTCCATCGCTGCACAGACCGGTGCGAGCATCAACGGGTCACTGCTGGCGCAGGTCGGCGCGGTCACGCTGGACCACAATACGATCACCAACGATCTCTGTCGGCTCATCCCGAGCAGCGGCGGGACCGATAGCGGCGGAGAACTGCCGAAGACGGCAACGCCCTTCTACGACGTGCTGGTCCTCGGAGTAGCCTTGATGCTGGTCGGCGCCGCAGCTTGGAGCATCAGAAAGCGCTTTGAATAGCGGGAAGCACTCAAAGGACCTACGCCCACTGATCACACTCCTATCCCTGGGACTCGTCGTCTTGGGGATAGGTTGCGTCTCTTGGGCTGCGTTCTCCATCTGGTCACAGTCCGACGAGCAGCTGAACCGAGCCGCGGCCGTCAGCGCCCCGACAGTCGAGGCGACCGTGGCCCCTGCGCCGGTGTCCGCGCCGTCGACGCCCGTGCCCGAACCGGTCTTCTACACCACTCGCCCCAAGCCGGGCGACAAGATCGGGACCCTGTCGATTCCTGCCCTCGACAGGTCGCTGCCGCTGCTCGAGGGAACGGCCGACAAGGTCCTCGATAGGGGCGTGGGGCACTACACCGGCAGCGTGCTTCCCGGCGAGGTCGACAACTGCGTCGTCTCCGGGCATCGCGACACGGTGTTCAGGCGGCTCAACAAGCTGAAGATCGGCGACAAGGTGATCGTGAAGACCTCGGCCGGCACCTTCACCTATGCGGTGAGCCGCAAGCGGGTCGTCCACGCTGACGACAAGACGGTGATCGTGCCGACGGACCATGCGGTGCTGACGATGACCACCTGCTATCCGTTCAACTATATCGGGAGCGCGCCTGACCGCTACATCGTCTCCGCGGACCTCGTGACGGGCGACTAGAGCGCCGGGTCCACGAAACGACAGAGGGCGGACCCGCAGCCGGGTCCGCCCTCTTCTGTGTCTGTGGTGCCCCCGGCAGGAATCGAACCTGCGGCACATGGTTTAGGAAACCATTGCTCTATCCCCTGAGCTACGAGGGCGCGTTCGCGCGTAGGGAGTATACGACGCGAGCCGAAGCGGGTGAAGCCGCGACCGCGCGACGCGCCGTTCGCTATCCGGGTCGGGCACCTTCCGATACAGTGGGCTCACGAATCGAGCCCTCACAAGCAATGGGTCGTGGTCGGTCTTGGCTTTCCGGATGTCGGGTTACGCGCTTCTCTACCTCGTGGCCACCGGCGTATCCATGCTCGCGGCGCTCTTCGCATTCCGGATCCGACGCGCCCCCGGCGGCCGGTGGCTCTTCCTGATGGTCGTCGCAACGGCGATCTGGTCGTTGGCCGACGTCTTCGACTACTCGGCGGTCACCTTGGCAGGGCATGTGACCGCCGCCCAGTTCGCCTACGTCGGGTCCCTGGCACCGGTGCTGTTCCTGCTGTTCGCGCTCCAGTACTCCGGTCGCATGCGGGGAGCGATCGGGTGGCGGACCGCGGTGCTGTTCGCCGTGCCGGTCATGGGCATCATCGCCGCCTTCACGAACGGCTATCACCACCTCCTGTGGCCGGGATTCACGGTCTCGGCCGCACAGCCGGGCATCGTCATCTACCAGCACGGGCCCGTCTACTGGGTGGTGGTCCTGTACGCACTCCTGCTGGCCCTGGTGGCGACGCTGCTGCTGGTGGACACCGCGGTGAAGGCGCATGGCATCTACCGGACCCAGGGCATGGTCATCATCGCCGCGGCGGCGGTCCCGTGGCTGGGCGGTCTCGTCTACAGCGTGGAACCGCAGTGGTGGGCGGGGCTCGACCCGGCGCTTACGTTCGCGATCACCGGTGCGCTGCTCGTCTGGGCGATCTGGCGCCTCAAACTGCTCGACTTGGTGCTGGTGCCGCGCGAGGTCATCGTCGAGAGGATGGCCGACGGGCTGATCGTGCTCGACAGCTCCGCTCGTATCCTCGAAATCAACCCGGCCGCGGTGCGTCTGCTGGACCTCGCCGAGGTGCCTGCTCCCGGAACCCTCGCGCTCGAGGTGTTCGCGGACTGGCCCCAGTCGGGGAGGGACGCAGTCTCCGCCATCTACCGCCAGCAGGCGTCCACGCTCGCGTCGCCGGCCGGCTCGCTTCTGCGTATCGAGCGGTCGTTGCTCGAGGGGGCCGGCGACGGAGAGGCGCGCGACCTGTTCATGCTGCGGGACATCACCGGACAGGTCGAAGCGGAGCAGGCGCTGCAGGGTGCTTATGCGGACCTTCAGGCGCGGCTGGAGGAGATCGAGAACCTGCACGGTGAGCTCCAGGAGCAGGCGACCCGCGATCCCCTCACCGGTCTCCACAACCGGCGGTATCTGGCCGAGGAACTCGATCGCGAGCTCAGCCGCGCGGGCAGGGGACGGCTTCCGGTGAGCGTCATCATGTTCGACGTGGACCACTTCAAGGACGTGAACGACACCTACGGCCACTCCGCCGGCGACGCGATGTTGCGCGCCATCGCCGCGGAGTTGCTCGTCGGGACACGAAGGGGCGACATCGCCTGCCGCTACGGAGGCGACGAGTTCGTCGTGGTCCTTCCCGACGTAACGGGCGAACTGGCGTTGGCACGGGCCGAGGGCTGGCGCACACGCCTGGCGAAGGTCATGGGGTCGGTCGAGGGCGTCCATTCACGGACGACGGTCTCGCTGGGCGTGGCCACCTTCCCTGGCAACGGGTCGACGATCGACGCGCTTGTGAGTGCGGCCGATCGAGCTGTCTACGTCTCCAAGGAACAGGGGCGTGACCGCGTCAGCGTCGCTCCGCCCGGTGCCTGAGACGGTACTTCTCGCAATGCCATCCATCACGCGCCCGCCGCTCGATGGCATGGCGCGTGCTGTTATGTAAAGTTGCGCCCCTCTTCCGGCAGAAGGGAGCGCGCACGCCAAGCCGGGCGCAGGGCCTAGACGGACGCGCGCCCGCCCGCACGCGATCAAGCGTTCACCCCCGCCACGAGCAGCGATCCATGGCTACCGTGGCGACTGCGACGTCTCTCTGAGGGGACGAGATGACGCGGATCCCGCCGCCGATCGGGTCAGCGCGTACGAACCTACCGCCGTCGACACGACCCCATCAGGGGGCCTTGTACAACCGAGGAGGAACGTATGATTCGCAAACGATGGGTGGCAACCCTCTTGGCCGGTGTCCTGGCCCTCGGGCTGGTGGCTGTTCCGGGCTTCGCTGTAGCCGGCACGACTCCGGCGCGCCCGATCGCGCACAAGACCTTCAACGCCAAGGCCGGCATGATCGCGGCGGCCAACACCTACTTCAAGAACGCGCCGTCGCCCGTCATCATGGCCGAGGCCCTCTATGCGGCCGTTCAGGCCAAGGATGCCGGATACCAGATCGTCGACGTCCGCTCGGCCGCCGACTACGCTCTGGGACACATCGACGGCGCCATCAACATCCCCTTCGCCACCACCGCCGATGACGCGAGCCTCGCGATGCTCAACGCCTCGAAGACGATCGTCGTCGTCTGCTACACCGGCGAGACAGCATCGATGACGACCCAGGTCTGGGCGATGCTCGGCTATCGCGCCACGGCCCTCATGTATGGCATGAGCGGCTGGGTGGCCGACAAGTCGATCGTCGGAATGGACATCTGGAACGGCATCGGCGCCGGCTACCCGACGGTGACCAAGGTGACCAAGGCCACCCGCACGTTCCATGCAGCCAAGATCAAGCCCCGCTACACGAACACGGCCGACGCCATCAAGGGCCAGGCCAGGGCCTACTTCGCCAAGGGACTCGCCCCGATCATCACCGCCGCTGACGTTCGCAGGATCGTCCTGTCGAAGGACCGCAGGTACCAGATCGTGTCCGTGCGCCAGGCTGCGGACTACGCCACGGGCCACATCAAGGGCGCCTCGAACATCGTGTGGACCGACATCGCCGACAAGGTGACCAAGCTCGATCCCCACAAGACGATCATCGTCTACTGCTACACCGGCCAGACCGGTGCGCAGGCCGCGATGTTCCTCAACCTCATGGGATACAGGACCTACAACGTGCTGTCCGGTATTGCCCGCTGGAACAACGATCCCGCCGTGGGCGGAGTGGCCGGCTACAACCCCGCGACGGTCGCAACCTACCCGACCGTCAAGTAGCACGGATCCCACGTGAACGGGACGTCGAAGGAGGGCCCCGTCGGGGCCCTCCTTCGAATGCCGGTGCCAGGCGAGGGTGCGTGCAGGACGCCGGCCGCTACTGCGCGACGAGCCCCGTCGGCTGCATCGCCGCGCGCACGTCGGCCTCGGTCGCTTCCGATCCGCAGTAGCCCACGCTGATGCTCGCGGTCTTCGCGTTGTACGTGGCGTTGGTCATGCCCGGGACCTCCTTGAGCGACGCGAACAGCGCCTCGGCGGTCGTGACCGGATCCGACCCGCTCGGAACGGCCAGTGCGAAGTTCGCGGTGGCGCAGGCTTTGCCGGTCGCGAACGTCCTGATGATCGTGTCGCCGCTCACCTGCGGCTTGGTGCTGAACACCGCGACGATCACCACGAACACCAGCAGCACGCCGACCACAACGGTGGTGACGAGTACCTTCGCGGTGCGTCCGGTCCGGTTCGGCTGGGTCGGGCTTCGTTCGGCAACCTCGTCGGACTCCTCGGTCGTGAACGCGGGCGACTCGGCGGCCGTCGCCTCATCTTCGGAGACGCCTCGCGACCTCATCTTCGCCCACACCGCGACGATGATCGCAATCGCGAGGACGAGCACGAGAGCGAGCACGATGAGGATGGTGCTCGTGTCGCCTCCACCGGTCGAGGCCTGGGTCGTGACGGGTGTCTCGGCGCTGACGGCGTAGGTGAACGACAGCTCGAGCCCGGTGCCGGCCTTCACCTTGCTGATGGTCTTCGTGTAGTACGCGGCGCCGGATCCACCGGGCTCGAGGATGGCGCCGGGAGTGCCGGTGATGACCTCTGCGCCCGCGGGCACCCGGATGCTCATGCCCACCTCGGGCAGGGCCGTCAGCGCCGTCCACTTCAGCGACGAGCTGAGGCTGCCGTCCTCGAGTGTCTTGGGTGCGTCCGCCTCGACCTCGACCTGCGCCTTGAGTGCCTTGGTGAGCGTGAAGCGGTACACGTCGGATGCGCCGACCGTCGAGGTCGTGTACGTGAGGCTGGGGTCTTCGGAGGTGGCACCTCCCAGGATCTCGCCGGTCCACAGGAGCGTGGAGCCGGATGGGACCGACAGTTCGGCCTCGGCGGGCAGCTTCGTCCCGGGCGGCAGCTCGCCCGAGACGAGCATCACCCCGCCCGATTCCTCCGCGTGGAGGATGACGTCGACCCGCTGCCACGGGGCGGGTGCGGCGAGGGCGGTCGAGGCGCAGAACAGCGCGACGAGGAGCATGGTGGTCGCGGCGAAGGATCGAAGGACACGAAGCATGCGGGTCTCCAGTGTTCGAGGTACTCGGACGACGGCGCGAAGTGGGTGCCGGTGCGTCAGATCCTCAGAGCGGAGAGTGGTGCGAGCGCGAAGGAGGGTCGCGCGATCTCGTCACCGGCGCCGAACCGGAGGAGCAGGGCGGTCATCCCGAGGAATGCGGCTGCGATACCCGTCCCGAGCGCGCTCAGGATCCGGCGAAGGATGTGGCGCGCGGTCTCCGAGCGGTCGGCGCGGGCGCACGAGGCGTCGGCGCAGGGTCCGCAGATGACTTCGCCGCAGGCGCCCAGCACGACGACGGCCACGAGCACGACGAGCGCGATGACGATGATCCTCAGGATGCTCGACATGCAGTGAAACCCGTTCCCCCGCCCACCTGAACGTGGTCAGCGTATCCAGTCGTCAGGTGCTTGGCAAACGGAGTCGGTGTGGAGGGCGCCGAGCGGTTCACTTGATCGAGATGAGAGAGTCGGTCGGCGCATAACTGTCGGACATCATCGGCACGTCCGAAGTGCCCACCGCCTTCGAGTAGATGTCGTCCGCCATCTCGGCGAATCCGGACACCTGCACGCGCCCGTCCACGCATGCCCGTACGCGCGCGAGCAGCTCGGACCCCGTCACGTCGGAGTCCGTCGCCAGTACGATCAGGTTCTGCCTGCCCTGCGGGACGTCGCCCTGGCCCACGTTCACGCGAAACACCCACAGGTGGGTCCACACGGAGCCGGCGGTCTTGTACATACTGCGGAAGAGCTTGCTGGCGTCGCCCTCCAGCGCGCTGATCACGTTGTAGGCGACGACGCCATCCGGCGACATGCGCGCCTTCGTCTCGCGGAAGAACTCCTGTGTCGTGAGGTGGAACGGTAGCGCGTCGGCGTAGTAGGCATCCATGATGACGATGTCGTAGGTGTCCTTGGACGTCTGCACGAACCTGCGGGCGTCCTGTGCGAACACCCGCGAGCGCGCGTCGACCGGCAGTCCGAAGTACTTCGTCGCGACGTCGACGACGACCGGGTCGATCTCGACACTATCGACGCTCATCTCAGGGTAGTCGTGCCAGAAGCGCTTGGTGATCGCTCCGCCGCCGAGGCCGAGCACCAGCACCCGCTTCGCGTCGGGCTTGAGCGCCAGCGACAGCTGCATGTAGTCGGGATAGCGCACGCGGCTGGTCAGTCCGTCGGACATGTCCATCCCCGACTGGCGAGTGGCGTCGAAGCGGAGGTTCCGGGTGGTGCCGGCCTCCGTGACGCTGATGCGGTGATACTGCGTGTCCTGGCGGAAGAGCACCTTCTCGCCGAAGGAGTTCACCGCGGGGGGAGGCGCGATCTTCCACAGCACCCAGCCGCCGACGATGAGCCCCGTGCAGACGAGCACGAGTGCGGCCGTTGTCGAGAACCGGTCGATGCGGGCCGCCGTGCGCAGTCGGCTCTCGGTCACGTCGTCGGCGTGCACGTGCGCTCCGTAGAGCAGCGGCAGCGTGAGTGCCGCCAGCGACGCGGCCAGGAGCGTGAAGCCGATCGCAACGACCAGCGGCTCGAGGGAGAGCAGCGGGATCAGCCAGAACGAAGTCGCCAGCGTGCCGACGATGCTTCCCGCCGTGGAGATCGACGAGAGCGAGCCGGCCGAGCGGCCGATGTGCGCCATGCCCTTGGAGGCGGCGAGGCGCAGCCCCAGCGGCGTCACCATCGCCATGAGCAGTGACGGCGCGAAGAAGATGAGCGCTGAGGCCGCGAGCGAGCCGGCGCGCGGGCCGAGGTCGGCGGCCCACGGGAGCGCCGTGCTGGCGACCAAGGGAGCGAGGCAGGTGAGCAGGCCTCCGGCTGCGATCACCGGAGCGAGCGTCTTGGAGGCGCCGAAACGGTCGGCCAGGTGTCCCCCGAGCCAGTAGCCGAGGCTGAGCGCCACCATGACCGACGAGATGACGCTTCCCCACACGAAGATCGAGTTGCCCAGGGCGGGCGCCAGGACGCGCGCCGCCACCATCTCGAGCGCCATCAGGGCGGCGCCGCAGACGAAGACTATCGCGTTGAGCACGCAGAGCCCCAGGTGCGGATCACAGCGTCAGCCTTCCACCGCGAAGAGACCGCGGCCGGAGGCCAGCTCGCTGACGGGAACCGCCTCGACTCCTTCAGCGAGCGCGTAGCGCTTCTCGCCCGGGTACAGCACGACCACTCGCTCCAGCCCGAGGTCCTCCATGGCGGTCCGGATGGACGGCGTCACCTTGGGCGCATCCGTACGCTTGCACTCGACCCCCAGCAACCGGTCCCCGCGGCGCAGGATCAGATCGATCTCGGCACCCTGGTGTGTAGCCCAGAAGTACTCATCGTCGTGCGGCTCGGTTGCCAGCACCTGTTCGATCACGAACCCCTCCCATGATGCGCCGATCTTGGGATGATCCATGAGGGCCTTGAGTGTGTCGATGCCGAGCAGCCTATGCAGAAGGCCACTGTCGCGCACGTACACCTTGGGTGACTTCACCTGGCGCTTCCGTAGATTGGCGTGATAGGGCTGCAACTGCCTGACCATGAACGCGTCGGACAGAAGGTCGAGGTAGCGGCCGACGGCCTTCTCGCCGGCTCCCAGGGTGCGTGCGGCGTCGGCGGCGTTCCACGTTTGGCCGTGGTAGTGGGCGACGATCGTCCAGAAG
>Ga0209540_10000546_pt1 | contig 34644 bp, 27 predicted proteins | sample BarGraIncu01121A_FD_184501 | JGI IMG/M metagenome (GOLD analysis project Ga0209540, IMG submission 184501) | Arctic peat soil microbial communities from Barrow, Alaska - Barrow Graham LP Incubations 011-21A (SPAdes) (version 2) | ecosystem: Environmental > Terrestrial > Soil > Wetlands > Peat... | reverse complement strand
TATAAGCTATATCAAATTAAAATCTGCGTCGCAATTTCTGCCAACACTCTGTTGTTCTGCGCTTAATAGATTACAAAGTATTTATGGTAGGGACTTTGTGTTTTGTTCCGTCCTTATTATTAGCGAATTGGCAGAAACTGCGGCGCACTTAGGCATGCTTTATTTTAGCATAATTCCGGAGCCTCTTGTACCGTCTTTGAATATCTGAGTATGGTTCTTACGAACTCTTTTCTTCCAGTCCCCTTTGTGGTATGCATAGCTTACAATCATTGGAACAACCGTGGTAGCTTCTGCATAGACCATTTGTTCGTGAGCAGTATTCACCTTGCCCCATGAGTTCGCCTCCTTTAAAGTTGAGCTTGAGCAAGCCCCGTCACGAACATCTGCTACTGTAATTTGAACTGCATATTGGTGCATTGGAACATCAAATCCAAGACACTCAGCACAAACAACGGTATCTTGAGCAAAATTCTTTGGAACTCCACCGCCTATCATGAACAGACCGCTGGTTTTTGCAGCAAGCTTTACCTCGGTAAGCTCACGGAAATCTGCAACCGAATCAATAGTCAAATAGGGTTTACCCGCTTTCATTCTTTCAACCTGATGGATCACCAGACCAAAACCTGCACTACAATCACTGAATGCCGGAACGAAAATCGGAATATTAAGTTCGTAGGCAGTTTGAATTAAAGAGTTCTTCTTTACAGAATTTTTACTTAGCCATTTTCCGATCTCATGTATAAATTCACGTGACGAATATGGGCGTGGCTCTAAGGAGTCAGCAATTTTCTTTATTGTTGAATCACATGACTGAAGCTCCTGTTCGTCTATGAAGGTGTCATAAATTCTGTCTATATAGTTGTTTCTCAGGTGAGTGTCGTCAATGAATTGTGTGCCTTTGTAGTGTTTATAACCTAAGGCTTCAAAGAAATCCATGTCTATTATTGATGCTCCGGTAGATACTACCGCATCGATCATGTTAAAACGGAGCATATCTACATAAACCTGCATACATCCTCCGGCAGAGGTGCTGCCGGCAATTACAAGCCAGTTGGTAGAATCTTTATCGTTGATCATCAATTGAAGAATGTCAGCAGCAGTTGCAGTATCACGCGAGGTGAAAGACATATCACGCATTGAGTCGATAAATGGGGTTGAATCAATTTTTGTGATATCTATATGCTTGATGGTTTCTTGCAAAAGATCTTTCTTTTTCGGTATCATTTTATCTCGTTTAATTTTTCGCAAAGGTAGATAATTTCAGTTAAGAACAAGTTTTTTACTACTTTTGCCTATTCAAATCCCAAACATCAATTAGACTATGTTTGACATTCAAACCGTAAAAAAATTCGAAAAGATTGAAACCCCTTTTTACTACTACGATCTAGCACTATTAAGGAAAACCCTTGATCTCTATAAAATGGGGATCGACAAATATAACTACCATGCTCACTATGCGTTAAAGGCAAATGCAAACGACAGAATCCTTTCCATAATAAAAAGTTACGGGTTCGGTGCCGATTGTGTTAGCGGAAATGAGGTTTCCCTTGCACTTAAAACCGGTTTTAATGCAGACGATATAGTCTATGCCGGGGTAGGTAAATCTGACAAAGAGATAATTACAGCCCTAAATGGCGGTATATTCAGCTTTAACTGTGAGTCAATTCCCGAGATTGATGTTATTAACAATTTAGCAGCAGGGCTCGGGAAAATAGCTAAAATATCTCTGAGAATAAATCCGGATATTGATGCGCATACTCATAAATATATCAGCACAGGTCGCTCGCAGGATAAGTTCGGAATAAGCCCTTGGATGTTTGAATCTGTTTTAAATACAATTAGGAGATGCCCCAATATTGAATTGATAGGTCTTCACTTTCATGTAGGGTCACAAATTACGGATTTGCATGTATTTGAAATGCTTTGCAAGAGAGTAAATGAGTTACAATGTTGGTTCAGAGACCAAGATCTGTTGCTGGACAATATTAACCTCGGGGGAGGTTTGGGGATTGACTATTCTGACCCTGATGCAAATCCTATTCCTGATTTTACAAACTACTTTAGCGTTATTAACAGAAACTTAAAGGTATACCCGGGACAAACAATACATTTCGAGCCCGGCAGAGCAATTGTTGCTCAGTGCGGAACGCTTATTTCCAGAGTCTTGTATGTTAAAATGGGAAAAGGTAAGAAGTTCGCAATATTGGATGCCGGCATGAATGATTTAATACGTCCTGCTCTTTACCATGCCCTTCATAAGCTACAAAACCTCACATCTGAGGGTCGCGTTATGAAATATGATGTAGTGGGTCCGATTTGTGAATCCAGCGACAGGTTTGGAAAAAATATTCCGATGCCAAAAACTGACAGAGGAGATATTGTTGCCATCCGTTCTGCCGGCGCATACGGTCAGGTGATGAGAATGAGATACAATCAAAAAGAGTTGGCTCCTGAATACTATTCGGAATAATTACTAACTTAAACCTGTAAATTATGAGTAGAGTAAGTTCAAAAGAAAAATATGTCAGTCAAGTTTATAAACTTTTTAGACAGAAAGGGCTGAGGTTGACAATGGATGAAATTGCCAATGAGTTAAAACTTACAAAAAAAACACTGTATAATAACTTTACGAGCAAAGAGGATCTTATGCGCACTGTTATGAAGCTTGTGCTTGATGATATTGAGTTTAAAATAAATTTAGCCTTGAATCAAGGGAAAAATGCTATTGAGGCTCTTTACCTGACAAGTAATATGATGAATAAATCGCTTGAGGAGATTGGCCCGCTCTTGTTGAGCGACTCCGCCACTTATCTTCCGGATCTTAAACTCCTCGACCATACTAATCGTATGAGTTTTTATTCAAGAATAATTTCAGAAAATCTTGATAGGGGAATTTCGGAGTCATTGTACAGAGATGATATCAATAAGGAGTTAATAACTCTTTTTTTTACGTCTGCTATGGCTAAAATATACTCATGGAACGGATCATATATTTTTTTGAAGAATCCTTTTATTTTCCATTCGGAGTTGATCAGATATCATTTGGAGGCAATTGTAAACGATGAGGGTAGGGGAATACTAAAGAGCTTCATCAAAAAATGACTATTTTCGCGATCTGAAAAATAATCAAAGAAATGTTTGAAAATTTAATTGATAGGTTAGAGAGTTCGTTTAAACTCCTTAAGGGTGAGGGTAGAATTACCGAGATTAATATTGCAGAGACTTTAAAAGAGATCCGTAAAGCTTTACTGGACGCCGATGTCAGCTACAAAATCGCAAAGAATTTTTGTGATGATGTAAAACAGAAGGCTCTTGGAGAGAATGTTCTGAAATCTGTTCGTCCGAGTCAGATGATGACAAAAATAGTTCACGACGAACTTACTCTTCTAATGGGTAGTGAGTCCTCTGATATCTCCATAAAGGGCAATCCCGGGGTTGTTTTGGTTGCGGGTCTTCAAGGTTCAGGTAAGACAACATTTTCCGGAAAGCTGGCCCTTAACTGCAAAACCAAAAGGGGGCTCAAGTGTATGCTTGTTGCTTGTGATGTATACAGACCTGCTGCAATTGAGCAACTTAAGGTACTTGGGGAGCAAGTCGGCGTTTCGGTATATTGGGAAGAGGGATCAAATAATCCTGTTCAAATTGCCAAAAATGCAGTATCAAAAGCTAAGCAGGAGGGGTACTCTCTTGTAATTGTGGATACTGCAGGACGACTTGCAATTGATGAACAGATGATGAACGAGATTGCCGCGATCAAAAAAGCAATCAACCCCACTGAGACACTCTTTGTAGTAGACTCTATGACCGGCCAGGATGCTGTGGATACAGCAAAGACATTTAATGACAGACTTGATTTTGACGGGGTAGTGCTTACAAAACTGGATGGTGATACCCGTGGGGGTGCTGCTCTGTCTATCAGAGCCGTAGTTAACAAACCAATTAAATTTGTTTCATCCGGCGAAAAGATGGAGGCACTTGATGTTTTCCATCCAAAGAGGATCGCGGATAGAATTTTAGGTATGGGAGACGTTGTCTCGTTGGTAGAAAAGGCTCAGGAGCAGTTTGACGAGGAGGAGGCTAGAAGACTCCAAAAAAAGCTTGCTAAAGACCAGTTTACTCTCACCGATTTCTACAGTCAGATCCAACAGATAAAGAAAATGGGAAACATAAAGGATTTGGCCTCTATGATACCAGGAATGGGTAAAGCACTCAAAGATGTGGATATAGACAACTCTTCATTTAAAAATATCGAGGCCATCATTCAATCTATGACCGAGCAGGAAAAGGAGAATCCAAGTATTCTCAATGGCAGCCGGAGAAAGAGAATTGCAATGGGAAGCGGTACCACAATAGCAGAGGTAAATCGTTTAATCAAACAGTTCGAGGACACACGCAAAATAATGAAAAACATGGCAGGCGGTGGAAAGAATGCCATGAAGGCACTTGGCGGGCTAAAGAGAAAATAGTTCACTTTATTTATTAAAAAGGGAGATATGGTAATATTAGACGGAAAAGCGACCGCAGATCAAATAAAGCTCGAAATTGCCGCGAAGGTAGATGAGATTGTAAAACACGGAGGTAAAAGACCCCACTTGGCTGCAATATTGGTGGGTGAGGACGGGGCTTCGCAAACCTATGTCGGCCATAAAGAAAAAGCTTGTGCACTGGTTGGCTTCAAATCTACTATTTTAAGATTAGCAGCTGATGTTTCACAGGAAAAGCTTCTGGAAGAAATAGCTAAAATTAATGCTGACAAAGATATTGACGGGCTGATTGTTCAACTGCCTTTACCAAAACATATAGACGAACAGAAGGTAATAGAGGCCATAGACCCGAAGAAGGATGTGGATGGCTTTCATCCGGTAAATGTTGGCCGGATGGTACTTGGCCTTCCCTCATTTATTTCTGCAACTCCTTATGGGATTATGGAACTTTTAACCAGATATAATATTGAAACCGCCGGTAAGCATTGCGTAATAATTGGGAGAAGTAACATAGTTGGTCGTCCTTTGGCTAACCTTCTATCCCAGAAATCAAATCCGGGAGACTGCACTGTAACTATTTGTCATAGCAGAACAAAAAATCTTAAAGAGCACACCCTTATGGCCGATATTATTATTGCCGCACTGGGAGTCCCCGAATTCCTAAAAGGAGATATGGTTAAGGATGGAGCTGTTGTCATTGATGTTGGCATAACAAGAATGAAAGCCGATACAAAGACCGGCTTTCGTTTGGTAGGAGATGTACTGTTTTCTGAAGTTTCACCTAAATCATCTTTTATTACTCCCGTACCTGGAGGCGTTGGACCTATGACGATAGTGTCTCTGTTGAAGAATACATTAAAGGCTTCCGGAAACTAATTTCCGGTTTATTTTCATTATTCTGAATACTTACTATTGTCAAATAGTTGCACACTTCGAAAAATATTATTTGTTTATTTCAGTTCAGAAAAAATTTCTGAAGGTTTAATCCCAAGTAAACTCAATCTTTTCAGTATCTTAGGGAGTTCTTCTTTTATGAATTGTTCCTTTTGAATTTTTATGATTGAAGCTTTGGATCCTGGAGAGATAAAATATCCGACTCCTCGTTTATTGTAGATCACGTCAGTTGATTGCATATGATCGTAAGTTCTCATTATTGTGTTTGGATTAACACCAAGGGCAACTCCAAGCTCTCTGACAGAAGGAATTCTGTCTTCTGTTACCCATTCTCCGCTCAGCACCTTGTCACACAAAGTGTCAGCTATCTGGAGATATATCGGTTTATGTTCATAGAATTCCATCGTTAATATTGTTGTGTTTTCATTTTATAAAAAGTACCTGCAAGAAAGCCGGCCGGAAATATTCCGTAGAACAGTATGTAGGAGAAGTATTGCAACCCTTTCAAAAACCCAGTTAGCGTTCCGCTGCCAGTTATACTACCGAGTTGTGAGAGATTGGTAATTTTGATAACAGAATGCGTATTTTGCATTGCAACAAACTGTTCTTTGAACAGAACAGATATTAGGAATACCACAATCAATGCCAGGGCAATATATATTCCGGCTCCCGATAACAGAGTTTTGAATATCTTGTTTTTTCGGAATAGAAAATTACCGAAAATACATCCCTGCTGAAAAATGAGAAATGCGATAAAGCCTCCAAACGTTTTCTCAACCTCCCATAGACTGGTGATTACATAACCGGGAAAAATTGAAGGGGTTATTGTAGAAAGAACAGAGTCAACCAGAAGAATTGAGGAGAAGGTGATTAATGGCATAAAAATCACGGTGTTTGTAAGCATGTTCAAAAATTTCTCTGTTACAGAGGCGGGTAGGATAACATAATCAATCCCTTTTTTCGGATGATTGTAGTCCTTGTAAAGATTGAACGGGGCGATCACCATAGTTAAGAATGTTGCAAAGCGAAGGTAAGTTATCCTTGGATATATACTTACCGGATCTCCGTTGAACAATAGTATAGTTAGCCAGTAACCCACAAGAAGAAGAGAAAAAATTCCTGCAATTTTAATTATTATCGGAGCTCTCTCTGTTAACTCTTTCTTAAGGAGTTTAGAATATCTGTTTATTGAAAAAGTTTCGTTCATGACTGTTCTATTTATTAAAAATTTGTCTGATTGTCTGTTTATTAAGCAATACTGCATTAAATAGTGCCTCAATATTTACCTTGCTCTCTTCGTTGGTCAGATTTCTGTTTACAACAAGGTACCCACCCAGTGTTGGTTCACAATAGAGAGCATCACTTACAGGAACACTGCTGAAGCTGAAACACAATTTCTGACTGATACCCTCTATTGATTCATTAAGAAGTACAGCATTTTTGTCCAAAATGATGATTGGATCGATAAGATTCTCCAGATCCCTCACTTGATGTGTGGATATGACAATGCAACTTTCATCTGTGCATGCTTGGGAAATCACCTTTCTCAATTGAGATTTTGAAGGGATATCCAATCCGTTGCTGGGTTCATCGAGTAAAATCAGCTTTGTATTGGTAGACAGGGCAAAGGCTATAATTGCCTTTTTTTGCTGGCCAAAAGATAACTTTGTAAACTTTGAATTACCATTTACATCAAAGTCTGTCATAAGTCTGATAAATTTATTCGCATCATAATGCGGATAAAATTCTCCACGTAATCTTGCAAAGTCGTTAACGACAATATCCGGTCCGGTAAAGTCTTCCGGAATAAAGAAAAGCTCCTGAAGAAAACCGGGCTTTCTGTCAAATGGGGTATAGCCCATAATTTTACAACCTCCCGATTTAAGTTTGAGTAGTCCGCACATTATTTTTAGAAGGGTGGTCTTACCAACCCCGTTTTGCCCCAAGAGTCCGTAAATCTTGCCAGCTTCCAGTGACAAGGTTATGTCCTTAAATACAGGGTGATTTGAGTAATTGAAATTCAGATTTTCTATTGTTACCATAATATAAAATTTAATATTCGTCTTAGTGTATTAGTGAAGTAGGGCACTGCAAATGTAAGCATGATTTTTAAACCACCAAATTTTTTTTTAGTTTTGAGGAAATTTTTTTAAATAATATTTTAATGAGACTGAAAATCATATCGGCTACTCTTCTTCTGTTTTTTGCATTAACAACTTTCTCGCAAATACGAGAATCAAAAGAGAAGGAGATAAGAAAAAATCTTTCGTTCCTTGCAGATGATAAACTTAAAGGAAGAGCATCAGGTTCCAAAGAGGATAAAATCGCCGCCAAATATATAGCATCAAAATTATCAAAATACGGATTTAAGCCCCTTTTAGGAAATGATCCTCTTGTACCTTTCGAATTTACTCGATACAGAGAGACCGGTTACGGTTCAAAACTGACAGTTGCCGGCATTGATTTATTGTCGGGGATTGAGTATTCGGTTCCACCTATCTCTGCTGCTGCCGAGATAAAGGGGAAACTGGCATTTGTTAATAAAAACGGAGAACCGAATAATGATATTGAAGGAAAAATTGTTGTTATTGAATCTAGCTTAGATAGTATTCCATTTAAGGTTACGGCATTAAGAGACCGGGGAGCAGTTGGTATTCTTTTCTTTTCAAACGATGCAGTTAATTTGGACAGAAAAACAAATAGTAGCGGAACATCAATACCGGTGGCACAAATTTCCAAAGAGACAGTTCAAAAGATATCTGCCTGTCAAGGAGAAGAAGTGCACTATAAGTCTGTAGTTAACATAGTTAAGGGAATATCTTACAATGTTGTAATGCAACTGGGTATTGATAATGCTAAGGGGACAATTCTCTTGGGAGCTCACTATGACCACTTAGGAATGGGTGGGCAAGGTTCCGGTAGTATGACACCGAAAACAGAGGGTATTCATAACGGTGCCGATGATAATGCAAGCGGAGTAGCTTCAGTTATGGAGGTGGGAAGAATACTTGCCAGAAAGAGAGTTAAACTTAAAGATAACATAATTGTAGTAGCCTTTGGCGGAGAGGAGAGGGGCCTTCTGGGTTCGAAAATTATTGCCGATACACTAAAAAAACTAAATCATTCACCCTCTCTCATGTTTAATCTGGATATGGTTGGGAGACTTGTGAATGACAAGCTTCAGGTAGGTGGAGGAGGAACATTTTCACGAGCAGACTCAATAATTAAGAAGGTCAACAAAGATTTTAATTTTAACCTTACAATCACCCAGGATGGTTATGGCCCTTCTGACCACTCTTCGTTTTATACAACGGAAGTACCGGTATTATATTTTACAACCGGCATACACAAACAGTACCATACCCCTTTTGATGACATTGAATTTATCAATTTCCCCGGTATGGTTTCTGTAACAAATTTTATCACCACTATTGCATATGATATCGCCAAGAGTGGAGAGATACTCTCTTACAGAAAGATCGGTGCACCTTCTACGCCTGCCAGGGCAAGTTTTAAGGTCACCTTGGGTCTTATTCCGGACTTCACATATGAGGTGGGAGACGGCTTTAAAGCAGGTCCGGTAACAGATGGAAAGCCTGCTCAGATGGGAGGAATGTTAACCGGAGACATAATTACAGCAATCAACTCCAAAAAGGTGTCGAATATCTATGACTATATGGCACGCCTGGGAGAGCTGAAAGCCGGAGATAAAATTGTAGTTGATGTAAGGAGAGATGGGAAAGAGATAAAATTGACAATACAACTATGAGAAATATACATTACTGGATTCTGACAATCTTAATCACTTTAACAGCAGTTATCTACCAATGGATGACCAGTCCTACGAATCCTAAAAGGGTAAAATTCGAACTTTCAGGTAAAGAATATACCACAAAACTCACCCGAAGCCTGGAAACGAAGGGTAATATGGAAGTTGTAATCTCTAATTCTGCAGACAATATGATGGTAACATTATTTTATCGCAGGTATCCCGGTAATGATACAATACAGTCAATAACAGCTACCAAAAAAGGAGATACCTATTCGATACTTTTGCCTGCACAACCACCTGCAGGAAAGATCGCTTACTTTGTTGAGTTTAACGACGGAACAGACTCTGCCACCTTGGGCTTAGAGAAGAATATAATTATGCGCTTTAAAAATCCTGTTCCTGCGTGGGTGTTAATACCACACATTTTTCTAATGTTCATTGCAATGCTGCTCTCTACCTACGTCGGAATAATTGCATTCACAAAATCCGACAAAGTAAACAAGTATGCGATTTTGGTTATAATTACTTTAGGAATAGGCGGATTAATCCTTGGCCCTATAGTTCAGAAGTTTGCGTTTGGCGCATTTTGGACCGGATGGCCATTTGGAGGAGATCTGACAGATAATAAGACGCTTGTTGCATTTGCGTTGTGGCTTATCGCTTGGTTGAGAAACAGGCAGAAGGGTAAAAGATGGTGGTACATCTTAGCTGCAGCAATAATGTTGCTTGTCTACTCAATCCCCCACAGTACAGCAGGCTCAGAGTATAATCAGGAGAAAGGGAAAGTCGTTACAGGTTTTTCAATCAATACTTGTGAGCATCGGGTTTACTGATATTGCTGAATGTCCATAGGCACCCGGACCCTTCTTGATTATCTTGAACATAATGCTTAACTCTGCGATCAGCAAAACGGAAAATAAAACAAAGAAAAGGATTATTGTTGTTAAAACGGACGAGGAAGCTATTCCGGAGACTGATGCCCGAACAGGAAGCAAATTCTGAACGGTCCATGGTTGGCGACCAACTTCTGCAACCACCCATCCGGCCTGTGAACATATATACACTAATGGGATACTGATAATGGCCATATAATGAAACCAACGACTCTTACCGATTATTGCCCGCTTCTCTAGAAATATAGTCAACAGGAACAGAAAAATAAAGTACACACCTAAAAAAACCATAATTCTGAATGCATAAAATGTTATCGGAACATTAGGAACAATATCCTGCGGTTTTTCTAAGTACCCGTAGCCGAAGTGCTCAAAATTATCCATTAACTGTTTTCTGGCAATCTCCTTACCATCATCATCACCGGCCTCTTTTGCCTTATTGTAAGTTGCCAGAGCATCTATCGCCATTTTGCCCTTTTTTATTCTCTCTTCAGTTGAAATAGCAACTTTCTCCTCTCCATTCGCATCTGTATAAGTATAACCCCCTTTTAAAATATCTTCTATTCCGGGTACAAAGGAGTTGAACTTTCTGTTTGCCAGAAGTGACAATCCCCCAGGGATAGAGATATTGAATAAGAAAGGCTTTTCAAGTTCGTAACCCAGAGAGTCTTCTGTCATCATTGAGATCTCTTTCTTTGGATTGAGAATGGCGAAGATAGCAAGGGGTGTGTCTTCTTCACTCTTGTAAAGGCCCTCCATTGCAGCCAGCTTCATTGGTTGTTTTTGTGCAACCAGATAAGCAGAACCATCTCCGGACCAGATTAAAACCATCAATGAGACAAGGCCGAAAACAGCTGCAATTTTAATACTTCTTCTAGAAAATTCCTCTTCCCTTTTTTGCAAAAGATACCATGAACTGATACCGATTACAACCACAGACCCAAGAACGAAAGCATCCGTTACGGTGTGAATAAACTTGTTTAATGCTACCGGAGAGGTTGCTACAGCCCAAAAATCTACCATTTCATTTCTTGCCGTATCGGGGTTAAAGACCATTCCAACAGGGTTCTGCATCCAGGCATTAGCGACTAAAATCCAAAGTGCAGAAAGCACTGTACCTATGGCAACCAACCATGTGGATATAAGGTGAGCATTTTTGCTTACTTTATTCCATCCGAAAAACATGATTGCAAAGAATGTAGTTTCGAGAAAAAAGGCAAGTATACCCTCTATCGCAAGGGGAGCACCAAAAATGTCACCAACAAACCAAGCGTAATTGCTCCAGTTGGTTCCGAATTGAAATTCGAGAATTATACCGGTAGCAATTCCAATCGCAAAATTTATCGCAAATATGTTCATCCAGAATTTTGTGGTGCGCTTCCAAAACTCATTTCCGGTACGGACATAGTATGTCTCCATAATTGATATTATGAAACCCAGACCAATTGTCAATGGGACAAATATCCAATGGAACATGGCTGTCAGAGCAAATTGAAGTCTGGATAAATCTACCAGTGAAGTTAAAAACATAATTTATTCTAAAGATACAGTTTTTTTTGTTATCGAAAAATCGGTTTCTATGTAAATCAGAATTTGTATCTTTGTAAAAATAAACAGATCTGGTATGGAACGTAGAAATTTTCTTAAAACTGCTCTTCTGGGAGGATTGGCAGGAGTTGTTCAACTTAAGTCTAATGGTCTTTTGGCAAGAGGTGGTAGTATCTCTGTAGCAAAAGAGAATGATCTTGTTGCAGTGATGGGAGGAGAACCGGAGGTGATGTATGCAAAAGCAATAAAAGCGATGGGTGGTATGTCCAGATTTGTGAAAAAGGGGCAGAAAGTGGTTGTAAAACCGAATATTGGATGGGATAAAAAACCTGAACTGGGGGCTAATACAAATCCCAAACTTGTAGCAGTAATCATAAAGGATTGCCTCTCTTGCGGTGCTTCTGAGGTTATTGTGTTTGACCACACTTGCGATGAATGGCAAGTATGTTATAAAAACAGTGGCATTATAGAAGCTGCTAAGACTGCCGGAGCTAAAATCGGTTTTGCTCACGATGAAAAGTATTACAGAGATGTTCAAATTCCCAAAGGTGTAAGGTTGAAACAGGCAAAAATTCACGAATCAATTTTAGATTGTGATGTATGGATAAATGTTCCGGTTTTGAAAACTCACGGAGGTACCAAAATGACAATCTCTATGAAAAATTTTATGGGAATTGTTTGGGACAGAAGATTTTGGCATGCCAATAATTTACAACAATGCATTGCAGATTGCTCTACGATTACAAAGATGCCTGCATTAAACATTGTGGATGCATACAGAATCATGACACAAAACGGGCCAAAAGGGAAAACAATAGAAGACGTACAATTGGCAAAAGCCCTTTTTATGTCTACAGATATTGTGGCTGTTGATACTGCTGCTGTTAAATTCTTTAATCAGTTCCGGGAGATGAAACTTGAGGATGTAGGGCACATAGGCCAGGCAGAAAAATTAAAAGTTGGAACAACCGATGTCGATAAATTGACTGTAGAGAGGATAAAAATCTAAAAGAAAATGTACAAATTGTTGAAAAGGACAAGAGTTTGGCTCTCTTTACTCTTCTTGGTTCTGATTACCTTAAATTTTCTTTTTTTCGCTAACAGGGAAACACAGTTTTTTTTCGTACTTTTAAAATTTCAATTTGTTCCTTCTTTGCTGGGAGCGGTCACCGGAAGTGCTCTGGTTTTTATTTTTCTTGTAATATTAACACTTCTTTTTGGGAGGGTATACTGCTCAACCATCTGCCCATTGGGTACTCTTCAGGATATAATTACCAAAACGGGAAACCTCTTTAAGTCCAAAAAAAGCAGGAGATTTAAATTCGACAGGCCATATAATTGGTTGAGGTATTCAATCTTAACGATTGTGGGAGCCCTTTTTATCTTTGGAATCACCCTTCCGTTGGCATACTTGGACCCATATTCCAATTACGGTAGAATATCAAGCGAAATTTTAAGCAGATCAGAACAGCTTATTCACAATGGCTTTTCTCAAATTTTTCCTGAGAATGTTTCCTTTATGAACTACTCGGTATTTGTGGCAGGTTCGTTTATTTTTGCTCTGCTTTTCCTCCTTGTGATTGTAATTCTCAGTGCTTTCAGGGGAAGACTTTACTGTAACACTATATGCCCTGTTGGATCATTTTTGGGATTAATCTCCAAGTTATCGTTTTTTAAACCGGTTGTCAATAACAATTGTAACCACTGCATGGCATGTGTACAAAAATGTAAAAGCCAGTGTATCGACGTTGAAAACCAAGGTGTAGACGAGACAAGATGTGTTGCTTGTCTAAACTGCATGCAGGCATGTAAAAGGGGGGCAATCTCTTATAAATTTTCCTGGAAGAGGACAATTTTAAAAAGGATACTAAAGGAGGATGATATAGCAAACTTGGAAAAAATTGATTCTAAGGAGAGAAGGCGAGCCATTATTGCCATAGGCCTTATGGGAACTGCTCTTGCAGCCAGAGCGGTAAATTTTGGACCTATCCCGTCCGCAAAACCAAAAATTACCGGAATAGCCCCTCCGGGTGCACAAAGCATAGAACATTTAAAGAAGAATTGCACAGCTTGTCATGCTTGTATTGCTGCTTGTCCTAACAGAATTATTTCTCCTGCAACAAATGAATACGGCTTGGACGGCATTCTCTTACCTGTTCTTAGCTACAAGGAGCAATTTTGCGGGTATGAGTGCAATATTTGCACTCAGGTATGTCCAAACGGAGCTCTTGTGTCTATGAGCGTAGAAGAGAAGCAATTGTGTCAAATCGGAAAAGCAAAGTTCAGCTTGGAAAGCTGTATAGTGTATACAGACAGAACAGATTGCGGAGCATGTAACGAACACTGCCCTACAAAGGCTATAACCATGGTTCCGTATCGTGATTACGGACTATATATACCAAAATTGAATCAGAATATTTGCATAGGGTGTGGAGGGTGTGAATATATATGCCCTGCAACACCTGTTAAGGCTATAATTGTCTATGGAAATGAAGTTCATGATGTTGCGCAAAAGCCTTCATTGGATGAACAGAAAAAGATAAAGGTAGACGAGTTTGGATTCTAACCGGAATCCAAACTTATTTGTTCTCCTTAAGAAGTTCAGGCCTCAGCATCTTGGTACGTTCGATGATTTGGTTATCCTGCCAATCCTTTATCAGTTTGGGATTACCGGAAAGCAGAACATCCGGAACTTTCCATTCGTTAAATTTTGCAGGTCTTGTATATACAGGTGGTGCTAAGAGGTTATCCTGGAAAGAGTCACTCAGAGCAGAAGTCTCATCGGAAATTGCTCCCGGAATGAGTCTTATAATTGCATCGCAGAGTACTGCAGCAGGAAGCTCTCCTCCGCTAAGTACATAATTCCCGATAGAAATTTCTCTTGTAATAATATGCTCCCGTATCCTGTGATCAATTCCCTTGTAGTGTCCGCATAAAATCAGCAGATTATTTTTGCATGACAGGGTATTAGCCAGTTGCTGTCCGAGCACCTCTCCATCCGGACTCATGTAGATAACCTCATCATATTCCCTCTCTGCCTTTAACTTCGATATTAATCTGAACACCGGCTCTATCATTAAGATCATTCCGGCATCACCACCAAATCCGTAATCATCCACCTGCTTGTATTTTCCCTTACCATAATCACGTAAATCATGAATATAGATCTCCACTAAATTGTTTTTTTTGGCTCTTTGCACGATTGAGTGACTTAGCGGACTATCAAGCAGTTCAGGAACTACAGTAAGAATATCTATTCGTATCATGCCGCAAATTTACATAAATCACAGCTTTAGCAAAGTTTTTTTGTATATTTGCGAGTTATTAATCTATTAGTCTTGTAATGATGAGCCAAGAATTGAACACTACTGCTCCTGAGGAGCAATTCAAGGAAGTAGAGATCCTTGAAAATACGCAGAGTAAAGACTCTTTATCGGAGTACCCGGACCACTCGAACAAAAGTCTCAAAGAAATAATACATATCTTTCAGGAACTTCTCGACAGAGGAGATCAGCAGGAGATGTATAAATATGCAGAAGGAATAAAGGCTGCATTTTACAAGGCACTTAAGAGAGAAAAAATAGCTGCCGGGTTTCACACTCCCATAGAGAGTACAGAAGGAACTGGGGTAGAGTCTGAGGATAACCAAGTTTCAAACAACCCCTTTGCAGAACTTGAAAGAGGCTTCAAGGAACTATACTCTCGGTATAAAACACTTAGGTTCAGTTTTTTGCAGACAATAGAAAAACAAAAAGAGGAGAATCTCCATTTAAAAAGCGCAATTATAGAAGAGCTAAAAACACTTTTAGAAAAGCAGGAAGATCTACATCAAACATTCCCGGCATTCAGAGAACTGCAAAACAGATGGAAAGCGATTGGACCTGTCCCTCAGGCAAGCAACAAGGATACATGGGATACTTATCAATATCTGGTTGAAAAATTCTACGATTTTGTTAAGATCAATAACGAACTCAGAGATTTAGATTTAAAGAAAAATCTGGAGATAAAGATTGTGCTTTGCGAAAAGGCTGAAGATTTGATTAATGAGCCTAATATTGTTCAAGCATTCAGAAAACTTCAAAAATTGCATGAGGAGTGGAGAGATCTAGGGCCTGTGAATAAGGAGCAGAGGGAAGAGTTATGGGAAAGATTTAAGACTGCCACATCTAATATTAACAAGAGACAACAGGAATATTTTGAAGGTCAAAAAGAGGATCAAAAGAAAAACCTTGAACTGAAGAGTGCTCTTTGTGATAAAGTAGAAGTTATTTCCAACATAGCGAGTGATGAAAATAAAGACTGGAACTCTCTCACCAAAGAGGTTGAACAACTTCAAAGCGAGTGGAAAAGTATAGGTTTTGCTTCCAAAAAAGATAATCAACGAATTTACGATAGATTCAGAGCCGCATGCGATCTTTTTTATAATTCAAAGAGAGAGCATTACTCTCAGTTTAAGAGTGTAATGCAGGAGAACTTAGAGAAAAAGATTACCCTTTGTGAACAAGCGGAAGCGCTAAAGGAGAGCCAGGATTGGAAGAAAACCACAGATTTGCTTATAAATTTGCAAAAGAAGTGGAAGGAGATAGGTCCTGTAGCTCGAAAACAATCGGACATAGTATGGAAAAGATTCAGGGCTGCATGTGACGCTTTCTTCGAAAACAAATCTAAACATTTCAGCTCTATTGATGATTCATATGAGCAAAATCTTAACAAGAAGCTTGAACTTATTCAGGAGATAAATGATTATAAATTAGATACCAAAGCCTCAGAAAACGTTGAAAATCTAAAAGACTTCCAGGCCAGGTGGAGTGAAATTGGTTTTGTTCCCATAAAAGATAAAGAGAGGATACAAGCTGCATATAGACATGCAATCGAGACCAAGTTCGGCGATGTAAGAAACCCGGAAGAAGAGAATAGAATAAACAGATTCAAAAAACACATAAGAGAGGTACAGTCCTCATCAAAAGGAGAGTGGGGAATAAGAGCGGAAAGAGATAAGCTCGTTCAGAAGTTTCGTCAAATGGAATCGGACATTGCAGTATGGGAAAATAATATCGGTTTTTTTGCAAAATCAAAAAACGCAGACACTCTATTAGTAGATATTGAAAGAAAAATTGCAGGTGCAAAAGAGGAGTTGTCGCAGTTGGAAGAGAAGATAAAATTAATTGATAAACAAAACGAACAGATCTGACATGAAGAAAAATTCCATTCTTGGATTTGTGCTGATTGGTGTAATTCTGATAGCCTTCAGTTGGTACAACACAAAAATTTCCAAAGAACAGCAAAAGGAGCAATCTGCAATTGATTCATTAACATCTGTAAAGGCTGTTGAAATCTCTCAGCAACAGGCTCTAAATACACTTGTCGATTCAAATATTGTTGCTAATCAACAGGATTCCATACAGTCAAAAGAGACATCCTCTTCAATTTATAAAGACTCATTATTGGCCAAGGCCAGTCAACAGACTGAAGAGTTCACCACTTTGGAAAACGAAAAGATAAAGATTGATTTTACCAATGTGGGTGCTCAGGCATACAAAGTTCAGATAAAAAAATATTTCACCTTTGATGGCTTAGAACTTGATCTGATCCGTGAAAAAAGCAGTAAGTTCTCTCTGGTTTTCTTTACCAACCAAGAGCTCGCTACATCTAACTTTGCATTTACAAAATCTGAATCCACAGACAGTTCGTTAACCTATCGTCTTTATCTGGATTCTGCATCATTTGTAGAATATAAATACACTCTTCCGAAAAACAGCTACTTGTTAAGTTTCAATGTGAAATTGGTGGGTATGAGTAGACATATTCCTAAAAATATGACTGCATTTGATCTTAGCTGGAGTCTCGATCTTCCAAGATTGGAAAAGGGGTATGGCAATGAAAAAAACTACTCAACAGTAGTTTATAAATTTCCTAATGCAAAAGGGGTTGAGGATCTGGGGTTAAGAAAAGATAATTCCGAGAAAGATGTAAGAACGAAATTAAACTGGTTTGCATTTCAACAGCAGTTTTTCTCTGCTATTCTCGTCGCGAAGGAAAATTTTAATGTAGGCTTGCTCAATTATAAGTTTTTTCCGGAGACCGACCCGGACAGAAACCTTATGCATTGTGAAGCAAAAATGCAGGTTTCATATAATGCTGCTGAGGAAGTTAATATTCCATTTGAGTTTTATTACGGGCCTAACCATTTTAAGACATTGAAATCCTACAAGCAAGGATTTGAAAATATTGTTCCTCTTGGTGGATGGTTAATCGGTTGGATTAACAGGTATGTCATAATTCTGGTGTTTGACTTACTAAGCAGATTTATAAGTAATTACGGACTTATTATTCTTCTCTTGACAATTCTGATCAAGCTTGTAGTCTCTCCTTTGACTATTAAATCTTATATCTCATCGGCAAAGATGAGGGTGCTCAAACCTGAGATAGATAAGATTGCTGCAAAGTATCCGAAACCAGATGATGCAATGAAAAAACAACAGGAGACGATGGCCTTCTACAAAAAAACAGGGATAAGTATGTTTGGCGGTTGTTTGCCAATGCTGCTACAGTTTCCAATCCTCTTTGCAATGTTTAAGTTTTTCCCTGCATCGTTTGAGTTGAGACAACAGGGATTTTTGTGGGCAAATGACCTTAGTGCTTACGATTCAGTATTAAACCTTCCTTTCAACATACCGCTATATGGAAATCACGTGAGTCTGTTTGCATTATTGATGGCTGTTTCCATGTACTTCTACTCAAGGATGAATATAGACCAGATGTCAGGAGGTCCGCAGATGGCCGGAATGAAGTATATGACTCTGTACTTTATGCCAATATTCCTTCTTGTTCTTTGTAACAACTTCTCCAGCGGCTTAAGTTATTACTACATGTTATCCAACCTGATAACAATGGTTCAGACATGGGTGATAAGAAAGTATTTTGTAGATGAAGAGAAGCTTTATGCAAAACTTCAGGAGAAAGCTTCATCTAACACACCAAAGAAGAAATCTAAGTTTCAGGAGAGGCTGGACGCTGCGTATAAAACTCAGCAACAGCAGCTGAAAAATAAAAGATGACAATAGCTAAAGCAATTTCAGATATACAAAAGGAGCTGCCACCAACTACAAAATTGGTGGCAGTTTCCAAATTCAAGTCGAATGAAGCTATTTTGGAAGCCTATTCTGCGGGTTTGAGAGATTTTGCCGAAAGCAGGCCTCAAGAGCTAAAACAAAAAATCTCTGAATTGCCAAAGGATATCAACTGGCATTTTATTGGTCATCTACAGAGCAATAAAATCAAGATGATCATTGACAATGTTGCGCTTATTCAATCTGTAGACAACCTCAATCTTGCTGTAGAAATTAACAACGAGGCATTCAAAAGATCTCTGATAAAAGAGTGCCTTCTCCAGGTACATATTGCCAATGAGGAAACTAAACAGGGTTTTTCCGAAACGGAGATATTTGAATCAATTTCCGAACTAAATAATCTCAAGAATATAAGAATTTGCGGTTTAATGGGTATGGCCTCTTTTGTGGATAATAAACAACAGATAATAAGTGAATTTTCTTTTCTCAGAGAACTATTTATGGGGCTAAAAGAGAAGTGTTTTAAGGATTGTGAATACTTCAGGGAGGTCTCTATGGGTATGTCCGGCGACTACAAACTGGCAATAGAGCAGGGTAGTACAATAGTTAGGATTGGAAGTAAAATATTTAGCGAAAGATGATTACCAGTTAATCGGCTCTTTACCGATGCTTCTCAAAATTTCATTTGTCTTAGAAAAGTGTCTGCAACCAAAAAATGCACCTCCGGCTAATGGCGATGGATGCGCAGCTTCCAAAATGAAATGTTTGGAACTATCTATGAGATCTCTCTTTCCTTTTGCGAAATTTCCCCAAAGAAGAAATACCACGCCAGATTTTTTATCGGATATCTTCTTAATTACTGCATCGGTAAATTCTGTCCACCCGATTTTGCTGTGTGAGGCTGCTTCTCCGGCTCTGACGGTCAGGACAGCATTAAGAAGAAACACTCCTTGAGCGGCCCATCTGTTTAAACATCCGCTTACTGGAGGTTCTATCCCCAAATCTGTATATAACTCTTTGAAAATATTAACCAGGGATGGGGGAAATTTTATACCGTCCGGGACAGAAAAAGACAGCCCGTGTGCCTGACCGGGGCCGTGGTATGGGTCTTGACCAAGTATCACCACCTTGACCTTATCAAACGGAGTAGAATCAAAAGCGTTAAAAATGAGGGATCCTTTGGGGTATATTACTCTATTAGACGAAATTTCTCTTTTAAGAAGCTCGGTAATTTTTATAAAGTACTCTTTATTAAACTCTTCGCTTAATTCTGCCTTCCAACCATTCTCAATCTTAACATCCATAAACCAAAATTGAGCTTTTTGTCAAAATATATACTCTAATACTTCAGAAATATTCCTGACATATTTAAAGTTAAGCCCTTTCAAGTATACATCCTTAATCTCCTTGATATCTCTTTCATTATCTTCAGATAAAAGGATTGTACTTATTCCTGCCCTCTTTGCAGCCAATATCTTCTCCTTAATTCCTCCAACAGGCAGAACTCTGCCACGCAAAGTAATCTCTCCGGTCATTGCTATTCCACTCTTTACCTTCTTCTTAAGAAATGTAGAAGCCATTGCACTTACCATAGCAATTCCTGCTGAGGGCCCATCTTTTGGAATTGCTCCCTCCGGCACATGTATATGTATATCCTTATCTGCAAACCCTTTAGGATTCATAGAAAGATAACGTGGATTGGATTTCAAGTACTGATAAGCAATAATTGCAGACTCCTTCATTACTTCGCCCAAGTTACCGGTTGTGGTCAATAACCCTTTACCTTTACTCAAACTACACTCAATAAAAAGAATCTCTCCTCCATTTTCTGTCCATGCCAACCCTGTAACTACACCGGGAGCCTCATTACCCTTTTGAATATCATGTTGATTTGTAGGTATGCCTAACATAACTCTTATCTCCTTTGCACTTATTACTGCAGGTATCTCTTCTCCAAGGGCAATTTTTTTAGCAGTCAGCCTTGCAACCTTAGCAATTTGTTTATCCAAGCCTCTCACACCGGATTCTCTGGTATATTCATTAATAATTGTATCTATACCCTCTTTATTGATCTTCAGTTGCGGCTTTTTAAGACCGTGAGCTTCAACCTGTTTTGGTATAAGGTGATCTTTAGCTATAAACCTCTTCTCTTCTGCCAGATAACCACTAACATTAATCATCTCCATCCTATCTCTTAAAGCGGGGTGTATAGTGCCGACATTATTTGCAGTGGTAAGGAATAGAACCTTGGATAGATCATAGTCGATATCCAGATAGTTGTCGTGGAAAGAGGCATTCTGCTCAGGATCCAAAACTTCCAGAAGAGCCGATGCGGGATCACCCCGGAAATCGTTACTTACTTTGTCAATCTCATCCAGAACAATTAATGGATTTGAAGTGCCTGCCCTTTTAATTGCATTGATAATTCTGCCTGGCATAGCTCCAATATATGTTCTTCTGTGTCCCCTGATTTCGGACTCGTCATGAAGTCCGCCAAGAGATATCCTTCCGTAATTTCTTCCCAAAGCCTTTGCAATTGATTTTCCCAGAGACGTTTTACCTACGCCCGGAGGTCCGTACAAACAAAGAATAGGGGACTTCATATCTCCTTTGAGTTTGAGCACTGCAAGATGCTCTATAATTCTGTCTTTAACAGTTTCCAATCCGAAATGGTCTGCATCAAGAATTTTCTGTGCATGTTTAAGGTCCAGATTATCTTTGCTGGTCTCGCCCCAAGGTAGTTCAATCAAGAACTTAACATAAGAGAGCTGAATATTAAAATCAGGCGAGTTCGGGTTTGAACGTTCTAACTTTTGAAGCTCATTTTCAAATGTTTCTCCAATGTTTTTAGACCATATTTTAGACTTGGCTTGTAGCCTTAAATCATTGAATTCTTGGATGCTGCCATTAATTCCAAGCTCTTCTTGTATTGTTTTGAGTTGATTACTAAGGTAGTACTCTCTCTGTTGCTGATCGATCTCGGTCCTAACCTTTTGCTGAATGTCATCCTTAATCTTTAAGAGATCTATCTGCTTACTAAGTAATTCCAGTAACTTTAAAGCTCTCTGCTTAAGTCGTCCCTCTCTAAGAAGTATTATTTTGTCCAAAGGGTTGTCCAACTCAATGCTGGAAGCAATAAAATTTACCAAAAAGGCATGTCCTTCAATGTTTTTAATGGCAAATACAGCCTCCTGCGGCAAATGAGGAGAGAGTTTTATAATATAAAGAGCCGCATCTTTAATTGAACTTGTGATTGCATCCAGCTCCTTGATGTTCTTATTGCTGACCTCATCGTCCAAATATTTGACTGAGGCTATGAAATATGGCTCGGTATTTAGAATATCCAGAACTTTAAAGCGTTTAACCCCTTGAAGAATTATGGTAATTCCTCCATCCGGCATTTCAACAATTTTTATTATTTTTGCTAAAGTGCCAATATCGTAAAGATCACTTGGTTGAGGATCTTCCAACTTAGCGATTTTTTGTGAAACTGCTCCCAAAATCCTCTGTTTGCTGTATGCTTCTCTAACCAATTTTATTGATTTCTCTCTTCCTACAGTTATAGGTATTATTGTCTCAGGAAACAGTACCGCGTTCCTAAGCGCAATAATCGGGAGGGTGTCGGGCAAATCGGAATCTCTTAACTCCTGTCCGGATTCCAGGTTCATAACAGGAATTATATTCACCTCTTCTGAAACTGAATGTTGCAGATATATATCAGATAACTTCATCATTTCTTATTAATATGTCATTTTGTCATACAAAGCTATAGAGTGAAACACAATATAGATTGTCAGTTATAGGTGGTCAATCTCTATGCCAAACTAAAATAAAATACTCTTAATAGATAAAAAGAATCCGTGTTCTTTTAATTGATTGAATGAATAGTCAATTGATAAATTGAGATCGTAGTATGAGACAATATCCAAGCCTATACCTCCACTGCAAAGGAATTTGTTACTTAGGAAATTGCTGTAATTAGGATAAGAATGGTACGAATAGCCCATATCAAAAAACGCCTTTCCGTATAATGTAAAGTGTACCTTATTGAACTGGGGTAAAAATGATAAGAAGTCAATTACAGTAATTACAGTAGGCATTATTTTGTATTTTAAGGTGGGGTTAAAAGTTATATAATGCTGCCCATCAGCAACATAATATTCATATCCCCTTAATATAACATTCTCATAACCGATTGCGCTGTCAAAAATATAAGCTTCAGTATTCTTTTTAGATACTCCTGCGGAGAGGTTTGCCGAGATATTCCACCTTTTCGAAAGCGGGTAATAATACTGTAGATTAGCTCTTATTTGGCCGTATTTCAAAGAATTATCAAGACTCAAATACCCTCTGAATTCTTCCTTGATAAAATATCCTTCCAGAGGATACTGGATATTATCCCTCTGATCAGATGTGTGTGCATAGTTGAAACCAATCCCCTTCCTTACAGTATTTTCGCCCCCCCAATACTTTGGATTTAGTTTTAAAATGGTATCGGAAATATATATGCTCTCATAATTAAAAGCAAAAGAGTGGCTGATTCGGATTTTTGGTTTAAATGTGTAACTGATTTTCGTTAAATTCTTCTTTACCACAAACTCATCATCAGGGCTGTTGTATTTTGGCGAATTTTTTTCAGACATGAAATTTTCGGTTTTAGAATACTGCCCGTAAAAACCAAAACCCACTCTATGTTTACCCGTTTGGCCTAGCGCAATATTATTGTATTCGAAGCGAAATCCTTTTTGATATCCAAACTTATAACTTACAGAAAGTATGTGATTCAGCCCCCATATATTGTAGATTTTTGCTCCGGCATCTACCGTAATTCTATTCGCGTCGCCTTCCTTTAGCCAACTACTTAGATTTCTATCTTCAAATACAAAGCTGATTAATGGCCAAACGTACCATCTCTCCTCAACATTTATTGTAATATCAATATTGTCTGCATCCTCTGCATTTATACTCTTTGTCACGTAAACATAATTGAAAAGAGAGAGATTGAGCAAATTGTTTCTGCCCATTTTAAGCATCTCATCCAATTTTCCAACATTTATGGTGTCTCCCTGTTTAAATGGGAGTTCTCTCTGTATGATATGGTTCTTTGTGATTTTGTTTCCGGTAATATAAATATTTGAAATGCAAGAATATTGCTTGGAATAAAGGTTGATGGAAGCTAAAAGAAAAAACAATAAAATTAGTCTCAATTTCAAACTGATTTTCATATCCAAATATAAGTATAAAATGGCATAAATTGGTGAGAACTAAAAGAATTTATAAAAATATTGGTGCAATGTTTTGAAATATCAATAAAATAATAGTAATTTTGTTCGTCAAAAAATAGACTAACCCTTTAATTTTTTAATTATCATGACAAAAGCAGATATCGTAAACGAGGTTGCAAAAGCAACAGGCATGGAAAAAATTGCTGTTCAGAATGTTGTAGAAAGCTTCATGGATAGCGTAAAAGATTCTCTATCAAAAGATAAGAATGTTTATCTTCGTGGCTTCGGCAGCTTTATTGTAAAGAAACGCGCTAAAAAGACTGCCAGAAATATTTCTAAAAATACTACTTTGGTTATTCCTGAACACTTTATCCCTTCGTTCAAACCTGCAAAGGTATTTATGAACAAAGTGAAAAATAACGTAAAGTAATTATTCTTTAGCAAAAAATAAAATAATTATGCCTAGCGGAAAGAAAAGGAAGAGACATAAAATGGCTACTCACAAGCGTAAAAAACGCTTGCGTAAGAACAGACATAAAAAGAAAAAATAGTTGCTATTTGAGTCTTCAGTGTGTGATAATCTAAAGCAGGTCGTTAGATTTGCTTTAGATTCTTTTATTTAATAATGTAGATGGAGAAGGATTTAATAATGTAGATGGAGAAGGATTTAATAATTGATGTTAGTTCTAAGGAAGTTTCAATAGCTCTGCTAGATAATCATAGACTTATCGAATTGAACAAAGAGCTAAACAATGGTAATTATTCAGTAGGAGATGTTTATATCGGGAGAGTAAAGCGTATAATGCCTGCTCTCAATGCTGCTTTTGTAGATATCGGAGATGAAAAAGATGCATTTATCCATTATCTGGACCTTGGTCTATCCTTTAAAGCATTAGATTACTTTACAAGACATATTGGACAGAGTAACCAACATAATGCATTATATTCCAGTGTAAAGCTTGGTGATATTCTGGAGAAAGAAGGTAAAATTGCAGATGTTCTTAAACCCGGGCAACACATAGTTGCTCAAATTGTAAAGGAACCTATCTCTACTAAAGGCTCAAGATTAACCGCAGAGATATCCATTGCCGGTAGGAACATGGTTTTAATGCCATTTGCAGATAAGGTTAACATATCCCAAAAAATTACTTCCAAGGAGGAGAGAAAAAGACTGGAAAGGTTGGTCTACAGCATTTTGCCTCCAAATTATGGAGTAATTATAAGAACTGTAGCCGAAGGAAAACGAGCTGCCGTTCTTGATGGAGAGTTAAAAGCTCTCATAAAAAAATGGGAAGATTCATGGCCAAAAATGGCAAGGTCAAACCCTCCCCAGCTTTTATTCACAGAAAATAGCAGGACAACCACGATATTAAGAGATCTTCTTAATGACTCCTTTTCAAACATCCATATAAACGACGAAACCATTTACAATGAAGTAAAGGATTATATCTCGCTTATTGCACCAGATCAGGAGAAGATAGTTAAGCTATATAAGGGTGGAGTGTCTATTTTTGACTATTTTGATGTAAATAAACAAATTAGAGGGGCATTTGGTAAGGTTGTTCCTATAAAGCAGGGAGCTTATCTGGTGATAGAACATACAGAAGCTCTCCATGTAATAGATGTTAACAGTGGAATCAGAGCTAAGTCAGGTGCAGATCAGGAGCAAAATGCATTTGACGTAAACATGAGTTCGGCAGATGAGATAGCAAGGCAACTCAGACTTAGAGATATGGGCGGTATTATTGTAATTGACTTTATTGACATGGACTCTAATGATAATAAGGTTAAGCTTTACAAGCATATGCAGGATCTTATGCAGACAGACAGGGCTAAACATAATATTCTTCCAATAACCAGGTTTGGTTTGATGCAGATTACCCGTCAGAGGGTGCGACCGGCTACAGAAATTAACACAAGTGAAACGTGTCCCTCTTGTAATGGTACAGGAAAAATTACATCCAGCCTTTTAATAGATGAAACCATAGAGAGACAACTTGCATATTATGTAAAGGAGCGAGGGATTAAGTCGATAATACTCAGCGTTAATCCGATATTAGCCGCCTATCTGACAAAAGGATTTTCCAGTATAAGATTTAAATGGAGCCTTAAGTATAAATGTTCTATAAAGGTTCAAACTGTATCGGATAATTCTCTGCTTGAGGTTAAGTGGTACAATTCTAACGGAGAAAAGATTGAGGATTAACCCTCTTTTGAACAAACTAAAATCTTCTTGGTCCCACTGAAAAGGGTACACCCAAAAATATAGATATCACCCCCGTCTTTTATTTTCAATAATTTTCTTAATTCATCCGGTGTCAGTGGAAAATTACGAGTGGAGATATTTGCCTTAGGGTAGGTTTCCCTTAGACTTTTAACGAATTCTTTTTTAAAGTCAAATTGGGTTTTAATCACAAACGTTCTGCCCGGAAAATCATTTATAATAAATGATGATGTATATAAGTGGGTGTGCGTATGCAATTTTTTAATCCCTAAAAATTCACCCAACGACTTGAAAGCACCGGCTTTCAATATGCTGGAATTTGGTTCGTACAGGTATGTGAGCAGTTCGTCATTAGAAAATTGGGAAATGATTTTACTTTCCTGGTCAAAATCGAAGTTAAAACTTTCAATTTTATTCCATTTGCTAAAATTTACAGTAAAAATTTTTACAGCATTTCTTCCGGACTGAGCATTGTCATGCTCCTTACTTAGTAAGAACAGAAGCTCTTTACACTCGTTATTTACAGAAAGTACGTGAACTTCGGATATTTCTGAGATCTGTTCGATGGTTGCAGATATATCAACCATTGGGGAGACCTTTACCAAAATATTATTCGACAACTTAAATAGATCATCTTTTAAGTCAAGTATATTCGGTTGATAATCAGTAATTGCATATACCCTGTTCTGATTGTTATCTCGTCTGGCGGGGTCCAGATATATAAGATCTGCCGGAGAGAATGTCAGTTCACTTATGTTCTCCTTTGATATTTCTTTGTTTAAAATAGTTATGTTATTAATATTAAGGTAGCTAAAATTATTTTGTGCCGCTTCGCAGACCTCTTTGTTCCTTTCAAAATAAAAAAGATGCTTCGCATTTTGTGATAAAAAAAAAGAGTCTACCCCGAGCCCCCCGGTTAGATCAAACACAACACCTCCTCCCGCAAATCTCTTTTTATATTCGGCTGTAATTTCTGAACTTGCTTGCTCGATAGACAAATTACCTGGAAAATACAAACCATCCATTTCCTCCCAGGAAGGTACTTTTTTGCCAATTTTTTTTTTGGCAGTTATCAATCTTGCAGCAAGCTTAATATCAATGCCTGGATACTTGAAAGAAGAGAGGAGCAGCCTTTGAATATCATCATGCTTGTGCTCATTTACAAACTCTATTAATTCTTGATCTACCATTATTTGTATATAACAGGAACAGAGCTTAGCTCTTTGGGCGGAATAGCGTTCAACTCTTTAAATCTGTAAATTGTATATCTCACAACCGGTTTTTTTAGTCTATGGATATATATGGTTTCAGCTATCTCGACTCTGTCGAAATAGCTGTGTCCTATGATTATTCCGGAGATTGAATCTCGCGAAGACTCAATATAATATGCGTTCTCTCCAATTTTGAAACCACCCGACTCTTGAGTTGTAAACGCATATTTTCTGGTTTCAATTATCTTTCCGATCGTCTTGACAAAAATTTTGTTCGGATTTGCCAGATAGTAGTCGTAATGTGCAGCTGATAAATAATTGTTGGATATAATATATGCATGCTCAGAGATATTCCCCAATGCAACATCCAAATCTCGTAACTTTTTAAACTCTTTAGATAACTTTCTCCAGCCAAACCTGTCTATCGTTACATCATTAGTTCCAATTTTAGTTTCAGGAGATTTTTTGGTTTCAAAATTCAATATTCCACCATACAACTGTGCTAATCCTACCAAAACTATTACAGAAGCAGCATAAATGCTGTTCTTCAAAGCTTTAGGCAGTTTCATTCTTGTACGGTGGTGATATTTCGATTCCAAATATGCTCCGGTAAGCATAATTAAAGGGAAGAATCCTAAAGAGATAAGACCAAATAAAAGGAATGACACAGAGAGAGAAAGAAGCAATTTATATTGACTATTTTTCAAATATTTAGCTCTTTTAAAGGAAAATAGTGCAACGAAAACTACAACAATATTCACTGGGTTATTGTAGATTATCTGTCTGACGAATTCTGTTGTAATATTTTCTAAGACAGTACTATCTGCGAAAGCTAGTGCAACTTTGTCTATATATCTGAATCCTATAAAATTATATTTAATATTCCAAATGATTACAGGAGATAAGATTAAAAGGCTTATTATTACAGATATGTAGAGTTGTGGTTTTTTGAGAAATCTTCTGTCAAATAGTACTAAATAAATAAAAACTCCCAACCAAATAAGTGCGGAAGAAAATTTGGAAAGCAGTGCAAAACCAACAAAAACTCCGGCCATTATCAATGCGGTAGAGCTTAACGTCCTTGTCTCTTCATTATCTTCGTATTTTGTAATAAACCCTTCGTGAAAAAAGTAAATTGACAATAAAATAAAGAGACTTTGGGGGGCATCCGGAGTTACAAAGGCTCCTGTAATAATGCTGCAATAAATAGAAGTAGTATATAAAATTGCTGCATATAAACCGGCCTTTTCATTCTTCATTCTTCTTCCGAGAACAAAGACTATCCATGTGTTTAGTGAGCCTATAAATATTGATACGGACCTTGTGAAAAACTCGCCGTTTAGGGAGAGATTGTTTGTAAATAACTGGATTAACCATCCTATCATAGGAGGCTGGTCTAAATGGCTAAGCTTAGGATAGAGAGCAAATGTCCAGTAATAGGCTTCTTCGCCACCCAGCTCAAGAGTATATGCAATTAAACATCTAATGACGGTAGAGATTGCTATCAGGTAGAAGAGATATCTTTTATAATTGGACAGTTGCATATTATTTGTGATATGATTTTATTAGCTGATTACTCAATTTATTAAAACGCCACAAGAACAGAATGGCAGCAAAAAACAACCCTAGCAAAAGTCCTATCCAAACTCCTATTGCCCCCATTTTTAATACGGTACCGCAAAGATAGCCTAGCGGGAGACACACAAGATAGTAGGAGATAATTGATAACAGCAGGGGCACCCTTACATCTGCCAAAGCCCTCAAACAAGCTAAACAGGATAGTTGTGTGGCATCAAATATTTGAAAAAGTGCAGAAATGACCAGTAGTTTGGCTGCTAAAGATCTTACCGCAAGATCGTTTGTGAATATTAATGGAATCTGATTGCGAAAGACTATATAAGCTATGCCGCAAAGCGACATTAGTGCCACACTAAGATGTATGGCAGCAAAGCCGGCAATTCTCATCGATCTGAAATCACCATAGCCATACTGATGTGATACCCTGATCGTAGCCGCTGCTCCCACTCCAAGGGCAAGCATGAATGAGAAGCTGCTCATGCTCATAGCAACTTGATGTGATGCGAGTGAAATTTCTCCATTCCACCCAACCATTATCGCGCTAAGGCTGAATGCGGTAATCTCCACTAGATTCTGGAAAGAGAGAGGGATCGATGTCTTTAAAATATCTTTTACCAAGCTCAGTTTGATAAGAGGTTTAGTAAAATATTTGAGGTATTTTTTATAATTCTCTATTTTAAAGAAGATTACTATGAAGGATATTAGCATCAAGTATCTGCTGATTAAAGTGGCCAGTGCCGCACCTTTTACTCCCATCGGTTCTATCCCGAAATGGCCGTAGATAAGCACCCAGTTTAGAAAAATATTTATCAAATTGGCTGATATGGTTATATACATGGCATACTTTGTAATGCCTATGCCTTCAGAAAATTGCCTGATTCCAAAAAAAAGCAAGGCAGGGACCATTGAAAAGAGAATAATGGAATAATATTCTTTACCATACATCACTACCTGTTCGGGCTGTCCCATAGAATTCATAAAGAAGCTTATGTCAAACATGATAAATGTTAATAGAACTGCCGCCAATGTATTTAGAACCAAGGAATTTTGAAGTAAAAGCCCAACCCTTTTATGATCTCCTTTGCCAAAACTTTGTCCGACATGAGGTGTTAATCCCTGTGTAAAGCCGATTCCAAAAACCATCCCGAGTATTATAATTGAGTTGGCAAAAGAGACAGCTGCAAATTCTTTTGTTCCCAAATGACCAACCATTATGTTGTCTGCCAATTGGACCGTAATTTGCCCTGCATGTGTAAGCATGACAGGAATAGCTACTTTTAGATTTCTTTTATAGAAAGGAATATACTCTCTCAAATTCATATCGCAAATATACTCTTCTTTGTTTGATATTTGAAAATTGCCTATTATTCATTAGATTTGTCCTTTACAGGTTAATTTTATTCTTTAATAAATATGTCAATTAGTTATTTAGAAAGGGCACAATCATGGCTGGACGGAGGCTACGATGTTGAGACAAAAGAGGCGATAAAAAAATTGATGGAGAACAATCCCAAGGAGTTGGAGGACTCTTTTTACCGTAATCTGGAGTTCGGAACCGGAGGACTGAGAGGGGTAATGGGAGTAGGAACAAACAGGATGAATAAGTACACCGTTGGAATGGCAACTCAGGGTCTTGCCAACTATATGAAAATCTCCTTCAAAGACAGAGAGGATTTGTCGGTGGCAATAGCTTTCGATAGCAGAAACAAAAGTCCGTTTTTTGCCAAGATAACGGCAGATGTATTTGCAGCTAACGGCTTTACAGTGTATCTCTTTGAGGAACTAAGACCAACACCGGAACTGAGTTTCGCAATAAGAAATCTTGGATGTGTGGGAGGTGTGATGATAACTGCTTCACATAACCCAAAAGAGTATAATGGTTATAAAGCATATTGGAGTGATGGAGCTCAGATTACAGCCCCCCACGATACCAATATTATAGATGAGGTGATAAAAATTGAAGATCCGTCTCAAGTTAAGTTTTCCGGCAGTGAGCAAAATATAAAAATTATCGGGAAGGAGATAGATGAGGCATATTTAGATGTGATTTTATCTCTGACACTCTCACCTGATATTGTGAAAAAACACAGTGCATTTAAGATTGTTTACACCCCTCTTCATGGGACTGGGGTTAAGATGGTGCCGGTTGCTCTTAAAAGACTCGGGTTCAGCAATGTGATAAACGTTCCGGAACAAGATGTAATTGATGGTAACTTCCCAACAGTTGAATCTCCGAACCCGGAAGAGCCATCTGCATTGAAAATGGCAATTGACAAGGCAACTGAGGTAGGAGCGGACTTAGTTATGGCTACTGATCCCGATGCAGACAGACTGGGAATTGCTGTAAGGAACAACATCGGAAATCTAGTGTTATTAAACGGAAATCAAACTGCCGCATTATTAACCTATTATCTTCTATCTCGTTGGCAAGAAGTTGGAAAACTTAAACCTGGTCACAGAAACAATCATTATTATATGGTTAAAACCATTGTTACTTCTGACCTGTTGAAAAGTATTGCTGAAAAATTTGGGGTAGATATGTATAATGTTCTCACAGGTTTTAAATATATTGAAGAGGTGGTAAAAGAAAATGAGGGTAAAAGGGTATTTATCGGGGGAGGAGAGGAGAGTTATGGATTTAATGCAGGAGAATTTGTAAGAGACAAAGATGCCGTGATCTCATGTTGTCTTGTGGCAGAGGCAGCTGCCTGGGCAGCAAACAGGGGAAAGACTTTGTATGAAATGTTAATCGATATATATATAGAATTCGGATTTTATAAAGAACGCCTGATTTCTATAACAAAGAAGGGAAAAGATGGAGTGGAACAGATTCAGAATATGATGAAGTCATTCCGTGAAAAGCCCCTTCAAACATTGGCCGGTTCTCAGGTAGTATTGATTCATGACTATAAACTTTCGGAAACAGTGGACTTGATAAGTGATCTGAGATATAAGATAAATTTACCTGAATCGAATGTATTGCAATATATAAGCCATGACAATACCATTGTCTCGGTGAGGCCTTCCGGAACTGAACCGAAAATTAAATTTTACTTTGGAGTAAGGGGGGTAATAAACAACAGAGAAGAATTCAGCGAAGTGAACAAGGAACTTGATTCGCATTTGGATAAACTTGTAGAGCAGATGTCTGCGTTCTGAGGGAGATATACAGATGATAATCAAACGTAAGCTACTTTTTATTTCACTTTCCCTTCTGACATCATATTTGTTGTTTTTCCCTACTATTTTACCTGCACAAGACAGGAGTATTGACTCATTGTTCAATAGGATGAGTGTACGTGAAAAAATTGCCCAACTCATTATAGTCTCCTTCTCTTCTGATTATAACGATAAAAGCACAATTGAAGCAGAAGAACTTATTAAAAAAGAGGGAATAGGAGGAGTTATTCTGATGGAGTCAAAACTCACAGAGGTGGTAAAAATGATCAACCATTTTCAGGATATTTCACATATTCCCCTTTTAGTAACGATTGATGGTGAATGGGGTCCCTCCATGAGGATAGACTCACTCCCGTCATTCCCCAGACAGATGCAGCTAGGTGCACTTAATTCGGACACATTGGTCTACCTGATGGGCAGAGCTATTGGTACACAGTTAAAACGGCTGGGAATTGATGTAAATTTTGCTCCGGATGTTGATATTAACAGCAATCCTTCCAATCCGGTCATTAATACCCGTTCATTTGGAGAGAGGAGGGAGATTGTTGCGAAGTATGGACTTGCATACATGAAAGGCATGCAGGATGTAGGGGTATTGGGGTCTGCCAAACATTTTCCCGGGCATGGCGATACAGCGGTTGATTCACACCAAGCTTTGCCGGTATTGACATTTTCTAAAGAGAGAATAGATACTTTTGAACTCTACCCTTTTAAAGCACTCATAGAGGGGGGAGTAGATATGGTGATGGTAGGACACCTTCAAATTCCATCTCTGGATAGTACTGGCACACCAAGCTCAATCTCTTTTCCGATTATTACAAATCTGCTTAAAGGAGAATTGGAATTTTCCGGATTGGTTATCACGGATGCATTGAATATGAAAGGCGTTGCCAACTACCTCCCTGCAAGGGAGATACCTTTAGCAGCATATAAGGCAGGGTGTGATATAATTTTAATGCCGGAAGATGTGCAGGAGGCTATCTCTTTAATAGAATCTGCAGTAAAAAGTGGAGAGATATCTCTTCACAGCCTTAATATGAGGTGCAGAAAAATATTGTCCTATAAGCAAAAACTAGGGCTATTCAAAAGGAGGGAGGTTGAGACAAAAGGATTATATAAAGAGCTTAACAAGGCAGAGTACTACTCTTTAATTAACAGAATATCAGAAAACAGCATTACACTTGTTCTTAACAGAGAAAATAATCTTCCGATAACAGATCTTGAAGATAAAAAGATAGCGTATTTGGGTTTGGGAGGAGATAGAATTGCGAAGGAATTCTCAGATGAATTAATGCTTTACACGCAGGTAGACACTCTTATTTTAAGAAAGAATTATTCAATTTCTCAATTGAGTGATATGTTAGATAAAGCAAATAGATATTCAAAGGTAATAATTGGCATTCATAATACCGATTCCAGACCTCAACGAGGTTTCGGAATTAATCCCGTTGAAATAGACCTGTTAACAAAATTTGCAGAAAAGAAAGATGTCACTCTTGTCTACTTCGGAAATCCATTAGCCTTACCCTTCATAAATAATTATCAAAACTTCTCCTCTATAATTATTGCATACAGCAATACTCTGCCAAACAACCGAGCATCTGCTCAAATGATCTTCGGAGGTATTCCGGCTTTGGGGTCATTACCTGTAAAGGCAGGAATACTTGAAGCTGGATCTTCTCAGATCATTGATAAGAAAATTAGAATATCATATGGAATGCCGGAAGATTTTAACCTGGGAAAGAGCATATTGGAGAACCCTTTGGACAGTATTATAAATTCTGATCTTAACAGAGGTTTTTTTTCCGGGGCTCAGCTAATACTTCTCCACAAAGGAAGAGTAATTATACACAAAACTTATGGAGATGTCTCCATTAAAGAGCCTCTAAGGCTTAATAGGATATCTGAGTTGGTAACCACCCTGCCGGCAATAATAAAATTATCCGAAACCGGTAAACTTTCGTTGGAGGGTTTTTTGGAACAATACATTAAGCTTAAGAAGAGTTCCAAGGATAGGAAAATTTTAATATCAGACCTTCTGATGCACAGGTCTGGTGTGGATGGTGATGAACTCCGTAACTATATGTATTCCCAAAGAAATATTGAATATATGAACAGAGTTATTGAAACGACAAGTGGAGAACATTTATATGATTTGGCTTATAAACAATATTTTAACCCTTTAGGAATGAGCCCGGAACTTCGTGGTAAAAGCCTCTATGCAAATGTAAACGATCTTGCAAAATTTGTCTCGATGCTTGCATCAAAGGGAAGTTACGCGAATAGCAAATATTTTGAACCAGAGTCCGTAGACTTGATTAAAGAGTATAAACACTATTACTCCACCTCTCTGAATGGGAGCTTGGTTTGGACAGACGACAATATGGAGACCATATTTATCTTCTTAAATAATGGTGCAGATACTGAGGAGAATAGCAAAAGAGTGGAAACAGGAACAAAAATCAGAAGAATAGTTTCTGATGTTCTTTAAACTGATGTATGTTTTTTAATCATCTCCAGAAGATCGTTTTTTGTTATCGGTTTTGCCAAATAGTCATCACAACC
>Ga0209540_10000541_pt1 | contig 34868 bp, 32 predicted proteins | sample BarGraIncu01121A_FD_184501 | JGI IMG/M metagenome (GOLD analysis project Ga0209540, IMG submission 184501) | Arctic peat soil microbial communities from Barrow, Alaska - Barrow Graham LP Incubations 011-21A (SPAdes) (version 2) | ecosystem: Environmental > Terrestrial > Soil > Wetlands > Peat... | reverse complement strand
AATTTTGGGGAATAATAGATCCTACGGATTTAAACAAGCAAGGACCTGATATAGGTCATCAATACAGAAGTGGTATTTATTATAATGATAAGAAAGATTTAGAGATTATATTAAGAATAAAGAATGAAGTCCAAAGTAGATATGATAAACCAATAGTTACAGAAGTGCAACCTCTTTCTTGTTTTTATGATGCTGAAGATTATCATCAGAAATATTTACAAAAGAATCCTGGAGGTTACTGTCACATTAATTTAAATGATGCTTAAGTTATAATCATAAAAACAAGGAAGTGAGAAATCAAAACTTCCTTGTTTTTAAATTTTTCGGTGCATAATTTATGTGCTAATATAAAATGATTTATATTTTTAAGGAGTCATTATATATTTTAAGTACATCTTCTCTGGTTACAAGTGCGGGATGATTTTTTAATTTATCCTTATTCGAGACCATTTGGTCGGAATAAGAACATATGTCATTAAAACTAACACTGTCTACGTATCCAAGCATATTATTTATAAAATCACCAAGTTCATCTAAGTTTTCTAGGGTTAATAAATATAAAATTTTCCTTACTTTATTCTCATCTTCACAAAACTCTAAATATGACTTTAATAATATTCCATTTGCTTTACCATGTGGTATATTGTGAAAATATGTAAGAGCATAACCCATTCCATGTGGAAGTGACGTACCAGATTGTGCTATTACCATACCCGCAATGGTAGAAGCTGACATTAATTTTTCTCTCACAATAAAAGTAAAATCTTTTTCTTTTATCATATTTAAACATTCTCCAAACAATTTTAAACCCTTTTCAGCTAATGCATCACTAACTATATTTGCTTTTGAAGATAAATAGCCTTCAATTAAGTGGGATAATGCATCTATTGAAGTATTAATTGTTATTTTCTCTGGCAGAAACATTAGATATTTTACATCCAGCAGAGCAATTTCAGGAAATATTCTTTGGCATATACCATGCTTTGTCTGTAGTTCATTATCTGTAACTATAGAATAAGGAGTTGTTTCAGTTCCTGTTCCAGCTGTGGTTGGTACAGCAATTATAGGTATAGATTTAAAATGTGGACTATTAAACAAATTATATCTTGTAGCATCTGGGTTGTTTATTAAAACCCCTGCTGCTTTTGCAGCATCAATTGGAGATCCACCTCCAATACCTATAATAAAATTAGATTTTTGTGATTTTCCAAGTTTTGCGATGTTTTCTACAGTTTCTAACGAGGGATTTTCTTCTACATCATTAAAAATATCATATACAATTCCTTCTTTATCTAGTGCATTAGTAACGTCTTTTAATGAACCATTCTTGATTGAAGAGGTTTTACCGGTCACAATCAAAGCGATATCTCCATAAGGATGAAATAAATTGCTGTTTTTTAATACTACGTCTTCATCAAGTAATATTTTTGTTGGCATGTGGTAATTAATAAAATCCATAACATGTCCTCCTTTTATAATAATACAGTATGTATATATTATAACATTATCAAGATTAAAATATATAATAAGTCAAATATATTGCATATTAAGACTCTAATTTTGATTTTATGATTAAAAATGATTTTGTAATAATTGATTTTTTAGTAATATACTTATATAATCCTTGTTGAAGACTTATTTATATAGTAACTAAAATAATATTAGGAAGTGGTATAGTGGAAGAACGTTTGCAAAAATTCATGGCAAGATGTGGTGTTGCTTCACGAAGAAAATGTGAAGCAATAATAACAGACGGAAGAGTAAAAGTAAATGATTTTGTGGTTACAGAACTTGGGCATAAAATTGACCCGCAGGAAGATAGTGTATATATTGATAATAAAATTATAAATATAGAAGAAAATAAAATTTACATTGCATTAAACAAACCTGAAGGGATAGTATCTACTGTAAAGGATGAAAAAGAAAGAAAAACTATTCTTGATTTAGTTAATGTAAAAGAAAGAATATATCCCATAGGGCGTTTAGATTATGATACATGTGGGTTAATTATATTAACTAATGATGGAGATATCTATAATAGGGTGATTCACCCAAGACAGGCAATTAACAAAGTTTACATGGCAATACTAGAAGGCTGCCCAACTGAGGACGAAATAGCTAAATTTTGTAATGGAATAGATATTGACGGATACATTACTGCGCAAGCGGATTTTGAAATAACTAAAAGAATCGGATTTAACTGTAGGGCCACAATCACTATACATGAAGGAAAGAATCGACAAATCAGAAAAATGTGTGATGTAATAGGTCATTCAGTTATTGCATTAAAGAGAATTTCTGTGGGTAATATTTCACTTGGAAATATGGAAAAGGGTTCTTGGAGAAACTTAAGTGAAGATGAAATAAAATATTTGAAGAATCTATAATTAAAACATGCAATTTGTGCAAGTCTTAAAAACAAATATTAGCTTTTTATAAGGGTAAACGGAAAAAAAAATAAAAAAAAATGAATAATTTGTTGAAACTATATTCAATAGATGATAAAATGAAATAAAAAAATCATTTTATCATCTGTTGAAATTTTTATTTCATTTAAATTGGATTAACATAGAAGGGATTGAGTTGATTATGGAAAATAACAAACAAGATTTGATGAGGGCTATTCAAATCAAGTTTCCACGTTTAAGTAAAGGTCAGAAATTAATAGCAGAATATATTTTAAAACACTATGATAAGGCAGCCTTTATGACAGCAGCTAAATTAGGTACTAGTGTAGGAGTGAGTGAGTCTACTGTTGTAAGATTTGCAAATGAGCTTGGTTTTAGTGGTTATCCAAAACTACAGAAAGCTCTTCAAGAATTAATTAAAAATAAATTAACAACTGTTCAAAGAATTGAATTGTCTAATGACTTTATTACGCAAGAAAACGCACTAAAAGGTGTATTAAAAGCTGATATGGAGAATATTAGGGCTACGCTTGAAAAAATTAATCATAAAACTTTTGAGGATATAGTAAATTCACTATTTGAAGCAAGAAAAATATATATAATTGGACTTAGAAGCTCATCTGCATTAGCAGAATTTTTAGCATTTTATTTAAATCTTATTTTAGATAATGTTAAGGTAGTTGCTTATGGTGTAAGTGATATATTCGAGCAAATGCTAAATGTTGATGAAAAGGATATTGTTATTGGAATAGGATTTCCTAGGTATACTACAAGAACAATAGAAGCTTTAGCTTTTGCTAAAAGCAAAAATGCTAATGTTGTAGCAATTACAGATAGTTTATTATCTCCATTAGCTGCTAAAGCTGACTACACATTAATAGCTCAAAGTAATATGGCTTCATTTGTTGATTCTTTAGTAGCGCCACTTAGTGTAATTAATGCATTAATTATTGCTGTGGGCCTGCGAGAAAAAGAAAAAATTTCAAGAACATTTTCTACTTTAGAGGAGATATGGGAAGAATACCAAGTTTATTCTTTTAAAGATAAAGATGAAAGGTAATAATTCTTGAGTAAACAGTACGCATGGGAATCCTTCTTCGGGGATTCTCTTTTAAATTTGAGTTTATTACTTCTATAAAAAATTCAAAATCAAAAAAATGAATAAATTATTTCTTAAATAAGGTTGAATATATTAAAGAATTATATTAAATTGTAATAGGGAGTATTATAAGGGAGTGATTTAATGTCAAAAATTATTATTATTGGAGGAGGACCAGCAGGTATGATGGCAGCTGTTACAGCTTCATCAAAACACGATGTGGTACTCATTGAAAAAAACGAAAAATTAGGAAGAAAACTTTACATAACAGGTAAGGGTAGATGCAATATTACAAATGCGAAGGATATCGGTGATTTTTTCGAAAATATACCATGTAATCCTAATTTTTTATATAGTTCTTTATATTCTTTTACTAATGAAGATACAATGGATTTTTTCAAAGAATTGGGAGTTAACCTTAAAGTTGAAAGAGGAGATAGAGTATTTCCGCAGTCAGATAAGTCTTCAGATATTATAAAAGCTTTTAATATGGAATTAAAACGTAAAAATGTTGATGTACTTTTAAACTCAAAAGTAAAAAAGCTGATTCGAGATAATCAGCATATTGCTTCAGTTGAGCTTTTTGATGGAAACATTATAAATGGAGATTATTTTATATTATGTACTGGTGGTTTATCATATCCACAAACAGGTTCATCTGGTGAAGGGTTGACTTATGCTCGCTTTTTAGGACATAATATAATTAAACCTAGACCATCACTTGTACCAATAGAGGTCGAGGAGGTATGGATTGCGGATTTACAGGGTCTTTCTCTAAAGAATGTAGAATTAAGAATTACTAATAGTAAAAATAAGAGTATATATAAAGAATTTGGAGAAATGCTTTTTACTCATTATGGCATTTCAGGACCTATTGTTTTAAGTGGAAGTAGTTTTGTGAAAGAAGGAGAAAAATTAAAAGCTTTTATAAATTTAAAACCAGCTTTAAGTGAAATTGAACTTGATAAACGAATCCAAAATGATTTCTTAAAATATGCAAATAAAGATTTTAAAAACTCATTACATGATCTGCTTCCAAGTAAACTAATTAATACAATAATTCAATTATCTAATATTGATGAAAATAAAAAAGTGAATTCTATAACTCGAGAAGAAAGAAAGATTTTAGTGAATTTACTTCAAAATTTACCGCTTCACATTAAGGGTCTTCGCCCAATAGAAGAAGCCATTATAACTAGCGGAGGGGTAGACACGCTGCAAATAGATGCTTCTACTATGAAATCAAAAATAATTGATAATCTTTACTTTGCAGGTGAAATGGTGGATGTAGATGGATTTACAGGAGGATATAATCTTCAGATAGCATTATCAACAGGACATTTAGCTGGAGATAATGTAGGTATGGATTAATACTTGTTAAAGTAGAAATTATATAAATGAAAGGTGGATTATAATGGAGATTTCAGTTGCAATAGATGGACCTGCAGGTGCAGGGAAAAGCACTATAGCTAAAATTATAGGTGAAAAATTCAATCTTATGTATATTAACACAGGCGCAATGTATAGAGCTGTTACTTTAAAGGCTATGGATGAAAATATCTCAGAAAAAAATGTAGATAACTTAGTTAAACTGGTGGAGTCTTTAGAAATGCATTTTGTGGAGGATCGCTTATTTGTTAACAATGAAGATTTGACAGACATGATAAATATGCCTATTATAAGCAATAATGTTTCAAAGTACTCAGCTGTGCCTGAAATTAGAGAAATTCTTGTTAGGCTGCAACGAAATATTGCTAAAAAATTTAATGTTATTATGGATGGGAGAGATATAGGTACGGTAGTACTTACTGATGCTAATTTTAAATTTTACTTAACAGCGTCCAATGAGCAGAGAGCAAAAAGAAGATATGAAGAGTTAATGGCTAAGGGAATAGACGTTGATTATAATACCATTTTATATGATATTAATAAAAGGGATTATATTGATACACACAGAGAGTTTAATCCACTTACAAAAGCCATAGATGCTATAGAAATAGACTCTTCTACTTTAAACATTAACGGAGTAGTTGAAGTGATTGTAGCGTATATTAATTCAAATGTTAAAAATAATTAATAAAGCATTTAATGCAATACTTTATTCAAGAAGGTGAAAGAATGAAAAGAATAACACTTGCGAATTCAGCTGGTTTTTGTTTTGGAGTTAAACGAGCAGTAGATACAGCTTTAAATATGAAAGAGAAGTACAATAATGAAATTTATACATTAGGACCTCTAATACATAATAATGATGTTGTAAATTTTTTAAAAGAAAATTCAATATATCCAATAGAACTTGATGATATAGCCAGTTTGAAAAATAATGATACAATTATCATAAGATCGCATGGAGTATCTGAGGAAATATTTAATGTTTTAAAAAAAACGAATCTTAATATAGTAGATGCAACATGTCCGTATGTAGGAAATATTCACAAAAAAGTTAAAAAATATTACGATTTTGGGTATCACATAGTTATTGTGGGAGATAAAAATCATCCTGAAGTTATTGGAATTAATGGATGGTGTAATAATTCGGCGGTAATACTTAGAAATGGTACGGAGCTTGGAAATATATCAAATAAGGTATGTGTAGTATCTCAGACAACTGAAAGACAAGCTACCTGGGAGGCTGTATTAACTAAGATTATAAAAATTAGTAAGGAAATAGTTGCATTCAATACTATTTGTAGTGCAACAGAAGTGCGTCAAAAATCTGCGGAAGAACTTTCAAAAAAAGTAGATGCTATGATTATTATTGGAGGGTTTAACAGTTCCAATACTACAAAACTTTATGAAATATGCAAGAAAAATTGTGAAAACACAATATATGTAGAAAATTTGTTAGGTATTCCAGATGAATTTATACAAGATAAAAATGTGAAGAGTATTGGGGTTACAGCAGGAGCTTCAACCCCAGATTGGATTATTAAGGAGGCAATTTCAAAAATAAATTTAATATTGCTTTAATAAAAACATGAGGCATAAAACTAAATTGATACCTATAAACTTTGCACGTGTAAAAATGTGTTAATCTTATAGGCTTTTTTTGTGCTTTTTCGAATACTAAATAAACTTATTTAATATAATTTAATAACACTATTATAGGGAGAGATAATATTGAAAGGTAATTTAATAACACTCGAGGATTCTAACACGGTTAGTAATAAAGAGATGCGAATGTTATTATCAGTTATGCATAAGTATAATTTGAAGTTATTAAGTGCCGAAAAAGTTAGAAGTGCATATAAGGTTATAACAGAAAGTGGTAAGTTTTGTTTAAAGAGAAGGAAACATGGTAAAAGTAAAATTAAAAATGGATGTGTTTTAACTGAAGAGTTAATATTGAATAAATTTACTAATACAGCCCAGTATTTTAGGCCAAAAGACGGGACATTTTTTGTAAAATATAAAAAAAATATTTTTTTTCTAACGGAATGGATAGAGGGATCTGAATGTGATTTAACTAATATTGATGAAGCTGTAAATTGTACAAAACTCTTAGCACAATTTCATAATATATCAAATATGATTGATCATAATAAGATGGATATACCAAGAATATTAAATAATTGGCCAAAGGTCTTTGCAAGTACTTTAAATAATTTTGAAAAATTTAAAAGAATAATTGATGGTAAAAGGATAAAAAATGAATTTGACATACTTTTTTTTGGAAATCTTGAAAACTTTTATAATATGGGTATGTCTGCAATTGATATTTTAAACAAATCACAATATTATAAATCACAAAAATTAGCAAATGATAACAAGATGATTTGTCACAATAGTTTTTATTATCAGAACATAATTAAAAAGGATGGCGAGTACTTCATAATTGACCTTGACAGTATTACAATTGATTTACAGGTAAGTGATTTAGGAAAGCTTATTAGAAGATTAATGTTTAAAAAGGCTTATGGATGGAATTTCTACTTTGCTAAAGTCTTAATAGAAGCATATAATTCAGTTAAGGTATTAGAGAAACAAGATTTAGAGATAATCCTTGCATTCATAATATTTCCTTATAAATTTTGGGAATTAGGAAAAAAAAGATATATGAAACAAAAAAAATGGTCTGAAGCTAAATATTTGCATAAGCTTATTAAAATAACAAACTATAGTAAAGCAGAGCAGAAATTTTTCAATGACTATTCAGCTTTTTTAAAAGAATATATTTAATTTTAAATAAGTTTCTTGTAAAAGTGTTAGCAATAGATTTATAATTGGAAATGTATTATAATTATGGAGGCAACCAAATTTTAAAAAAAATAAAATAAATGGAGTAAGGAAAAATGTATAAGTCAATAAATCTAAGTTTAAAAAATATTGATAATTTTAGGGAGATTAATAAATTTAATACTAACTTTAGTTTATCAAATAAAAATTTCTTTGAGCTTTATGATAATAGTAATATTATTCAAAGAATGTTTTTAAGGAAAAATGTAAAATTATTATTACAGGATAATAATTATATAGGTTATATATGGTTTCAAAAGCATACTAAATACCATAGTTCTATTAATTCAATAAATGTAATAGAGGATAATAACTTGATTTATTTCTATAAAATGTTGATAGGTTCACTAAGCAATAACAGGTTGATAACATATGAATGTGAAGATAATGAAATAAACATAGAAATTTTGAAAAAACTAGACTTTAAGAGAGCTAGAGGATTTATGGAATTAGAAAAGGATTGCACAGAACCTCTTAATGATTTTATTCCGAAGAAAATTACTTTTTCTACAGTGAAAAAAGACAAAGATGAAAAAGCAAGATGTTTACTTCAAAATGAAATATTTAAAAATGATAATAGAATACCTATAAATGTAGAAGATATCTATTATGATGAATCACAGGAATATTATTTTGATAAGGGTGCAGTATTTATTGAATTTGATAATACACCATTTGGGTATGGTCAAATTATAGTTGAAGATAAAGTAGCAGTTATAGTAAATTTTGGTATAATAGAGAAATATAGAAAAGAAGGATATGGAAAAGTGCTTTTAAGATATTTGCTTAATATAGCTAATAGTAATCACTTTTCTAAAGTCTCACTAAGGGTAGACTCTAGTAATATTGTTGCTTTTAAATTATACCTTTCTCTAGGCTTTAACGTTAAAAAAGAATTTTATACTTGGCAAAAATTAAAGATTAATAATGTAATATGAGACAGATGATTGTGCATCAATCTCATATTGTATTATTAATCTATTTTTTTAATGCCATATATTTCTCAAGAGCTATTCCTAAAATTTCCATAGCATCTTTTAATGCATCAGTGTTTAAACAGTAGGATAATCTAATTTCATTTATTCCAAGTCCCGTCGTCGCATAGAAACCTTCTGCGGGTGCGACCATAACTGTCTTGTTATTATATTCAAAATCTGTTAATAACCATTTAGCAAAATCCTCGGCGTTATCAACTGGAAGTTTAGCTATTACATAAAATGCGCCAGTTGGTTTTTCACAAACTACTCCTGGTATTTTCATTAAGTATTTATGTAAAATGTTTCTTCTTTCTTCATATTCTTTTTTAACTTCTAAAAAATATGATTTTGGAGTATTAATTAAATTAGCAGCTGCTAATTGTTCAATAGTTGGTACACACAATCTATTTTGTGCTAACTTAAGAATTTGGCTCATTAGGTTGTTATTTTTTGATGCAACTAAACCAATTCTTGCACCACAAGCACTATAACGTTTTGATATACTATCCACAAGTATTATTTTATCTAAATTATCCTTCATATATAAGGCAGATGTATATATTAAATCATCGTAAACAAATTCTCTATATACCTCATCGGCAATTAGGAATATTTCGTTTTCATTTACAATATCAGAAAGCATTCTTATTTCCGATTCAGTATAAACAACACCTGTTGGATTTCCTGGGTTTGATACCATAATTGCTCTAGTCTTGTTTGTAATTTTACTTGTAATCTCTTCTTTTGAAGGTAAGTGAAACCCATTTTCGGCTTTTGTGATAAATGGAACAATTTTAACACAAGCTACATCAGCAAAACCATTATAATTCGTGTAGAACGGTTCAGGAACTATAATTTCATCACCAGGATCGCAAATAGCCATAAGTGCAAACAAGATAGCTTCTGAGCCACCATTAGTTATAAGGATATCGCCTTTATCAAATTCTACATTCCATTCTTTGTAATATTTAATAAAACTTTCAATTAATGGTTCTATTCCTTGAGAATTACCATATTTGAGTACCTTATCATTGTATTGTTTCATTCCTTCCACAAATGTATAAGGCGTAGATATATCTGGTTGGCCTATATTAAGATGATATACACTAGTTCCTCTTTTTGTAGCTTCCTCAGCATAAGGAACTAGTTTACGAATTGGTGAAAATTGCATTGATTGTATTCTGTTAGACAATTTCATAATGTTTCCCCCTATCATAAATCTAAAAACTAATTAAATTCTCTTATTATAATTTCAACAGGCACAGAGGATACTTTTATATTTACCATATTATTATGGTTACACATAGAGTAATAACTTCTTTCACCTATACAATCATATTGTAATCTTTTATCTCTAATATTTTCTTCTTTTTTTGCATCATACATATAAATCACCCCTTTTAGGTAGCTTATCCTAAAAACAGAAATTTAATATAAAAAGCAAAAATAATTTTTGAGATAAAAAAATAAAAATAATATTTATTATGTAGAGTATTTTTTCTATCTTACAATACAAAAGGAACTATTAATATTATAATCTACTTTATACATGTATTTCAAGCGAATTAATTAAAAATTAAATATATTCAATTAATAAAAATAACTTTTAAAAAACTCTAAAATTATATATAATGATAGATAGTAATATTTTTTTATAAAGGAGAATGCATTAATGGATGAAAGACTTAAATACTATATAGAAACATGGGGTTGCCAAATGAATGAGGAGGATTCTGAAAAAGTATCAGGTATGTTAATACCTGTTGGATATAAAAGAACTACTGATAAGCAGGCAGCTGACATAATTATATTTAATACTTGTTGTGTTAGAGAGAACGCAGAGCAAAAGGTTGACGGAAATATTGGGGCTTTAAAAACAATGAAAAAAGAAAATCCGAACCTTATAATTGCAGTTATAGGTTGTATGATGCAGCAGGAGGGTATGGCTAAACATATTATCACTAAATTTCCATTTGTAGATATTATCATTGGAACACATAACGCATATAAATTCCCAGAGTACTTAAAAAGAATACAAAGCGGGGAATCATCTATTGTTGAAATTTGGGATAAAGAAGAAAATATTATAGAGGGAATTCCAATAGATAGGGAAAGTAGTCTAAAAGGTTTTGTTACAATTATGTATGGATGTAATAATTTTTGCACTTATTGCATAGTACCTTATGTACGAGGACGAGAGAGAAGCCGAAATCCAGAAGATATTCTTAATGAAATAATATCTATGGTGAGTCAAGGTTACAAAGAAATAACTTTACTTGGTCAAAATGTTAACTCTTACGGTAGGGGATTAAGTCCTGAAATAAATTTTGCAGAGTTACTTAGGAGAGTTAATAAAATTAAAAATTTAGAGAGATTAAGATTTATGACATCTCATCCAAAAGATTTATCTAATGAGGTTATTGAAGTAATTGCTGAAGGTGATAAGATTTGTGAACATATTCATTTGCCAGTACAATCAGGATCCTCTAATCTTCTGGGTAAAATGAATAGACATTATGATAGAGAGCAGTATCTAGAGCTTGTTAAAAATATTAGAAACACAATACCTAATGTAGGATTGAGTACAGATATTATTGTTGGATTTCCAGGAGAAACAGAGGAAGATTTTGCAGAGACTCTAAGTCTTATGGAAGACGTTAAATTTAATTTAGCATTTACATATCTTTATTCTAAAAGAAAGGGAACACCAGCTGACGAAATGTTAGACCAAGTACCAGAGGATGTTAAGCATGAGAGATTTAATAGGTTGGTTGAAGTTGTTAATAGAAATTGCGCAGAAAAAAACAAAGAATGTGTAGGTAAAATTGTTGAAGTATTGGTAGAAGGATATAGTAAAAATGATAAAACCAGATTAGCTGGAAGGACTAGAAATGGAAAATTAGTGAACTTTGAGGGAAGCGATAAAGCTATTGGAGAACTCTCATCTGTTCTTATAACCAAAGCGCACTCTTTTTCACTTATAGGTGAAGAAATATAAATAGCATAAAAAATATTAACTTTTGTGAGTAGATAACAAGTAATAGTTATTATTTACTCACAAAAAAAAGCAAGGTGGAATAATAATGGCATTAACTCCAATGATGATACAATATTTTGAAATAAAGGAAACATGCAAAGACTGTATACTGTTTTTTAGGTTAGGAGACTTTTATGAAATGTTTTTTACTGATGCAGAAGTCGCAGCGAAAGAACTTGAGCTTGTGCTCACAGGACGTGACTGTGGACTAGAAAAAAGAGCACCTATGTGTGGGATACCGCATCATGCTGCAAATACTTATGTGGGCAGACTTATTGCTAAAGGGTATAAAGTTGCAATATGTGAACAAGTGGAAGATCCCGCATTGGCAAAAGGAATTGTTAAGAGAGATATTATTAAAATAATTACTCCAGGCACATACACTGATTCTAGTTTTTTGGAAGAAACCAAAAATAATTATGTAATGAGCATTTACATTGATAAAAAAACTAATTATTGTGGATTGTGTTTTTGCGATGTATCAACTGGTGAATTCAGTTGCACTGAAGCTAATGTCAATTTAGTTACAATACTAGATGAGATTTCAAAGTTTACTCCAAAAGAAATTATTACCTCAGAAGATATACAAGATGCAATAATTTGCCCTATAAAAGAAAGATTTAATGTGTCCTATTCATCTTACCCAAATGAGTATTTTATTTTGAAAGATGATACTTTAATAAAAAATCAGTTTCATAATTTTAAGGAGAGAACCTTATCCCAAACTTTGCAATGTAGTATTTCAGGACTACTTAGTTACATTATGGATACGCAAAAAAACTCACTCTCTCACATAAATACTTTAGAGTATTATGATATTTTAGATTATGCAAGTCTAGATGCAAATTCTAGGAGAAATTTAGAGCTCACTGAAACTTTAAGAGATAAAACTAAGAAAGGTTCTCTGCTTTGGGTATTAGATAGGACTAATACTGCCATGGGAGCTAGAAGACTCCGAAAATGGTTAGATCAACCTTTAATAAATAAAAGCTTAATAGATGAAAGATTAGAGGGGGTTTGCGAACTTAAAAATAATATTACCATCCACGAAGATTTAAAAGATGTGCTGGTAGATATTTATGATATAGAAAGACTTGTAGGGAAAATTTCATCAAAAAATGTTAATGCAAAGGAACTGATTTCTCTAAAAAACTCTATAGAGAAAATACCAAAAGTTAAATCAATTCTAGCTGGCTTAAATAGTAAATTAATTGGCAAAATATATTTAGAATTAGATGATTTGCAAGACATATATAATATTTTAGATAATGCTATAATTCAAAACCCATCAATTTCAATTAAAGAGGGGAATATTATTAAGGAAGGCTTTAATAGTGAAATAGATGAATTAAGGCGTGCGAAGGCACATGGTAAACAGTGGATAGCTACATTAGAAAATGATGAAAAAGGCATAACCGGAATAAAATCATTAAAAGTAGGGTACAACAGAGTGTTTGGTTATTATATTGAAGTAACCAAATTGAATATACCTTTAATTCCTGAGGGTAGGTATATAAGAAAACAGACATTGTCTAATGCTGAGCGGTATATTACTCCTGAACTTAAGGAAATGGAAAATAAGATTTTAGGTGCAGAAGAAAAATTGGTGAGTATTGAATATGAGATATTTACGGGCATTCGCGAATCTATTGAAAAACATATAGAAAGAATGAAAAATACTGCGAAACTAATATCAGAAATCGATTGTTTAAGTTCACTAAGTTCAATTGCTCTTGAAAACAATTATATTAAACCTAATATAAATTCAAATGGTATTTTAAATATAAAAGGGGGTAGACACCCTGTAGTTGAGAAAATGATGCCTACAAACACTTTTGTTGAAAATGATACGTATATGGATGCAAAGGATAATCAATTGCTATTAATAACCGGGCCTAATATGGCTGGTAAATCCACATATATGCGTCAAGTAGCCTTAATAACTATTATGGCTCAAATGGGAAGTTTTGTTCCTTGCACCTCAGCAGACATTTCTATATGCGATAAAATATTTACAAGAATAGGAGCATCTGACGATCTTGCTGCAGGCAAAAGTACCTTTATGGTAGAAATGTGGGAAGTATCTAATATATTACAAAATGCAACTAATAAAAGTTTAGTTTTACTTGATGAGGTAGGTCGTGGCACTAGTACTTATGATGGTCTAAGCATTGCTTGGTCAGTAATTGAGTATATTTGTAAGAATTCTAAAATAAGGAGTAAAACCTTATTTGCAACCCACTACCATGAATTAACAAAACTTGAGGGCATGATTAAAGGTGTTAAAAATTATTCGGTAGCTGTAAAAAAGATTAAAAATGAAATAGTATTTTTAAGAAAAATTGTGCCTGGTGGTGCCGACGAATCCTATGGAATAGAAGTTGCAAAGCTTGCGGGGCTACCTAAAGATGTAATAAATAGAGCAAATGAAATTTTAGAATCACTTGAGAGTTTAAATAATACTACAGAAATTGATTTAATTAACAATGAAATTTCAAAAGATAAACATTTCATTAAGGCTATTGACAAAAAAAGAATAGAAAACATTGTGCAAAAAGAAGCAGCTGCAACTTATGCGCCTAAACTTATGGATGATGAAGTAACTCAAATAAATTTTACAGATATAGAAAAAGATAATATGTTAAAGGAAATTAAAGACATAAATATTCTTAATTTAACACCGATGGATGGTTTTAATAAGTTATATGATCTAGTTAAAAGAGCTAAGTTGCTATAATCAATATAGCAAAGGATGTGAGGGTATCATGAGAATTAATATATTAGAAGTTGAAACTTCTAATAAAATTGCTGCAGGTGAAGTAGTAGAGCGGCCATCGTCTGTGGTTAAGGAGCTAGTGGAAAATAGCATAGATGCGGGAGCCAAAAATATTAGCATAGAAATTGTTGATGGTGGACAAACCAGTATAAAAGTAATTGACGATGGATCCGGGATTCATGTAGATGATATCGAAAAGGCATTTTTGCCTCATGCTACTAGTAAAATAAAATATGTTGAGGACATATATAAAATACATACGTTAGGATTTAGAGGAGAAGCATTGCCAAGTATTGCATCAGTGTCCCGCACTATATTAAACAGTAGGACTAAGGAATCTTCATTTGGCATGGAGATATCTCAGTCTTCAGGGGATATGTTATACGTTAAGGAAACAGGCTGTAATATTGGTACAACAATAGAAGTTAATGATTTGTTTTTTAATGTTCCTGCAAGGCAAAAGTTTCTAAAAACGCCACAAAGGGAATCAGCCTTAATATCAGATATTTTAGGTAGGCTTGCACTCTCGAACAACGAAATATCTTTTAAACTAGTAAATAATAATAAAAAGGTTCTTTCCACCTATAGCTCTACAAATCTTTGTGATACTATTAGATACATATATGGTAAAGAGGTTGTAGATAACATTACTAGTTTTGAAAAGTATAATGATGTAATGTCTGTTCATGGATATATTGGTAATGCGCAGATAAGTCGTGGGAGTAGAAATAGACAAAGTATTTTTGTTAATAAAAGATACATTAAAAGTGGTCTAATTACAGCGGCTGTTGAGACTGCATTTAAATCTTTTTTGACAGTTCACAAATTTCCTTTCTTTGTTATATTTTTGGATATTTTCCCTGAGTATATAGACATAAATGTTCATCCACAAAAAACTGAAATTAAATTTCAGGAAGATAAAGCTGTGTTTAAGATTGTTTTTGACGCAGTGCATACAGCAATTGGTGATAGTTTAAGAGGTGATTTTGATATACCAAAAGGAGATAATCCCAATAGCACTGTTAAAGAAATAGAAGTAAATACATTAAAAAAAGAAATATATGATTTTAATAAGATAGTAATAGATGAGAAAACTAAAGAAGAATTAGAAAAAAGTGTTCAAATTCCTATAGATTTTACTTATAAGTCAATAAACAATGAATCCGATAATTTTAAGGAAGCAACTTATGGAAACGTAAGTATTCCTAATAGTACGAGTAATTCAGATGGTGAAACTACTAATGAAGTACTAAGCAAAAGGGAAACTGAAAATGCTACAAATACTCAAGACGTTAATTATGATAAAAGTAAACTCTCGCAAACTACTCAAATTCCTAAATTCCCAGAACTTCGAATTATAGGGCAATTTAATAAGACTTATATAATAGGGGAAGTATATAATGAGCTCTACTTAATTGACCAACATGCAGCTCATGAAAAAGTGTTATTTGAAAAATTCAAAAAAGATATTATGAATTCTGAAGTGGTATCTCAAATTTTATTAGTGCCAATTGTAATAGAACTAAGCTTTGATGATTACTCTTATTATATTGAGAATGAAATTGTGTTTGACAATACTGGTTTTAATATTATTGAATTTGGAGAAAATACAATAAGTATAAAGGAAGTTCCGATTATCCTTGGAAAACCAGATATTAAAAATCTCTTTAATGAGATACTAGATAATTTAAAAAACATGGGCAGCGGCGAAACTGTTGAAATTAAATATAACCGCATTGCATCGCTTGCGTGTAAAGCAGCTGTTAAAGCAAATAATCAGCTAACAGAAGTAGAAATGATTACATTAATTAAGGATTTAAGATATATTGATGAACCTTTTACTTGTCCCCATGGGAGACCAACGATAATAAAAATTTCGCTTAATGAATTAGAAAAAAGATTTAAAAGAATACAATAGAAAAAGGTGGAAACATGAAAGATTTATTTATTTTAGCCGGGCCTACAGCTGTAGGAAAAACAGAAATTTCTATAAAACTTGCGCAAAGACTAAATGGAGAGATTATATCAGCTGATTCAATGCAAATATACAAATACATGAACGTTGGCTCTGCTAAAATTTCAATAGAAGAGATGAGGGGTATTCCTCATCATATAGTTGATATAATAGAGCCTAGTGAAGATTTTAGTGTGGCTGAATTTAAGGAAAGAGCTGGAAGTGCTATTGAAGCAATAACTAATAAAAACAGACTCCCGATGATAGTTGGTGGAACAGGGTTTTATATAAATTCATTAATATATAATTATAGCTTTGCTGATACCAACAAAGATGAAGTATATAGGGAATATCTTACAAATCTTGCTGATGAAAAAGGAAAAGAATATGTACACAACTTGCTTAAAGACATTGATGAAAAATCCTACAATAAACTATACCCGAATGACCTGAAAAGAGTTATTAGAGCTTTAGAGGTATACAAAGTAAGTGGCAAACCCATGAGTGAGTTTGCTCTCGAGCAAAACATTTTAGATATTCCCTACAATGTACACTATTTTGTACTAAATATGGATAGGCAAAAATTATATAGTAGAATAAATCTTCGCGTAGATATAATGATGAAAAATAATTTAGTTGATGAAGTTATAAAATTAAAAGAAATGGGTTATAATGCAGATATGCAGTCAATGAAGGGGATAGGATATAAAGAGATATTATACTATTTAAATGATCAAATATCCTTAAATGAATCTATAGAAATGATTAAACAAGGAAGTCGAAATTACGCTAAAAGGCAACTTACATGGTTTAGAAAAGATCCAAGAGTAAATTGGATCAATAAAGATGATTTCAAAAGTAATGATGAAATTGTAGACTATATTGCGAAGAAGCTATAATATCTTGGAAAACTATAAATTAATATATTCTTAAAGTAAAATATGAATTGTGGAGGTGAATTTATGAATAAACCTACGAATAATTTACAAGATATATTTTTAAATGGAGCAAGAAAAAATAAAATACTACTTACTTTATTTTTAGTAAATGGTTTTCAGTTAAGGGGTATTGTAACAGGTTTTGATAATTTTACGGTAGTACTAAATTGTGATGGAAAACAAATGATGGTATACAAACATGCAATTTCTACCATATCTCCATTAAAACCAATATTATTAAATAGTGAAGAAGTTTAAACTAAAGTATGTATCCCCTACTTATAGAAGTAGGGGACTTTCCTTTTGAAGTTATTGATGATGAGGTTCTTGCAAAATTCAAATTTGAACGTGTATTTAACATAAATTCTAAAAATGATGAGGGTATAAGACCTTTACACATTTTGTAATATAAAAATCAGGAAAGAGGTAAATGATGATTAATGAAAAGAATATTAAAACTTTAGGAACACATAGCGGGAAATTTCATGCAGACGATGTTATGGCTACTGCAATACTTAGGCTACTAATAGGGGATATAAAGGTAACAAGAACAAGGGATGAGGATATACTTAAAAAACTAGACTTTGTTTATGACATAGCCTTTGGAGAATTTGACCATCATCAATTAAATAAAGAAATAAGAGAAAATGATATTCCATATGCTGCTTGTGGTTTAGTTTGGAGAGAGTTTGGGCCTAGAGTAATACAAAAGTTTAATCCTGAATTTGATGAATTTGATATAATCTCAATTTTTGATTATGTTGATAAAAATTTAGTGCAGGGAATTGACGCTACAGATAATGGGATAGATATAAAATCAGAAATTAAAGTAACTTCAATAAGTGATATAACCCAAAGTTTTAATCCTACATGGGATTCAGCATCTTCCAAAGATGAGGCCTTTGAAGAAGCTGTTCAATATGCTACTGCGGTACTAAAAAGAATAATAAGTAGACAAGTATCTGTTGTAAACGCAAGGTCCATAGTAAATGACGCTTTTCAAAATAGAAAAATTAATGAAATAATGGTTTTAAAAAATGGTTGCCCTTGGCTTCAACAGTTACTTAAAATAGATATAAATAATGAGGTATTGTTTGTTATTTCTCCAGATGATAATAATGAAGATTATAAAATCTTGACTGTAAAGAAAACCGTCGGTACTTTTGAAGCAAGAAAAGATTTATTAGAATCAATTTGGGGGAAATCTAGTGAAGAAATAAACTCTATAATTAAAATAGATGATGCTATCTTTTGTCACAAAGCAGGGTTTATAGCATCAGCTAAAAGTATGGAGAGTGCTTTGAAAATAGCGAAATTATCTATTTAAAACTTATAGCACAGGTTGAATTATTCTGCCTGTGTTTTTGTTTTTTTGATTAGTATAAAAACTATTAAATGTAATTATAAAGGAATGAAAATAGCAATGAATAAAATTGGCATTCGTGGTAACGATTTCATGGAAAGAAAGCAAAAAATATGTAAGTTATTTTTAAAAGCATTTCATAAACACTTGACTTAAGGGTAAAAAATAAGTAAGATAAATTACAATTAAACAAATATATAAAAGCGTTTATGACTGATAAATCAAGTTAATAATTCATTTGTAATAGTAGCAATAGAAGAATATTAAATATATTTAAATTGTATTAATTAAGGGCATGTACTAAAAATAATCAATATATACATAAATAATTGCAAAATTAAATTTATGTATAAATGAATAATTTCTTTTTATAAAGTCATTTATAACTAAAATGAAGAATGAAATTACGTAATATCATTTTTGAGTTAATTGAATTATTTATGTTGCTATATTTCAATTTCTATCTATTGGTAATAAATACTTTATCAAATTCATTAAAAATTTCATTTATAAAATGGAGGTTAGTAATATGTTAACTTGTAACAAAGACAGAGTACAAAAAAAAATTGAAACATTTGCCACATTTGGTGATGCTGGACATGGAGGTATCACAAGATTTTCTTTGTCGGAAGAAGCACTTGACGCAAGAGTAGAATTTGTTAAAAGAATGAAGGCAGTTGGTGTTGAAACCGTAACCGATGATATGGCGAATATGTATGCAACTCTCCCTGGAACAGAAGATAATCTTCCTAGAATCGTAATGGCATCGCATTGTGACTCTGTAAGAAATGGTGGTAACTACGATGGTATTCTTGGAGTTATAACTGCAATGGAAGTAGTTGAAACAATTGCTATAGAAAAAATTTCTCATAGGCATCCAATTACAGCCATGATTTGGACCAATGAGGAAGGTTCACTTTATCCACCTGCAATGATGTCCTCAGGCGTTATTTGCGGTAAATTTGATAAAGCAAAGATGCTATCTTCAAAGAATTCTGAAGGAAAGACCTTCGGTGAAGCTTTGGATCAGAGCGGATATGTAGGTGAGAAAGCGAACAGACTTAATCCTATAGATTACATGGCAATGCTCGAGCTTCACATCGAACAGGGTCCTGTGCTTGAAGCTGAAAAGAAACAAATTGGTGTTGTAGAAGGTGTTGTAGGAATGGTTAACTACAGAATCAAGACTTATGGACAGTCTGATCATGCAGGAACTACGCCAATGCCATATAGAAGAGATGCTCTTTTGGCTGCAGCCTCTGCTCTTAAGTATTTACATGCTGAGCTTGACAAGCTTGATAGTAACCTTGTTTACACAACAGGTGAAATTCTTTGCCATCCATGTGTACATACTGTTATTCCTGACTTTGTTGACTTCTCATTAGATGCAAGACATCAGAATCCAGAAGTCATTAAACAGGTTGTTGAAATAATCAAAAACATGCCTAAGGAATTTGATAAATGCGAAGTGAAGTATCAAGAAGCATGGGCACGTAGTACAATTGAATTCAATGAAGAACTAGTGGATTTCGTTCAGAAAAGTGCTGATGAATATGGTTATACAAGTAAAAAAATGTATAGTGGTGCAGGACATGATGCACAATATGTTGCAGAAATGATGCCGACTACTATGATCTTTGTTCCAAGTAAGGATGGACACAGTCATTGTGAACCGGAATTTACAGCAGTTGATGAATGCTTTCGAGGGATAAATGTAGTTCTGCAGACAGTTTTGGAAATTGATAAGAAATAGATACTCACAAATAACACCACTTTGATGTAGGTGTTATTTTTTTTGCTTTATTATACAAATTTAGAAGGAAAATGATAGCAGAGTGTAGAAATATTGTTAGTTGTAAACTAAAAAGGTGAGAGTTGGCAAATAAGCATCTTTACAAGGCACTAAATTAGGGAGAAATTAATATGAAATACAAAATATACATTGTAGAAGATGATTTATCAATAAGTAAATTACTACAAGAATACATAGTTAAATATGGGTTTGAGGTAAGGGAAGTAGAAAACTTTGAAGAAATAATGATAGGCTTTAACGAGTATAATCCAGACTTAGTATTATTAGATGTTAATCTACCTAAGTTTGATGGGTTTTATTGGTGTAGAAAGATAAGACAACAATCAAAGATTCCTATAATATTTATATCTGCAAGAGATAGCGGAATGGACCAGGTTATGGCTTTAGAAAGTGGAGCAGATGATTATATAACTAAACCATTTTATTTTGATGTTGTTATTGCAAAGATAAAAAGTCATATAAGAAGAGCTTTTGGAGATTATGCACCTAAGGTAGAAGAAAGAATAGTAGAAGCTTACAGTCTTAAGTTCTACCCAGAAAGGTCAGAAATACAATTTTATGATAAAAAATTAGTTATTACTAAAAGGGAAGGTATACTCCTAGAATGTCTTATGGAAAAGTATCCTAAGGTAGTTAGTAGAGATTTCCTTTTAGAAAAGATATGGGATGATATTGATTTTGTTGAGGAAAACACCTTAAGTGTAAATATTAGTAGAATAAGAAAAAGGTTGCAGGGTCTGGGAATAGATATGGGCATAGAGACAATAAGAGGAATAGGTTATAGATTAAATAAACCTGGTAGGATGGAATGATATGAAATTATTTTTCAAGTATAATAGAGGATATATTATTATATATCTATTAAGTTTAGCTCTTACGATTATATATTGTAACATTATGGGGTTTATAGAATTTGGTGAAATTATTTACATATTGATTTTTAATACATTTATTTTAGTATGTTTTTTAATGTTTAGTTATTATCAAAATAGGCAACTATACAGATTGTTAAGAAATGAATTAACTTGCCTTAATGATGCTTTTTTGGAACTTGGTAGTTCGGATTTAAGTGAAAATATTTCTGGGATATTAAAGGAGCAACATAATTTGTATGAAGTTGAAATACAAAAATGTAACAAAGTTCATAAGGAGCATTTGATTTTTATTAATCAGTGGGTACATCAAATGAAGACACCTCTTTCAGTAATACAACTGCAACTTCAAGAATACGCAGGAGAAGAAAAGGCACGAAGTATAGAAGAAGAAGTTAATAAATTAAATAAAGGTCTAAATATGGCAATGCATTTTGCAAGAATAGATTCTTTTCAAAATGATTTTATAGTAGAGCGGATTTCTTTAAAGAAGTTAGTTATTGGTACAGTAAATGAAGAAAAGAAGCTTTTCATAAAAAATAAAATAACTCCTAGAGTAGAAATAGATGGTGCTATAGAAGTATATAGTGATGTAAAGTGGATAAAGTTTGTGTTAGATCAACTTATTATCAATGGCGTAAAGTACTCAAAAGGCACGGAAAAGGAATTAATTATAAAAGCCTGTGAAAAAGAAAAAGAAATCTTACTAAGCGTTATTGATGAGGGAATTGGAATCCCAAGGAAAGATATTAAAAGAGTATTTGACCTATTCTTTACTGGAGAGAATGGACGCAAATATGGAGAGTCTACAGGCATGGGATTATATATTTCTAAAGAGGTATGTGTAAATTTAGGTCATAAAATAGAGATAACATCTACTTCTGATAAAGGAACAATGGTTACAATAAGATTTAAAATATAAGCTTAATTTATAGCAAATGGATAGTTTAACTATTTATTTGCTGTTTTTATTTAAAGATTCATTGCTTACATTCATGTCACAATCCTGTAAGCTTTGCAGATATTATGGTTTATATTTCTATGATAAACTATATATAGATAGTAATAGTAATAGTAATAAATTTACGAGGAGTGATAGGGTATGGACATAATATTTATAATAAAAGCGATTATAATAGCAATAGTAGAAGGCATAACTGAATTTATTCCAGTATCTTCTACAGGACATATGATATTAATTGGATGGGCAATTGGCTTTCAGGGTGAATTTGCAAAAATGTTTGACGTTGTAATTCAACTTGGAGCAATAATGGCAGTTGTTGTTTTGTATTGGCATAAGATTAAAGAAAGCATAATAGAATTTTTTAAGTTTATATTCACTGGAGGAAAAGAAGGTAAGAAAGGATTCAAATTTGGGATAAATGTTCTTACAGCATCTATTCCCATGGCTATTGTAGGAGTATTATTTTACGACAAAATAAAATCAAAATTTATACCAGAAGCTGTCATAGCGGGATTTATAGTTGGTGGATTATTGTTACTGATAGTCGAAAAGAGTTTCGCAGGTAAGAATCATAAAGTAGATAGTATAGATAACATAAACCCTGTACAATCCTTTAAGATTGGGTTATTACAACTTCTTAGCGTGTGGCCAGGAATGTCAAGAAGTGCGTCTACAATTATGGGTGGATGGATTGCAGGATTATCAACACCAATAGCAGCAGAATTTTCATTTTTAATAGCTATTCCAGCTATGATAGGGGCAACAGGTAAGGACTTATTTGAATTTGATTATTCTATAATGACACTAACATTATGGAGTGCATTAATAGCTGGACTTGTGGTGTCGTTTATAGTAGCTTTAATTGTTATGAAGAAATTTGTTGATTTCTTAAAAAAGAAGCCAATGAAAGTATTTGCAGTATATAGAATAGTAGTTGGAATTTTACTTGGGGTACTAGTATTAACTAAGATTATTGCCTTAACCTAATAGGAGGAATAAGTAATATGGATATTTTGAAAGTAAAGAATTTAAGCAAGGTATATGGTAATAAAATAGCATTCAATGCATTGGATAACATAAGTTTTACAATAGACGCAGGTGAATTTGTTGGAATAATGGGCCCATCAGGAAGTGGAAAGACAACCCTATTAAATATGATTTCAACAGTAGACAAGCCAACCTCCGGAGAAATAAGAATAAAAGATAAAAATCCACTGAATCTTAAAGGGGATGATTTGGCCTTATTTAGAAGGAGAGAATTAGGATTTGTATTTCAAGATTTCAACCTGCTCGATACTTTAACTGTTGGTGAAAATATAGTGCTTCCACGTGTTTTAGATGGAGTGCCAGTTAAAGATCAGGATGAAGAACTTAATAGAATATCAAAGATACTTGGAATAGAGAATCTTATTAATAAGAGAACTTTTGAAATATCAGGGGGAGAAGCTCAAAGGACAGCTATTGCAAGAGCTTTAATACATAATCCTACGCTACTACTGGCTGATGAACCAACTGGTAACTTGGATTCAAAAGCTGCTAAAAATGTAATGGAATTATTTGAAAAAATAAATAAAGATGAAAAAGTAACTACAATGATGGTAACTCACGATGCATTTTCAGCAAGTTATTGTAACAGAATTCTATTTATAAAAGATGGAACTATGTATAATGAAATTTATAAAGGAGATACAAGGCAACTGTTCTATCAGGAAATTATTGACGTGATTGCGCTAATGGGAGGAGGGAACTAATGAATTTTAGAGAGTTTGCCACTAAAAATGTGTATAGAAATATAAAAGGATATTTTGCTTACTTTTTAAGTAGCAGTATATCAGCAACACTATTATTCTCTTTTACTATGATTATAGTTCATCCTGACTTTGTGGGGCTTAAATTACCTAATAGCATAAGAAATGCTCTTTATGTTACAACTGTAATTGCATACTTATTTTTATGTTTTTTTGTATTCTATTCAGTAAGTGTATTTTTAAAAAGCAGATATAAAGAATTTGGAATACTTTATATAATAGGCTCATCAAAAAAACAAATACAGAGAATGATAACCATTGAAAATATAATAATTAGTTCAGTATCGGGGGTAGTAGGGATTATAGTAGGAATAGTATTTTCGAAAATACTTTTAGCAGCTAGTGGAAAGTTATTGGGATTTAAAGCACTAGGATTTTATATTCCAGTTAAAGCTATGATTATTACCTTAATTGCATTTGTATTGATAGGAGTAGTAATTTCAATATTTTGTTCGTTTATTATAAAAGAAGATATGGTTTTAAGATTGCTTAAAGGGACTAAAAAACCCAAAGTAGAACCAAAATCATCGCCTATTCTCTCGATTATATGTGTAGTATTGTTGACAGTAGGATATTATCTATCAATTACATCAAGTGAAAAGACACTAGCCTATAGAATAATACCTGTAACAATAATGGTGGTTGTAGCAACTTACTTATTATTTTCTCAGTTAAGTGTGTTTATACTCAAGTTACTTAAAAAAAATAGAAACTTTTATATGAAGAAAACTACAGTATTATGGGTTTCCAATTTACTCTATAGAATAAAGGATAATACAAGAATGCTCTTCTTAATTACAATAACTTCAACAGTTGCTCTTTCCTCAATAGGGTCAGTATATGCTTATTGGAGAGATAAAGAGACCGAGGTAAATAAAATTTCTCCACAAGCATTTTTCTATGTTGATACTTATAATAATAAAACCAAAGTTGATTACAAAGTTGATTTTATAGAAAACTCATTGAAAAATGAAGAGATATATTATACTAAGGTTAATGGCGAAATGAAGTTTGTTATACCTAATGGTGATAAAGATGAAGTAACTATAATTAAAGAAGATACTTATAATAAATTAGCAGTAGCATTATCACTAAACACTATTAATTTAAAAGAAAATGAGACTATGTTAGTCTTATATTTAGATAAAAATAAAAGGAAAAATATTATTCTAGACGATAAAGAATTTCGAATTGTTAGGGGGAGTGATAGTGGAGTAATTCCAGCATTGTATGGAAATGTATATGTGATTAAAAAGGATGTATATGAAAAAATGAATGGGGGGAAATGCTACTTTGGGGCACTTAATGTAAATAAGTATAAGGATACATTAAGTATAGGTAATAATTATTATAATAAGTTTGGAGATGATCAAGGTGATAGATATTATAAAAATTTTCTAAAAGCAAATATATTGGAAAATATTAAAATAGTCTATGGAGTGATTTTGTTTAGTGCAATATTTATAGGCCTTATATTCTTTGTAACAACCGCAAGTTTCTTATATAACAAGTGTTATATGGATCTTATAGAGGATAAAAAGAAATATAAACAATTAAATAAAATAGGATTAACTTATAGTGAAATAAAGAAGGTATTAAATATTGAAATAGGGGTATTATTTTTACTCCCATATATAATTGCTATTGTACATTTTTTCTTTGCCATTAGTTCATTAAAATGTGCTTTTGAAATTGAGATAACTGTACCAGCATTACAGGTCATAGGAATTATGTTGATTGTTCAAATTATATATTTTCTTATAATAAGAAAAAACTATTTATTAGAGATTAAAAAAAGCTTGTAATGGGTGAGGTATACTCTATAAATAAATTTTACGTTGTAGTTATTATAAAATAACTTTTTGCCAAATGGTTAATAAAATTCGTCTTCATTGTAGAATATAAAATGCTTTGATTATCTTTATAAGAATATTGGAGGACTAAAAAATATTAGAATTGGTTGTTGTATATAGGCAACCATGGAATTATAATGAAATTGGATTAATCCAATGGGGTGATTTGAAATGAGAGTAATAATTAGCAGAGATACTGATACACCAATTTATGTGCAAATCTTTGAGCAGGTTAGGCGCCAAATTTTATCTGGTGAGCTTTTGCCTGGTTTTCGCCTTCCAGCTGAAAGAAAGTTAGCAGAAAGCCTTGGTGTAAATAGAACTACAATATTAAATGCGTATAGAGAGCTTAAGGCTGATGGGTTAGTAGGTTCTCAAGTAGGTAATGGAACTATTGTGCTAACGTATCTTGAGGAGGAACTAAATTCAAAAAATGACATCTCGCAAGAACCAATTTGGAACCAGATTTTCAGTCAGTATTCAAGCAAATTTGATTCCTATATAGTAAAGGACTTGCTAGAGCTTGCAAGCAGGAGTGATGTAATTTCCTTTGCTACTGGAATTGCTTCTCCTGAAACAGGCCCGATTCAAGCATTAAAAGGAATTGAATATGAAATAGTTGAAAAAAAGAATTACAAAGCATTGCTACATTCTCCAACTGAAGGCTTTATGTCACTTCGTGAAGCGGTGTGCGGTTTGATGCATAAAAGAGGGGTTTATTGTAAGTATGATGAGGTAATGATGCTTTCTGGTTCGCAACAGGGGATTGATTTAGTTGGAAAGCTATTGCTTGATCCTGGAGATGTAGTTGTTGTGGAGGAGCCTTCCTTTTTCCCAGCAATTCAAGCCTTTAAAACAATAGGTGCAAGGGTAATGGGAATTCCAATGGATGATAAAGGTATGAGGATTGATGTACTTGAACAGCTATTGCAAAGGTACAGACCAAAGTTTATATATACAATGCCAACATTTCAAAACCCTACGGGTATTGAAATGGAACTTGAGAGAAGAAAAAAACTTGTCGAACTTGCATATAAATACAGGGTGCTCATTGTTGAAGATGATGCTTATGGAGATCTTTGTTATGAAGGTCACTCCCTTCCTATACTTAAATCAATGGATAATTACGGATATATTATTTATTTAAGCACTTTTTCAAAAAATGTATACTCAGGTTTGAGATTAGGATGGATGGTTGCACATAAAAGGGTTGTAAAAGAATTTGCTGCGGCAAAACAGATAATGGATTTGCATTCAAGTAGCCTATCTCAATGGATCATTGAAAGGTTTATTACTAACGGATCACTTGAAGCTCACGTACCTAAGATTTGCAGGGAATATAAGCTAAGACGTGATGCGATGTACGATGCACTATCAAAATATGCTCCATCAGATCTGATATGGAATAGACCAAGAGGTGGTTATTACATATGGTGTAGACTTCCGGGTGGAGTATCGGCATCAAAGCTTGTTTCAAAAGCCGCAGAATATAAGGTTGTTTTTGTGCCAGGAACTCCTTTTTTTACATCGGGTCAAGGTGACGATTTTATTCGTTTGAATTTTACATTTGCAGCATTTAAGGACATTGATGAAGGGGTAAAGAAATTGTGCCTGGCTATGAAAGACTTGATTGATACTAAGGATAATCAAGAGGTTTTTACTGATATGGAAATCAATCCTATAGTTTAGAATATAAAAAATATTGGAGGTATTTGCAATGGAATATAAATTTGCCAAAAGAATAGGGAATCTAAGGGCTTCAGAGATAAGAGAGATTTTAAAGGTAGCAGAAAAACCTGAGGTAATCTCATTTGCTGGTGGGTTGCCTGCACCGGAACTTTTTCCTATCAAGGAGATTATAAAAGTAAACAGAATTGTGCTGGAGGAGCAAGGTTCAAAGGCTCTACAATATTCTACCACTGAGGGTTATGCACCACTTAGGGAGTGGATTGCCAGTAGAATGAATTCAAGGCTGGGAACCAAATTTCAATCAGAAAGCATTCTTATAACCCATGGCTCACAACAGGCTCTAGATCTCTCCGGTAAGGTCTTCCTAAACGAAGGTGATGTTGTTCTGTGTGAAAGTCCCACATACCTTGCAGCAATAAGTGCGTTTAGAGCTTATGAATGTGACTTTATTGAAGTTCCCACAGATGATGATGGAATGATATTAGAAGAACTCGGAAGGATTCTTGAAAGAACCAAAAGGGTAAAAATAATATACGTAATTCCTGATTTTCAGAACCCAACAGGAAAGACATGGAGCCTTAAAAGAAGAAAACTACTTGTAAATATTGCAATGAAGCATAATGTTATGATTATTGAAGATAACCCTTACGGAGAACTTAGATATGAAGGCGAAAATCTTCCGTCGATTAAGTCCTTTGACCAGGTTGGTTGTGTACTTTGCCTCGGAACCTTCTCTAAAATATTTTGTCCAGGTTATAGAATTGGATGGATTGCAGGAGACACACGGGTAATTGAAAAATATGTACTTGTAAAGCAAGGAACAGATTTGCAGTGTAATACAATTGCACAGATGGAAATAGCTAAGTATCTTGAATTGTATGATATAGATGAGCATATTAATAAAATACGAGAGGTCTATAGACGTCGCAGAGATTTGACAGTTAAAACAATGGAGGATGAATTTCCAAAAGGAGTATCTTTTACAAGACCACATGGAGGCTTGTTTGCGTGGGTAGAACTTCCGAGAAATGTAAATGCAAGGGATGTTTTGAAAAAAAGCCTAGAAAAAAACGTTGCTTTTGTTCCAGGTGGTTCATTTTTTCCGAGTGGCGGTAATGAAAATACTTTTAGAATTAACTTCTCAAACATGCCTGAGGAGAGGATTGTAGAGGGACTTAAATGTCTTGGAGGTGTTTTACATGAGTTTGTGTAACAAATCTGAAAATGTATGTAGATAGGCTGTATTGAGACGTATCATATAGTATATTGTTTATCTGAAGGAGAGGATTAATTTGAAAACAATTGGGTTAATAGGTGGAATGAGTTGGGAATCATCACTTGAATATTACAGAATTATAAATGAAACTACCAAATTTAAATTGGGAGGCCTTCATTCTGCACAATGCTTAATGTATTCAGTAGATTTTGAAGAAATAGAAGTATTGCAGCATGAAAATAAATGGAATGAATTAACCGATATTATGGTTGATGCTGCTGAAAAACTTAAATATGGTGGTGCTGATTTTATTATAATCTGTACTAATACAATGCATAAAATGGCAGACGATATAGAGGATAAGGTAGGGATAAAAGTTTTACATATAGCCGAAGCAACAGGAGAGAAAATAATTCAAAAAGGGATGAAAAAGGTTGGATTACTTGGAACTAAATTTACTATGGAACAAGATTTTTATAAAAAAGTGTTAAAAGATAAATTTAATATCGATGTAGTTATTCCAAATGAAAATGAGAGAGCAATCGTTCATGATGTTATTTATAACGAATTATGCAAAGGTATAATAAATGAGGGTTCAAAGGATAAATATATGAATATTATAAATAATTTAGCATCAAATGGTGCTGAGGGAATAGTGCTAGGGTGTACAGAGATACCTTTATTAATAAAGCAAAAAGATGTTAATATACCAGTTTTTGATACAACAACAATACATGCTATTGCTGCGGTTGAATTTGCTTTAGATAAATAATAATTATGTCACATGAATAGATGGTCATTCTATTTTAGCAGAGTTTGTTGAGAATAATAAAATGTTTGATTATGCAAAACAATTCTTGGAATATAAAGCATTATTTGATAATTAGATAATTGGATAATTGATTCATCTTTAATGAGTTACATAGAAGATAATCCAAAGGATAAATACTATATAATTTACGTAATTATGAAGTCAGTATATAACGAAAATAAGTATTATAAGGAAATAGTAAATGTCATTTAAATTGTGATTCAATAAAGAGAAGAGACAAGGTAATAAATTCAATTAAAGATTTAGCTAAAAATATTTTTAAAGGCATAGATAAGAAAGGGAATTTGATGAATTTCATTGACAATGTTTAAGAATTAACATAAAATAATATAAATTAGATAAATTAGATAAATCGATGAGCAAGAAGAGTAAATTTGTTTGATAATTGCAGCGAGTTAGGAATAGTGTGAGCCTGATATTTTAGAACATTTTGAATGGACTTACGAGAGTGAACCGAAATTAATAGTAGGGGACACGGCTTCCACCGTTATATGGATATGATATCGGGGTTATTCCTGTATTGGAAAGATACTTTTGCTTTTTTGCAAAGGTAATTTGAGGTGGTACCGCGAGAATATTCGCCCTCTATGTGTTTATAGCACATAGAGGTTTTTTGTTTTTTGATTTAACTATAAGTATAAAAAGGAGGATTTATTATGGAAAATAACAAGGGGTATTTTGGACAATTTGGAGGAGCATTTGTTCCCGAACAATTGCAAAAGGTTTTAAAGGCTGTTGAAGAAGGATTTTATAAATGTATAGTGGATGAGGAATTTTTGAAGGAACTCGCCTATTATCAAAAACAGTATATAGGAAGAGAAAATCCGCTTTATTATGCAGAAAAGTTAAGTGAAAAAATTGGTGGAGCAAAAATATATCTTAAAAGAGAGGATCTAAATCATACTGGTGCCCATAAAATAAATAACGCTATAGGGCAAGCATTACTAGCAAAGAAAATGGGTAAAAAGAGGATAATAGCAGAGACAGGAGCTGGTCAGCATGGGGTTGCAACAGCTACGGTTTGCGCTTTATTTGGAATGGATTGTACCATTTATATGGGAGAAGTTGATATCAAAAGACAAGCTCTTAATGTTTTTAGAATGGAGCTTCTAGGGGCAAAGGTTGTACCAGTAACAACAGGCACTGCAACCTTAAAGGATGCTGTTGATGAAGCCTTAAATGATTTTGTGGAAAATGCAAGTGACACTTACTACCTTTTAGGTTCAGCGGTAGGTCCTCATCCATATCCTACTATGGTTAGAGAGTTTCAAAGTATCATAGGAATTGAAGCAAGGAGGCAGATATTAGAAGCTGAAGGTAGACTTCCAGATTATTTAGTTGCATGCGTAGGTGGTGGTAGTAATGCCATTGGATTATTTCATCCATTCTTTGATGATGTGGATGTAAAAATGATTGGTGTTGAACCAGCAGGTAAGGGCCTTGATACTAATGATCATGCTGCTTCTATGACAAAAGGTACAATAGGTATTATTCATGGATTTAAATGCTATAACATCCAAGATGAAAATGGAGATCCACTTCCTGTTTATTCAGTAGCGGCAGGTCTTGACTATCCTGGTGTAGGCCCTGAGCACTGTAATTATAAAGAAACAGGACGAGCAGAATATGTGTCTGTAACAGATAAGGAAGCAATTGCAGCATTGGTAGAGCTTTCGAGAGTTGAAGGAATCATTCCTGCCATTGAAAGCGCACATGCGATTGCATATGGTATAAAGCTAGCAGCATCACTTACAAAAGATAAGGTTATAATAATAAATTTATCAGGAAGAGGAGACAAGGATGTTGAGCAAGTAAAAGAAATGCTTGAGGAATGCAAATAAGATTTTAAAAGAAGAGTTTAATTAAAGAATACTTAATAAGCTCTGAGAGATTACTCTTAGAGCTTATTAAGTACTTAAAAGAAATATGAATTATAAAAAAGTACTACTTAATAGGTATATATATGTCAAATTCCCCATTGTTCATAAATCTCTCGTCATATAATTCTAGTTGGGGCCTATAATCAAGTTCATACCCTGAATTTGGAATGAACTTGGCAAATATATCATTGTAAAATTCACCTATATCCTTTAGAGCACCTTTATAAGTATAAACAATGTACCTACCCTTTGGGACAACCTTTGTGTCCATACCTTCTGGTACATCCTCAAAGCTGTCTACTTCAGCGCAAGCAATATAATGAAATCTACCTTCTGAATCCAATTCACCATCACATATACCATAACACAGCATAGACTTGCTTTTTTGCTTTATATTTCTGTAGCTTTTGTTAAATGCTTCCCAAAGTTTAGGAATTTCTCCATTACTATTGTTTCCTAAATAGGGTATACCTACAGCCTTAAAGTCTTTGATGCTTACAATTTTGACTTCCATAATTATTACCTCCATCCATTTATTTGATATCTTAATTATATCAAGTAATCACTGCCAACAGTATGTCAGGAATTTATTTGACTTCATATATATTTAAAATTATATTAATTTTTCTAATTACGTACGATCTAAGTTCTATAGGCTCTAAAACCTCAATTCTATCACTTAAAGGAAAGATTACATTGCAGGCAGTTTGAAAACTTACCATATCTATATCATAAACCCAATTCTCTTCCACTTTCATGGAAGAGAGTACATAAAATCCTTCAAGAATTCGTTTCTTTTCCTCATAGAATTTAATTTTAACAGGATATGAATTATGTTCTACCTTAAGGGATGCTTGTCTCACAAATTGATGTTTACTAGTTTCCCAAAACTCTTCCAAATAAAAGTTCTCAGCCATTCTGAAGCTTTCATCTAGCACTTCAATATTTTCAATTCTGCTGCATTTAAAAATCCTAATCTCGTTTTTTAATTCACAAAATGCTACAACATACCACTGTGAATTTTTTACCACCGCACCATAAGGTCTTATAATTCTTTCGGATACTTCTCCATCAAATTTTTTATAGTTAACTTTTAACTTTTTCAAATTTAGTACTGATTTTTTAATTATATCTACATTCTGATTTTGTATTCTCTTACCCCACCAAGGTTGCGAATCAATAAAGAACCTCTCCTTAGCTTTAATAATTTCTTCTCTATGTTCTTCTGACACACTATTTTCAAGCTTAATGACGGCAATTTTTAGTTGTTGTGACATTTCAGTGTTCTTTTCTGAGTGGATACCCATACTTGAAAGTAATAGATTAACAACATCTCCGCTCTCCAAGACATTTGAATTGATTTTATAACCCTCCATAAAAGAAAAACCACCATTAGGACCTGAAATTGACAGAATAGGAATACCAGATTCGCACAATATATCCATATCTCTGTAGATGGTTCTTTCTGAGGTTTCAAGTATTTTTGATAAATCTATAGCTTTCATTATTCCTCGTGAATTAAGCAACATAATAATTCCGAGTAGCCTGTGAAGTCTCATGAGATCACGCCCTTGTAATCATATTTGCAAAATGAAATTCATCTTTTTCTACTTGTTTATGGAATTTCATTGCATATTTAGACCATTGAGGTAGCCAAAATGATTCTTCAATATTATGCAAAGTTATTGAGAAAAGAAATAATAAAAATATATTAGATTGATTATTTAGCATTTAATCCTCCCACAATTCTTATTTACTAGTAATAACAGTTAATAAATAATATTATACAAATTTGTACTGAATTATAGCTTACTAATATACTAATTATAACATAAATTTTAAATGTTAGAAATTATAGCAGGACTTATAAAGTTTTTGTACTAGGTGAGTATTATCCAGTAATATGGGCAAAATAGAACTAGATGATAACCATGCCATAGGGAATTTACATATTTGGATACAAGAAGCTTTTCAAGTTAAAAATGAAGTGGCTAATTAAAAGATATTTAACCATGGAGGGGATAAAATGAGTTTTAAGATTATTGCAGACTATCATACACATACCAATATTGCAAAAGGACATATTCCCTTATTAAATATTATTTTGGGAGAACATGCAAAAGGAAGTATTGAATCCAATGTTAAAGCTGGAATAAAAAGAGGATTAAAAGAAATTGCCATAACAGACCATGGTTATAAACATATTACCTTCGGGATGAAACTAAATCAATATGAAAAATTACGTAAATCAATTGATGATTTTAATAAGAGTTCATTATTGAAGGAGAATGACTTTAAGATACTTCTTGGCGTAGAATGTAATATTGTTACTAAAAAAGGGGATATAGATATTAAAGATGAAGTAATTGATTACCTAGACATAATTTGTGTGGGTTATCATCCTGGAGCAGTACAAAATCCATTTTTATTATGGAATTATACAGAAGCTGCAATTAATGCTATTAAAAAATATGAAATTACAATATTAAATCATCCTTTAGAGCATGTTAATCCAGATATTATCGAAATTGGAAAGGTTGCTGCCCAAAGAAATACTGCTTTGGAAATTAACAGAGGTCATAGGAATATGGATATTAAAACAATAAAAAAGTTAAAGAATATGGGTGTTAAATTTTCATTGGGAAGTGATGCACACAAATCGGAGGATGTAGGATATTTTGGTAAAGCTTATAATATTGCAGTTGAGGCAGGCCTTACAGATGATGATATTGTTAATGCAGATGGAAGTGCACATAGATTAATGAAATTATTAAGAGATTAGGTTTTGTAGTGGTAACGGATTGTAAAGAATCATTAATATCAATGTTTAATGGATATACTACATTTATTAAAATAAAGCTAAAAAATAAGAAATCAGGTGATTTAAATGATATACATATATAATTGTTATGGAGGCACCCACTCATCTATTTTAGCAATTGCTTATCACTTAAAAATGTTGGATGAAACCCGAGAACCGACTAAGGATGAAATATTGGAATTACCTAACTTTAATAAGTTAGTATATGGAAATCGTGGAGAACTTTTTTATTATGGAAGTGATGAAGATGGAAACAAAGTCTATGTTGTAGGTAGGGGACGTTCAAAGGTTTTAATTCCAGGATTATATAATTTAGCTTCTATGCTTTATAA
>Ga0209540_10000540_pt1 | contig 34941 bp, 33 predicted proteins | sample BarGraIncu01121A_FD_184501 | JGI IMG/M metagenome (GOLD analysis project Ga0209540, IMG submission 184501) | Arctic peat soil microbial communities from Barrow, Alaska - Barrow Graham LP Incubations 011-21A (SPAdes) (version 2) | ecosystem: Environmental > Terrestrial > Soil > Wetlands > Peat... | reverse complement strand
CCACGAACTGCCAGTCGTGCCACTTGGACATCGTGAGCCCGCATGACTCCACGACGGCTCACCATGTCGTAGAGCCCAAGCTGGCCACGAACAGCTCCGCATGCACCGCATGCCACGGCAGCAGCATCATGCAGGTCATGCTGGTGAGCCCGAAGACCTCGGGCGTTCCGACAAGCACCACGGGCGCTGACGAGCACAAGGGTTGCTCCTGCCACGCGCGCCTCGAGGCCAGGGGCGCGACCGCGTGCCAGGACTGCCACACGGGCGCCCACGCGGCACACGGCTTCGACATGACCGCGTCGGGCCACAACACAACCATCTACGGCACCATCGGCGCCAAGGAGAAGTTCAATGGCTCCGAGGGCGTCACGTTGCACAGCATCGACGTGAGCAGCAGCGTGGTAGCCACACTCGAGACTGAGTGGCAGTTCCCGACGCACGCTGTCTTCTGGGGCGACCCGGGCACCGCTGGTGCGGTTGACACGACCGCCGCGGCTTGGACAAGCGCATGGAACGCCGCCAACCCGGCCACACCGACGACCTACAAGTCCCTCGACAAGGACTCGGTCGTCACGTGCCAGGACTGCCACACCGGCCTGAACGCCTCGGGCCCGCACGGTGCTGCACAGAACTTCGGCATCGACCCGACCTATCCGGGTGACTACGAAGAAGCCGAGCTATCGAAGTGGATCGTCACCAACCCGTCGGGCATCAAGGTGCGCGCGGTGGATAGCTGGTTCGGTGTCAACACTTCGACTGGCCTGATCTCCACATGTCCGTCCGATACCGCAAAGGTCGGCACGACGCCTTGGTACTCCGGCATGCCGACGACCCTCACAACGATGACCGTGCCGACCGTGGCCGGAAGCTACGTGACCACCGTGAACGCCGACGGCCAGAACCACGCGATCATCTGCTCGAAGTGCCACCAGCTCGAGGTTCCGGGCGATGGCTACATGAGCGAGCGGACGCCGCAGGCGGAGCCGTGGATGGGCGACGGCACGAACGGCACAACGATGGGTCTCCCAACCTTCACCAACACCGGCAAGGTCAACGCGGCCGGCATCGGTGCGTCCAACATTGCTCACGGCAACCGGCACTTCGACAACACCAATGGTGATTCCCAGTGTGTCAACTGCCACATCGCCATCCCGCACGGCTGGAAGCGGCCGCGCCTGCTGGTCAACTCTGGTCCCAACGTCAGCGAGGGCGGCGAGGGCGGCGAGCACACGCGCATGGACTTCGACCCGACCCAGGACCAGTATCCGTACGTGAGTGCCAAGCAGCACGGCACACTCGACGACGGTCCACTTCCCACTAGCGTGCAGCAGTCAACGGTGGCGCCAGGCACGGAATTCTCGCGCTGGGGCTGGTGGCCGACCGAGGACAGCGCGCCTCGCGGCATGCAGTCGCTTTCGGGCGACGAGGAGCACGAGGTTCTCACTGACTGGGGTACCAACATCTTCGGTCAGACCTGGGTGGCCTCCGCCAACGAGGGGAACCTGTCCGGTCCCTACACCCTGCACGTGAACAGCGTCCCACCGCACGGGAACATAGCGGGAGGCTTGCCCATTACGGCTGCCTCCAACTATTGCACCAACGCGCAGGGCTACCAGGGCGCTGCTGCGGGGACAGGGACGGCACTGAAGCCCTCCGCCATCGCGGGGTACTCGTTGCTTAACGTTACCCTCGTGAGCGGCACCGCCGGTGCCGATGGCTCTGTCTACAGCGGAACCCTCTCCTCCACTCCGGCCAAGAACCAGAACTACGTGGAGTGGAAGGAATACCAGTGTGAGGGCTGCAACGATCACAAGGGTGCCAAGGAGACCTGGATGGGGATCGGCGCAAGCGGTACCTCGACCGCGGTCAATCTCGGCAACTACAGCAACACTGTCAGAGTGAAGGAGTAGGTGTTCCTACCGGAACTCTGACCTGACGATCGACGCACGATGGGGGGCGGGCAGCGATGCCCGCCCCCCCTGCGTTCCCGTGATGCGATCGCGTCGCATCCCCGCTCGGATCCGGGTAAAGTCCTGTCGTGCGAGCAGGTCCCGCGGGTATCTTCCATCATCACCCCGCACGACTACGTCTCGGCTCACGCCCGCGTGCAGCCGCTGCTCGCCGCGAACAGCACCGCATGCGTCGCGTGCCACGGCAGCGACGTCCAGAACGTGCTGCCCGCAGGCAACTCCGTCACGGGTGTCATCGAGCACAACGGCTGCTCGTGCCAGGCGTACTTCGAGGCCGGGAACAAGACCGCGTGCAAGGGCCGCCACAACGGCGCGCACGCACCGCACGGCTTCGTCAACGGCGTCTCCCGCGGGGAGGGCTGGGTCGCCGCTTCCGGGCATACCACGGCCAACTTCGGCGCCATCGGCGCCAAGACGAAGTCCGACGGCACCCAGGGCATCACGCTCATGTGGGAGTCCGAGTTCACGAGCGCGACTCCGAACGCCGCTTACTCGACCGCGTTGGGCGTCACCTCGGCTACCACCGGCACGACCGGCGCTGTGAAGACCAACTGGGAGTTCCCGACGGTCAACACGTTCTGGTCGACCACCGACACGGTCGCTCCCGCCACCGCGATCAAGGGTCTGACCAAGACCTCGGTCGTCGCATGCCAGGACTGCCACAACGGTCTGAACGCTGCCGGTCCTCACGGCGCGGCCCAGAACTGGGGTACCGACCCGGACTATCCGGGTGACTACTCGTACGCGATGCTCACCAAGTGGGTCGTGACGAACCCGTCCGGCATCAGGGTCGCCTCGACGCTGGACACGATCTCGGTCAGCGCGACCAGTGGCCTGATCACCTCCGGCGTGCAGCACCCCGCACTCGTCGGTACCGTGCCGGCCTACTCGGGCGGTTCGGCCACGAGCAACGGTCCGACGTCGCACGCGGTCATCTGCGCCAAGTGCCACGATCTGGAGAAGGGCAACAGCGGCACGACGTTCGGCACGGTGCAGCTGCCGTATATCGGCAACGGCCTGCTTGGCACGACCCAAGACGCGCAGACCACCACGAACACCGGTCTGATCAACACGAGTTGGGTCGGCGCCTCGAACACGGCGCACGCCAGCCACCATCAGGACATCGGAACGATGAACGTGGACGGTTCTCCGCAGTGCGTGAACTGCCACATCGCCATCCCGCACGGCTGGAAGATGCCGCGCCTGCTGGTCGACACCGACGTGGATGAGGCTCCGTACGTGTCGGCGAACACGCTGGGGACCACTCGCACGAACAGCACCGGTGAGCAGAACACCGGAGTCGGCGCGGCGGGTCCGCCCGACACGATCGGTCTGCCGAACCCCGCGGGCGTTGCGCATCCTGGCTTCAACGGGCAGGGTATGCAGTCCCTCAGCGCGGTTGACCAGCACGCGCTCGTCAACGGTGCCGCGATCTGGGCTGAGCCGACTTGTCAGGCTTGCGGCGACCACTCTGGTGAAGATGGCGTGCGGATCGTCAACCCGCAGCACGTTCCAAAGACTCCGAACCGAGAGCCCACCCGCGACAGGGGGCGGGCAGAGATGCCCGCCCCCTGTCGCGGGTGACCCCTGCCCGCTCAGAATCCGGGACGCGCCTCGCGAGACATGGCGTGAGATACTGTACTCAAGCACGATCAGCGAGGACGCCGACCGCCTGCGACCCGTGCACGTTCGTGCGCATGAGCCCGAACATCGAATGCAAGGATGGTGAGAACGACGGAACATCTCCCGAACGCGCGGCGTCCCCTCTCGCGGACTGCGAGGTCGGCCGCTCTCGTGGCGCTGGGCTGCCTGTCCTGCGTTGCTCTGCTGGTTGTTGCGGGGTGCTCGAACGGCACCGCCGGCAGCGCGACCGGCAGCTCTCCCGCGACTCCGACCACGGGATCGCACATGGCAGGCCCCGCTGTCGACGTTCACGTCACCCCCGAGGCGCTGGCGTCGGAGCCGAAACCGGCGGTGCTAGACGCGCCGGAGTCGACCGTCCGTTCGTACCTCAGCTGGACGTCGTACGCCTACCGCATCGGACAATCTGACGTCGCATCGGCGACGGCGACGCCTACTGAGATGGTGCGCGTCGACTCCTATGTGCAGTACAACCTGGAGCAGTTGCGGCTCATCGATCAGACGCTTAAGTCCGTCACTTTTGGCAAGCCCAGCGTCGGGAGCACGAGCACCCTGGTTCCGGCGCACGAGCAGTGGACATATCGCTACGTCTCGATCGAGACCGCGGGTAAGACCGTCGCGGGGCCCTACTCCGCGGCCTATGACTCGGTCTACACCGTCGTGAAGTCGAAGAGTGGCAAGTGGATCGTCGACTCGGTCCTAGCCACGCCTGTAGGCACCGTCAAGTGATTCGCGCCGCTCTGCGCAGGGCCGTCAGGGTCCTCGCCTCGGCGCGCCTCGCGACTCTGCTGCTGGCCTTCATCGGGGCGTGGTCAGTCGTAGCGACGTTTGTCCCGCAGGGAGGCGACTCCGATCCCCTGGTGTTCGCTTGGGCGTCCGCGCACCCGCTCATCGAGTCCGTGACGCGAGTGCTGGGTCTGCACCAAGCGTTTACCGCGCCGGTGCTCACCGTGTGCGTCCTGGCGCTCGCGGTGTCCACGGCTCTGTGCGCCTGGCAGCGAACGAAGGCCGCGATAGCAAGAGGCCGTGCGCTGCGCGGTGCTCTGGCGGTTGAGAAGAAGGCGTTGGTCGTACGGCACGATCTCGAGATCGCGTTGGATGCCGACCTCAGTGAGCCGGAAGTCCTCTCGATCGCCTCAGAGACGCTCCGGCGCCTGGGCATCAAGACGAAGCATCAGGACGACGTGATCACGGCGGTGTCGCCCGCTTGGTCCGCATCGGGAAGCCCGGTGTTCCACTGGGCGCTGCTCGTACTCATCGTGGTGCTGCTTCTCGGCAATCTGTCGCGATCCTCGGGTCTGATGGGCATCGCTGTCGGGCAGTCCAAGATCGATCAACCGGAGTCCTACGGCCTTGTGTCAGTGGGACCGCTGCGTGATTGGCGTGGGGTGCTGCGGACCATCCGCGTCGACGCGCTCGACCTCAACTTCAAGACCGAGGGTGTCGATCGTGGGCCGACTCCGACAGTCTCCGTGCTCGACGCGCAGGGCAAGGTGCTCAAGTCCCAGCGCGTCTATCCGAACAACACGCTGAACGTCGGATCGCTCACGATCTACCCCGCGGATTACGGGTTCACCGCGACCGTCGCCTTGGTCGACACGAGCGGTGTAGAGGCCGGGCGTTCCGTGCAGTTCGTGGACTTCTACGCGAATGCGGCCAGTGGGACCGCGCCCGTGGGCTTCCTGATGGTCGCTGATGCGGCAGGCAGCGTCCAGTTGAGGGTGTACGTCTCGGTGCCTCTTGACCGCGTTGCTGGCGGTCTTGCCGGGAGACTGCCCACGACGCCTGCGGCGCGGGTGCTTGTGACCTCGCCCGACGATACTCCCGTCCTTGACCGGACGTTGCGTCCGGGCGAGGAGTTGGCGCTACCGACCGGCGGCAAAGTGCGTCTGATCGGCCTCGGGTACTACGCGCGGTTGCAGGTCGTCAGCGATCCGTCGATCCCGGCGCTCTACGCGGGGCTGATCGTGGCGATGATCGGGTTGGGCGTTGCGACCTTCGCGCGGCAGCAGATCGTGTCGGCAGCCGTCATGGTGACGCCGGATGGAGCGAAGCTTGCAGTGAGATTGCGGCTGTGGCGCAACGCCGCCAGCAGCCGCAGCGAGATCGAGACTGAGCTCACTCGGGCGCTCAGCGGAGTCGAGAGAGGGAGCACCACGTGACGTTCGAGATCATTGTGATGTGGGTCGCGCTGACGTTCTACGCCGCCGCCACGGCCCTGTACGCGTTCGGAGTGACCTTCTCAAGGGACGATCTGACCAAGTGGGCGCTGGCCGTCTCTGCGACCGGTCTGGGCTTCCAGGTGGTCTCGCTCGGCATTCGATGGGCCAGAGTTGGGCACGGACCCTACCTAGGCTTCTACGAGGTCGCAAACGCGCTTGTGTTGTGCGTGGTGGCGTTCTTTGTCCTCGTCGCCTGGCGCAATCGACGCCTGAGCGCGACGGGGATCGCGGTCATGCCGGTCGCCGTGCTGCTGCTCGGCGGCTCGATGCTCGCGTCGAAGAGCGGGATCGCCATCACCGGGAAGCTCGCGAGCTACTGGCTGTTCGTGCACGTCGCGTTCGCGAACCTGGCGTTCGGGGCGTTCGCCGTGTCGTTCGGTTGCGCGGTCGTCTACGTGATCAGACGGCGCTCGGCGAGCGGGAAGTGGGCCCAGCGCTTCGAGAAGCTCCCCGCGCAGGACGTCCTGGAGAACCTCATGGTGCGGTTCGTCCTCGTCGGCTTCTTCTTCTGGGCGATCATGATCGCAACGGGCGCGATCTGGGCGAACGAGGCATGGGGCAACTACTGGACCTGGGACCCGATCGAGACGTGGAGCCTCATCGTCTGGCTGATCTATGCGGTCTTCCTCCACGTGCGGTTCACGCTCAAATGGCATGAGGAGCGGCTTGCGTGGTTCGCGATCGTGGCGATGCCGCTGGCGCTGTTCGCGCTGATCGGTATACCGCTTGCGTTCAACACGACGCACGCCGGCATCGGCGGACTCGGCAAGGACCTCTAGATGAGCATCGACTGGCGCATCCTGATCATCCTGAACAACTACCTGCACGACGTGGCCACCGCGGTGCTGCTGTCGAGCGCCGTGATCCTGTACGTCCTGGGTCGTCAGGCTCGAAGCGGCGGAGTCGGCGAGCGTCTGGCTCTGGCGCGCGCGTACGGCTCGCTCACGAAGTTCGCCCTCGGCGCGCTCGCGTGGATCATCATCGGCGGGATCCCGCGGACGCTCTTCTTCAACTGGGCCGAGTTCATCCCCGCCGGCGCACACAACCTCATCCCCGACCTGATCATCAAGCACGTGCTGTTGGTGGCAGGCGTGATCGCCGGGGCGGTGATGTGGGTCCGAATCGGGAGGATCGCGCGCGCCGAGTCGGGCGAGACGCGCGACTGAGGGTCGGCGCGTCGGCGCTGCGGGCGACACAAGAGGGCGGGCGCTCGGTTGAGCGCCCGCCCTCTTGTGTACGTGCCATCCGGCTCCGCGGCTACTCCGCGGGGGCGTTCGGCGCTTTCAGCGCTTCCGCCATCTCCTTCGACACGCCGAGGCCCATGACCTGAGCCATGCGCGTCATACCCAGTCCCAGGAAGTCGAAGTGCTCGCCGTAGTCCCTCATCATCTGCTTCATGGCTGAAAGCATGTAGCGGCGCTTGAATCCGTCAGGCAGCGCGAGGATCTCCTTCATCTTGGCCGCGTAGAAGGTCATGTAGCAGCGGCCCAGCGCCAGCGAGACCTCCTCGAGCGTCATCGCATAGGGCTCGATGATCGGCTCCACGAGGTTGTACTTCGAGTAGTCCCAGACGCGTATGCGATCGTGCATCTCGTCCCACAGCGGCGTGAACGGCATCGGGGTGATGACGGGGAACACCGCGATGTCCGGGTTCAATGCCACCGCCGCTGCGATCGTCGCCTTGATGGAGTTCTGCGTCTCGTTCGGGAAGCCGATCATGAACGACGCCTCGATCATGATGTCGTTCGCCTTGAGGAGGTCCACCGCCTGCTTGTTCTGATCGATCGTGGTGCCCTTGTTGAGGCTGTTGAGCATCTCGTCGGTGCTCGTCTCGGCGCCAAGGTAGACGTGGATGATGCCGGCGTCGTGGTACTTCGACAGGATGTCCGCGTCGCGGATGATGTCCTCGACGCGCGTCTCGATGAGCAGGTGCACCGGGAGCTTGGCCTCGATGAGGAGGTCGAGGATCTGCTCCCAGCGGTCACGGTCGTGGGTGGGGTAGGCGTCGATGAGTGTGATGAACTCGACCTTGTACTCGTCGACAAGATGTCGCATCTCGGCGACGACCTTCTTCGGGTCGCGGGCCCGCCAGTCCCCGCGCCAGAACAGGCGCTGGCTGCAGAACGCGCAGCCCATCATGCAGCCGCGCGAGGTGAGCACCGAGGCCATACGGCCCCACGGCTCGATGTTGTAGTGGTAGTCGTCCCAGTCGAGCAGGTGCCAGGCGACCTCAAGCGTGTCGAGGTCCTCGATGTGTTGCCGCATCGGAGGAGCGACGACCTCGCCGTCCTTGAGGAAGGCGATGCCCTTGACGTCCTCAGGCGAACCGCCCTTCGCGGCGGCCATGAGCTCGATGAGGGTGGCCTCGGACTCGCCCCGGATCACGAAGTCGGCGTGGTTCGACTCATCGCGGAGGATCTCGTCGTACATGAACGTGGGGTGCGGCCCGCCGATCATCGTGACGATGGCCGGGTCGACCTGCTTGGCTACAGCAAGCGCCTCGAGCGCTGCGGGTACAGTCGCGGTGCTGATCGCGCCGGTGACCGGCAGGTAGTCCATCGACATCACGAAGTCGGGTCTGTACGCCTCGATCTGAGCGCGGATGTCCTCGAAGCTGGTCTCCTTGTTCATCGCGTCGTAGATCTTCGCCTCGTGTCCCGCCTTGAGCGCTGCGCCGGCGAGGTAGGCCAGCTGCAAAGGGGGCCAGTTGCCGATGGTCTGGACGCCCCAACATGTGTAGGGCGGCGTGACGAACAGGATCCTGCTCATAGGCCGGTTCTCCGATCGTGATGGTGGAGGGGCGAAACCATGCCAGTCTACCACTACGCCCCGCGAAGTCGGGTCCGGGCAGCACGGCGGGGGAGGGCGCTGCTAGTCGGTGGACGACCCGTGGAATCCGCGCGTGGCGAACTCCGGATCGAACTCGAGGATCAGCCGTGCTATCTCTTCCACGCGCCCGTGCAGGGCCGCATCGATGAGCAGATCGTAGTCGGGCTGGGGGTGATCCTCGAGGTGCCCGGCAACGATGCGCTCGATCTTCGCAGCACCGGTGGGCTCGAGCGATTCGTGCTCCTGGACGAGCGACTCGTGCAGCTTCTCGCCGGGACGCAACCCGATGAACTCGATGTCGGCCGGCACGCCGGAGAGCGCGATCATCTTCTTGGCCAGGTCGACGATCTTGACCGGTTCGCCCATCTCGAGAACGAAGATGTCGCCGCTGCGACCGATGGCCTGCGCCTGGAGCACAAGGCGCGCGGCCTCACGGATCGTCATGAAGTAGCGTGACACATTCGGGTCCGTGACGGTCAGCGGACCACCGTGGCGCAACTGGTTCTCGAAGATGGGCACGACGCTTCCGCGGCTCGCGAGGACGTTGCCGAAACGCACCGCGACGGTCAGCACCCTGCCGCGCTTGCCCGCTGTCAGCATCACCTGCTCGGCGAGTGACTTCGTCAGGCCCATGATGTTGGCCGGGGCGACGGCCTTGTCCGTGGAGATGAGCACGAATCGCTCGGCGCCGTGCCGCTCGCACGCCTCGATGACGTTGCTGGTTCCGAGCACGTTGGTCTTGATCGCCTCATCGGGCGCGAGCTCCATCAGCGGCACATGCTTGTAGGCGGCCGCGTGGAGGACCACCTCCGGACGGTATCGGGCGAAGACTCGGTCGAGCTTCTCAGCGTCGCGGATGTCGCAGATGCACATGACGGGCACGTCGGCGTCGATCTGGCGCAGTTCGAGCCACAGCTCGTAGAGGCGCGTCTCGTCGGTCTCGAGCAGCACCAACGTGGCCGGCGAGAGGTGCATGATCTGGCGGCAGAGCTCCGAACCGATCGATCCGGCGGCGCCGGTCACGGCGACCACCTTGCCCGCCACGGTCGTGCGGACCTGGTCCACGTCGATCGGGGTCTGTTCCCTGCAGAGAAGGTCCTCGACCTCGACCATACGCAGGTCGGTGACGCTCACACTGCCCTTCGCTATGACCAGCGGCGGCATGATGCGCGTGGTGACGCCCGCCTCGGCGGCGGCGTTCAGGATGCGCCGCACGGTGGACTCGGGAGCACTCGGCAAGGCGACGAGGACCTGCTCGATCTCCTCGTCGGCGACGACGCGAGCGAGGGCGTCCGTGCGCCCGATGACCTTCACGCCGCCGATGGTGCGCCCCTGCAGCCGTTCGTCGTCATCGAGGAAGCCGATGGCGGTGAGACCGAGTTGCGGCCTGCCCACGATCTCGTGGAGCAGCAGCGAACCGGCGCTCCCGGCTCCTACGACGAGTACGCGGGCACCCTCGCCCGCCTGAGTGCTGCGCACGTACACGACCACGCGCGCGGCCGCGCGGATGCCAGCCACACCCAGCAGCACGATGATCGACTGGATGAACAGCACGCCGAACGGGATGAGCCGCAGACCCCCCGAACTCTGCAGAAGATAGTCCGCGACGGAGAGCACGGGAAAGCCGACGAGCACGGCGCCGGAGACGCGCAACATCGTGTCGACGCTGACGGAGCGCAGGACGAGCCGGTAGAGGCCGACGCCCGTGAAGAGCGCAAGGTACACGACGACGGCCGCGGTGATCGCCAGCGGAATCGATGATGCGAACGCCGACGGCACCGTGCCCTCGAAGCGCGCGTAGTAGGCGACGAATGTCGCGACGGAGATCACGGCCGCGTCCAGCACGTAGAGCGCGACGCGGAAGAGTCTGCCGCCCTGACGTGCGGAGGCGATAAGGCGGGAGGCGAGGCTCACCGGGCAGCCGCCTCCATCACCTTGCGCACCGCAGCGATGACGTCATCGATGTCATCGTCGGAAAGCGTCGGATGTACGAAGAACGCGAGCGACGTCTCATGAGCGTGGGCCGCGCCGGGGAGGGGCGTGGCGGGGGCCAGTCCCGCGCGGACAAACGCCTCCTCGCGGTAGAGCTCGGCGCACGAGCCGTACTGCACGGGCACGCCCTCGGCCGCGACGGCGAACAGCACCTTGTCACGGTCCCATCCCTCGGCGAGTTCCGTCGGCTCGACGTGGGCGTAGAGGCGATAGAAGGCGTGCTCGCAGTGTGCTGCCGGCAGCGGGACGCGGATGCCGCGAACGCCCGCGACGCCGCGCGCCAGTCGGGTGGCGAGCTCGGTACGCCGTGCGTGCGCGGCGGGCAGTTCCCGCTCGCCCGCACGCACCATGGCGGCCTCAAGCTCCGGGAGGCGGTAGTTCGAGCCGAAGGTGTCGTGAATCCATCGGAAGCTGGCGGGCCGGCCCACGAAGGCGCGGTCGGAGAGCTTCGCCATCGACGTTCCGTGGTCCCTGTACGCCCAGACGAGTGCGAACGCGGCGTCATCGTCGAGTACGAGCAGGCCGCCTTCTCCCGCCGCGACGATCTTGTCCTGGCAGAACGAGAAGCACGCGGCATCGCCGAACGCCCCGACGGGTCTACCGCGGTACGCCGCCCCATGCGCCTGAGCGCAGTCCTCGATCACGAGGATGCCGCGGCTGCGAGCGAGGTCGGTGATGGGACCCATCTCGGCGGGCCAACCGGCCACGTGCACGACGATGACGGCAGCGGTGCGTTCGGTGAGCACGGCCTCGAGCGTCTCGGCGGTGAGGTCCGAGCTCTCGGGGTCGATGTCGGCGAACACCGGTGTCGCACCGACCGCGATCACACAGCTCGCCGTGGCGATGAAGCTGCGCGCCGGGACGACGACCTCGTCACCCGGGCCTATGCCGAAACCGCGCAGCGCCAGCTCGAGGGCGAGGGTGCCGTTCGCGACGGCGATGGCGTGGGAGCGACCGAGCTTCTGCGCATACTCGCGCTCCAGTCGGCGTCCCTCCGTGCCGGTCCAGTAGTTGATGGTGCCCGCGCGTAGCACGGCGGTGACCGCGTCGATCTGCGCCGCGGAAGGCGAGGGCCAGCCGGGCATCGGAGTGGAGCGGACGGGTGTGCCGCCGTCGATGGCGAGCTTGTCAGCCACGAGCGGGCCCGTCGGTCGCTCGGAGCGGTCGCGCGGGGACGCCCACGCATACGGTCCGCGCGGGCAGTCCGCCCACGACCGCCGCGCCCGCCCCGACCACGCTCCAGTCGCCCACGGAGGCGCCTGGAGACGCGCACGAGCCCACGCCGAGCAGCACTCCCTCGCCGAGGGTGACCGAGCCGCACAGCGCGACCTGCGGCCCCACGTGCGAGTGCTCACCGATGACGCAGTCGTGGTCGACGGTGCAGCCCGTGTTGAGGATGGTGTCGGCGCCGATCCGCGCGCCGGCGTTGACGATGACCCCCGCCGCGATGAACGTCCCGTCGCCCACGGCGACGTCCCGTCCGAGGATCGCCGACGGATGTATCACGCTCGCGGGCGGGAGTCCGGTGGCGAGGTGCTCCGCGAAGGTGCGGGCGCGCATGACGTTGTCGCCGATCGCGACGATGAACCCGTCGGCCGACACGCCTTCGCGGTCCTGGCTGACGGGGTGACCGAGGACCTCGGGCGCATCGGCGATCGAGCCGATGACCCCGGCGATCTCGAACCCGGCCTCTTCTGCGGCGTCTATGACGACCTTGGCGTGGCCGCCGGCTCCCACGATGAGCAGTCTCAACTCAGCTCTCCTTGGTGGTGGTCGTCCCCGCGTCGCCCTGGAACGGTCGCATGGTCTCGAAGTCCGGTGCGGAGACGCCCCTACTCGACGCGATCGTCGAGATCGTCTTGAACACGATGCGCGTGTCGAGGGTGAGCGATCGGTGGTCGACGTACCAGACGTCCATCTTGAAGCGGTCGTCCCACGAGACCGCGTTGCGCCCGTTGGCCTGCGCCCATCCCGTGATCCCGGGCCTGACCTCGTGCCTGCGCGCCTGCTCCTCATTGTAGCGGTCGAGATACTCGGGCAGCAGCGGTCGCGGGCCCACGATGCTCATGTCGCCCCTGAGCACGTTGAGGAGTTGCGGCAGCTCGTCGAGCGACGGCGCACGGAGCGCGCGGCCCAAGGGGGTCAGGCGCTCCGGGTCCGACGCGACCGCCTCGACGCCGGTCGTACCGGGCGTAGCGTCGCGCATCGTGCGGAACTTGTAGAGGGCGAAGATGCGTCCGTCCTTGCCCGGCCGCAGCTGGCGGAAGATGACGGGGGAGCCGAGCGTGGCGCGAACCAGCACGGCCACGACGAGGATGACCGGGGAGAGGACAACGAGCAGCAGCGCCGCCACGACGACGTCCGCGACCCGCTTCACGGCGTCATACACGCGATGCGAGCGCTTCACGGTACAGCTCCTCGTAGGCCTCGATGATGCGCGGGAGCACGAAGTCGCTCAGGGCCCGCCGGCGCGCGGCCTCGCCGCGCCGCTTGCGGTCCTCCGGGTCGGCGGCGGCGGTCTCGATCGCGCGCGCGAGCGCGTCGACGTCGTCCTTCGGGGCGATCCAGCCCGCGTCGGGGCCCACGGCGTCGGCGATCCCCCGCGTCTGCGTGCCGATGACCGGCCGACCGGACGCCATCGCCTCGAGCACGGACCGGTTCAGGCCCTCGCGTTCGCTCGCCAGAATGGTCGCGTCGCTCGCTGCGAACACGGCGGGGAGGTCGCGGCGGTAGCCCGCCCAGCGGACACGCTCGGCCAGCCCGAGGGCTGCGACGGTGTGGCGCAACGGGGACTCCAGCGGTCCGTCGCCCACGAGCACGAGCACGACGGAGTCGTCCTTCACGCGGGAGAGGGCGCTCAACACATGCTCATGGCGCTTCACGGGGGCGAACTCCGCGACCATCGTGAGCATGAAGGCGTCGTCCGGGACCCCGAGGTCGTGCCGCACGGTGGCGGCCTGCTCCGCGGAGACGGCGTCGGGCGAGAAGCGATCGGTGTCGACGCCGATGCCGGGGATGTAACGGATGCGGTCGGCGGCGATGCCGCGCAGGTCCTTCGCGGCCGCCAGGTCCTCCCGGTTGATGGTCACGAGATAGTCGGTCCAGCCCGCGGCGATACGCTCGGCCGTGCGGTACAGCAGATTCGGGGTGGCCGCGCCGCCTTCGTAGAAGTGGAAGCCGTGCGCCGTGTAGACGACGACCGGCGTTCCGGCACGCCCCCTGATCGAACGCAGCGCGTAGCGCGTGACGAACGCCGCGATCGGAGTGTGGACGTGGACGATGTCGTAGCCGCCCGTCTCAACGATCCGGCGCACCTGTCGGGCGGTGCCGAGCAGGTTCGAGGGAGCGAGCGGGTTGCGGCTCCACCGGACGTCGAACCGCTGGTCGAAATGGCCGTCGAGCCGGGGGTCGGCCGCGGCGCCGTTCGCGAGCGCGTCGACGCGCCACCCTTCGGAGCGGAAGTGATCGGCGAAGGGCAGCAGGAACGCCTCGAGCGTGACGGGTAGGGTCGTGACGAACAGGGCTGAAGGCATCGGTTTCCGTTCAGGTCGGTTCGCCGTATGCGGCACGCGCCAGTTGTGCGCCGGGACCCCGAAACACGCTGAACCTATACTATCCTAGGCACGGTCGGCCATCGGTTCCCAGAGGCGGAGATGCATTTGTCCGGGAGCATCAACTCACTCGAGGGAGACGCCGAGGTGCTGCTTCCTCCAGAGACTGACACGCCCGGCCTCCGCATCGGTTCCGGGGGCGCGCTCGCGTTCGCAGCGCAGGTCGTCGGGCTGGCTGCCAGTTTCGTCGTGGGTGTCCTGGTGGCGCGTGCGCTCGGTCCCGAGGGCAAAGGCCTGCTCTACGCGATCATGCAGGTCTGCGCAATCCTGCTGGTGGTGCTGGATTTCGGGATCACGACGTCGATGGTCTACTACCTGTCTCGAGGCGAGGTCACGGCGGGCACGGCGACCGGCACGGCACTGGTTCTCTCGCTGACGCTCGGCGCCCTGGGCGCCCCGGCCGTGTACGTGTTCTTGCGCGGCCCGTTCGCCGTCGTCCATGGCGTACCCGACCTCGCGATCTTCTTCGCCGTCCTCATCCTGCCGACGAGCTTGTTCGCTGCGTGGATGTGGAGTATCTCGATGGGTCTGGGTGACATGGTGCGCCCGCTTTGGTACGCCATTGCGGCCGCCGCCACGACCCTGATCTGTCTTGCGGCGCTCATCGCGCTGGGCCGGCTGACGATCATCGGAGTGGTGGCGGCCTCGGTCGCCGGAACCGTGGTCGGCATCGCTGCGATCGTCATCGGGCTCGGCCGTCAGCTCCGACCGATCGCGATGGACCTGAAGGCGGCGCGCGCGCGCTCAGGATTCTCGGCACGCGTGTACCTGACCGACCTCGCGGGGCATCTGCACAACCGGCAGGACGTGCTCATCCTGGGGTGGCTCGCGGGCGCGGCGCCCGTCGGCATGTACTCCATCGGGACGAGCTTTGCCGAACTCACCTGGTACATCCCGAGCGCATTCGCCGCAGTGATCATCGCCAAGGCCGGTCGCACCAGCGCCCAGTCCGGGATCGACTACGTGAGTCGCACGAGTCGAGTGGCCATCGTATTCATGTGCGTGACGGTCGCGGTGAGCGCGCTGCTCGTACCGTGGCTCGTGCCCTTGCTCTACGGCAGCGTGTTCGCGCCGGCGATCCTGCCCTTCTTCGCGCTCCTCCCGGGGGTCGTGGCAGACGGCGTCACCCGCATCTTGTGGACATTCCAGACGACACAAGGCCGGCTGTACTGGCGTCAGGCGATCGGCGCGACGCTCTTGAACGTCGTGCTCGTCCTCGTGCTAGTGCCAAGGCTCGGGGTGGTCGGCGCGGCGCTCGCTTCGACCGGGTCCTACGTGGCCATCGGCGCCTTCATGGTGTGGCGCTTCTGCGTGGACACGGGTGCGAGCGTCTCCGACGTGCTCGTTCCCCGCGCGGCGGACGTCAGGACGATCGTGACCACCGCGCGGGACTTGCTCCTGCGCCGGTCCTGACCCCTCGGTCGAAGAGATATCGCTGACGCTCGGCGTCGAAGCGCGACATACGGAGTCCCACCCACGCGACGTAGGCAAGCGCTCGGGCCGCCGAAGCCAGAGGCGGATGCCGCAGACGGTATATCCAGCCGTTGTAGGAGCCGATTCGCAGGAACCGGTAGAAACCGAGGGAGCGACCTCGGAGACTCCGGTTCTTGGCGAAGGCGCCGAAGTGCAGGTACTGCTTCGAGTACTCGCTTTCGAACGAGCACGCGGTGAAGCCGTACTGCTGGATCAGAGTCTCCTGAAGCTTCGCCGAATGGTCGTACATCACGGGAGGCTGTCCCTCGTCGCGAACCTCGGTGTATGTGAAGTCGTGACACTTCTCGAGCGCGGCGCGCCGGTACACACAGAACCACGTCGCGTAGACGTCGGCGACGATCGCGTCCTCGTGCGAGTAGCTCTCCAACGTTCTCACCCGGCGGCGATGCTCCGTCGAGAAGAAGCCGAGACGGTTGTCCTCAGCGAACGCCTCGATGATCCGATTCGCGAAGTCGATGTCGAACATCTCGAAGTCGGCATCGATCAGGCCCACCAGTTCGCCTTCGAGCCGCACCAGCTCTCGGGACCAGATCTCGCGCAGTTCTCATAGCGACCTTCTCTGAGTTCCTTGTGTCCGGCGTCCGTGGTGTACCAGTCGCCGATCCGGATCGTGTCTTCGATAGCCTGCAGGCGGGCCCGGTTGCCCGTGAGGTGAACCGTTCGTACGGTCGGATGAGCGCCTGGACTTCGGTGATCTGTTCTTGGGACAGCCCGTTGCATTAGATGACGGCGTGGATGCACTCGGACGATGCGACGAGACGCGCCAGCGCAGGTATGGAGTAGCGGGCTATCGCGAGATCGACGGGTGTGACGATCATCAGGAAGTCTGTCCTGGGCAAGCCGATCCTCCTCCATGAGCCGGTGCTCCGCATTCTATGTCAGTGGTGCGTGGCCCGGCCGCACAGCAGCGGCGCCGTCAGTCCCCAGGGATCGTCGAGATGCTCTGCGCGGCGGAAAGCGGTGGCACGGCGCACACGACGCCGCGCTTCATGAGGCAGGAACTGCAACCTGAGGGGAAGTGCTCCATGGCGACTGCGCGTCTGAAGGCGCGATACTCGGTGCTGCGCCACACGGCCTCGAGTCCGCCGTCACGAACGACGGTCGCCCGTAGGCGAGGACGGAGCAAGGGACGACGTTACCATCCGCCAGCACGATCGGCCGCGAGATCTGTGGACAGAGTCCGGGCTGCGGGCTCATCGCGAGCAGTCTCAGGTCGACGCCGAGCGAGCGCGCGACCGACTCGGCGTCGGTCAGCGCCTGCTCGAGTTCGAGGGTTGCAGAAGGGTCGAGCCAGATGGCAGCGTCCAGGAGCCCGACTGAGTACGGCTCCGGTCCGTTGACGCTGATGCCCTCGCGTCCCAGTTCCGCTGCACGCTGCACGACGCCGGGGAGTTGATGGAGATTGGCGCGCTGCAGAACGAATGTGGCGCTCACGGCCGGCGTGGACGAACCCAGATGGGCCCTAAGTCGCGAAGCCCCCGGATGTTGGCGATGCCGGTGTCCAAGGAACCTCCCCTTCGGACTGCGTCGGCCTGGACGGGATTCACACCATCGAGGCTGAACACCAGCTCGTCGAGCCCTCCGGCGATCAGCTGCTCCGATACCTCCGGCGTCAGGCGTCGCATTCGTCGACGTCCCGATGTGAGCGTGTGGGGATGCGGAGCGCGCCTCGGACAACATATCGAGGAAGTGCCGGTTCATGAGTGGTTCGGCCAGTCCTGATAGGTCGATTCTGCGGGATCCGGCCAGGGAGGGCAGCACGCCGGAGAAGGTCGAGAGGCTCATCACCTTGGCTCCCGCAGTTGCCGTGTCCAGTACGCAGTACTCGCAGTGCAGGTTGCAGCAACTTGAGACCTCGACGTATACCGCTGGCGGGCGGCCGCCGGCGAAGACGCGACTACCCATCCTTCGTGCGATCTCGCGGAGTGTCGCCGCAACGCCCTCGCGTCGCAGGAAGATCACAGCCCGGTCTACTCGTCGTCCGAATGCCACGTTGCGCTCCGAGTCCGATGGGTCTTCGGTCCTGAACGGCAGCAGATGCGCCGGTGCCCACTCCATCCGTCCGCCAGCATCGTTGAGGCAGGCGATCGTCACTGCGCATAGTCGTAGGGCCAACGCTTCCACCATTGGATGGCCTGACGGACGAACAGGCTCACGCGACTCGTGCGCGTCGTCGTGAATGCAAGGTCGAGCGGCACTTTTGGGATGAGGAGGACCCCCATGGCGCGTCGCCACGCGTAGAAGCCCCAGGAAAGCAGCCCCTTCCCCGGCGGGTAGCCTCGACCGTGCGTCGTCGCAAGCCGCGCCAAGTCCGAATGGAGCACGTGCTCGATGGTGACGCCCTTGCGGTCGAGTTGGTGCCGGTCCACCGCCGTGATGCGATCGATGCGATGGAACGCGCAACCCTTCACGTCCAGTCGGAGCCACAGTTCGTAGTCCATCGCGAAGTCGTAGGACTCGTCGAGCATCGGTTCGGAAAGCGCCGAGCGCCGTATGAACGCGACGGGCTGTCCGATGAAGTTCACGATCCGAAGGAGGCGCCGTGAGAACCGGGGCACCCAGATCATCCAGATGATCGTGCCGTCCTCGGCGACCTGGGCGGCATGGCCGAAGACCACGTCGACGTCGGGATGGGCGACGAAGTAGGCGACGACGTCTGCGACGACCGTCCGATCGAAGTAGGCGTCGTCCGAGTTGATCCAGCCGATGATCTCACCCTTCGACTCGCGGAACGCCTTGTTGATCGCGTCCGACTGGCCCTCGTCGGGCTCGCTGCGCCACGTCAAGGAATCGCCGGCGGCGCGCAGGATGTCGACGCTGCCGTCCTCCGAGCCACCGTCCATCACGATGTGCTCGATGTTCGGGTAGGTCTGGCTGCTCACCGAGCGCAGGTTGGCGGCCAGCCAGGGAGCTTGGTTGAACGACGGCGTCAGGACCGACACGAGGGGTGTGAGGTTCGTGTGCATGCGGTGATGGCTCCTTCGGCGACGGTTGGCGGCGTTTCCGCGAGGCACTCGGGCCCGAGCCTGTCGGGCGGGGGTGGCTGGCGCTCGTCAGACTACAGTAGCGGTTCCGATCCCATGCGTTGCCGGTCGTGGCGCCTGTCGCCGGGGCACTGCGAACCCTGCGGCTTTGCTATAAGATTCGAACGGATCCGCTGGGTGAGCAAGGGGGCGCGCGAATGAGTGACAGCAGCTCCGCCGTTGAGGAGATCCTCGACGGCGAGACGATCATCGCGATCGTCGTTCGCGCGTCGTTCAGCGAACCGGGCGCCCACTTCTTCTCTGAGTCCCACTTCTCGCAGCAGCTCGGCGTGATCACCTATCCGGCGGGTCATGTCATCATTCCCCACGTGCACAACCGCGTGCCGCGCGAAGTCATGTATACGCAGGAGACACTGATCATCCGCGAGGGAACGTGCCGAGTCGATTTGTATCGGGACGACCGCACGTTTCTGACCAGCCGCGACCTGCGCAAAGGCGATGTGATCCTCCTGTCGACCGGGGGGCACGGTTTCTCGATTGCGGAGGATTGCTCGATGATCGAGGTGAAGCAGGGCCCCTATGCGGGTGACGGGGACAAGACGCGCTTCGAGGACACTCGGCCGTGATCCCGGTTAGCGAGCCGTCGATCGGCGAGGCGGAGACCGCATACGTCGTGGAGGCGCTCCAGACCGGCTGGATATCCTCGGCCGGCCGGTTCATCGAGGAGTTCGAGCGCGGTTTTGCCCACTACTGCGGCAGGCGTCACGGCATCGCGGTCTCCAACGGGACGGTGGCGTTGCAGCTCGCGGTCGCCTGTCTGAAGCTTGAACCGGGCGACGAGATCATCATGCCTTCCTTCACGATCATCTCGTGCGCGCTGGCAGCCATCTACAACGATGCGGTTCCCGTGCTCGTGGACGTCGACCCCGAGACCTGGTGCATGGACGTTGCTCAGATCGAGGCCAAGATCACCGCACGGACCCGGGCCATCATGCCGGTTCACATGTATGGCCATCCGGTGGATATGGATGTCGTCGAGGACATCGCGCGTCGCCACGGGCTCGCCGTCGTGGAAGACGCAGCCGAAGCGCACGGAGCAGAGTACGGCGGACGCAGGTGCGGAAGTTTCGGCGACCTGTCGTGCTTCAGCTTCTACGCGAACAAGATCATCACGACCGGTGAGGGCGGCATGGTGCTCACCGATGACGACGCGCTCGCCGCGCTCGCGCGATCCAAGCGCAACCTGTGCTTCGGGGACCGGCGTCGCTTCTTCCACGATGATCTGGGCTTCAACTTCCGGTTGACCAACCTGCAGGCCGCGATTGGCGTCGGTCAGTTGGAACGCATCGACGCCGTCCTTGCGCGCAAGCGCCAGATGGCGGCGGCTTACGCACAGGGCCTCGCGGGACTTCCCCTGCAGCTCCCCACCGAGAAGCGCGGCGCCAAGAACGTCTACTGGATGTACGGGGCCGTGCTCGACGACAGCGTCGGCTTCGATGCCGGGACCTTTGCGGTCCGTCTCGCCGAGCGTGGCGTCCAGACGAGGCCGTTCTTCGTCGGCATGCACGAACAACCGGCGCTCCGAGAGCGCGGCCTGTTCGTAGAGGAGCGCTATCCGGTCACCGAACGGATCTCGGTCAGAGGGCTCTACCTCCCGTCCGGTCAAGCGATCACCGACCGGCAGATCGGCGACGTGATCTCCGCCGTCCGCGACGTCTTTGAATCGTGAGGGCGACACCAGCGGTGGTGGCTTCTTCCGGCCAAACGAAGGGGACCTCGTGACCGCATCAGACCCAACCCCCGTGTTCGAGGGCTACGCGCGCTTCTACGACTTGCTCTATGCCGACAAGGACTACGCCGCCGAGTGCCGTCTCCTCGAGCGCGTCTTCGCCGAGAACGGCGTGCGGCCTGACGCGAACATCCTCGATCTGGGATGCGGCACGGGAGGCCACGTCGTGCCTTTGGCCGAGGCGGGCCACGGGGTGACTGGAGTCGACCGCTCGTCGAAGATGCTCGAGATCGCCCGCGGCAAGGCCGCGGCGGCCGGCGTCGAGCCGACGCTGGTCCTCGGCGACGTGCGGGCGATCGACCTGCAGCGCACCTTCGACGCCATCATCTCCATGTTCGCAGTGGTCGGCTATCAGCTGAGCAACCACGACCTTGCTTCGATGTTCGCCGTCGCGCGCCGGCACCTCGATACCGGTGGAGTGTTCATCTTCGACGCGTGGTTCGGCCCGGCGGTCCTCTCGGTGCGCCCCGAAGAGAAGCGAAAGCGCGTCGTGCTCGAGGACGGCAGTACGCTCGCGCGAGTGGCCCGGCCCACGCTCGACGTCGTGGCGCAGACCGTGCGGGTCGATTACGAGCTCGCTCGTGAGGACGGCGGCGGCGACTCGGCCACCGAGGCCGTCGAGTCCCACACGATGCGTTTCCTCTTCGCGCAGGAGGTCGCGTACTTCCTCGAGATGGCGGCCTTCGAGGTGGTGACTCTGATGCCGTTCATGCGTGATAACGAGGTGCCGACCGAGGAGGACTGGAGCGTGACCTGGGTCGCCCGCGCCGTCCCCACGATCAGGGCGGTCGGCGGAGTGGAGAACTAGAATCGAGCCGCGCGGTGTCCAGCCGCGAACCGACGTGTTGAGACGGGACTTCTCGGTGGGTTTGGTGGAGCAGATCGGCAGGTCCATGAACAGGGCTCTTGCCCCACTCGGCGTCGGGATACGGCGAGTCGGGGAGGAGCTTCGCGAGGATCGCGCGACGCTCGAGATCACGACCGTGGTGGGCTGCCCGCTCGTCTGCTCGTGCTGCCCCCAGGGGCTCCTGCGATCACGCTACCCGCAGTGCGCGAGTCGAGAGATGACGCTCGACGACTTCGAGGCGATGCTGTCGACCGTTCCTACCGATGTGCGCATCGACTTCTCGGGCATGGCAGAGCCATGGACGGCCAAGGACACGACCGCGATGTTCCGCCACGCTCTGGGCAGGGGCCATCTTGTCTCCGCCTACACGACGCTCATCGGCATGTCCGATGATGACGTCGCGTTCCTGGTCGAGACCATGGACCGGTTCGGCCTCGAGAATCCGTTCTGCCTGCATCTCGCCGACGACGAGGGCGTCATGAGCGGCTTCCGTCCGTCGAGTATCACGATCGGGTGCGGGAGGTCATCGCGGCGATGCGACGTGTGGCGCGATCGCGGCACCGCGCGCTCAAGGAACTTCAGTTGATGACGATGAGCTCGCACGGTGGCGTGCATGAGTCGATCTCCGACCTCGTGCCCGGCCCGCTGCTCAGCTTCACCCCGACGTCCCGGGCGGGTGCTCTGCGCGAGGACCGCGCCGCCCGGGTGAGGCACGCATATCCCGTACAGTGCCGGGACACGGCACGTTACGATCGCAACGTGGTCCTGCCCAACGGCGACGTCTTCGTCTGCCGTATGGACTACGGGCTGACCTTGCCGCTCGGCAACCTGCTGACCCAGCCGTACGACTCGCTGTTCGAGTCGGACGGCATGCGACGATTGCTCGAGGCCAACCGACGTGAGGGGTTCGATGAGCATGCGATCTGCAAGTCCTGCGAGTGGGCGGTTCGCGCCGGAACTCCCCGAGTCTGACAGGGTGCTCGCATGAAGGTCGGCATCGTCCCCGTTCTCGATCGGTCGTGGGGAGGCGTCTATCAGTACTCCGTGACGTTCCTGCATGCCTTGGCCCGGCTCGAGTCGGACGACGAGTTCGTGGTCTTCGCGCCCAAGGGCGTCGAACTGGCCGACGACGTGCGTGCCTTGCCGTTCGAGATCGCCGAGATGCCGTTCGGCCCCTCCCGTCTCGGCGGGATGTGGAGCCGGCTCCCCGAGCCGATGCGGGTCCCGCTGCGACGGCTGGTCGCGTCGATGAGGACGCGACGTCCGTCGAGTGCGCCCCAAGGTTCCAGGTGGCCGGAGTGGTTCGCCAGCTTCGACCTCGACCTGCTCATCTTCACCATCGAAGACGATCGGGCGCAGGGCTCGGGAGTCCCCTACGTCGTGGTGCTCCACGACATCCAGCACAAGCTACAGCCTGACCTTCCCGAGTTTGCCGACCGAGCGGAGTCGGAGCGCCGCGAGCGGCGGGTGCGAAGCTCTGTCCACGGCGCCACCCTGGTGCTCGTCGACTCGGAGACGGGCCGCGAGGATGTCGTGTCCTGCTACGCGGACACAGGCACGACCGTCGACGACGTGTGGCCGCTGCCCTTCGTTCCTGCTCACTACGTCAGCGCCTTGGTGCCGGAGGAACAGCGCCGGGAGGTCCGTGCCAGACTCGCGCTGCCCGCCTCCTACCTGTTCTATCCTGCGCAGTTCTGGCCGCACAAGAACCACGAGCGCATCATCGAGTCGCTTGGCAAGCTGGCTGGCGAGGGGCTGCGCGTTCCGCTCGTTCTGGTGGGCTCCAACGCGGGCAGCGCATTGCGCGCGGAGACGTTCGCGACGATGACGGCTGCTGTGGACCGGCTCGGCGTGGCGGACCTCGTGCACTACCTGGGCTATGTGCCCGATGCCGACATGTCGGCGCTCTATGCGATGGCCACGGCGCTGGTCATGCCGACGTTCTTCGGACCGACGAACATCCCCGTGGTCGAGGCGTGGGAACTGGGGTGTCCCGTAGTGACGTCCGACATCCGAGGCATTCGCGAGCAGGTGGGCGACGCGGCCCTTCTGGTCGACCCGAGCTCCGTGGACTCCATCGCCGAAGGGATTAGGCGTGTCGTACAAGACGCCGATCTGAGGTGGCAGCTGATCGAGCGGGGTCGCGCGCGTCTCTCTGCCTACACAATGGACGACTTCGTCATCCGGCTCGGCGAGATCCTCGACGAAGTCGGCCGACGGATTGCGACGCGATGAGTCCCCGGCCGCGTCGCATCGCCTACCTGAGCCTGCAGGCCGTCATCGACGGTCAGGACACGTGGGCCGCGGTGACCGAGGTGATCGGGGCCTGGGAGGCCGACGGGTGGACCGTCGACCGCTACTTCCCCGAGTATCCGCCCTCGGGCGCTCCCGGAGGCCTTCGCCGCCTCCTCGAGATGCGTCGGGTCCAGAACCGGCTGGCCGCGCGGCTGGACGAATACGACGCCATCTACGTCCGCGCACACCAGATGGCGCTGCCCACGGCGCGCCGGGCCGTTGCGGCGGGTGTGCCGGTGATCCAGGAGTGCAACGGACCGTACGAGGACCTGTTCATCGCCTACCCGCGGCTCCGTCCGGGTCGGCCGATCTTCGACGCGATGCAGGCCTGGCAGTACCGCCACGCCGCGGCCATCGTCTCGGTGTCCGAGGGACTGACCGCGTGGCTCAAGCGCGAAGTCGGTCACGCGCGCATCGTCACCATCGGCAACGGAGCCAACGTCGAGCTCTTCTCGCCCGCCGCTCTGCGCCGTCCCGGCCTGCCCAAGGACTTCGCGGTGTTCTTCGGTCAGTTCCCCGCGTGGCAGGGCATCGGTTCGCTGCTCGAGGCCGTCAGGCTGCCCGAGTGGCCCTCGGGCCTCCCGCTGGTGTTCGTGGGCGACGGCGCGATGCGTCCTGCCGTCGAGGCGGCCGTCACCGAGATGCCCGGCCGTATCGCCTATCTGGACAGGCTGCCCTATGCGGAGGTCGCGGGGGTGGTGGCGCACGCGGCGGTCTCCTTCGTTCCGATGCTGGCGCCCGAGCGCGAAACCCTCTTCTCTCCCCTCAAGCTCTACGAGTCCATGGCGTGCGGCGTGCCGGTCGTCGCCTCGGATGTGACCGGCATCAACGAGGCCGTGGGAGAGTGCCGTTGTGGCATCCTCTTCCCGGCAGGTGATGCCGCCGCGATCGCGCGGGCGACGGCCTTGGTAGTCGGCGATCCTGTCGGGGCCCGCGAGATGGGCCGCCGCGGGCGGGAGGCGGTGGTCGCCCGGTTCTCGTGGCGAGCCCGGGCCGTGGAGCGTGCGCAGGTCGTCGAGGACGCGATCCGGACCGGTTCCCAGAACCGGGACGAGCCGGACGGCGAGTGACTCAGCGCGACCCTAGGAGGTGATACGTCGACATGGATCATGGAGCCGCAGCGGCTGCTCGAGGCACGAGTGCGGACGGCGGCGAGGCGCGCGGCCGGGCGTACGTCCTCGGCCGGATCTGCTTCCTCGCGCTCGTCCTCCTGACGCCGCTCGTCATCGGCGCCTTGCCGCCTCAGGTAGGGCCGCTCGCCCTGTTCCGCGCCTGGGATCCGGTCAGTCTGCCCAAGGTCGTGGTCTTGCTGGTTCTCGCGGGTCTGTCGCTGTGCTCGCTCTGCGTGAGCGTCATTCGTGGCGAGTCGGGACTCCGCTGGCATCCGGTCCTTTGGATCTTGGTCGCGCTCGTCGGCTGGACGGGCGTCTCGACGCTCTTCGCGGCGAGCCCGGCGGTGTCGATATGGGGAGCCTATCTCCGCAACGAGGGCCTCGTGGCCATCGCGGGCTACGCACTGGTCGCGTTCCTGGCGGTCCAGTATGTCCGTTCGACGGGTGATCTCCGCGCCGTGATGATCACGGCGGTCGTGTCCGGATCGCTGGTCTCCGCATACGCCCTGCTGCAGTATCTGGGAGTCGACCCGATCGATTGGTCCCAGACGTGGCGTGTGCTGTCGTCGTTCGGCAACGCAGACATGCTCGGCGACTACCTGGTGTTCCCGTTCGCACTGGCGGTAGGGCTGGCGCTGTCGGCTCGCGATCGGTGGCGTGCGCTCGGGTGGTGGGCGGCCTGTGCGCTGATCACGCTGGCGCTGGCGGCAACGGAGACCCGAGGGGCCTGGATCGCGGTCTGTGTACTGGTGCTGTGCATGGTCTGGGCGGGCTGGCGTCGGCTCCGGGACGCCTCGCGCCGGCAGAAGCTGACGGTAGCAGGGCTGGGGGTCGTTCTGGTGGCCGCGGTGGGCGCAGCGATCGTCCTCGTCCCGCGAGGTCCGGGCGGAGGTTCGACGTCGCTGTCGTCGGTGCTCGTGAACGCCAGCAACGGGCGCACAGTGATCTGGCTCATCGGCCTTCGTGCAGCGCTGGTGCACCCCATCACCGGCTGGGGTCCTGATGCGTTCATGCGTGCATTCGAGAGCGCCGTGGGGGCGGGCTGGTACGCGACGCTGTCGAGCGGAGGCGTGAGCTTCGGTTCGGCCGACAACGCCCACAACTTCCTCATCCAGGCGCTTGTGACGCTCGGCATCCCGGGGCTTGCGCTGACGGCATGGGCGCTCATCCGCACGGCCATGGTCTCTCGTGGCGGCATACGGTCCGCGAACGACCGCACCCGTCTGCTACTCGTGGCGCTGTGGGGGGCGCTCATCGGCATGACGGTGGCATTGATGTTCGGAGTGACCACGCCCGAGGTGTCGGTGTGGTTGTGGCTGACCGTGGGCTTGATCCTCGCTCCTGCTTCGCACCGGGTCCCCCTCGTGCCGAGAGCGGTGCTCGTGAGCGGCGTTGCACTCGGTCTCGCGCTCGCGTCGTGGGCGGGCTCGTGGTTGGTCGCCGATGTCATCGTGGGGAGGACCATGCAGGACGAGGCGGGTCCGGCTCAGGTCTCGGCGCTGGCGCGCGCGGCGAAGCTCAACCCGCTCTCACCCAGATATCAGTGGTTCGTCGGTGAAGCGCTCGTGAACGAGGCGGTCGCCGGGCAACGCGCCGGGCAGAGTCGGCAGGCGGTCGACGGGACCATGCTCCGGGCCATCTCTGCCTACTACGAAGCCGCAGCCGCGGACCGAGGCGACGTACTCGTGCGCGTCGCGCTGGCCAATGTCCTGACCACCTACGCGAGGAACCATCCCGGGAGCGATGCCGCCCAGCGCGCGGTCGGCGTCGCGCTGGAAGCCGTGGGCATCGGGCCTCGTGACGTCGCCGCCCTGGCTGCCCTTGCGAAGGCCTACCAGGTCGCCGGCAGCCAGGTCGACGCGGTGCAGACCGCGCGGCTCGCACGGGAGATGGCGCCGGCGTACGCCGCGCAGATGCTGGGCTCGCTCGGCGCCGAGAGCACCCCGACGCCGTAGACGATCCTCGCTCGACGAGCCGGTCGGAGACACGCCGGCTCGCTGCTACACTGTGCTCCCCGCCGTCGCTTCCGACGGCGACGTGATCGAGGACCCGAGGGACATGGCGCGCGAAGAGAAGACGATCTCCAAGAACAAGAAGGCCTTCCACGAGTTCTTCATCGAGGATCGCTATGAGGCCGGCCTCGTCCTGACAGGCGTCGAGGTCAAGTCGTTGCGCGAGAACGGCGCCTCGCTGCGTGAGTGTTTCGCACTGGTCAGGTCGAACGAGGCGTGGCTGCACGGGCTCCACATCTCGCCGTACTCGCACGGCAACCGCGAGAACATCGACCTCGACCGGCCGCGCAAGCTGCTGCTGCACAGACAGGAGATCCGCGAGCTGTCGGGCGAGCTGAAGCAGAAGGGCTTCGCGCTCATCCCGCTGCGCATCTACTTCAACACCGACAACCGGGCGAAGGTCGAGCTCGGCCTCGCCAAGGGCAAGAAGTTGCACGACAAGCGCGCCAGCATCGCGGAGAAGGACATGAACCGCGACGCCGCCCGCGACCTGCGCGAGCGCAACAAGGGGCAGTAGGGGAGTCGCGCGGCCACGCTACTTCGGCTGGTAGTCGAGGACCGTCCACGTGGTCCCGATGTAGCCGACCCCCCAGTCCATGCTCAGACCCATGGTCACGAGCATCGTGCGGGGTTTGCCGCGGTACTCGTCCACGGTGACGACCCAGACCCCGGGTTCGGGGCTCGTCATCGACCCGATGCTATACGAGGTCAGTCTGGGCGTCTGCATGCGCTCGAGCGCAGAGGCGAGGGGCTCGACGCCCAGCCCGTTGGGGTTCAGGTACCTCGCCGGCGCGCCGGGATCGCCCTCGACCGGTCCGATCAGCGATTCGTAGAAGTTGGTGAGCGTGTCGCCGACCTGCGCCTGCTGCGACGCGGCATCGCCCAACAGCCGCTCGACGTTCGGCCGACCGGTGTCGGCGCTCGAAACGACGTAGCTTCCGGCGAATGCGAGGATGCTCAGCGCGAGCACGAGTGTGACGACGCTGCCCGCCCGGCCGCGCGCGCCGTGCGCCAGACCCGCGGACTTGAGATCGGACGTCAGAGCCACGGTTCGGCTGGCTCCGACGCGCACCACCGAGATCCCTGTCAGCGTCATGCCGACCGTCGAGCGGGTCCCGCCCTCGCGCCACGGCTTCCAGTAGTTCCACGCCATCGCGCCGGTCAGCGCGACACCGGCCATCGAACATGCGGCGGCGATCAGCCGGAACACGGCTTCGCCCTCCGTGTCGGGAGTGCCCACGACCGTGAAGGCGAGCGCAAAGCACGCAGCCGCGATCGGCAGCGCGAGCCCGACAAGGATGTCGACGGGCGCCGCGACGCCGAGGCGCCACCAGGACGGGGCGGGCGTTCCGGGTCCGGTGTGCAGCCCGTGCTGCTCGAGGATCGTGCGCGCGAGCTCCTCAGGCGGCCCGAGACGGTCGATCTCGGCGGCGGCGGCCTCGGGGTCGCCTTCGGAAGCGTCGCGCAGCATGGCGACGATCTCGGACACCGAGTCGGTGATCTCCGAGGCGCCGAGCAGCGCGAGTTCGCGCCGAAGCCCTTCGGCGTAGGCGGTGATCAGCAGGGCGGCGCGCTCGTCGGTCATCGTGTCTCCCCCTCGAGGCCGCGCATCGCGCGGTCCAGCGTGTCCCACTGTGCGCGTCCGGCCGCGAGGAACGCTGCGCCGGCCTCGGTGATCTCGTAGTACTTGCGGCGCGCGGCGCCATCCTCCTCCGCCCCCCAGGCGGCCGCCACGAGCCCGTCCGCCTCTAGGCGCTTCAGGACGGGGTAGACGGTGCTGACCCCCGCCACGAGCTCGCCGATCTCCTGCAGCTCCTGGACGATGCCGTAGCCATGGAGCGCGCCGCGGGCGTCGAGGAGCCCGAGCACCAGCAGCTCGACCACTCCCTTGCGCAGCTGTGTCAGCCACGAACCGTAGGCATCCACGCGCGGCCCTTCTCTAGTGTGTATTGCGTAATACTATGCGTCGAATGATAGACCGACGGGCGTCGCTGTCAACCGGAGGCCCGGGCCCCGGCGTCGGTCCGTGGCACGGATGTCGGTGCCGTTCTATACTGTGTGTCCGCCGCTCAACGCGGCGCGCTCGTTGACATGCACTTGTCGATGCGCACCTTCGGGGGCGACTGGTTTCGACGCGATACGTGTTGCGGAAGAAGCAGGCCGAGGTCCCCTCGCCTCGTTAAACAGGGGGAAAGACGCTTAGGCGCCAACAATAATTACGCTCTCGCTGCTTAATAAGTAGCGACGTCGCCCGGCAGGAGCCCCCGCTGCCGGTCCCGACGACACCAGGGGACTACCGGGGCCGCTGACGCAGGTATGCGGCCAGGGAATGTGATCCTACTGGGCAGAAGGCACGCGGGTCGACAGGTGTCGCCTTCGCCGAGAAAACAACTGGAGACTGAGCCTGGAGATGCTTCCGTGGTATGGGTCGTGGACCGGAGTTCGATTCTCCGCGCCTCCACCAGAAACCGCTCAACAGCGTCCGTTCGGCCTTGCGGCCGGGCGGGCGCTGTTGCGTTTCCGCACTACTCGTCGGCTCCTGGCGGCCGTCGCAGCCGCTTCACGTCCCCGCGCTTCGTCTTGTCGTCGAGCTCGATCGCGCGCCGGTTCCGGGACTTGCGGCGTGCGATGCGGGGCGCTGCCGGGGGAGCGTTGAGCTCCTCGAGCTTGATGCGCAGGCGCACCAAGGCGGCGCGCTTGTTCTGCAACTGGCTGCGTTGGCGGCGGGCCACGACCGTCACGCCGGTCGGACGATGCCGCAGGCGCACCGCGGAGTCGGAGGTGTTGACCGACTGGCCTCCCGGCCCCGAGGCGTGGAACACCTGCACGTCGCACTCGGCGAGCAACGCGTCGTCGGACTCGGGTATGTCGATCGGGAGTTCCATCTCGCTTCCAAGGATACCCGTCGAGGGTCGGGCGCGGACCCGCTCGCGAGGGTCGGCTCAAGGTGACGGCTCGGCAGCGCGGCCCTCATATCGCCGCCGGCGTATGGCATACTCGCGACATGACTGAAACGAAGACCCACTACGGGTCCCCGATCGAAGACTGGGAGACCGCCAAGTTGCAGGCCAAGGAGTTCCTGACCTCCTGCGCCCGCCGCCGCATCACCACCACCTACTCTGAGCTGTGCTCGGAGGTCACCGCCATCCACCTGCGGTCCTACTCGTTCGCGATCGTGGCCTTTCTCAACGAGATCTGCACCGAGGAGGACGCCACGCAAGGCGTCATGATGGCGTCCCTGGTGGTCCGAAAGGACACGGGCATACCAGGGAACGGGTACTTCGGGCACGCGGGCACTCTGGGCCGCGACGTCGCCGACAGGGAGGCGTTCTGGCGTTCCGAGGTCGAGCGGGTCTGGGATGCGTACGGCGGCTGAAGCAGTCGGTTTCGCTCGATCCGTTCGCCCATACGACTCCACGGGGGACCCAGCGCATGGACATCTTCGTCAGGCTCTTCACGGACATCCACGGCCTGATCCTCGACACGGTCAATACGGCGGGCCTGTGGTCGTACGCGCTGCTGTTCCTCGTGATCTTCTGCGAGACCGGGCTCGTGGTGACCCCGTTCCTCCCCGGCGACTCCCTCATCTTCGCGGCGGCCGCCGTCGCGGCGAGCCCCCAGCAGGCCGTCCTCGACCCGTGGGTCCTGTTCGGCGTCCTCGCGGCCGCCGCCGTGCTCGGGGACACCGCCAACTACTGGATCGGCGCGAAGCTCGGGCCCGCGGTCCTGAACAAGCCGGACAGCAGGATCTTCCGCAAGGACTACATCGACAAGACCCACGCGTTCTTCGAGCGGTGGGGAGGCCCCGCGATCATCGTGGGCCGCTTCGCCCCGTTCGTGCGCACGTTCGGACCGTTCCTGGCGGGCGTGGGCGCGATGCACTACCGCCGCTTCCTTGCCTACAACGTCGTCGGAGGCGTCGCCTGGGTCGGGCTGTTCACCGCTGCGGGCTACTTCTTCGGTCGCATCCCCATCGTCGAGAAGAACCTCACGCTCGTGCTCGCGGGAGTGGTCGTCGTCACGCTCGTGCCGACCTTCTGGGAGACGTACAAGCGGTTCCGCGGCTCGCGCGCGTAGTCTCTACCGGATCGCGCAGGCGAGCGCGTGGCCGCAAGCAGGCCGCACACAGAAGAAGGCCCCGCACCCGGGATCGGGTGCGGGGCCTTCCGGCTTTGGCGGAGCGTCGGTGCGGGGCTGCTAGTGGCACTCTGAGTTGGAGCACCTGTGATGGGTGAAGTCGGCGACGGCCTCGCTGCTCGGGTGGCACTTGACGCAACCGGTCGGATATGGGCCGAAGATCGGGTCGTTGTAGGGGTGCGGCGCCTCCACCCCCGGCAGGAAGTAGATGGGCGAATGGGTGAAGTGCACCTCGGACCACGACGTCGGCTGGTGACAGCGCACGCAGTCGGTCGGCCCGACGTGCGGGATCGTCGCGGCGTGGCACGTTTCGCAGGCCGGGACAGTGTTGTTGAAGACCGGGCCGGAGTCCGGGCCCGTGGCCGGGTGGCAGCGCGTGCACTTCGAGGTGTCAGCGTGAGTGCCGCCGATCGGGATCGGGTGAAGGGCAGTGTAGGACAGCGCCGGGATGAACGACAGGTTCGCGTTCGAGTGGCACGTCTGGCACTGCGTCTGTCCGCCATGCTTCGCGCCGTGGCAGTCGACGCACTTGTCGCTCGGCTTCGGCAAGAACGTGCGGTTGCCGGGGCTGTCCTGGAGATGGCACCTGACGCACTCCAGCGTCGCGTGCGTGCCCACGAGCGGGAAGACCGCGGCGTGGCTGAACGTCGTGTTGCCGAACCCTGAGGTCGTATGGCAGTCGGCGCAGTCGGTCAGGCCCCCGTGCTTCGCGCCGTGGCAGTCGACGCACTTGTCGCTCGGCTTCGGCAAGAAGGTGCGGTTGCCCGGGTTGTCCTCGAGATGGCACCTGTCGCACTCCAGCGTCGCGTGCCTGCCCTCGAGCGGGAAGACCGCGGCGTGGCTGAACGTCGTCGAACCGAATCCGGATGTCGTGTGGCACGAGGCGCAGTCGGTCAGGCCGCCGTGCTGGGACCCGTGGCATGAGACGCACTTGTGGCTGCCGTTGCCGAGCACCCTGGCGAACTGGCGCTTCGCGTGGCACTTCGTGCAGTCGAGCTTCGCGTGGCGTCCGGTGAGGTTGAACACCGAGGAGTGCCTGAAGCTGGTGTTCTTGAAGCCGCCGACTGCGGAGGGGCTATGGCACGATCCGCAGTCCGTGAGGCCACCGTGCTGCTTGCCGTGGCAGCCTACGCAGACCCTCGGGGTGTTGGCGAAGCGGCCGTTCTTGTGGCAGTCGCCGCAGTCGAGCTTGGCGTGGGCTCCGACCCGCTTGAAGAACACGTCGTGGTTCCACCCATCCTTGGGATTCCACCCGGTGGAGGGATCGTGGCAGTCCTGGCAGTTGGTCAGCCCGCCGTGGTTCGAGCCGTGGCAGTCGGTGCACGTGCGCGTCTTCGCGGTCGGCTTCGTGTCCTTGTGGCAGTCGAAGCACTCGAGCTTCTTGTGACCGCCGAGCAGCGACACGTGCGTCTCGGGGAGCGGCTTGCGCATGCCCCACGCGTTGGTGGTGTGGCAGTTGGCGCACGCCTTGAAGCCGCCGTGCGGCGACTCGTGGCAGGCGCTGCACTCCTTGGAGGGGAGAGGCTCGCCCTCGGTGTGGCACATCGCACAACCGATCAGCGGGTGCATGCCGTTGTCGAAGCTCGTGTTCTTGTGCTTATAGACGGCGGGCTTCCACCGGTCGAGCGTGTGGCAGTTCTCGCACGGGCCCAGATAGGGCGCCTTGTGCTTGTACGTGTGGTGACATCCGGTCGCGTCACACGCTGTCCCGGCGGTGTAGCCCGGGTGCGCGGCGGCCTTGACGGGCGTGACCGTCGTCGCGACGACGCACCCGACGAGGGCGAGAACCGTCAGCAGCACGGCCGCACCAGCGAGCCAGACTGTAAGCCTCCGCGTCACAGACGTCCCCTTCTCCCCACAGCAAATCCCGGCACACCCAAATGAGTTTACCAGTAGTTGCTCTCCGAACGCGAGCAGCCGCATGTCGCGCCCGCGTAGTACCATCGACACAAGGGGGACGCGCATGCGGCCCAGTCTCCGAGACAGGGAATGAGGGACGATCCTCCATGGCTGACGAGGCGCACTCGCTCGCCGTATTCATCGACTTCGAGAATCTCGCGCTGGGCTTCGAGCGCGACCGCCCGGCCGGAGGCGGCAAGGCGCGCGGCAAGACCGACCAGCTGCTCGACGTCACCGCGATCCTCGAGCGGCTGGTCGAGAAGGGCAAGGTCATCGTCAAGCGCAGCTACGCCGACTGGGGCCGCTTCGAGAAGTACCGCGTACCCATGCACGACGCAGGGATCCAGATGATGGAGATTCCCGAGCGCGGCAAGACCGGTAAGAACCACGCGGACATCCAGCTGTGCGTGGATGCGATGGACCTGTGCTACTCCAAGGAGCATGTGGACACATTCGTGATCGTGTCGGGCGACTCCGACTTCACGCCGCTCGTGTCCAAGCTCAAGGAGAACGGCAAGTCGGTCATCGGGCTGGGGATGAAGGAGTCCACCTCGGACCTGCTGGCCTCGAGCTGCGACGAGTTCATCTACTACGAGGACCTGACCAAGGGCCCGGCGACGCCCAGCGTCACGCACATCGAGATCCCGAAGGCCAAGCGTCCCGCGATGAAGCTCCTGGTCGAGACGATCCAGGGACTCCAGCGCGAGAACAAGGACGTCATGTACTCCTCGCTGGTGAAGGACACCATGAAGCGCAAGCAGCCGGACTTCAACGAGTCGGGCTACGGATACCGCACCTTCCAGGCGTTGCTCGAAGACGCCGAGAAGCTCGGGCTCGTCACGCTCCGCGTCGACACGCGCTCGGGCACCTACGTGGTGGTAGGGTTCGCCGAAGGCAAGTAGCAACCGGGAAACGAAGGAGATCGAGCATGCAGACGTACGAACCCACCTACAAGTGCACCGGCGACGAGGTCGCCGTCATCACGACGTCCAAGGGCGTCATCAAGTTCAGCTTCTTCTGCGACGACGCGCCCAAGCACGCCGCCGCGTTCATCGAGCTGGCCGAGAAGGGCTTCTACGACGGCACGACCTTCCACCGCGTCGAGCCCAACTTCGTGATCCAGGGCGGCGACCCGTTCTCGCGCGACGGCGGCGGCATGCCGGGTACCGGCGGCCCCGGCTACAACCTCGGAGCTGAGTTCAACTCCCGTCCGCACCTCGACGGAACCGTGTCGATGGCGCGCGCCGGTCATCCCGACTCCGCCGGCAGCCAGTTCTACATCTGCCTCGGCGAGCAGAGTTTCCTCAACGGCCAGTACACCGTGTTCGGCCAGGTCACCGAGGGCATCGACGTCGTGCATTCGATCGCGCGCGACGACGTGATGGAATCGGTCAAGATCGAGCGTCCGTAGCGCGCGTCTGACACCGCAGGGCAAGCAGAAGGCCCGTCCACCCGGACGGGCCTTCCGGCGTTCTCTGTCGTGGGAGCGGCTACGGAGTCGGCAGCTCGCCGACGCTTCCGTGGACGCTGCAGGTGACCTCCACGCCGTCGTCGGTCGGCGAGACCGAGTAGACGCCTCCCGCGAGGCACGTCGGTTCGCTCTTGAGAACGGACGGGATGAGAAGCGACATCAGGCCGTCCCAGTCCTCCGGCGTCTCGACCGTGGTGTCCTGGATCGCCGTGTAGGTCTCGAACGCTCCGGCCACGGTGCGCTGGTTGGCGAAGCAGGACTTCTCCTGGGCGTTCGACGATGCGTCCATGAACACGCCCTGCGCCGTGCTCCGAGCGTTGAACAGCAGCGCGCCGGCGGCCACACAGCTGCCCAGTCCGCACAGCAGGAGCACGCCGACCACCGCGAGTACGATCCACAGGGTCTTCGACTTCTTGGGCGCGGGCACGACCGCGGGAGCGGGGGAGTCCGTCGCCTCGTACACGTTGCTCACCGAAGACGCCGGGTGCCCGTTGGCGCACGAGCCGTCGGGGCCGAGCCATACGTTCGCGCTACACTCCGAGCAGTACCCTGCCTGTGCCATGGATTCCCCTTCGGTCTGCGAGTCGCTCAGGCATCGTACCGCTTCGCTCCCTTCGGCCGTGCGCATGCCGTCTG